>OFRC01000186.1_pt1 | contig 18325 bp, 22 predicted proteins | sample 1543051 | NCBI WGS metagenome assembly OFRC01 (sample SAMN07774231, study PRJEB24372) | wastewater metagenome
GGGCGGTCGGGATGTTTGTTGGCGCCATCGCAATACCACCGGCCGTCGACAACGCATTGGCAGCGGAGCCGAGTCCAGCCGCTTTCGCCGCCATGCCGGCGCCCTTGAGAATGCCGCCAGGGGCAAGGGCCATGCCGACATTGCCCGCAATATTTCCAGCCATGCCGGCGCCTGTGTCCATCAGCGGGGCATCCAATGCGCGGGACTCCGCAACATCATCGCGGGACACTGCGCCGACCATTTGCCCGAGTCCTCGGCCAGTGTCAACCATAGCCTTCCCGACGCCGGCCCTGAATTTGTCGAAGCCGCTCATACCTTCGGTCGGGTCAGGCTTCTGCGTGTCGTATTGGATCAGCGAATTGAAGTCCTTGAACGGGACGTTTCCGTAGAACTTGCGATGCACGCCGATGACCAGTTGGTCGTCTGGCAGATCCTGATACATCGGGAACTTTGCCCGGATCGCCGACATCTTGATCTTGTCCATTTCAGCGCCTCAGTCCAAGTGGGTCCGGTGTCGGATTTTGGTTTGTAGGGTCGGCGTTGCTCGCCCCGGCATTCCCGGGAACTGTGTAGCCGCTCTGCCGATAGAACTCGGCAGAATCATCGATGATGGCTCGATAGTTCTGGACGAACATGGAGAGCTTCTTTTTCACTGTCGCGGGGTCGTCATACGCAGTCGGGACAAATGGCGCAAGGCGCGGAAACTCTGATGCCGTCACAGCCGCGCCGGATCGATCATGAATCACCAGTGAGCCGAGATCCGCGATGGCTGCCCGAGTGTCAACGCCAGAAGGGTCTACTCGGTTTAGGATGGAATTCGGCATGAGCCCCTTCCATCCCGTAGCATTCTTGTCGCCCGTTGCATCTCCTACAACATCTCCGTTGACCAATGAAAGCGCAGTTTCAGCCCGACGCAGATTCGTCATGTTGTCAAGAAATCCCTTTGCCGCGCTCGATGGGAGGGCTTTTACTGGAGGGCCTTTGCCCTGCACTGGAGCGCCATCTGGGCCGATTGCTGGCCGGGCCTGCCCGGTGCGCTTGTCCACCAGCATCACGGATCCATCTGCAGCGGGCACGACCTGCACCTGGCCGGTACTGCCGCCCTGCGAAATCTCCATCCGCAGCTTGTCCGTGGCCGCCCGGTGTTGCGCCGCTGATGCGTAGCTGCTTGCCGCCGATGCCTTAGACGCGCCGGCCTGCGCCAGTGCAGCACCCGCACGCGCGTTGTCGGTGGCGATGCCCGCCCGGCCCTTATCGCCGAACAGCGCCAGCATGCCCGGGTTCAGCGTCTGCTCTGCCCCAGTGAATTGGTTGAAGCCCGCCCCGGTGTTTCCGATGTTGTTGATCAGTGGCTTGCTGGCCACCGCCGCCTGCGACTGCGCGACCCGGCCAGGGTTTGCGGCCCCCGACAATACCGAATCGCCCAGCCCTTGATCGCGATATTCGCCCGATGCCTTGGCAACGTCCGCCACATTTCCGCGGTTAAACGCCAGCGTCTGGTTGTTCAGGCCCAGCATCTTCCAAATCTTCGATACCGTGTCGTCTTGGTAGAACTTCGGGGTCGGTTGCACCGGCCCTGCCCCGCCGTTGGCAACCTCATACTGCTGCGGCATCTGCCCGGTTTGCGCGTACTTAACGAAGTCGGGCACCTGATACGGTGCACCACCGTTGGCCATGAACGCATCGCCGATCATCGCGCCCAGTCCGCGGCGCTGGGTGACGTCGGCCTCCTGATCTGCCTTGGCGTTGTTGAAGCGCGAATTTGCCCGCGCCTGCTCCGTCTGCGCGCCGATCAGGGATTCCTTGGCCTGCGCCTGACGTGCAGCATCCGCCGCCTGCGCCTCGGCCATAGGAGCCATGGCCAGCGCTCGGAAGAAGCTCCCGACCCCATCTGCCGCCTGCTGCCCGCCTGTGTTTGGTACGCGAAATCGCATGGTGTCGTCCTATGTGCTGCGCAGCCAGCGCCCTTGCGTGATACCTCCCGGCATCACAGCGTTTGCGCCCGATCCGCTTGGAAGTGACGCCCGGCCCATGCCATACGCACCCAACGCCGAACTCACCAGCATCCCGCCAAGGCTCGGCTGACCGGCGGATTGAATGCCGATCTGGTCGATGTTCGCCACGTTGTTCGCACCCGTCTGGATCCGCCCAATCTCGCCGGCCGTGTCTCCAATGCCCACCGCTTCACCGCGGCGCAGTTCACCCGCGGACCCGATGCGCCCGAACAGCGCCGCCAGATTGCGATTGCTCGCCGCCGCCTTGGCCGTCTCCCGGGCCTTGGCCGTCAGGTAGTCCGCGCTGCCTGCCGAATCGGGGATGGTGGCTCCTACCTGCACGCCCTGCGCCGTGATCGGGCTTGACGCCGCCTTCTCGTATTGCGCCGTCAGGTCTTGCTGGATCTCGTCCTGCTTGTCCTTGCGCGTGGTCGGGTCGAACTGGTCTACCTGCTTCAATGCCGCGTCCGTGGCCTGGTTCTGGCTGGCCAGGGCGCGCTGCTGCGACTGCACCGCCGCCCGCTGCTGGCGCTGCGCTGCTGCGGCCTGCGTCCTTTGCTGGATCGCCGCGCTGGCGATCATCGCCGCAATGGCAAGGTCATCAATTCCGAACATGATCTACTCCTTACGCCGTCACCTTGCCGCTGTAGCCCTTGCCGGTGAACAGGTTCCCGAAGAAGCTGCTGCCACTGGACTGTTGCGGTAGGCCGGTCGGGTATCGGGCTGTGTTCACCCGGTTTGTCAGATATGCCTGTCCCAGGTCATCGAACAGCCGCCCCACCGATGCGCCCGCGGTGCCAGCCTTGGCAGACTCGGCCGCCGCCGCGCTCTGACCCGCCGCAAGGCTCGCCGCGGTTCCGGTGTCGATTCCAGACTCAGCCAGGCCCAGCAGGTTCTGGCGGGTTTTCTCGTCCACAGATTTCAGGTCGGCCGCCGCAGATACCCCGGCCTGTTCCGCGCGAATCTTGCCTTCGCCATACCGGGATTGCAGATCACCGCCGGATTCCGCATCGACAGACCCACCCGTCAATCCCGCCCGGGCCAGGCCGAACAGGTTCTGATTGCTGGCTGTGGTGAATTGCCGGTCAAGATCCCGCGTGGCCGTCTGGGTCGTGGCATCCCCGATGTCGGCATACAGCGCATCGCGCGCCGTCTTGGCGCCGCTCACATCCGTTTGCCCAGACTGAAACGCCTTCATGGCTGCGTCGAATCCAGCCTGATCGAACGATGCAGGGGTTCCCGGCGTGTAGATGGCCTCCATTTCCCGGCCTTGTCCGCGCGTGCTCTCCGGTGTTGCCGCCGTCGTGAACTGCGCCTGCGTCGGAGCTACACCCACCGGACCCGATGGCGTGATGCCGAACTTCGCGTTGATCGCATCGCGGGCCGCCTGGATCTTGGCCTGGCGTGCCAGTTCGTCTGCCCTGAGTTGGCCGGCACCGCCATCGCCTCCACCGCCCATGTCACACCTCCGCCTAAACTTCGAACCTGAGAAAGTTATACCGATGCTCGAATCCCAAGGCGCGAAGTACCCGGGTCATTGCCGGCGCCGCGCACGCCTCGATCCGCGTTGCCCCTGATTCTTTCGCCCACTCGACAAACTGCCGCCAGAAAGTGATTGCAACCGGCGCAAGATCACGCCCACCGAGGGCCATGATGTGGACCGCCTGCGTGCGCGGGTACTGCTTGAAGCAAAACACCATGGCCAGGATCGGCTTTCCATCGTCTCCACTGAAAAGCCCAGCCGTCGCGCGGCCGTCGACAACCATCTGCGCCAGGTCCTCCAGCGTGTATTCGTCTGCCACTTGCTCGAGCCCATCGGCGATCAGGCTGGCCACCGACCACCAGTGCAAGTCGATCAGTTCTGGCGTGGTCAGGAAGATGGCGCGCATCACATGGGCCCCATGTCTTCCCACATCAAAGTCAATCGGTTGACCTGCGTCTCAAGGTTCGGATCGCCCACGAATCTCAGCTTGAATTCCGTCGACGCGGCATTGACCGGCAAGATCCCGCCGCTGTAGGTCCACCCGCCTTGTGCATCACCGACCAGAATCGTATCGGCCAGCGTGCCGCTTCGATCCCCGTCGACCGACACATAGACCTCGACCCGCACCACGTTCAGGCCATCGAAGTCAATTCCAGTCAGGCCCTTCAAGTCACCCGGCTTGCCGAAATCGAGCCATTGCGTTTCAGCGTAGACCGCCAGGCTCTCGGTGTTGGTGTCGCTCTCCAGCAGGAACACGTCGGGCTGCATCAGGTGGATGCCGTCGTCCCCGTCCTTGCGCAGATAGACGCTGTTGCCCAGCTGCGCCCATGCGTTGATATTGGCTGTGCCAGTGACCCCAAGGCCATGCCACGCCCAGGCGTTGAGCTTTGCGGTCTTGGAATAGGTCCATGCCGACCATCCGTATTCGCCCGCGCTTGCAGCCAGCAGGACCTGTCGGGCCGGGATCTGGCCGGCAGAGAATGGCCGGCTGGTGAATGCAGCAGATGCGAACATGCGTTATCCCGAGGCCCAGCGGCTCGGCGCCGTGACCCAGTATTGCGACACCGGACCGGCCGCCAGCGCGATCACCGCCGGCTCGACGCCACCGTTTGCCGTGCGCGTGAGTGATGCAGGGCTCTTGGTGAACGCCTTGATCGGCAGGCCCACGTCAACGTCAGAGGGGAAAAGCGAACTTGACAACGTGGTGAGCGATCGAACCCCGGACTCCGACAGAAACAGGAGATCACCGTACAGCGAGACAATCGACTTGTGGTGCCGTGTGCCAACTCCGTCGACCACCCGGTCAAGCGCCATTGATGTGGGGTCTGGGTCGATCGTCCAAAGCTGGATTGACTGGTCGGTGAAAACTGCCAACTTGCCCTGATACAGGCCAAGGCCATAGGCCTTCTGCCCGCTGCCAAAGTGCTGCGAGATCGGCAGGAACCCCGCATTTCCCGCGGTCGTCCAGTCTGTCGGGTCGCCCACCTTGCAGAACCGCACCGACTGGCCATCGTCTGAGATCGCGTAAATCCGCCCCGTTGACGTGACCATCTTGCCAGAGGACGGCATGTTCACGTCGGTCACGTCCACCCCTGTGACCGTGTGCGTCCCGGTGTTGACCGAAAACAGGCTTTTGTACGTGGTCGCGCCGTTGTCCGGGGAGAGCACCGCCAGGAACCCGTTGTTCCAGCGCGTGACGCCCAGCAGCTGCGCCGTAACGGCATCGGCGAATGTCCCACCAATCCCGGTGGATCGGAAAGCGTATACGAGGCGGTCGTTTGTCTCGGTGTTGACGATGGCGCTTGTGAGTCCCGTGCTGGCGATGTTCCAGCAGGAGAAGGTCCACAGGTATCCTGCGTTGGACTCCAGGCCCTTCCACTGCGGACCCAGGGTGAACGTGCCGGGCGCGCGCTTCCACTTCGGACGGGACCGAAGCCAGCCGCCGGGCTGCACATCCATGTTGATCAGCTTGGACAGGGAGTTTGCAGGGGCGACACTCGATGGCCGCGCCAGCAGTAGCCCGCCGTCGAACTTCTCGAAAGTCGCCTTCATGGGGTCAATCCCAGACTTGCCGGAAACCCCCAGCCGTGGCCACCACCCGCGGGCGCAGCGGCGCCATGCTTGGCGGGACGAACCGCTTGTTTTCCTTCTGCTTGACGTGCTCCTTGTAGAGCATGGTCTTGAACGCCTGGCCAGCAGTGTCCGCATCGGCCTTGCCATAGTGCGCCTTGCCCATGGCAATCGCATAGCCCATCACCAGCCGATAGGGTGCACTCGGAACGTCGGCAGGTTCACTGAACCGCGTGAGCACCCGGTTGTGGTCGACGTAGAGGGTGTAGGCCTGGTCCGGTGTCGGCCAGACCTCCAGCGTGAACACCGCAGGATCACCGACGAACTTGCTGTCGTACCGCTCCGGGATCGAGCGCATGTCGGCATACGCCCGCTGTGCGTGGTTGATGCCCTGGAGCAGTGGCAAACGCTCTGTACTGCCCTGCGCAATCCAGACCTCTTGCACACTGCCCCGGGCAATGGGCACGCTGTCAACGTCGGCAACCCATGGATAGGTTGCCACGTTGGGAATCAGCGTGATTGTGTCGGTGATCGGCAACCCGTCATCGAGTTGTTCGTACACGTATTCGTGCGCCTCCGTCAGGATGTCGGCCAGTGCAGGAGCGTTGCCGATCGTGCCATGCAGGCCGCACCGCTCGCGCAGCGTGGCGAGCATCTGCGCGTAGGTTTTGACGGGAGTGACGACGATGGTCATGTTTCAAGCCTTACCGGCAATTGGCCTTATGCAAAATCGCGTGTGAGCCGCTAAAATAGCGAAGCCCACCAGTGCTATCAACACGGGCGGGCCTCTGACCAATCAGCGAAAGGACCGCATCATGGCTAAGACCGATCTTACCGCGCAGCGTTTGCGCGAACTTCTTCATTACGACCCAGAAACCGGCGTATTTCGCTGGCGCAACCCACGAGGCAAGGCTGGCAACAAGCCGAGCGCCGGAAGCCGCGACAGCGGAGGTTACGTCAAGATCGGCATTGCTGGTCATGACTACCGGGCGCATCGCCTCGCGTGGCTGTACGTGCGTGGCGTTTGGCCTGATGGACAAGTCGACCATAAGGACGGCAACCCCGGAAACAACGCGATAGGAAACCTGCGCGATGTTCCTCAAGCAGTCAATCAACAGAACCAGCGCGGCGCGCATTTCGACAGCAAGCATGGACTGATGGGCGTCACCCAGCGCAAGACCGGCTGGATAGCGCGAATTAACATTGAAGGTGTTCACCACTACCTTGGGGCCTTCCCCACGCAGGAAGCTGCGCACGCGGCCTACTTGGCCGCAAAGCGAGCGCGCCACTCTGGATGCACGATTTAGGTTCATTCCTATCCTCACCTGGCAGGGGATGGGAATCAGGCGGCAGGACGGCGCACGTTGGCCGTGCTGAACAGCAGTTCACTGAATAGCACCTGCTCCTGCGTCCCGGCGCTGATGTTGTCAGCGATGGATTGCAGGATCAATTCGTAGTTCGACACCTGAATTTCCAACGATGCCGCCGCAGCGCCGGTGACAAATTTGTGATTCATCAGAGTCACATCGCACTTGTCAGTCGCTGCTGCGTTGATGCTGGCTTGTATCGCCGTAATATTCGCTGCCTCGCTCGGTGTACTGGTCCATGTGTGGCCGATGATCGGCAGCAGCAACGATCCTTGTCCGCGAATGGTCCGCTTGGTTTGAATGCCAGTACCCGCCGCCCTTCCACCCACCATGTTCAATGCTGCAACGGCGTTGCTGATGGTCTGGTCGGCGTTGGAAAACTGGTAGTAGCCTTGCGGGTAGATGTAGCACCGCTCCGACCCCTTCTTCGCAAGGCCGTTGTTCACCAAATAGGACTGATGCGAAATGATGTCAGCCAGCACTGCGGAGTATTTATCCGCACTGCCCGAGTAGTTGGCAAGGCTTCCAGTCCCGCCGATGGGGCCATGCACAACCATTTCGTGCCCACGCGCCACAAGGTCTTGCAGTTGCGGCAGGGTCATATAGCCAGCGGTTCCGATAAGGTCGGCAATGATGCTGAAACTTCCGCGCATTCCGTACTTTTCAAGGGTTGGTGCGCCAAGCGTGTAGGCGGTGTCGTACCCGTCATCAATCGTCAGTGCTACCCAGGATTTCGCCACGTCCTGCTGGTAGTTCATTTCGTAAAACTCCATCCACGGCTGCTCTGTCGTGGTGTAGTTCAGCCGCAGGCGAACGCGGGTAAATGCGGTGGAACCGAACGCAGGAGCGCCGCCGCCAGTGGTCCACTTGTGTTGGCTGTTGCTCGCAGGAACAGCGGGGTGCAGTCCCCACCAGCCTTTAAGCCACGACACCGGACCAGTGGTTAACCAGTTCGCAAAACCAACGCCATCGGCCAGCGACCATGCAACACCGGGCTGAGTCGTCAAATTCAATGCGGACGGGTCTTGGTACGCAAGCAGGCTCAATCGTCCGTTTGCAAACGTGTTGCTGCGCAGTGCGAGGTCAATGCTGGCGTTCGTGCTTGCGCCAGTAGCGGTAACACGGATACCTTGCAGCAAAGTGCCATCGGGCGCGACACGCGAGACATCTGTAACGGTGGCATTGACGACCGACAGGGCATCGGCAGCGCGGATGCCTGACAGCACTGGATATCCACGTACCGGCAATGTCGGGGCCGTGCCCATCAACACTTGCGCTTTCCCACCCGCATCCACCTGTGCTTGGACTCTGTTATCAGCGTCAAGGTACGAATTCAGCGGCCCAGCCACGCCACCGTAAATCGCTGCACCTTCGGCCACAGCCAGTGCTTCGATCGTATCGGCCAGCGTGGAGACAGAAGACCCCTTGGCATACCCGCGCCAGTCCCGTGTGAAAGTAATCATTTTGCTTTTCCTTCCGATTGAATGCCTTTGGTGACCAGTTCCAGCACATCAGGGTTTGCCTTGAGGAAGTCGACCAGCTTTGCCAGGGGGTCGACCTTGGCCGCCTTCACCGGTTTGGCGTCCTCTATCTGCTTGTCTGTCGGGCGCGGTATGTCTGCAGGCCACTTGGCGATGTATGGCCCGTTACCGTCGTCCTGAAGAACTACCTTGCCGAGAAAATCAGCGTCCGTCAGTTCTGGCGCACACGCCCGGATTTTGTCGATCAGCATCACAATCCCCTCACGAAATGGCCGTCGAACCATGTCACGGTTGACACGCCTTGAGGCGTCAAATCCCCGCCGCTAGATTGAAATATGTATATCTCCACGTAGTCGGACGCAGCCAATTTGACTTGTCCTGATACGGTAAAGTCCTGCGCACCGCCCGTAGCGGCAGGCCATGATCCGCGCTTGTATTCGGACCCGTTTTTATAGATTGACAGAAAGCCGGGGGCGGGGGCAGATAGCTGCACCGCCGCGTTGATCTGGTAGTAACCGGCAGCAGTTGGCGTGAATCTGCTGGCGGCAAAGTTCGCGTTTGTGTCCCATAGCTCGGTGTCAAACGTCACCTTTGTGAACGTCGCGGTACTGATTAAGCCGCCAGTGACAGAAAGATATGCCGAGAATGTTGGTGTGTCGCCAAACAGTGCCGAGCGCCACTCAACGCGCGTTTGAGCATCGAACGGTGCCATCGGCGAGATACCGACCAGCTTGGTACCGGCCGTGAAGTTCACCGCCGATCCGCCATTGCTCGACCCGCGCACCGTGGTACGGGTGATCTGGTTCGCGCCTGAGTAGGTGCCCAGGCCATATTCGTATTCACCGGTTGGCACACCAAAGGAATTGACGCCCTCGATGTAGTACCAGACCGTATCGGCCACCGCGCACACCGACGCGAACGCGCGAAAGCCCAGGGACGCACCGGCGAGCGTGAACACACCCGTCCCGGTGGTTGTGCTGGACTCCAGCACGCGGTCAGCAATGATCAGCGGCACGGCCCGGCCTTACTCGGTCGTTGCCGCTTTGCGCCCGCGCTTGGCCGCTGCTGGCTCTTTTGGCTCTGGCTTGGAGTCCGGGCCTTCGAGCTTGATGCTGGTGTCGTCGTCATCCTGCGTGCCAGTGGCTGCGGCCTCGACAGCCCGGCGGATGTCGCCAAATGCCGCCGCCCCGTAGGCTTCGCGCACGACTTCCTCGCCGAACTTGCGGGTCAGGCGGTCGTATTCCGTCGATGAATCCAGGGCGGTTTCGCCTTGTTCCGCGCCGGGGAAAACGTTGTCGCGGCCGTGGATGGCCTCCAGAATTGGGATCTCATGCGCCGGGACAGAGACTGGAATCGTGGTCGTGATGTCACGATGCACGCTGACATTCATCAAGGGGACAAGGTGTTTCATGATTTGCTTTCTCGTAGCAGGGGTCAAAGAAGTGCGGGGCCAGTCTCCCGGCCCCGCTTCGGGTTACGCGACGATGATCAGACCGTGCGCGTTGCGGCGCGTGGCCTTGAGCCGTGCGCGCACATCCACCGACACGTAGGTGGCGCGGATGTTGTTCGGAGAGGCGGGAGAGTAAATCTCCATGCCGTCGTCCTCGTACATCAGGTGGCTGCAGTTGATGAAATACATCCGCTTTTCCCACAGGATGCCGGCTGCAGGAGCCTCCAGCGTGTCCAGGGCCGAGAACACCGGATCCCAGATGATCTCGACGCCCTTGTAGAACAGGCCAGTGCTGCCACCAGTGCCGACACCGCCGTCGATGGTCTTGGGCTTGCCCGCATCGGTGTTCTGCGTCAGCGTCAGGGTCGAGCGGTAGGCGTCAATCGCGGTCGATCCGGCCAGGATGAAGTCAGGAGCGCCACCGTTGCGGATGCACGCGCGCCACATCGCTTCCATCGTCGCCAGCAGGTTGACCGTGGCAACTGCATTCAGGTAGTAGTTGCGCCAGTAGGTCTTGGTCGCCGGGTCCAGGCCGCCATACACACCAACCGCGGGAGTGCGGGAAATCGCAGCGTCCAGGCCCACGATGGCGTCAGCTCCGCTCGATCCGTCGCGATGGATTTCGATGTCGAGCTTTTCCTTGAAGCCCAGCTCGAACGCTTCCATCTGCTCGGCCAGCATGTTCTGGATGATCGCCTTCTCGTTGTTGGTCGGGATCAGCTTGCCCTTGCTTGCAGGGTCCGGGTTGACCTCGACGCCGGCAGCAAACAGGTTGTCCCATGGCAGATACATGCCGTCCAGGCCGGTGTACCACTCGAAAGTGGCCTGTTCAACGGTATCGCGCTTGGTGAAGGATCGGGTCGCCTCGCCCTTGCTCCATGAAAAGTTCGAACCGTAGCCCTTGCGGATGTTGACCTTCTGGTTCACGCCGGGGTTGAGCTTCTTGCGTTTGGCCATCATCTTGGCCATGAGCGGGTGCATGGTGCCGATCTGGTCAATCGGCTGGTTGCGCAGGTAGTCTGCGATAGAGAGAGTGGCAACGATTGCCAAGTCGGGTGCGGAAATAGGCATGATGGCCTCCATGAAAAGTGTTTGAAAACTCCTTTCACGCTTGCCGACGCTCCCGTTCGACTTGAGGCATTCGCAGGGCCTGACCTGTCGGTGACGAACCCGACGTGCATCAATCTGGTCATGCCCTGCTGGGGCTGCTGGTCGCGACGCCAGCGTACATGCGGTATTCCTTGCGTGTTGCTGCTGTCAAAAAGCCCAGGATGCGAACCCCGGTTACGGCATCAATTTGGCAACTGCGAGCGCATTATTTGCGCGTGTCAACACTCGCAGTGCCAGAAAGTGATCGGACTACAGCCCGGCCAGATCCCATGCATTGCTGACCGCATCGAGCGATGTCACAGGTCGATTGCTCGCTTGACGTACTCCATTGGCCACAATGCCAGAGCGCAATGGCTGCGGGGCTGCTGGTGCGGGAGGTGCCGGCGGGGTGTAGGCGTCGTACATCGTCAGGACAACCGACTGCCACTGGTCGGGCCGGTAGGTGGTGACGAACTTCTGCATCTTGGCCGGGTCGCTCAATTGGCTCTTGATGAACTCGACCTTCGCGGCATGGCCTGGCGTGCTTGCCCGCTGCGCCAGCGTTGCATCCATCTGCACCGCGGCATTGCGTACAGTGTTCTGGAACTCCGTCATTTCCTGCGTCTGCTGCTGGGTCTGCTGCTGACGGGCCTGGCCATCGCGCAGCTTGACAATCTCCAGCGCACGCTCGCGCGAGATCGCCATGCTGTCGACATCGGCCGCAAGGTCCGGATGCTTGGCCAGCAGATCGATTCCAGGCGCGTCCACACCCAGCCGGGCAGCGATGTCCGATCGCAGCACGTCCAGTTCGGACATGGCGGTTTTCAGATCCTCCGGGTTGCTCGACTTGACCATGCGCCCGATCTGCAGCATGCCGGCGAACTCGTCCTGGCCCAGGCCCGATTCGGCCACCATCTGGCGCACCGATGTCAATTGCGTCTCTGCCTCGGTGGCGCGGCGCTCAAGGTCGGGCACTGCCTTGGCGCGTTCGACCAGTTCGGTCCAGCGCTGCTTGTTGCGCTCGTTCGTGCCCTCCGGTGGCGTCTCGTCCAGGGCCTCGGCCTTGGGCTTTGCCGCAGGATCGACAGGCTTTGCCGGCTCGGGCGCCTTGGCCGCTGGCTCGCCTTCTGGCTTGCCGATGTTGTCCAGCAGGGATCCGATCTTGGTCGATGTCTCGACAGGCTTTTCCGCTGGCTTGTCCGACCGTTCGGTGGCCTTTGGCTCCGGCGTGCTCGGCGCAGGCGTCTCGACGACGGTGGATGCCGGCGGCTCGGTCGTCGGGGTTTCGGCTGCTGGTGCGGTGCCGGTTCCGCTGGTGTCGCCCGGCTCGGGGTGCAGGTATTTGTGTTTGCGGTAGATCATGGTTGCCTCAGTGCAGGGTCAGAGGTTGTTGGTCAGACGGTGTGCGTGCCTTCGACGCCCCGGCGCATGCGCTCGATGGTGCGCTGCTGCAGCCAGTGCTGGGCTTCCTCGATATGGGTCAGTGCGCAGGCATTCGCCTTGCAGGCATACGGGCCCTTCTGGAAACTGCGCAGCCGGTCGGCCACGATTGCCAGCAGGACTTCATGCGTCAGCCCGTTGACGCCAGCCTCTGCGATTGGGCCGTTCTGGAAAAGGATGGTCGTGTGCGTGGCGGGCTGGCCGTAGCGGTCGGTGAATGGCTCGCTCGGATTCTTCTCGGTGTTGAAGCCGGTCACGGTGTAAAGGTGATTGGCGCCGCCAGCACCGGGCTCGTCCTCGACTGCGATGTTCAGGGTGTCGTTCGCTGGGTTGACCTTGTGGTCGTCAATGGTTCTCATGGTGGCTATTGCAGGGTTGGTTGACCGGGGATGCCCCCCGGCATAGGCATGCCCGGCATCTGGCCGGGAATCTGGGGAATGGCTGGCTGCATCGGCTTGGGAGGCAGGAAGCGGTCAACGTCCAGCGACTCATCGAACCTGGCCGCAGTCTCCTTGACCAGTTCGCGGTATGGCGTTCCGTCTCCACCCATCGCCTCGACTTGCATGATGGTCTGGATCATCTGCTGCAGCAGTGGCAGGGCCCGGGTCCACGTCTCCTGCATTTCCAGCTTGTTCGGTGCCGCGGTCGACCCGGCGCGGATCTTCATCTGCACCAGTTGGAACACGGTTTCGGGCGTGCGCTCTGCCGGCCACTCGTAGGGCTTGACCGGCTCTGGCGGCGGTTGGCCGCTCAATACCGCTTGCCCGATGGCATTGGGGTCCACCGGCTCAGCCTCGCCCATGATCTGCGCAACCATCGGCTCGGTCATGGCCAGCAGGCACAGTTCAGCGCTGTACTGCGCAATCTCAGTGAGCCAATCTTCGACGGAATCGCGGAACTCGCCCACCCTGGCGCCCAGGCTCTGATCGCTGATGCTCGCCTCGGTGGCGGTCTTGGCCTTGGTGATCACGGACCGGGCCGCTTCCTGCAGTCCGCTGGTCTGGTCCCAGTCGTATGCAATGGGCGATGTGTCGTACACGGCCGGGTCGATCTTGAGCTGCGTGCCCTCCAGCGCAAAATCCTTGATCGGCTGGCCGCCGGTGTCGATCACCACCATTTCCCCAATTTCTGGATGCATTTTGCGGGTGATTTGCTTGTCTTTCACATCCGCGCTGATGATCATGTGCGGCCGGATGTTGCGCCGCACCTCGGCGAACTTGTCCCGCGTCTCGTTGTGCTCGACCTCCAGCTTCTCCAGATCGTCCACCAGTGACTGGCTGACCACCTGGCCGTCGACAACACCCCACGGCAGGATGAAGTACGGCCACCAGCGCTCACCGGTGTAGGTCGGGGAGTAAGGCGCGCGGGCGAACTGGCTGTTGCAGCCGGCCACCATCGTGTAAATCATGTTGTCGGTCTTGGACCACGCCTCATAGATCAGCACCAGCGGGTCATCACCGTCGCCGCTGGCCTTGTTGTCCCGGCTGTAGGGACGTGCCTTGTCCGCTGCAATGTCGTACTCGCCCACCTTGAACGTGGACGCATGCGACAGGTCGTAATCAGGAAACAACCCCATGGCCTCGGATCGGCGCTTGGGGATTTTCTCGATGATCCAGGCCGACTGTTCGTAATCCAGAATGTCATCGATGGCCGGATCGAGCAACAGGCGGTCGGTGCGCGTCATGTCGACGGTCAGGCCCTCGGATGCGACAACTTCCTTCTTGGCCTGCAGACCTTCGATGGCCATTTCAAGTTCGCGCTTCTTGGCCTCCAGGTCGTACCGCTGGGAATCCTCCCCCTCGATCTGCGCCAGCAGGCTTTCGATGTGCTTGATGTTGTCCTGCGTGTCCTCGATGCGGTCCTTGATGATCGGGTCGATCTTGATGTCGCGCTGGTACATCACCTTGACGATGCCGTGTGAGCACGTCATGGCCGCCCGTACAGCACGTTTGGCCTTGTTCTTGAGCTTGGCATCCTCCAGCATGCGCTGGGTCACTCCCGATACCGTCTCGCAGAACAGGCGCAGGTTCTTGGCCTTGTTCGTTGGCTCGGCCGATATTTCCGGGTTCTTGGCGTAGACCTTGGACAGGACCACCGACAACGTCGACTTGATCAGGTTCGCCCGCTTCTTGTTGTAGTGCGGCGTGCGGACATCGCCAGTGATGTCGATCCCCTGCACCAGATCCCGGTTGTACCTCACACGCTGGTGGAACCGGCCCCAGTGCTTTTCAGCGGCCTTGATGCGGTCCATCCACACCTTGACCAGCGGGTCATCTTTGGCGGTCGCGCCCTGCAGATGGTCGGCAACAATGCCCGCGGCGCTGGGCGTGCCCTCGCTTGCCGTGGCTTCGGTGATTGGTGGGTTCATCGCTGGATCCTGTCGATTCGGTGGCTGCCGTCGGGCTGAATATGCGCCCCGCCAGCGTTGTAATCGCCAGAAAATGATTCCTCCTCGCCCGGTGGCGTGCTCGTCCGTCGCATCAATGCCGCCTTGAGCATGTCGAAGGCGTGATCTTCCTCGTCCGTTGCCACGTCATCAGGGTCGTCCGGGTCCGGGTTCAGCGTCGGGACCGTGCGGATCGCGTGCACGCAGGTGTCGAAGAAGGCCAGCTCGTCCTGCTCCAAGGTCTGCTTGACCAGCAGCGCCCCGGCCTTGCGGCTGCCGGGCCCTGCCCACCACGGCCGGAACTTGAGGCCGTGCCGGCGCATGGTCTGCGCGTGCGTGATCTGGGTGCCGTACTGGCTGCCACCGCGAGCGAATGCATCCGGCCCGGTGATCCGCAGGCTGATGTCGTAGCCGACCCGCTCGTCGTGCGCTTCCCGGGCAATGATCCGCTTTGCCACCTTGTCCGGGGTTTCCTTGGTGCCCACGTTGGCCATGGGCTTGCCGTCGTCGTCCGTGGCAATGCCGTAGAGCTCGCGCCACATATAGGTTTTGCCCTCGGGGTCCTTGGCAAACCAGCCGATCGCGTAGGGCTTGGCGTAGCCCCAGTCCATCGCCATCCAGATATTCCAGTTCGCCGGGATCGGAAACGGCTTGACGATGTGCTTCTCCGGGTCCCACGCATCGGCCAGGAATGCGCCTACGTTGATGTCCCATGACCCGTAGCGCCACGCCTTCTTGCGGTTTGCGTCCTTGATGCCGTCCAAAGTGGCCATGTAATCCGGATCGCTGGCCAGGAGCGTGATGTTCTCCATGATGTCGCTGTGAACGTGCGTGCGCTCCCGGCCTGATGTGTCCTTGATGATGGTCCCGGGCGCCACGCCACCAGTGCCCAGCTGGAACCGCTCCTTGACCGCGGCATGGCCCCGGCCGTAGGGGTTCGTCGTGGCCCGCACCATGCGCGGCATGCCCGGCTGGCTCGACCGGCAGCAGCTGTGCATCATTTCGTAGAACGCCAGGGATCGCCAGTTGGTCAGTTCCTCGAATCCAAGCCACGGGTATTCGTGACCGTGATAGTCCCAGTAATCGTCCTCTTTGACGCCCTGGCGCAGTAGCAATTCCTCGCCATCCGGGAATTTCCACGTGTATGTCGACTCATTGAACTTGGCACCCGGGAAGAACAGGCGAAACCACTGCTTGCTCTTGGTGGCCACGTCGGCAAGCTGTGGGTAAGTCTCCCGGAACAGGACGCCACGCCACGCCTGGCCGAAGCCGCACCCCACGTATTGGGCAAACGACATCAGCAGCGCAGCGGTCTTCCCACCGCCCCGCGTTCCCTCCAGCAGGCATTCGAAGATGGGGCAAGTCAGGAATTGGACCTGGCTGCCGGGATGGGGCGCCCATACCGTTGTCACTTCTTGCGCAGTCCCGGGAACAACCGCGCCAGACCAGCAGGCGAGCGCACCCGAGCCAGTTCGATGCGCTTGCGCAGCTGCTGCGCGTAGTAGTTGGCCAGCATCTTTTCGCGCTCGGTCAGGGGTGGCGTGGGTTTCGGGTCGTCAGTCAGAAAGCACCATCCAGTCTTCGGCAAGATGATCGCCTTGAGACGGAACCCATGTAGCAATTGATCCATCAACGTTTTTTATGTCGACATGCGCCCGGTACTGGATTTCAGTACCTTCTGGATAGATGCCAAGAAGCGGCGGGCGATTGACTTTGAAAGTCGAACCACTCACCAAGAAGATGAACATGCCTTTCCCATTCCATCCGGCGCGGGCCACTTTCTTGCCCAGTTTGAGATAGTGCAGTGCATCGCCGTAGTTCAGCGCCTGCTCCATGCCTGGCTCACTTGTCCGGTATGAATCCTCAAATGCCGCTCTTGGCGACCACGATGTGTAGCCATCCGCGTATTTGACGCCGTACCCATCAGCGCCATCCTTTTGCTGCGGCCATGCAACTACCTCTTTGGTTCCGATAAACCGATGTGTCATTTGCTCTCTCCTGTTGCCGTGCTCAAGGGCGCACGGCTTGCCCTTCATTTCTTCTGCACCAGTTGCGTCCATGCGGACGGGTTATCGATCACGCCGGGGACGATCAGCACGCCGGATGCCGGGCCGCCTTCATCCTCACTCGGCGCGTTGTTGCGCTCCACCAGCGCCTTGTTGGCGGCCAGCAGGTTCAACGGGATCACGCTGGCATCGTTCGCCATGCGCTGCAGCACGGCCAGGCTCTTGAGCGCCAATTCGGATTTCTCTGTCGGCTCGGCGTCGTCAACCTCCTGAACCTTGGCATTCGCGATGCCGGCCAGCCGGTGCGATGTCGCAGCACTGAACCGGGCCGCGCCTGCAAGGTGCCCCGATATGGCTTTGAGTTCCTCGGCCAGCGTCACGGCCAGAAATTGTTCGGAAACAGGGAGCTTGTGTAAGGCTATTTCAGCCCTTACGATGTCTTTCGCCACAGTACGGATCGTTTCCGTCCGTTTGGAAACTCGTTCGCCTAGCGTGGCTTTTGATATGCCGAACTCGCGCGCCAATGCCGCTTGTTTCTCGCCGGCAAGCAATCGGCGCTGGATCTCGGACCATTGGGCGTCCGTCAGCTTGGATGGTCTACCCACGAATGACCTCCACCAGTTCAGGCAATACCTGCACCACGTCAAAAGCCTTGTTGCGCGGCTTGCAGTACCGGCACACCAGCCAGACCCGGTGCCCCCTGCTATAGCCGCGATACCCCTCCACAATGGCCAGCATGCCCAGCGGGGTTTTGATGGTCGCCCCAATGGGGATCAACTCGGCGTCCATGGACTTGCGCACGAACCGCAGAAGGCCGATGGGGGGTTTTGTGTTGATTCCTGCGGTCACTTGACACCCCTTTGCATGACACGGCGCCGGGCCATGTTGCCCTCGATGTTGTTCAGTTGGCTGTTGTGCCACTTGCCGCAGATGGCGCACTTGTAGGCGGTCATCGGGGCGTTCTGGTATCGCTTCTGGCCCCTGATGGCGAAGTCCCTGGCCTCGTTTCTCGAGCGGAACTGCTTCTTCTTGAGACACATCCGGTCGGCGTCCTGGCCGGTGATCGTTTTCCCGATGCGCTCGTAATGGGTGGTCATGGTGTGGCAACTGCCATCCTCCGGTTTGCGACTGCGCCCCTGATCTGGTTGCGGGTCTTGACGATCCAGCGTTCGTACTCTCCGCGGCTGATGCTCGATCGCTGCAGGTCGTGGTACTCCGCAAGATCGCGCATGGCCTGAATGGCGGGACCGGATAGACCCATGCGCCCGGTGGCCTTGAAACGGTCATGGGCATCGGATAGCCCGTCCTGCGCACGCTCGCAGGCTTCAAGCACTTCGGGGCCAATGCCGCCTCTTGACATCACCTCGGCCACGTTCAGGAGATCCGCGAGGGATTTCCAGTCCTCGACCGTCGCCTGGCCCAGATGCAGGCCGAGGGCACCATCTTCCGCAGTGGCGTGGACGTCGGCGGCGAGCTCACCGGCAGCCGCCTGCGGGCCCGCTTCGACGCCGTCGTGCTCACCATCGGTGCGACCGTGCCCCGCGACCTGCCGGTGCCCG
>OFRC01000187.1_pt1 | contig 18321 bp, 38 predicted proteins | sample 1543051 | NCBI WGS metagenome assembly OFRC01 (sample SAMN07774231, study PRJEB24372) | wastewater metagenome
GACGAGGGGGTGGCCACGCTCAAGGGCCTGGCCGCCGGGGATGCGCGGCTGCCGCTGGGCGTAATCCAGGCGGTGCGGGAGGAACTGCGCCGCCACGGATTCCATGCCGTCCGCTGGTCGCGGAGGGCGCCGAACGGCACGAAGCTGCGGGAGTTTCAGATGAGCCTTGGGGCACCCGGAGGGCGCGATGCGTGACGATGGGCCCAGCGCGCCGGGCACATGGACGAAGCGGCGCCGTCGCGCGGACCTCATCATGGCATTCTGCGCGGGCGCCTCGTTGGGGTTGACGGTTGCCTATCCGAACTCGCCGCTCGTGTCCGCATACTGCATGGCGCTGGTGGCGCTGCTGGGCGCGACCTATACCAATTACTCGGTCGGGGCGGTGATCGACGATCAGAACGCGAGGAAAGCGGCGCAGGCAGCTAGGGATGGCGAGGCGCGGCAGCCGTCGAGCAATCAGTGACCGCCCGCAGCGCCTCCCGCGCCTCGCGGACCGGGGCGAGTTCCGCCTCCATCGCTTTGCGCTGCGGCGGATACAAGACCGCGTTGGGGTAGCTGCCGATGATTTGTGTCTCGGCGGCGTCGGCCAGCTTGGCAAGCGTCGCGGCGCCAATTCGCACGGTGTCATCGGTCGTCTCCTTGGCGGCGGCGAGCATGGCGCGACAGGGATTGAATCCCGCAGCCCATCCAATCGCTCCCGATGGACTCATGCTGCCCGGCGCGTCCATGTGATCTACTTCTTTCGGCGCCGGCACCACCACGTAGCCCTTGGCGCGGAGGGCGGCGCGGATGACAACCTCCGCGTAGACGGCGGCTTCGCTGTCGGCGGGGCCGGCGCCGTGCCAGTCCTCCATCTTGGCCTTCAGCGCCCGCGCCCCGGCCTCAATCATCCGCTGTGCCAGGTCATCCATGGCGGCGCATCAGTGCGGCGCGGGCGATGGCGGCGCGAGCAATTTCCTCGCCCCGAGTGGTCAGCCACCACCAAGAACTATCCGGCGTGTTGCCTTGCCCCCGCGCATCATTCGAGCCGGCGCCGTTGACCCAGCCGGAAAAATAGAGCCCCTGCATGACATTGGCGCTGGTCTTCAGATCGCGCCGACTGACCATCACCTGCCGCCCATCCGGGTCTATGGCCGCCAGCAACGCTAGCATGATGCGGCGCTCATTGCGGGTCAGGTTCTGCGCGATGTCGGTGCAGGCCGACGCCGGATCAAGCGGGCCGGCGTTCCACACCCCCCAGTCGCGAGAGTCCCGACTTACCAGCCGGCGCGGCGTTGGTGCTTTGGGCACCATCTGGACATTCTCAGCCGTCTTGTCGCTCACTTCGTTTCCTTTCAACGGTTTATCGGCGTTTAGTCCCGCCTTGACACGGCGGGGGTCAGGTCGCGTTCACCATCACACCCCCTCCCCATCAGCCGCGACGTCCGGCCCCGGCCAGCCGTCATCTGCGGGCGCGGTGGCGGCTGGCGGCTTCACGCGCATTCTCGCGCCCATGATCGCCGCTTCCACGTCACGCGACAGTTCGGGCCGTTCTGCGCGCAGCCGGTCGCGGCGGCTCGTCGTGCCGGCGTGCGCATCGAACGCGGCCATCCGCTCGGGCGTCTCGATGGCGTCGGCCAATTCGATGATGCGCGCCGCCACGGCGGCGGCGGGATCGGTGGCGGGCTTGGGGTCATCGATCACCAGCGGCTGCACGCGGAATGGCTTCTTGTTCTTCTTCGTCGCGGTCAGGGCCATGACGACCGGCTCGGTGATATGGCTCATGTGGCTGATGCGAATGCCCCCCACCGCCATGCCGCCCCATGTCACTTCCGGGTCGCGATAGAGCGTCATGGAGCGGCCAACGTATGCGGAGGCGTCCGGCCCCCATACCGTCACCATCACGCGGCGCATGGACTTGCACGGCATGTAGGGTTTGCCGCCGTCGCCATCGAAGCTGACCGCGATCGGCTGCTCCGTCGTGTTGGCGCGCGATACTTTCGTGATCCGCACCGTCAGCGGGCCGCCGATCAGGTCGTCAGCGTTGAGTTGGTCGGACTTCGGGATGATCGTATCCCGCATGTCTAGGGCCTCGCTCATATGAACATCTCCTGTTCTATCCGCCGCTCAGTCGGGATATGCCGGCCACCGAGCAGCGAGGTTTGATAGGCTTCCTCCATCTTCGACAGGCGCAACTCGAAGTCCGTCGCGGCCTCAATGATGGCGTCCTGTATCGCGTCGTCGGCCGGAACCCGGATCGTCACCATCGGCATCCCGCCGCAATATGAGACGAAATCGCACCAGCGCCGACCCGTCACCAGCAATCCGGTCTGCACCTGGATCATGTATTCGTCGGGCATTTCGCCTGCGATGATCGTCTCGGCCTGGAACTTCTGTCGCCGGCTCTTGCACTCAATCAACCCGTCATCGCCCACCAGCCCATCTGGCGAATAGCCAAGCGTGAACCCCCACTCGTCGTTGGTGATAAACCCCATCTCCTGCACGGGCGCGTAGTGCTTGGCGTAGAGCGTGCGGGCCTCGATCTCGTCCACCTGGCCGCGTAACATGTCGTCGCTGACATAGCGCGGCTCCACATAGCCGGTGATCCGCTGGGCGAGCAGTTCGTACAGGTGCGCGCTGGCCTTTTCGTTCTTCGCCACCTTGAGCGTGGGCGTGATGATCAGGCGCATCTCGCTGGCGGTGAGCAGGCCGCGACGGGCGGTAAGCCAGGCGTCGGAGCCTTGGATCAGGTCGGGGTGGTAGTGGATCACTGGAACCACCTCACCCAAATCTCCGACAGCGCCAGCACGACAATCCCGGCTATGTTGGCTATGAGTAGCCAGCCGTTGCGCTTAATGTCGCGGGCAAGACGATCCTGTCGGCCGCTGATGCCTGCCAACCTAGAGGCGGCTTCCATCTGATCCGCCTCGATCTGGTCGGCCAGCGCATCCAGCGCGAACACCAGCCCGCGCAGTTCCACCAGTTCACACACCGGGAGGCGGCGCAGGTTGCCGGCCTCAAGCTTGCCGTTGAGTTGCTGCGCCATCATCCGCGCCCGCGCGGCCGGCGGCTGTTCGTCAGCCATGATCGCGCGCAGGGTGGGGGAGGCGGAGGCTTGGAGGGTGCGGAGGTGGTTCATGGCAAAAGCCCCTGTAGCCGCCGCAAATTATTAAAGGCTTCTCGCTCTCGCGCTTCGGCAACCGCCCGGTCTTCGTGCAACTGCCGCCGCTTCTCTGGGTCAGCGGGTCGATTCAACATGGGGAACACTTCGGCAGCCGCGCGCGCGTCCGACCAAATGCGCGCGGCTTCACGGATCGCGGCCTCTTGTTCTTCCGTCACGCCCGCCTCTCCCCACGCGGCCCCGGCGCCGGCAGCCCGATCGGCAGCACCAGCGGCAGCGCAACGCCGTCGATCATCTCGGCCAGCCACGCCGTATCGTCCTCGATCCAATCCGCCAGCACCGCGCGCCAGTGAGGGTCGTCCTCCGCGTCGCGCTCCGCCATCAGGCTGGCCAGATCGCGCTCAGCGTCCGCGATATCGTCGGCGGTGTAGAGCGCGACGGTGGAGAGGGGGATACGGTGGCGGGTCATGACGTGATCCGATGCCGCGACGGCGCGGAGGGATTTGATGACGCAATCGGACATCACGCGACCTCCACCGGCTGGCCATCGGCGTCGAGGCGATACCAGGTCATCGGTTTGATCCCGCCGCGCCCGGCGATACCAGCCCACACGTGAAGGATTGCGCCCGTGTGGTCATCGCGACTGACTAGGAACAGCGCGCAGTCCTTGGCGACCATCGCCTTGCATTCGTAACCACCCGCTACGGCGATACTATGATACCCGGTGGCGCTGGCCGCTCCCTGTTCCCCGGTGGCGCTGGCCGCTCCCTGATACCCAGTGGCGCTGCTACCCCCTTCCGGCTTAGCCCGATCCATAACCCACTTGATCGCGCGGCCGATCAAGTCCGGCATCGTGATCTCGGCGACGACGGCGATGCGGGCGGAAGCGACCTTGCCGTCCATGCCATGGCGTGACAGCGCGCCGGACTGCCGCACCTCGGCATAGCGACTGGTGCCGGGTGAGTAGTGGCTGAATACCTCAAGCGGGTGGCCTTCGGGGCCGATGGCGTGGAACCCTGCGTCGCAAACCCTCACCTCGCCGGCGTGTTCGTACGAAGCGCCGATCGCGTATTGAAAGTTGCGGCAGGTCCAGTCGAGATTGAACCCCTTGATGGAGACGATCGCCGGCTCAGCGGCGGCAGTGTTCCTTTTCGGTTTCCGGGCCATCATACCGCATCCTCAGCCCGATCCCACGCCCACTCGTTGAGCGCGATCATCCGTCCGCCGTCATCCACGCGCGGCATCATCTCGGCCAGCGCCTCGCGGATGTCGTCAAAGTGGTAGCCTGGCGCCATGCAGTGCTGGTCCCGGTCAATGAGGTTCAGCACCGTCAACGCCCCCCGCAGCGCATCGCGAACGCTGAGGTTTGCGACCATGGCCGCGTTGTAAGCGTTGTTGACAGCGGCCTCGCGGCGGAGGTCCGCGCGGCTCGGATAGGCGGGGTGGGGGAGGGACATCACGCTACCTCCCGATCGGTGATGTAGGCGCGCGCCCAGGCCAGGGCGACGGCCTCGCGGTAGGACTTGCGGGCCAGGGCGACGGCCTCGCGGTAGGCCTTGCGGGCCGGGGTGCTCAGCAGCTTTTCGGCCGCCCATTTCCACGAAAAGACGCCCGCGTGCTCGACGCACCACGCCTCGGTGATTTCCACTCGGGCGCCGGACATTTTGCGGAATATCGCAACCTGTTCCTTGCACGCGCCCTTCTCGCGCAGGGTCGCGAGGGTGAGGACCCTCGAGGTGGCGGGGTTGGTGGGCGCATCCATCACGCCGTCCTCCACACGCGAACGCCGTTCACCCCGTCCTCGGTGACAGAACGCTTTGCCCAGCGCGAGCCGGGGACCGTCTTGCACGCGTAGCCGAGATTAATAAGCCGCGTGCAGCCGGGGCGCGCGTCACGGGCGCTTATACGACCGCCCGGAATGAAGAACGATCCGCCGACCGGCGTTGTCGACCATGGGTATTGTTTCGGCCGGCCGCGGCCCCAACGCCTTTTCAGCAACGGCAGGTCGGTGCGGATCGGGAAGTCGGTGGGGTTGGTGGGCGCGTCCATGCTTATCTCCATCTTTGCGACGATGGCCATCCTAAAGTCGCGCCACACGCTACGTCAACACAAAAATCGCGGGCCACGCGAAAAATATGTTGACGAGCGCGCAGGCCGCTGGGCATCATCGCGACATGACCCTGAGAGAATACCTGGCCGCGACCGACCAAACGCCAAGCGCGTTCGCCCTGCAAATCGGGCGAACCCGCAGCACCGTGTATCGGTGGCTGGCCGAGGATTTTGTGCCGCAGTGGTCCGTCATGCGTGAGATCGAAATCATCACGGGCGGCGCAGTGACGCCCAACGATTGGAGAAAGGTGGCATGATTTATCTGTTCGGCGCCTGGATCGCACTGTCGCTGCCGGCGGCCCTTGTCATCGGCGCGATTTTGCGCTGGTGTGACGGTGAGTAACAGTTTGCAGGGTGGGTCCAATTTTGGCCCGTTATCTGGGGGATGCCCTGCAAAACCCGCCGCCGGGGGCCGTGGTTCGCCCGCGCCCGGCGGCGGGACCTCTTGCAACCCTGGGGGGCGGGTGCCCCCTCCCGCGCTGTTGGCCGAGGCGCTGCCAGGGATTGCGTCGGCGTCCAACTCAGCCCCCGGCATTGCTGCCGGGGGCTCTTTTGGGCTTGAGGACAATTTCCATTCCGCGCCGTGGACGGAGGCGGCGCGGGGGTATCTGCGGGCGAAATGGCCCGATCCAGACAATGCCAAAGAGGACATTGCCAGCGCGCTGGGCCGGTCGGTTCAGAGCTGCGAAGCACAGGCGTTCAAGATGCACCTCAATCGGGCGCGCGGGCGACCGAAATTCCGGGCCGTGGTAACGGACAACTTCACGACGGGCCGCCGGGCAGCCGAGGCGGCGGCGGAGCGGATACGCGCCTATTGGGCCAGGCAGGGGCAGACCGTCCGGGTGGAGCTACAGTTTGTGCCGGGGCCGGCTGGGGCGAAATCGGGCGCGTGGTCGGCAAAAATCATGGACAGGATGGCGTTCGTCGCCCCGCCCGTTCCGGTATCCCCGCCAGCGCCGCCGGCCCAGGTGGTTGAGGAAGTCCCATACAAGTCTGAGCGTCGCATGCTGCACGCAGGCCCGCCGCCGCGCGTGCCCGTGCCGGCGGTGGAGCGGGAATGCCTGAACTGCCGAAAATCGTTCACGGCGCGCGGGCGGTTTTTGCGGTTGTGCGAATATTGCCGGAAAGCAACATGACCTCGCCCATGCAACCCGTCAGCGGCACACAGCGAGCCGCCATCCGCGCCGGCCTGATGGCGGGGAAAACCCCCTACCGGATTGCGGGCGAGATCGGCATGTCGCGGCACGTGGTGGCGCGGGTGGCGCGGGAAATCGTCATTCCGGTGGTGCAGGCCCCGGTGCCGCCCGAGCCCACCGAGCGGGAGCGGGCCGGGTTGGCGCCGCTGCCGGCCGGGCACCCGATCGCGCTCGCGGTGCTGCGGGATGCGTGGGGGATGGGGCGGTGAGTGCGCGCGTGGAGACGATCGGCGCCGCCACCCTCTACCTCGGCGACTGCCGCGAGGTACTGCAGACGCTGGGCAAGGTCGATGCGGTGGTGACGGATTGCATTTCGTCTGCGGATCGGGTAGGATTCGCAAATGAGCAAGCAGCAAACAGGCAACATTCGCAGGGCAACCGAAGCGGCGGCGCTGTGGGAAGCGAGGCGCGCGGAGATCGTCCGTCTATACAATGCCGAGATGTGGTCGCAGCAGAGATTGGCGGATCACTACAAGGTGACGCTCGCGGGGATGCAGGCGGCAATGGCGCGCCTCGGCATCAAGAGCCGCCCCCGAGCGAACCACGGGCCGCGCAATGGCCGGTATCGGGACGGGAAGGCTTCGACGATCTACCGCGCTATGATTGCCAAGGGCGCGTGTCGGATGTGCGAGGCGACGGCCAACCTTTGCGTGCATCACAAGGACGGGGTTCACACGAACAACACCCCAGCCAATCTAGAAGTGCTGTGCATGTCCTGCCACACCAGCCTGCACAAGCAGGCTTGGTGGGACGCCAAAAAGGCTGGGCACTCTGCACCGATCCGCCCTACGGAATAAACTACGGGAATAGCGGAGGCTTCAATCCATCCCATGGCTGGGGGCCGTGGCGCGCTCAGGTAGAGTGGGACGTATCCCGTCCTAGCCGCGATATATTCGACATGATGTGCGCGCTCACAGATGAGCAGATCATCTGGGGTGGGAACTACTTTACCGATTATCTGCCGCCGACTATGCGGTGGTTAATTTGGGACAAGGGGCAGCGCGAATTTAGCCTTGCAGATTGCGAAATGGCTTGGTGCTCGCAGCAGAAAGCGGCGCGGGTCATCACGTATGGGCGTGGCGCTGCAGTGCGCGACGGCAAAGAACACCCGACGCAAAAGCCGCTGCAGGTCATGGAATGGTGCCTAGGCTTTCTGTCCGACGCCACCACCATCCTCGACCCCTTCATGGGCAGCGGCACCACCGGCGTAGCCTGCGCCCGCCTCGGCCGCCGCTTCGTCGGTATCGAGATAGAGCCCAAATACTTCGACATCGCCTGCCGCCGGATCGAACAGGCGCAGAAGCAGGCTGATCTTTTCGTTACCCAGCCCGCACCGGCGCGCGCCGTGCAGGAGGCGATGCTGTGACCCGCATTCCGAAAATCCAATTTCGCGTCTACCCGAAAATCCAATACCGCGTCTACCTCCCCGGCAAGCCGCCGTTCGTTGTGGAAACGCTCGGGTTGTCGGAACTCGCGGCCTACCACCCGCAGGCGGTGCGGGTCGAGGTCGTGGGATCGGAGCCGGTGTGTGTCGAGTGCCCTGCGGTGGGGAGTTTCTTCTGACCGGCCGGGCGGAACCCGGAGCGAAGAACAGGAGGGGATATGAGCGAGATCGGAACTTTTTGCCGTGCCGACCGGCTGCGACTGGCGACGCTTTTCCAGTCGACCGAACAGACGCGCTACTATCTGAACGGCGTCTACATCGAGCCGATGGATGTAGGCGTGCGCTTGGTGGCAACGGACGGGCTCCGGCTGGCCGTGTTTCGCGATGAAGCCGCGTTCACCTGCGCGCCCTGCATCGTATCGCTCCCCAAGGCGGCGCGAACTGCGATCAAATCGGTGAAGGGCCGCGAGTTCGTTTGGTTCGGCATCATCGGCCAGCACGACGGCACCGGCCGTCACGAGGCGCGGATCGTCGACGGCACCGAGGTTATGGATTCCATGAAGGAAATCCAAGCCGCCATGCTGGACATGACCAATCCGGCGGTGATTTGGGCCGGCGCGGTGGAATTGATCGACGGCACGTATCCCGAGTTCGAGCAGGCGATCCCGGCGTATGTCGGCGACGCGGGGGCGCCCGGCACGTTCCAGAGTCGGTATCTCGCGCCGTTCGTGGAGGTGGCGCAGGACTGTGCCGGCAAGAGAGGCCCCATTTCTCTGCATTCCGACAATCCATCCGGCCCTGCTCTCGTGCAGTGCGAGCGCAAGGATTTCGTTGGAGTGTTAATGCCCATGCGCGCCGACAATGGCGCCTTGGAGCGTGATGGTGCGCTGTTGCGTCCCCCGACGTGGGCGAAGACGCGGGTGAGCGCGGTGGAAGCGGAAGCGGCCGACTGAACATGACCGCGCGCTACACCATCACAATTCCCGGCGTGGCGCGCGGCAAAGGCCGGGCGAGGGCCACAACTGGCGGACGGCTTTACACCCCGGCACAGACCGTCAACGCCGAAGCGTGGGTTAAGTCCTGTGCATTCGACCAGATCGGGCAACCGATGTTGACGACGCCCGTCGCCGTGATCGTCGGCATCGATGTGGAGGTACCGGCAAGCTGGTCGCGCAAGAGACGCGAGGCGGCGCTGGGCGGCATAGCGCGCCCGACTGGCAAGCCCGACCTCGACAACTGCATCAAGCTCCTGATGGACGCCCTGAACAAGCTGGTGTGGGTGGATGACGCACAGGTGGTGCGACTGAGCGCGAGCAAGCGTTACGCGACGGCGCCGCAGACGGTGGTTGAGATTGCCGAGGTTCTGCCATGAAGCCCCCGCGCATCCGCACCGGCGAGCCTAAGATGAAGCCCAAGCCCAAACCCGCCCGCCCCGCCAAACCCCGCGCGGCACGGCCCACGCTGGCGCAGGTCAAGCGGGTCGCGGGGATGCGTGGAAGGATCGCGTTTTGATCCACTATCACGGCACCCCGATCACGCCGATTGCCGCGCTGTATCAGTTGAGCGGCCGGCATTTCTGCGTCTCCCATACCCACCCTGCGGACGTGGCGCGGTGCCACCAGATCGGGCAGAGTGTGATGTTGGATAATGGCGCTTTCTCCGCATGGAAGGCCGGCAAGGCGACGGACTGGCCGGGCTACTACGCATGGGCCGATCGCTGGCTTGACTGCCCAACCACATGGGCCGTGATCCCCGATGTGATTGACGGCGGCACGCAGTTGCAAGACGCGCTGCTGGCGGAATGGCCGCACGGCAAGCGGCAGGGCGCGCCAGTCTGGCACATGGACGAACCGGTTGCGCGCCTGCTGCGGCTGGTCGAAGCCGGCTGGTCGCGCGTTTGCGTCGGGTCGACCTCAGAATACGCCGTGGTGCTGTCGGATGCTTGGCAGGCGCGGATGGACGAGGCGTGGGACGAGATCGCCACGACATTCGCCCGCACGCCGCCGCTCCACATGCTGCGGGGAATGCAGCTCTCCGGCATGCAGTGGCCGTTCGCCTCGGTGGATTCCACCGATATCGCCCGCAATCACTGCCGCGACCACAACGCCCCGCGCGCCATGGCGGACCGATGGGACGCGATGCAGACGCCGCACCGCTGGACCGTGCGCGCTCGGCAAATGGAGTTGGCATGAAAACCGCCCTCCTCTCTGCCTCCTTCCTCGCCACCATCCCGGCCGCGAATTGGTTGATCAGCAATGTCGGAACGGTCTGCATCCCCGCTGGCCCTTGTCTGATCCCTGTGGCGCCCGGCCTCATGGCCCCGTCTGGTGTGCTGCTGATCGGGGCCGCCCTGGCGTTGCGTGATGCGCTGCATGAGATCGTGCCGCGTTGGGTGGTGGCGGGTCTGATCGGAGTTGGCGCCGGTCTGTCGCTGGCGTTCTCTCCGCCCGGTCTGGCGGCGGCTTCGGCGGGCGCGTTTCTGCTGTCCGAGCTTGCGGACTTCGCCGTCTATGACCGGCTGCGGCGTCGCGGTTTGGCGCTCGCTGTCATGGCGTCCGGTGTCGTCGGTGCGGTGCTGGATAGCGTTCTGTTTTCGGCGCTGGCGTTCGGCACGGTCAAATGGGCGCCGGGGCTGGTCGTGGCGAAACTGTACGCCTCGGCGGGGTATGCCGGATGGCAGCGGTGGCGCGCATGATCCGCCTCGCCCTCCAAGGCCCCGCCGGCCACCGCACCGGCCGCGTCCAGATCGGGACGGACGCGTGGGAACTCGTCACCTGGCACAAGCAGGCCGATGGCCACGTGCAATCCACCACGTCAGACGGCGAGCAGGTGACGCTGGCCGTGGCTGGCGGCAAGGGCGGCATCGGGATCGGCGCGCGGTGGTGGTATCTATTCGGGTGCGTTTGGATTGGCGCGGAGATGACGGGGCGTGCGGTGCCGGGGGTGACGGACGAGGAATTGGTGGAGTTGCTGGCGCCGTGACGAAGCCTCTTGCCATCGATTTGTTCTGCGGTCTCGGCGGTTGGACCGAAGGGCTGTTGGCCGAAGGTTACGACGTGATCGGCTTCGATATCGAACGCCACCAATACGGCGGGCAGCGATATCCCGCGCAACTCGTCATTCAAGATGCACTCACGCTGCACGGTTCGCAGTTTCGCGATGCGGCGCTGATCGTCGCCTCGCCTCCGTGCCAAGCGTACAGCTATCGGGCGATGCCGTGGAAGAAGGCCAAGGCGCTGCCGCCGCCGTGCAACGCGCTGTTCGATGCCTGCTTTCGCATCCAGCGCGAAGCCTGCGATGCCGCAGGGCGGCATATCCCGCTGGTGGTGGAGAATGTGCGAGGCGCGCAGCCGTGGGTTGGGCGGGCGCGGTGGAATTTCGGCAGCTTCTACCTTTGGGGGGATGTGCCGGCGTTGATGCCGATATCGCTGGGGCGGCAGGTTATGAAGGCTGGCGTGACGCACCGCAGCAATGGAGCGATCAAGAACACGGGCGGATCGCGGTTCGCCATTGGCAGCCCTGGCCAGAAGGTGACGGGACAAAATCCAGTCAATGGGCGGAAGGGAGTTGGAGCGGGCGCCGCGTGGTTTGATGGCAACCTGTGTGTGCATTCCAGCAAGTCGCCCGCGCGCAAATTCGCCAGCGCCATGATCGCCAAAATCCCGCTGCCGCTCAGCCGCCACATCGCCGCGACGTATCGGCCATCAGCCGCAACGCGACCTTCACAGGACCGGGCGGCATGACCTCGCCCCGCTCCCATCGCCCGACCGTGCGCCGGTCCACTTCCAGTGCCTCGGCAACCGCCTCCTGTGTGGCAAGCCCTGCGGCGATGCGAGCGGCCTTGAAATCAAACATGGCGCACCAGCCGCACCTTGCCGCGCAGACCGTGCGGCCGAAGCGCCTCGGCGATCAGGGCGCCGTCGAGGAAAGCGCGGTGCGGGTACTGGATCGCGTAGGACGGCAGCATGTTGGCCAGATCGTTGGCGGTCACGTCGCAGGAACCTTCCTGCCTGGTTTCCCAGCCCTCGCCCCGGTCCATTTCAATCCGAATGTTGGCCATGTCGCCCTCCGTTCCTATGCATGGACTATGGGGCATAATGTCCCATATGTCAACGGGGAAAATGCATGATCCGCCCCCTCCTCCTCGCCCTCCTGATCTCCACCGCCGCCCACGCCGCGCCGCCCCCGGTCGGGTCAGAGGATTGGGAGGTCATGGCGCCGTGGTCTGACTGGATACGCGGCCTCCAACACGAGGGGGTGATTTGCTGCACGATGGCCGATGGCCGGCCCGTGGAGGCGCGCACGCGCGGCGATCGGTGGCAGGTGCGATGGAGGCCGGGGCAGCTCACCGGGGCGCCAACGGAGTGGACCGATGTGCCGCCCGATGTCGTGATGCGGATGGCCAATCCGATCGGGGTGCCGATCGCGTTTTGGCTGGGTGGCGTCATCAGATGCTTTGTGCCGGCGGGGGGGATTTGATGAAGGACCCCCTCATCACCAACGAGCAAGCCGACCGCTGGCTGATTCGGCAGCATATCCGCGCCGAGGCCGAGCTGGTCGTGACCGCCGTGTGGTGGGGCGTCTACACGATCGAGGACGCGGCCAAGGAACTGCGCGGCATCGCCTACATGAAGGCGGGGCTCTGCAAGGTCGATCCGGCGCTAGCCGATGCGGTGGCGATTTCGGCGCTGGACGAGGAAATGCAGCGCCATGAGGACGAACACGCTCAGTCGGTGGAAGCCATGGCGCAGGCGGCGTTCCTCGCCCTTCAGGACGGCGCCACGCAGGCGCAGGTGCGGGCGCTGATCGCCCAATACGCGAAAGACAGGCCACTCGCCCCGATGCCGCACCTTCTGACGCAAGCGTTGGAAGAAGCGGCCCGGCGCCAGCGCAAGGCGGAATACTGGTGGAAGAAGCGGGAAGCCGGACAGTGAACGCCCATCCGAAACTGTCCCTGATCTACGACAAGTGGGCAGCGGCACCGGATGAGGAAACGGATGGGCGTCAAGGCGACCTGCTGGGCACCGCCGCGCCGCTGTGGGTGGATGATGCTGACTGGATCGAGGAGCGCATTGAGCGGCGCCCGTGGATCGCGCCCGGCTACCTGATGCGCGGCGCCGTCACGGTGCTGTCTGGCCCCGGCAGCGCCGGCAAGTCCTCGCTGATCGTCGGATGGACCATCGCCCTTGCGCTCGGCCGGCGCTGGCATCGCTTCAGCCCCGGCGCCCCGGCGCGGGCGTTCAACTACAACACCGAGGACGATCGCGCCGAGCAGCAACGCCGCATGTCGGCAACCCTGCGCCAGTTCGACGCATCGCCCCGCGACCTGGCCGGCAAGGTGATCCGCATTGGCCCCAACGGCACCGGCACGTTGCTGCGGCGCGATCCCGTTTCCGGTCGCTTGACCTTCACCGCCGCCATGCGGGCGCTTGAGGAGATGATCGAGGCGCAGAGCCCCGACGTGCTGATCCTCGATCCTCTGGTGGAGCTGCACGACGCGGAGGAGAACGACAACACCGCCTTGCGGGCCGTGATGGCGAAGTTCCGCAACCTCGCCATCCAGCACAACCTCGCCGTCGTGCTGGTGCACCACGCGCGCAAGGGCAGCGGCCAAGCGGCTGGTGATCCCGACAGCCTGCGCGGCGCGTCATCGATCGTCGGGGCCGCCCGCATCGTGCTGACCGTCCTGACCATGGACGAGGAACAGGCCGCCAAACTGGGCATCGGCGCCAAGGATCGCGCCCGCTATTTCCGCGTCGATGGCGCCAAGTCCAACTATGCCCCATTGGCCGATGCCGAGTGGTTCGCGCGGGTCGAATACGATCTCGACAACGGCGAGAAGGTAGCCGCCGCCGTGCCGTGGCAGCCGCCGAGCGCATTCGGCGACCTGACCGCCGCCACGCTCAATCAGGTGCTGGACCAGATCGCAGCCGGCCCGACGCCGGGCATCCTCTACGCCCCCACCAAGCGCGGCGGATCGTCCCGCTGGTGCGGCCAGGTGCTGCTCGACATGACCGAAATGGAGGAGGCCCGCGCCCGCCAGATCGTCGGCCAGTGGCTCGAAAGCGGCCTGCTCCACAAGACCACATTCGATCATCCCGACCTGCGCCGCAGCGTGCCGGGCGTGCTGGTGGACAACGCCAAGAGGCCCACGGAATGAGCGCGCAGAAGGCGGCGATGAACTGCGCGGAACTGAAGCGAACTGCGCGCGCAGTTCAGTTCGGCGCCTATAGCCAGAAACTGAACTGCGCGCAGTCCAGAAGGCATCAAACTGAGCGTCAAACTGCGCAGACACTACGTTCCGAAGGCCCCCACACAGTTCCCCCCTGGGGGTGGGGAACATGTGGTGGGCAGGCCGAAGGAAAATCGCGGACACAGGCCCGGATCAGGGCGGGGGTGGGTGATGGATTGGGGTTGGCCGCAATGGGTGATGCTGGTGGGCGTGGTGATGGGGGCGATCAACGACATCCGCAAGACGCGACGAGACGCGACGAATGCGAGCATCACGTTCTCGGTCACGTGGCTGGTGGTCGCGTGGGTGTTGTGGATGGGCGGGTTCTGGTCGTGACCCCACCCCCCGACCTATCCCCCGGCGACCTGTGGACGCTGCACGCCAACCGCGAGCCCGCGACCGTCCAGACCGCAGACGGGCCGGTGGTGGTGCCGCGTGGGGGCGTGGGGCGGTTTGTGATGACCACACGCGGCCTAATGCCCCGCCAAACGGCCGAGGATGGGGCTACAGCGCCATGACGGGGGTTTGGCGGTTGCGCAGCCTAGCCGGTATTGTCGAGCCGCTGGAGGTGGCTTGTGGGGGCTTTACGGGGTATGTGCGCCCGGTGGCGGGTCATCCCGCATCGCAGCCGCGTGGGCATCGGCGCGGCGTTGGAGCCAGGCCAGGACTTCGGGCGGGGTGGTGTTGCGCTCGAACCAACTCTGGACCGTGCGCTGTGGACGGCCGAGGAGGACCGCGAGCCCTCGGGTTGACCAGCCGAGGGTTTCGAGGGCGGGGGGGCGGATCATGCGGGCGGCAACGCGACAGGACGCACGCCGCTGTGGGGAGTGCCGCCGCCGTGGTAGCGGGCGCAGTCGCGCAGGTGGCGCTTGATGGCGTTGCGGGCGGCTTCCTCGGTGCGGTGGTAGGTCACGATGTAGTCGGTAACCCACGCCTGCCATGGCAGTTTGCTGGGGTTGGTGATGGGGTTGTACGGGGCGGTTTGCATCGTCGTCTCTCCTGCGGGGTGGTGGTGTTAGGCGGCTTTGGCGTGTGCGGCGTAGAGGCGCGCCATTTCGCGCATGGCCTCTTCCTTCGTGCGGACACGGACCAAAACCGTGCGGTTCAAACGCACCTGCCAAGCAACGACGGGGCCATACAGATTGCCGGCAGTCTCGCGGATCAGGCGGAGGCGGTAGGTGGGTTTGTTGCGCATCTCTCTGTCTCCCTCTATGCGCTAACTCTAAGCGCATCCCGTGGGGTGGTCAAGCACAAAACGAGCGCATCGAGGGATTATTTTTCGGTGGCGACTAGGCGCGGGGCTCGAACGTTGACGGGTCGTTGCACACGCGGCAGCGGGACCAGTCAGGCTTGCCGGCGGGATCGGGCGTGCGGACCCATCCTTGCTCGTCGCGGTCGCAGTGGGGGCACAGAGGTGCCACCCACATGTCGGCCGTCCCGTGTCGGATCGGGAGAGGGTTGGTCATCACCAGACCCTCGTGTCGCACGCCCGGTTCAGTGCGCTGTAAATCTCGGACTGGGCGCGCTCGTATTCGGCGGCGGTCTTGAAGCCGTTCGCTTGCGCGGTGCGGAGAGCCTGCGCGGCGGCGTCGCGGTTGTAAGCGGCGTGCATGGCGGGGGTCCATTTGGTCCAGTGGGTGTTGTGGTAGTCGGCCATTTCCGTCTCTCCGTTGTGTCTCTCTATGCGCCCAACGTAAGCGCAATGGACGATGGACGCAAGCTAAAAGTTAGCGCAAGCGGCGATTATTTTTCGCTATGCCCAAACGGGAACACTGACGCCGCGCGCGCGTCCGGTTTCCGGACACATATCGTGAATTGTAACGGAATGGAGGCGGGGTGATGGCACCTAACGTGAAGGCGGACGACAAGCTTTGGATGCAATCAGAGTGCGGGTCATGGACCTTACGCCGATGGCGCGGCGCCGTTGCTGTGTGGGATCACCGCTCGGCCGCTATCAGCCCGGTGCTGGAATTGGTTGAGCGCGACGCTTTGGCGCTGGGGGGGTTGTTGAGGCGGCTTGGTGATCACGGCCAACCCCTACCCACCCTCCACGCCATCGAGCGCGCGATCTGCTGCCCCAGCGGCCGGTGCAGCTCGCCCGGCGACTGCTACGCCGATGATCGCAGCCGCAGCTACCCGGTGCATATCCGCGACGCGGCGGAGGCGGTGTTGCGGTTGGTGGAGGGGGAGAGGGCCGCCGCCTGCCGCGCCGCCATGCTCGCCCGGCCGGTGGGCGACGAATGACCAAGCCGCGCGGCAACCCCACCAAGCGACGACGCGGCGAGGCGGTGCGCGCGGTCATGATGGCGGTTCTCAAGCCCGGCCAGCCGTTGCCGCTGGAGGAAGTGATGACCACCTGTGCGCTGTCGCGGATCGCGGTGTTGCAGCATTTGGCGACATTGCAGGCGCGCGGGAAGATCAGGGGCTACACGACGGCGCGGATGATGGTGAGGGTTTGGTGATGGCCAAGGCCAACAACAACAAAGGCTGGGCACACCGCCCCAAGCCACCCAGCGGCATCCCGGCACGCGGCGAGGGCTGGGGCGGCGACAAGGCCGGCACGGGATCGCGCAAGCCCCTGTCGGCCGACAATCAACCGAGCGCGGAGGCGAAGATGGCGGGCAAGATCGAGGCCGCGACGGCGCGGGATATCGCCAAGGCGCACGCGGTGGAGATGGCCGAGTTGCTGGCCACGATCGCGCGTGATCCGGCGGCTCCGCCCGGCACGCGGGTGGACGCGGCGCACAAACTGATCGAGCGCGCGGAGGGGAAGGCGGCGCAGGCGATCGACATGACCACAGGCGGCAAACCGATGGGCTACGTGATCCCCGCACCCGCTGAGGCGCCAGACGCCGAGACATGGACGCAGAAGCACAAGCCCCGCTGATCGCGTGGCAGCCCCAGCCGGGGCCGCAGACGGCGCTGATCACATGCCCGGTGTTCGAGGTGTTCTTCGGCGGCGCGCGTGGTGGCGGCAAGACGGATGGCATGCTCGGCGAGTGGGCGATCCATGCCGATCGGTACCGGGAGAACGCCATTGGCTTGATGGTGCGCCGCGCCCGTATCCAACTCACCGAGACGTTCGAGCGCGCCAAGGTGATCCTGAAGCCGTTGGGCGCCGTGTTCACGGAGCATCCCATGCGGGTAGTGATGCCGGGCGGCGGCCGGTTGAACTTCGCCTACTTGGAGCGGGACGCCGACGCGGAGGGCTATCAGGGCCACAGCTACACGCGCGTTTATGTCGAGGAAGCCGGCAACTTCCCCTCTCGCGCGCCGATCATGAAATTGCTCGCCACGCTGCGTTCGGGTGCTGGCGTGCCGTGTCGGATGCGGTTGACCGGCAACCCTGGCGGGCCTGGGCACCAGTGGGTGAAGGCCCGCTATATCGACCCGGCGCCACAAGGCTTCGAGGTGTTGCGCGATGCGGAAACCGGGCTGGAGCGGGTCTATATCCCGTCGCGTGTGGCGGATAACCAGTACGTCGGCGAAGCCTATATGAATCAATTGCGCATGTCGGGCTCGCCGGAACTGGTGCGGGCATGGTTGGAAGGTGATTGGTCCGTCATCAGCGGCGCGTTCTTCCCCGAATGGTCGACGGAAAAGCACGTCGTGGCGCCGCGCAGGCTGCCCGACAACTGGCTTCGCTTCGGGATGGGCGATTGGGGCAGCGCCAAGCCGTTCGCGTGGCTGTGGGCGGCTGTGAGCGACGGCAGCATGCCCGAGTTCCCACGCGGCGCGCTGGTGGTCTACCGCGAGTGGTATGGCAGCACTGGCGAGCCAAACGTCGGGCTGCGGATGGTGGCCGAAGACGTGGGGCGAGGCATCGCGGAGCGGCAGAAGGACGACCCGCTGTATGAGGGGCGGCCGATCCTGCATGTCGCCGATCCGGCGATGTTCACCGCCGATGGTGGCCCGTCGATTGCCGAGCGGATGGCGCTGGCGGGCAAGATATCGATCCGCCGGGCCGACAATGCCCGCGTGTCGCAGCGCGGTGCCATGGGCGGCTGGGATCAGGTGCGCGCCAGGCTTCAGGGCGAGGAGGATCGCCCGATGCTGTTCGTATTCTCCACATGCACACACCTGATCCGCACGCTGCCGGCGTTGCAGCACGATCCCGACCGGCCAGAGGACGTGGACACGGATGGTGAGGATCACGCGCCCGACGCGTTGCGGTATGGCTGCATGTCGCGGCCCTACGTGCGTAAGGTGCCGGAGAACGAGCCGGGCCGCCTGCTGGCCGTGGGCTCGCTCAATCAGGTGCGGATGGACGACCTGTGGCCGGCTGAGGGGCAACGCAACC
>OFRC01000188.1_pt1 | contig 18313 bp, 24 predicted proteins | sample 1543051 | NCBI WGS metagenome assembly OFRC01 (sample SAMN07774231, study PRJEB24372) | wastewater metagenome
TCAATAATATAAAAGACATATTATTGTCTTTATATTAAGTATTATATATATATTATATTTATTATACACTATAACTATGGTCTTTGTCAAGTATTATTTATGGTCTAATTAAAAGCTATCCTACTGGTCTTAAAAAGGGCAGTTTGCCCTTCGTCGCAGTGCTCCTCAACTGCTACGCAGTATCATAAAATATATAAAAATATAGAAAGTGCTTGACATTGTCTTAAAAGTATGGTACAATATTACTATAGTGAAAGTTTATTTATTGGAGACAACTATGGCAGGATCTTGGAAATATGTTAAAATGCCAGCACGCAAAGTCGCACATGGCACAGGTCATTGGTCAGAAGCAAAGCGCATAGAAGCTGTTACATTGCACCTAAGCATTGGCAGTCTTCCTGAAGTAAGTCGCATTATGGGCATTCCATTTAAGACTCTTGAGCAATGGAAAGCTAAGGATTGGTGGAAAGATTTAGTACTAAAGCTTCAGCAGGATGAAGACGCAACTCTCGACGCTAAGACTAATAAGATTGTCAACAAAGCCCTCGACGCTCTCATGGATCGTATCGAGAATGGTGAATACATCTATGATCAGAAGACTGGTAAGATTAAACAGACACCCGCAAAACTCGCAGATCTCACACGTGCATTTAACGTTGTCTTAGATAAACGTCAACTCCTTCGTAACAAACCTACAAAGATTATTGAACAAACAAACACTGCCACTCAACTGCAAAACTTAGCAGATCAATTCGCAAGTTTCGTGAAGAAACAAACTGCTCCTGAGATTCCTTTCATTGAAGGTGAGACAGTTGTTCAGAATGAGGATGGTACTTATACCTTAAAGGAATAACATGCCCTTCATGACCAACGGAAAGCGCGACTATAAAAAAGAAAAAGCTTGGGACCATTCCCACGATGGTGGTAAACGGCTTAAAGATCGCGCAACTCGCAACAAGGCTAGAGCTATGGTAGCTAAGAAAAATGGAGTAAAAGCCACAGCACTTAAAGGTGATGTTGGCCATAAGAAGGCAGTATCCAAAGGTGGTCAGTCAGTCTTAGCTAACCTATTCGTCCAGAATGCTGGACAGAATCGGAGCTTCTCAAGGAATTCAAATGGCAGTATGCGAAGTGAAACCAGCGCCAGAGAGCGTAAAAAAGGGTAAAGCAGTATGGCCCAAACTAACAGCAGAAATTATTGAAGGCTTTGCCTCTAGTTGTGTTGTTAAGTTCTTTGATGATGCTAGTCAATTCGCAAATTTCCACAGAGAATGGTGGGAGTTATGTTGTTCTGATGACAAGTTTATAGCAGTCTGCGCTCCGCGTGGACATAGTAAGTCAACTACAATCACCATTGTCTATACATTGGCTTGTATGCTCTTTCGTAATAGGAAGTTTGGCATTATTGTAGCTGATACAGAGACACAAGCCTCACTTTTTCTTGGTCAAATCAAGCAAATTCTGTACGATTCTAAGGAAATTCAAGATCTTTTTGGCCTAGCAATTGGTCCAAAAGGAGTAGTTTTTGATAAAGATTCTGAAACTGACATCATTGTTCGTTTTGCAGATGGTACGAAGTTTCGTATCGTGGCTAAAGGCGCTGAACAGAAGCTTCGAGGTCTTCTGTGGGATGGACAACGACCAGACTTGATACTCATCGACGATTTGATGAATGAAGAGTTGGTTGCTAACAAGGATCGTCGAGACAAACTCCGCCGTTGGGTCTACGGCTCTCTTATTCCGTGTAGATCTGAGAAGGGTATCATACGTTTCGTAGGTACTCCAATGAATTTGGATGATCCTCTTGAGGCGTTGATGCCTAGAGAGAATGCCAAGGATACTATCGTAGAAGATTTGAAGGTATGGTCTAAGCGTAAGAAGGGTATGTGGCGTGCTGTTAAGTATCGTGCACATAACTATGACTATTCCAAGCTTCTATGGCCTGAACGTAAGTCTCAAGCATTCTTCGAGGAGATGCGTGCTGACTTTACAGAACAAGGTATTCCTGAAGTCTACGCTTGTGAGTATCTATGTAATCCTATTGACGATTCCATCAGGTACTTCCGCAAGGGTGACTTCCTAACAATGACTGCAGATGACCATAAGAAAAATCTTACACACTATATCACAGCAGACTTGGCAATTTCTGAAAAGGAACGCGCTGACTATACAGCTATTGTTGTTGGTGGTATGGACTCTGCTGGTCAGTTGCACATTATCCACACTGTTCGCGAACGTTTGGGTGGCGATGAAATTGTTAGTACTCTATTAACACTTCAAAAGATTTATAACCCGTTAGCAGTGGGCATTGAAGATACGCAAATCTCCAAAGCAATTGGTCCTTATCTAAATAGGGCGATGGCAGAGACTGGTATCTTCATGAATGTCTTAATGCTTAAGCCGCATAGACAGGACAAGATACAACGTGCTAGATCTATCCAAGCGCGTATGCGTGCTGGCTATGTTAAGTTCGATAAACAGGCTGAATGGTGGCCGCAGTTTGAAGATGAGTGTATGTCCTTTCCTCGTGCAAAGCATGATGACTTAGTAGATGCATTGTCTTACCAAGGTATCTTGATTGATCTTATGACTGAAGGCATGACACAAGAAGAAATCAAGGATGAAGAATATAATAATGAACGCGAAGACTCTGATTGGTCTAATCAAGGTCGATGCTCGGACACTGGGTATTAAATGAAAATTGATAAAATAATTTCCTCTGTGAACATCGCTGAAGATCTTAATAAAGAACAACTGATTAAAATCGGTAATCAAGTATCAACAGGCTTTGATACAGATCTAGATTCTCGCAAACCTTGGGAAGAAGACTTAAAGAACTGGACTGATCTAGCTCTGCAAGTCGCTACTAGTAAAACGTTTCCTTGGCCTAATGCAGCTAATATTAAGTACCCACTGTTAGCAACTGCCGCAATGCAGTTCGCCGCAAGAGCATATCCTACCTTAGTACCTAGCAACGGACAAGTTGTTAAGTGCAAGATAGTTGGGTACGATATGGATGGTCAGAAGTCTGCACGTGCTGAACGTATCTCTAAACATATGTCTTACCAAGTCCTTGAGCAAATGCCAGACTGGGAAGAAGATATGGACAAGCTTCTTATCACCCTACCGATTGCTGGTACATGCTTTAAGAAGACTTACTGGGATGCAAGTAAGCAGGTTAACTGTTCTAAGTTGGTGTTACCCAAAGTCCTCGTCGTTAACTACTGGGCTCGTTCTATGGACGATGCAGAACGAGTTACTGAGATTATACACCTATCTAAGCGGAAGATTCAGGAACGAGTTAATCAGGGTTTGTATCTTGATGTAGAACTCGGCGATCCTACTACTACTTCTCTGGCAGATACTACGTCAGTTAATCAAGCTTTTCAACGGTCTGGTGATGATGATGAGACAACTCCTTACACTGTTCTTGAACAACATACCTATCTTGATCTTGACGATGATGGGTATGCTGAACCGTATATTGTCACAATAGAACAGGACTCTAAAAAGGTTCTGCGCATTGTTCCACGATTTAACGAAGAAGGTGTTGTCGTCAATGAGAAATCAAAAGTCGTATCTATCGAGGCAATCCAGTACTACACCAAGTACGGGTTTATACCTAATCCTGATGGCGGTTTCTATGATATTGGCTTTGGCCGACTTCTCGGACCCCTCAACAACTCTGCCAACACTATTATCAATCAGCTTGTTGACGCTGGTTCTCTATCTAATCTTCAAGCTGGATTCATTGGCAAAGGCTTGCGTATCAAGATGGGAGAATCGCGATTCCAACCCGGTGAGTGGAAAGCAGTAAATGCTGTAGGAGATGACTTGAAGAAGCAGATTTTCCCTCTGCCTGTTCGTGAGCCATCCCAAGTTCTTTTTAATCTTTTGGACCTGTTGCTCAAGTCAGGTAAAGAACTTGCTTCTGTTGCTGAGATTTTCGTTGGTAAAATGCCGGGTCAAAACACTCCAGCTACTACCACAATGGCAACCATTGAGCAAGGTATGAAAGTGTTCACTGCTGTTTATAAGCGTGTATATCGCTCTCTTACCTCTGAGTTCCGCAAGATTTATAGACTCAACAAAGAGTATATGAATCCTGAAGAGTATATTTCAGTGCTAGATCAGCCTGTACAACAGTCTGACTATATGGGTCCAGAGGATGATGTAATCCCCGGAGCCGATCCTACTGCTGTTTCTTCACAAGAGAAACAACAGAAGGTACAAGCACTCATGCAGATTCTGCAACTTGGTACTCTAGATCCAATGGCTGTTACTCAGCTATATCTGGAAGCACATGAGATCGCAGCGCCTGAGAAATATATGAAGCAGCCTTCACCACCTCCACCTGATCCTAAGATGGAAGCTATTAAAGCTAAGTCTCAAGTAGATCAGCAAAAGGCACAGATTGATATGAAGAAGGCCGAGCATAAAATGCAAATTGATCAAGCAACTGCAGAGCAGAAACTGCACATGGAAGCTGCCAACCTTCAACAAGAGATGAAGGCCAAGCAAATGAAAGCTGTCCTAGATGCACAGTTAGCTCAAGCAGAAGCTGGTCAGAAAATGCAACTACAAGCTCAACAAGCTCATGTTGATGTAACGACTAAAGCTATGTCTCATCAGCAGCAAATGCAACAAAAACAAGAAGCACATAAACATCAACTAGCGCAATCAAAGGGGAAGCCCACTAAATGATTAACCAGTCGGATTTCAATGAATGGAAGGTACAGCCTGTTACACGGGCTTTCTTCCTAGCCGCGCAAGAGCGGATCGACGAATGCAAAGATCTTTTATCTTACAGTGCAGGAACAGACCAAGCCCAAGACAGGTTGCTCGTAGGTCTAATTACTGCATATAGGGAGATGATGGAATTTCGAGTAGAGGATGCCGCCAATGACGATTAAACTTCTACTCCACACTGTTCTAATTAAGTTAGATGAACCAGAGACTAAAACAGCTTCTGGTATTATCATCTCGTTAGACGAGAAGAAAGAACGCAAGGCTGTTGAATATGGCACTGTAGTTCAAGTTGGTCCAACAGCTTTTAAAGATTATGGGCGTGAGCCTACTATTTTGAAAGGTGGTGATCGTATCTCTCTTAATCGGTACTCCGGTAAGAGTGTTGTTGATGTAGATCAAACAGAGTATGTTATTGTCAACGATGTTGACATCTTGTGTGTTATTGATTAAGGAATCACATGAAGCTTTGTATAGTCTGTCAAGAGGTCTTAGGCAAATACGCACAAAAGTATTGCTCTAAAAAATGTTGTCGGCGTGCTAGTAATATACAAATGCGAGAGTGGAAAGCTGACTGGGCACGTAAAAATCGAGTTGTGTCAAATGCTAGTCAAGAGATGTATAGGCAAAAGAACTTATCATACCATGCGTCTAAGGAAGCAATTTATAGAACCCAAAAAAGTATTTCAAGTTTAAACCAGTTTTACAAAGATGAAATTTTAAAGATTTATGAAGAGGCAAGATCTTCTGGACTATCTGTTGATCATATAGTTCCTTTACGTGGAAAGTTAGTTTGTGGTTTGCATGTTCCTTGGAATTTACAAATTATGCCTCTACTAGACAACATTAAAAAAGGTAATAAATATGTCGACTGATGAAGTACAAGTAGCTCCAGAGAGCGCCCCCAGCGAAGTTGCTGAACAAGTAGTTTCTACACCCCAAACTAATACCTATGAGGACCAAGCTAAAGAACAAGGCTGGAAACCCAAGGAAGAGTATGAAGGTGATCCTGAGAAGTGGCGTCCTGCGAAAGAGTTCGTAGAGCGTGGTGAACTTTTCGGTAAGATTGATTCAATGGGTAAGGATCTTAAAGAAACGCGCAAAGCGTTAAAGATGCTCCAAGAACATCACTCTAAAGTAAAAGAAACTGAATACAAAAATGCACTAACAGAACTGAAAGCCCTTCAAAAGAAACATCTTGAAGAGGGTAATTCTGATGGCTATCTAGAAGCAACCGAGCTACTTACTGATCTGAAAACAGAACAGAAGGCACGCGAGATTGTAACTGAGCAAGCTCCACAACAACCTGATCCACGGTTTGTAACTTGGGTAGGTGAAAATAAGTGGTATGAAAAAGATCGGGAAATGCGAGACTATGCTGATACGTTGGGTGCAGGTTATGCACAACGTAATCCGAATCTAGATCCAGAAGAAGTTTTACAATATGTTACTGCCCAAGTAAAGAATAGGTTTAAGGACAAGTTCGTTAACCCGAACCGTTCTAAGCCGTCCAGTGTTGAAGGTGCAAGCGCACCGGCTGCTAACAAAGGTTCCTTTGAACTCACGGAAGATGAGCGCAAAGTTATGAATACCTTTGTACGTGCAGGAGTTATGACCAAAGATGAGTATATTGCTCAAGTTAAAACCATGAGAGGTGTTAAATAATGAATGCTAAAGTTTCTTCTAAGCGTACAGAGCGCAAATCCTTGTTTCAGCGTGGCCCACAGTCGATTTCGGGCGACAAAGATCCAAACTTCGTTTATCGTTTTGTAAATGATACTGGAAGTCGTGTATCAAATTTCCAACAGGCTGGTTATGAAATGGTTCAGGACACTGAACTACTGGTTGGAGATTCTCGTGTATTTGACCCTTCAGACATTGGTACTGGTAAGAAAGTTACCAGCAACGATGGCACTGTCTCTTATCTAATGCGAATCAAGAAAGAATGGTTCGACGAAGATCAAGCTAAGAAAGATGCCTATACCAAAGAAACTGAAGCGGCCATGAAAAAAGAAGCTTCTCAGGGTATGTACGGGTCTATCAAGACCTCATAAATAATCTTGGGGAGCCTGTCATATTTTAAAGGAAATTAAATGGCAAACACTTCGCGCATTGCTGGCTTTAAGCCGGTAAAGCATCTTAATGGCTCTCCCTATAATGGTCAAGCAAACATCTATGAAGTACCAGCCGGCGAAGCCGTGCCAGTCTTCGTAGGTGACTTGGTTAAACTCTCCGACTCTGCTGCAACTGGTGGTTATCCTGCTGTCGAAGCCGTTGTTGGCGCTTCTGCTCAGGTAGTCTCAGTTCCTGTAGTTGGTTCAGTTGTTGGTATTATCAACGCAAAGCTTGATCCGATTGACGGTACTATGTCTGGTGGTTCTATCTCTTTGGATACCCCAGTTTATCGTGCCGCCTTGAACAAGCAATATGTTCTTGTTGCAGATTCACCGGATTTGATCTTCGAGGTCGAAGCTGATGCTGCTGTAGCTCAAGCATCTGTTGGTCTGAACGCTGATATTGGTGCTAGTGCTCATACGCTACCCCTTGCAACCGGCGCTTCTCCGATGTATGTCTATTCTACGACTGCACCCTCTGCTTCTGCCACTCGCCCACTCCAAATCCTTGGTATTGTAAAGCGTCCTGACAATGAAGCTAACGCGGCCTTCAACAAGGTTCTCGTTAAAATCACAACCCATGCGTATGGCAATGCCATCGCTGGCGTATAATTGAAAGGATAATATATGTCTGGTGTTATTACTAGTTCGAGCTTTGCAAAGCTACTCTGGCCTGGTCTGAACTCTATCTATGGTAAAGAGTATGCAGATTATCCAGTTGAATGGGAAAAGCTCTTTGAGAAGAATACTTCTGATCGTGCTTATGAAGAAGACGTTGGTCTGAGTTCTTTCGGTCTGGCCTCAGTTAAAACTGAAGGCGCTCCGATCACTTATGATACTGAACGCCAAGGCTTCACGTCACGTTACAACCATGTTGTGTATGCACTTGGTTTTATCGTTACCCGTGAGATCTACGAAGACGACCAGTATGGTAAAGTTGGTGCACAAAAGGCGAAAGCTCTGGCCCGCTCTATGCGGCAGACCAAAGAAATCATTGGTGCTAATATTTACAACAATGCTTTCACGTCTGGTACTGGTGGTGATGGTTCTTTCCTCATTGCTGCTAACCATGCTAACGTTGCTGGTGGTACTTGGTCTAACAAGATCGCTACTGCCTCTGACTTGAGCGAAGCTGCTCTTGAGCAAGCTGTTATTGATATTGCTGGTCTTCGTGATGATCGTGGTCTGTTGATCGCTGCTCGTCCTGAAGGTCTGGTTATTCCTTACCAGTTGCAATTCGAAACTGCTCGTATCCTCGGTTCTGATGGCCGTGTTGGTACGGACTTGAATGATCCGAACGTCCTGAAGCAAAAAGGTATCTTTAGTAATGTTATTACTAATCACTACCTGACTGACCCGGATGCATGGTTTATCAAGACCAACATCAAGGATGGTCTGAAGTACTTCGAGCGTCGTGGTGATGCCTTCGAGATGGATAATGACTTTGATACCGAGAACGCTAAGTTCAAGGCCACTGCTCGTTACTCCTTCGGTTGGTCTGATCCCCGTGCAATTTACGGGTCACAAGGGGCTTAATCATGGGTATCGGTAATGTTGGTCCAGCAGGAGTTTGCATCACTACTCCGTCAGCACGTGATCCATATGTAAAACTAGGTCTCCTAGAAGTTGCAGATGGTGCTACTGGCTTTGCCGCTTTCGTTCTTCCCAAGGATGCAGTTGTTGTTGGTGTCTATACTATCTGTACTGGCGCTAACGCCACTCAGACTGTTAACGTTGGTTTCACCAATGGTGGCACTGATCTCTTGAATGCCTTTGCTCCGAACTCTACTGGCTATGCGGCTGGTGGTGCTCAGACGGGTACTCAAGTTGGTGTAAAGCAAACTGCGGATAAGATCGTTTATCTGAAAGCAAGTGTGACCCTGACCACTCCGGTCTTGGTCAAGGTGGAATATGTAATTCCGCCACAAGGTCAGCCCGTCTAATAGGGTATCCCAAGGGGAGTAGATTGTTTAACCACGATTTACTCCCCTATTTTTATTTGACTTATACAGGAGTATAACAAATGGCTTCATCTCGTTCTTCTGGGCTTAAAACTGCCGATGCAGTTATTCAAACAGGCCGCAATCGTATTAATGCAATTACATTGCTGGGTGATGGTACTAATGCTGCGTCATTAGTTGTTTATGATCATCCATCAGCAGCTAGTGGGGTTGTCCTAGCAAAAATTACAGCTTTAGCTGCTACACGTTTTACACATGTTTTATTTGAAAATCCAGTTGTTGCTGAAGATGGAATCTTCGCAGATGTGACTGGAACTGGTGCAGAATATATTATATATTTTGGTGGGTAATTAAATGCGTATTTACAAAACAAGAGCGGACTTTGACAAACTGCAATCAGAGGGTAGTTCTAGTTTAGTTGCAGGTACAGTCTGTACTATTACTGATGAACCAACAAACCCAATGTATGTTTATCAGGGAGGTGTTTGGAATAGCACAGTCACCGCCACAACTAACCATGTCACCGGGGGGATTGAATTATCGGCAGGCGAAGGGGTAAAAATTGGCGAGCTTTCCCCCACCGCGAGATCGTCACGGACGGTAATTGTTGATACAGATTTTTGGACGGATTGCGATGATGTCGGAGCGTTGAGAATTTGCACCTATGCCGAAAAAATGGGCATATGGGATGTAGCTGCATACCTGCTGAACACGACATACATCGATAACCCGGGCGCGCTTGACCGTGTTATGTATTACGACGGTCGGAAAACTAATTTGATTGCTGTCCCGAAGACGTCGCACGTTCCCGCTGGCTCACCACCTTATCAAGCCACAATGGTTAATCAGCAGCGGCGCGTTGGGTACGCGACAAATTGCCCGGACGCGGTAACGGCGGCGCGCACTGTCCTAGCCGCAGCCGGCGACGCATCGGTTGAATGGTTGTCTCTCGGGTTTTTGACAAACCTGCACGAATTGATGACATCGCCAGCCGATTCAATTAGCGCGATGGCCGGTGCTGAACTATTTGCATCCAAGGTCAAAAAGGTATGGTGCATCGGCCAGATTGCAGAATTATTTTAGCCTTGCTGGAAATCAGACGGCTAATTCAGCAACAGGACCATGCCCGACAGGCAGTTATCAAATACTTCATGGGCGTAGATCGCCTACTGCTATCGCCGCAGGGGCAGCCGGCACATGGGCTGCTGATGTAGCCATCACGGCCTTTTCGTCTGTCCCGGTTCCACTTATTCTCGGGGCGCAAGTTGCGGGTGGTGGAACTGAGCCGTTTGTTGGGTGGATCAATGAAATACGGATTTATGCAGAGACTCACGATGACACACAATCTGCCGCCGTTATTACCGAGATGTCAGCCTAATTTTCTAATCCCCTCTGCACGCTCATTACATTCGCCTCCTCACAAGTTCGTCGAGGCTAAGGAGACAGTATGAAAAAGAATCACTATATCTCAGGCGAATGGAATTTAACCTGCGATGTATGTTCAAAAAAGATTAAAGCTCATGAAGCTAAACATAGGTGGGATGGTTTTATTGTCTGTGGTGATTGTTATGAGACAAGGCATCCACAAGACTTCGTTAGAGCAAGACAAGATAAAATAACAGTACCTTTCCAACGTCCAATCCCGCCGTATATCTTTGTGTCTGAGATTGTATATCAATGCACAGTTGAGGGGAGTACCGCAGTAGCCGGTCGTGCTGTTGCTGGTTGTTCAATTACAGGAAGAACTACATGACAACTTTTATAGATAACACAACCGTAATAACAGCCTCTTGGTTGAACAGTGTTGATACCACAGTAACACAAGCTATTGGTAATGGTTCAGCAGCACCAACGTCAGCAGGACAAGTAAAGACAAATCTAGGTCTTAACAATGTTGATAATACCTCTGACGTTTCAAAGCCAATCAGCACTGCTACCCAGACAGCTTTAAATCTTAAACAAAATATTCTGCCAACACAAACAGGTAACTCTGGTAAAGTACTAGGAACTGATGGTTCAAATTTATCTTGGGTTGTTGGGGGGAGCGGTGGAGGTGGTGGTGGAGGTAATGGTACAGTCTCTCTAGAGTTTGAGAATCATATTGCCACTGCAGGTCAGACAACTGTCACAATCTCTTCAGCTACTTATGTAAGTGGTAGCACTTCAATTATTGTCTTTATTAATGGTATCATGCAATATCCAACGTCAGCTTGGACTGTTGCAGGTACTGTTATTACATTTGCAGAACCACTTAACCTAAATGACAATATTCTAATCCTAATGAATATTGGTGGTATTACCGGCCCTGCCGGTCCTGCCGGTCCTGAAGGCCCTGCTGGTCCTTCTGGAGGTCCTGCCGGTCCCACGGGTCCTGCCGGTCCTGAAGGCCCTGCCGGTCCAACTGGCCCAACAGGTGCTACGGGAGCTACCGGTGCAACAGGCCCACAAGGTCCTGCTGGTAGTGGTAGTGGTGATGTTACCATGACTGGAGTGCAGACACTCACTAATAAAACAGTAACATTAGGCAATAACACAATTAGTGGAACATTAGCACAATTCAACACTGCTTGTACAGATGCAGATTTTGTATCCTTAACTGGTGCTGAAACTCTTACAAACAAGGCCCTAACCAGTCCAACACTGACTGCGCCTGTTCTTGGCACACCAGCTTCTGGTAATTTGTCTAGTTGTACTGCTGATGGAACATCTGCTGTTGGATATAAAGAAATCCCACAGAACCTGCAAAATGCAGCTTACACTTGTGTCTTGGCAGACTCTGGTAAGCATATTCTCCATCCAACTGTAGATACTACTGCAAGAACATTTAACATTCCAGCAAATTCGTCTGTAGCATATCCAATTGGTACAGCCATCACGTTTGTTAATCAAGCCTCCGCTGGTAGCTTAACCATTGCAATTACCTCGGACACGATGCGTCTAGCTGGTGCAGGAACCACCGGTAGCAGAACACTCGCTGCTAATGGTGTAGCAACAGCTATCAAGCTGACTTCTACCGAGTGGATTATCAGCGGGACAAATTTGACATGAGCGCGATACAGCAAGTATTAGCCGCTGGAGGTAGTCTTCCGCCAACACCCCCGGGGCAGGTTTTATATACCTCTGCGGGAACGTGGGTATGCCCACCGGGGGTTACTAGAGTGAGCGTCGTGTGCGTGGGCGGTGGTGGCACTAGAGGGTCCAGCGCAGGGGCTGGAGGTGAGTTGCGATATAAAAACAACATCACGGTTACTCCCGGTGCGTCATACACGGTTTCGTGCGTTCCGGAGCTTTCATATGCCGGATACGACGGGTACGACTCATACTTCATCGACACATCAACGTGCCTAGCAAACGGTGGTCAAAATGGGTATAACACGCCACCTTTGGGTGGTAGTGGAGGTGTAGGGGATGGTGGGGGAAACGGAGGACAAGGAGCTGGCGGCGGCGGCGGAGCTGGAGGATATAGCGGGAATGGCGGCAACGGGTCGAATACTGTTGGCGGGGCCGGCGGCGGCGGGGCTGGCGGCGGCGGGGCATCAGATGGGTCTGGTAATTTTCTTAGTGGTGGTGGCGTTGGGCTAAGTGGCGAAGGAGCTTCCGGAGCAGCGTCTGATTTCTTTGGTCCTGGAAAGCCGGGAAGTGGCGGCGCTGGTGCTTCCTACGGAGGTGGCGGCGGCACATACACAAACAATGGTGGTGGCGCAGTACGAATCATCTGGCCCGGAGATGTTCGTCAATTCCCATCAACGCGCACGGCAGATGAATAAGGAAAAATAATGGAATATGTACAAATTACAAATGGAGAAGCTCTCCAAATTACCACACATGGTAATGTTAAATGGGACGATACACATTACTGTCCTGCATCTGCTTTAACCAGTGAAGAGGCTGTACAGTTTGATGTACATCCTTTACTTGCACTTGCTCCTCCAGCATACAATCCACAGACACACTCAGTTATACGCGATGGATGTGAGTTCGTAGATAATCAATGGCAGTATAAATGGAGGATTGATGAACTTACTCCAGAGCAGATTGAACAACGGCGACTAGCATCTATCCCACAAGAAATTAGTAGGGCTCAGTTTATCCTAGCCCTACTACAAGTTGGTCTGTTAGACGAAGTTGAGTTAGCTATTGCAAATGCTGATAAAGCTACACAAATTAATTATAAAGAGCGTCTTACATTTAAACGCGATTTTCCACTTGTCACTACTATGGCACAAGCACTAGGCAAGACAGATGTGGAAATTGACAATCTCTTTATCTTAGGAGCAACACTATGAGTTTAACGACTCCAATTGCAAAACAAGTTAAGTGTTCTGTACAGGGTGGGGTGACTACCACGGTACAAACAAAACTTAATGAGATAGTGTCTGTGATTGACTATGGCGCTGTTGGTAATGGTGTGACAAATGATTCACCTGCCATTACTTCTGCCGTAACTGCTCTGACCACCGGTGGTAAGTTATACTTCCCTGCTGGCAACTATTTGTTAAACACTAATGTTGCTTTTACCAGTGGTCTTCCATGGCAAGTTATTGTAGAGCCAAATGCAACTTTCACAGGTGCTGGTAAATTACTGATTGACAATTTGATTGTTAATCAGATCACACCAATCTCAAGTATTGATGTAACATCTAAATCATATTCAGCTTCTGGTACTGGTAATATCTTCCAGAAAGCTTCCTATGTTAAACAATCAGGAACCACTCCAACAGTAGCTGTCTTTGGCGAGGGTGACTCTGCCGGGGGCCCTACTTGGGGTGGTAACTTTGTAGGTACTGCCACTACCAATGTAGCAGGGTCTGTGTCAATCGCGGCTGAAATTAATCCAGTGAATACTGCTGGCACAACGGCGAAGACCTTTGGTATTGTCGTAGCTGCTGCTGGCAGTTATCCATCAGAGAATGCATTTCAGATGCAAGTCAATAATGGAACTTCTACTTTCAAGAATGGTTTCGTTATTAACAATGGTGGTAGTAATCCTGTTTCTGGAAGCTTAATTAAAACTCAAGGCTCGGTAACATGTTCCGCTGGTATCGACTTAACAAGTGCGACATTTTCAACAGCTGCAATAACAACTAATGGATTCACTGTTAACCCAAGTGGCGGTGTTGTTCTACAAGGTACCCCCACAATCGGAATCTCAATTGATACAAACGGTACTTGGGGCATCAAGACAACAGGTACAAAAACAGTCGGTATTGATTTAGCTAGTGGCACTCATACCAATGCTGCAATTCGTATGAAGGCAGGAGAATACTTTGCGTGGGATGCTAACTCAACTCGCCTCATGACTTACGTTCAGGGTGTTGGTCTTATCTATGCAGATTCTGGTGGCACCAGCTATCTTAATCTTTGGGATTCTGGACGTGTTGACGTGGTCGGTCCTATTACATTCAGTGGTACTCAAATGATTACTTCTCGGCAGACCGGTTGGGGTACTGCGACTGGTGCAAGTCGTGCGGCCTTTAATGGTTCAACAGCATCGCTGGCACAAACATCAGCAGCAGTTGCTGCATTGATTAATGATTTGACTACACATGGATTGATTGGAGCTTAATATGGAAAAGACATTTAAGATTGAATTTACAGAGCAGCAACTAAACGTACTGAATGGCGCACTACAAGAAACACCTTATAAGTATTCAGCACCACTAATTGCACATATTAATGCAGAGATTCAGAAAATCTTTGACGCCAAAGTTGATGAATCTGAGTAAAGGATTCTGGCAATGGACAATCATAAACAAGTTGATCAAAATCTAATTGATCATCAACTAAATGAAGAGCGACGCTTGATGGAGATTGAATTAACGATCAAAACACTTGAAGCGAAGATTGATACATTGTCTAACAGTATTTCAGGATTGGTGGCTGCTTGGGAGGCCACCTCTTGGATTGTAAGTGCTGTTAAATGGATCTCAGGTATTGTAGTTGCCTGTACTGCTCTATACACATTCTTTAAAAGGTAATTATTATGAGTTCAGGAAGCACCGACTTCTCAGTAACACGAGATGATATTATTAAAAGAGCCTTACGCTTAATCGGTGTTTTAGCTCAAGGAGAATTGCCATCAACTGATCAAGTAACTGAAGCATCTCTTGCTTTAAATAGTTTGGTGAAAGCATGGCAAGCTGATGGAATGCCTTTATGGGCAATTAAATCAACTTCAATTGCACTATTAAACGGTGTCAAGGATTATGAGATTGGTATTGGAAAGTCTATTAATATTCCAAAACCATTGAAAGTGCTGCAAGCCTATAATCACAATGATACTTCTAATGTAGATATTCCTTTACGTATTGTCACTAAGTCTGATTATAACATGCTTGGTAACAAGACCAGTCCGGGAAATCCTATCCAAATCTACTATAATCCTCAAAGCAATTATGGGATTCTTTCTGTTTTTCCTGTACCAACGACTGTAGAACAATCTAGTAACACAATCAATATTTTCTATCAACGTCCATTTGAAGACTTTGATGCTAGTACGGATACCCCAGACTTCCCACAAGAATGGTTTGATGCTGTTACCTATGGTTTAGCTTGTCGCCTTGCTCCTGAATATGGTGTTGCAATGTCTGATCGTAAGTTACTTTGGCAAGAGATGACAATAATAAAAAATGACGCTTTGAATTTTGGGCTGGAAGAAGGCTCTCTTTATTTCGGAGTTGATCGGAGATCATGGTAACTAATGTCTTAGACCAAGCCAGTATTGCTGATGCAATCAATCGACAGAAGGTAGGTAGTCAGCGTACTAAAAATGAGATGATGCGCCAAGGGACACAAGATCCCGGCTCATTTGCAATGAACAACCAGCAGCAAATCTCACAGGCACAACAGCCACAAGAGTTCTGGGGTGCTGGTCGTAAGGAAACTCCTGTTGGAACTGATGAGTCTCTTATCGGTGCTATTGGTGGAACAAAGGCTAAGTTAGGTGGTCAAGACTTTTACTACAGTCCATATGATGTAACCAAAGCTTCTTGGGGTACGCAGGATGCTGATGATATAGATCTTGGTGGTGGTAAGTATAATATAATGCACAATGGTAATTCTCTTGGTACAGGCTATAAGTCCTTAGCTGACACCATCAAAGATTACCAGATGAAGCAGTACTCACCAAAGGCTACACAGCAATGGCAGCAGACCTCATTACCGCAGGAAGCCTATGGTCAGCAGAATATCCTTGGTGGTGAGTATGGTGTAGCACCTGAAATAAAACAAGATTGGTTATCCTCTAATAACTATCGTGCGGGTGCTCCAGTAGTAACTACTGACGGCGCTGGAGATAATTTTAGTCAGACAACTACACCAACATGGGAAAAATTAGTTAATGGTTTCTCTGCTGGTGGTAATGGGTTCTACGGTACTGAAGCTGAGGCACTGCAAGCTCAACAGGATTTGTCTAAACAGTATATTACTGGTAATGCAACACGTGACTGGGAAACTCTAGGGCAGATCCTAAACTATGGTGGTGTTACTGGTGACTTCACAACTCCTCACGCTATTGGTGGTAATAAACAAGCGGATCTGATTTCAGGGTTAAATACTCTATATGGATCAAAGCCTGTCATCTACGATGGTAAACTTCTTGGTTATAATAGTGCTACGGGTGTTGATCCTATTACAGATCAATGGAGCAAGCAGAATGTTTCCACAGATAAGAGTGGGGGTTTGTTCAATAAGAAAACTACTACCACTCAAACTTGGGATGTTGGTAATCTTGGAATGGGTCGACAATCTGTAGATCCAACTTGGTTACAAAATAATGCCATTAGTGGTGGTGATGGGACACATACAATCTCAGCAGAAAAAGCAGCTAATAATCCCGGTTGGTATAATCAAGATTACTTCAATAGAAATGCAGGTAGTAACTCCCAGTCATCTAAACAAGGTTTCCTTGGAGGTGTGTTTAACATCCTAGATCCTATTTTAGATAAAGTAGATCCCATGCACAACAAGGTTCAGGAATGGACTACAGGTTCGGCTGAAAGAGATCAACAAGCACCATACTTCCAGAAGATTGCACCCATGATTGTGAATGCATTTTTGCCCGGATGGGGTAGTGCTCTTAGTGCTCTGGACTCTGCTAGTCTTGGAGATGGTAAAGGAGCTATTGGAAATGCTGTTGGTTCGTATTTAGGAATGTCTGGTGGTTTTGATACGGGGTATGGTAATTTAGCTAATGCATCTGCTAACAGTGCTGCTGGTAGTGCTATAAATTCGTTCTCAAGTGGGGGGGATTTAGCGGACATGTTTAAAGCTGCTGCTACTGGGGCATTGGGTGGAGCCGCAGGATCTTCAATAGGTTCTGCAACCTCTGGACTAAATCCGGCACTGTCTGGATTCCTGTCCGGTGCTGCTAAAGGTGCTGTCTCTAGTTTGGCACAACCAAAAGCAATGTTTGAGTCTGCCCTATCCTCTGGTGCTAGTGGTGGTTTAGCTGGTATGTTTACACCGACTAATGCTACACCAACAGAAAAACGACAAGCTCAGTCTAATGCAAGTGACGCTGTTAAACTAGCAAAACTATTTATAAAGAAGAAATAATATGGCACAAGCACAAACTGTCGGCAAACCAAAAGTAGTTCGTGTTCCTTTGATGGGTGCGTATTCTAACCGTGGATCTAGTGCTACAAAGGATCAACGGTTTTTGAATATCTTTCCAGAAACACGCAAGGTAGAACAGTTAGAGAACACGAAGATCTTCTTAAATAAAAGACCGGGGTTAGACCTATACAAGAACTTCGGTGCTGGTGAAGGTCGTGGATGTACATACTTTAATAACAAGTTCTACGTTGCTGTTGGTAATACACTTTGGGAAGATGGTGTAACTCCTGTATCCAAGATAACCCTAACAGGCTCCACTGGCCCATTAAACATAACACAAGCTAACTCCTCTACCATAGGTGATTATATATTTATCTGTGATGGAACAGAGGGCTGGACTATAGATACTGCTGGTACTGTACAACACATAACCTCAACGTCTATCTATAATGTAACACTGGACTCTGGTGGCTCTAGCTTTACTCCGGGTACATATGCTCTGACCTTTACTGGCGGAGGTGGCACAGGAGCTACTGCTACTTACACTGTGACAGGAACAACAGTATCCTACATTACAGTGACAGCACATGGTAGTGGTTACACCTCTGCACCAACAGTATCCTTCCCACTAGGCGGTGGTACTGGTGCTACTGGTACAGCAACATTAAACTCCTTCCCGTCACCTCATATCCCATCTGCTACATTTCTTGATGGTTATATTGTGTTAGCTAAGGGTAGTGATGTTTATACTTGTGATCTAGATGATCCCATTAGGTGGTCTTCTAATAACTTTCTGTCAGCAGAGATGTTTCCAGATCCTGTTAAAGCAATCTCTAGGCAGAATAACCAAGTGTGTGTCTTAGGTGGTAACTCAATAGAATTCTTTTACGATGCTGCTAATGCTAGTGGTTCTCCACTAAGTCGTAATGACTCTAC
>OFRC01000191.1_pt1 | contig 18223 bp, 28 predicted proteins | sample 1543051 | NCBI WGS metagenome assembly OFRC01 (sample SAMN07774231, study PRJEB24372) | wastewater metagenome
GATGTCGTAAACAATCTCGGCCTCGTTCCAGAGACGATCAAATGCGGTGTGAAACTGCTGGCGCGCTCTGTGCACCGTCTCTGGAACGAGTGGTTTGCCGCCCCATGACCACATATCGCAGCAACTGTGGCGCATGCCATATTGCGTTATGACCATCTTGGCTGGCTTCAAGCATCGTGGGCAAACGACGATCATGACTTTGTTTCTCCCCCATCGTTAAAGCCCTTATGATCCATGACGACTGCGTTCATCACCTTATGAGCGATGATGACTGCGTTCATTGCCTTCACGTTGCCAGTGTTGCGGTATAGGTCGATGGCAAGTTGTAGATGATCGTCAACGCCCCACTTTGCGAATGTCTTGGCTTCGTTTTTCGATCCTGCGCGATGCAAGTCTTCATGATGCCGGAAGCATAACGGCACAGTGTCTTTGTCTTTTGACCGGATCTGCATGCCGCGATCCTTGGTGCTTAGTAGATGGTGAGCGTGATCGGCCTTCTTAATCACGGGAAGGCAGGCAACGCACCAGCACTTACGAATGCTCGCGAGATGGTCCTTTGACATTCCATCTCGACGTTCTGACGCGCTGACCTTCGTCGCCTTTGCCTTGAGTTTCTGGCCAGCCCCAGGCTTGAAATTTCCAAATACTCGTTCTCGCTTGATCTGGCTGGCCATTCTCGTTTCTCCGTCTGCCCTTGGGTTCTATCGCTTTACTTGCTGGCGTCGTCGTCGCTGATGTTCTCCAAGAACGCCAAGCGTGGCAGCGTTACAGGTGCCGGCCGGTAAGTTGAACCATCATGCCGGCGTGTGGCTGTGCGGACAGCATTGCCGCCAGTGATGCCGGCAAGATAAGACTTTTCACCAGATGTGAGCTTGAGCTTCTTCTTCATTGCAGAACCACCTTGGGCCAAATGGTGCGGTACAGCGCGCGGACGCTTTGCTCAATTCGTTTCTTTCGCGGGCCGTCTTCCTTGTGAGCGGAGTCGTGCGTAATAACGAAGTCCGCCGGCGCGCGGCTAACTTCCCAACCCGCATACCTGTTCGGGATCTTTTTGATTATGGTGTCGAAGTCTTGAGATCCGAAAAGGACCTTGATGGACGACTCTTCATCGCCGTATGGGTGGCCTTTTGAAATCTCTTCCCACTTCTCCATAAATTCACGCGCCCCTTGTGTTGGGTTGATTAGAAAAACGCGCGTCGACATAAAGAAATTACGCAACTTGGAGCCGCGGTCCTTTGAATGAAACGATATTCCCATGTCGCAACTTTGCATGGTGTCAAATAGCGGTCCAACGAGACCATTGATGTGGCAATCCACATCAAGAAATAAAAGGGGCTTATGAGGATATTCTTTCATAGCCCGACGCCACAGGTTTGTCTTGGTCCGCGTTATGACGTCCGTCCAGCTTTCGTCGGGTGTTGCCTTCTCGATGGTGTAAATCTTGTACTCCTGATCGTACACGTCGAGTTGAGAACGCAAGTTGTTGGCCAGCGCCGTGTATTTTTCATCGGGTGTATGCCAAGCAATCACAATTCCAGTCATGCTTTTGTGTCCTTGTCTGATTTGATGTTAATGGTCCAATCAACGCCCCCAAGATCTTCTGTAAGGTCGATGATCTTGACCAAGGCGCGTGCAAACAGATCGTTCTTTTCCAGCCACTCAATTGTCACCAGGCACGCTCTAAGCCATGACAGGGCAGGTTCTGACATGGCTCGTGTTCCATCGGGCTGCTCGTGAGACAGGACCGATACGGCGTGCCGTAGTGCGGATGATTGTTGTGCGAGACTAATCTTGCTCATGCGGCCTTGCTGCTGTTGCGGATTTCGTAATTAGTGCCTTGCCCATTTCAATCAGACCAAGCCACATGTGAACCGAATACCGACTTGTGCGAACACTCGTTGTGTAGCCTTCACGTCCGTTGGATGTGATGCCGACGTCGCGCCATATAACGACAGCGCAGTCAACATTGTTCGGGTTGTCTTCAATCTCTCCAATAACTTGGAGCAACATGCGAATAACCTCATCCTTCTCGGGGTACTCGTTTTCTCGTTGCCGTTTCTTCGTTGGTTGGATTGTCATTGGTACGCTCATGCCATGTTGGGTTGTATGTGGTCTGTCTACTTATGCCGCCACATATCGGCTCGTGTGTTGGCTTGATGTCTCTCTATCGAGCGATACTTTCGATCCAGAAATCTGACTTCGGCGCGAAGGATCTTTGCGCGACTGCGCACGGCATCAAGTTTCTTGATATGGTCGCAGAATTCCTGACTGGTGCGGCCGAGACGTTCCGATTCCCATTGCGTTTTTCCGGACGCACGTTCGCTTAGTTGCAACCAATCCAGGGTAATCTTGCGGTGCTCATCGAGATCTTCGGCCTGGGATTCAAGGGTGGCAAGTTCGCGTTCTTTATGCCAAAGCACTTCGCGAAGATGATCCTCGTTATCCAAGTCTGGCGAAAACTCTGTAGGGCGTGACGGTGCCTCGGCCTGCCCGAGTGCCGTCTGACTTATTTTGCTGCGGCTGTCTGGCATTTCGTCCCCTTGATGGTTGTGAGTTGATCTATCGTTTTGTCGACGTCGGCCAAAAAATCTCGCGCCGCGGTCTCAAGGGCGACAATAGTCGCCGGGTTGCGAGCGATGCGAACGATGTGAATATCAAGTGGAGGCGGAAGGCGATCATCGAAGCTTACAAAGTCGCACCAAAGCCTTTTGGTGCAGGCGAGTTGCCATTGCATCTGCGTGATGTAGTTGGGATCAATGGTTTTAGATAGGATCGTTTGGAGATGTGTGTGCGTCTCTGGGCACTTAAACTCGGCAAGTCCGTCATTTCCGACCAATCGGTCAGGTGACGCGCCGGCATTTGCTATCGTTGGGTGATCGACAAACGATACTGTAGCCGTGTCAACGCCGCGATAGAACTCATAAGCAAGCGCGGCGCGAGGCTCAACGATGTTGCCGCGCTCCATGGCTGCGGTCTTGAAGCTTCGTGCCGCCGACAAGTCTGTCATACGCTCAACGATGATGTCTGCTAGATAGCGCTGGTATGACGCGCTTTCCGCACCACCGCGCCCTTTGCGCATCAGATCGGCAATGCGGGAACTCGTAACTTTACCGCGACGGAGCGCGTGCCATTCTTCCGAGCCTTGTTCGATTTTATCTATGCTGGCGTGCTCGGTCATGCCTTGCCCTCTATTTTGCAGGCCATGCGAACGGATTTCGGATCATCGACACGGCCAGCCGTCGTGCATAGAACCTTGGAACCGCATACCCGGCATTTGATAAGATAATGTCCAATCCTCTTTGCCGGATAAGGAAGGTCAATGAAGCATGAATGTTCGGCACCATGGGAGACATCGATGTCATAACCACGAGGAAAATCTGGGTTCGGCTGGCCTTGTGGCTCCTTGCCGGAGTCAAACCATTTTATTTTGTGCTTTTCCATCAACGTTTTCCTCGTGGTCTAGTCTGTTTCTCGTGCCGATTAGTATGTAACGGCAAGGTGCTTGATGTCGCCTTTAGCCGCCGCTGATACGATTGCCTTGGCAAGTTTTTCATCGCACCCAATGGCAATCAAATCAGTCATGACAAGGTTATGGATCGCTGCGCGGTGTTTGCGGTTCTTAGCCAGAGCCTCTTCTTCTTTCTTGAGGTTCTGGTTGTATGTCTCCTTAGCGCGTAGAGCCTTTAGCTCTTCGGCTTGCTTCGCGGCGATGGCCTCGGCTGCGCGTAATTCGGCCTGCTTCGCTTGGGCTTCCGTGCGCGCTTTTTCAGCTTCTTCTTTGAGAACCTTCTCCCGCTCGGCGGCTACTTTTTCAGCCTCGGCTTTTTCGGCCGCGGCTTTTTCCGCTTCAAACTTGGCCTTGATGGCGCGAAGCTCTTCAAGTTCTTTCTGCTCTTCCTCGTACTTAACGCGCGCGGCATGAGATGCTCCAAGAATGGAGAGAACATTGTCCTTGGAAATTTTGAACTCTTCTTCGAACTCTTCCCGCTCCGGTCCCGTTGAGAATTGGGTTGCGCTGGCAATCTTTGCCAGGATCTGCTCGGCTGTTTCTGTGTTTGTTAATTGAGCCAGGGCATTCAATTCAGCGAGATTGCGCGTGTGTTTGTCGATACGCTCTTTGGCATCAGCTTCCCATTTGTCCAGGGGTGCGCGAACGTTCTCTTGTAGTGACTCAAGGTGAGATTTGATGTTGCGCCGAGCTTCGTCAATCATGACGACGACCTTGCCTTGGCGTTTCTTCTCGGCCGATCCAGCATCATCAATGATTGATTTGGCGCGGGCCACGCGATAGGCCAATGACTTGATCGACTTGCGCCCCTTTGGGGTTTCGACGTCGAAGTTGGAACCGGCAACGATCTTATCAATCTTCTCCAGCAAAGCCATGTACGGCTTTTGGGGGCTGGTAAAAAAAGTTAAAGCGTTGTCTTCATCCAATACGATAAGGCTGGTGATCGGGTCTTCACCATCACTCTCTTCAAGTTCGTTTCCATTAATGATTTGGCGCATCATCAACCTCTTGCTGTTTGCTGGTGTGAAGTGATTTCGTGAACTACCGCCAGCTAAAGCTGGGCGGCTTCTGATCTCACTTACGCCGCAACCGGCCAAGTTGAGAGACCAAGGCCCGCTCCGGGCCAAAATCCAAAGGCTCTGAAATGCACGACCATCGCCGCAGCAACATCACGATCGAGAACGCATCCGCAAGAACAGCGGTGTGTGCGCTCGGCGAGCGTTTTCTTGGCGATAGCATTGCACTTCGGGCACTCTTGGCTCGTTCCCCTCGGGTCGACTTCGACGAACTCGCAACCGGCGCTTTCAGCCTTGTAGCGGATCAACGAAACGAACTGCCCCCAAGAGGCATCATGAACGGACTTCGCAAGCATCCCGCGTGCGAGGCCTTTGATGTTGAGATCTTCGACCGCGATGCGACCGAAGCGATTGACGATTGCACGACTCTGCTTGTGCAGGAAGTCGCGGCGGGCGCTGGTGATGTACGCCTGATGCGTTGCGACGGCGAGCTTGCGCTTGCGGCGGATGTTCGAGCCTCGCTTGCACCGAGCGAGCGCACGTTGAAGGCGACGAAGCTTGCGCTCGGCGCGCTTCGTGAAGTTCGAGCGATCGACAGTCTCGCCGTTGCTGAGCGCGACGAAGCTGCTCAGGCCGACGTCGATGCCGACGCTCTCGGGGCTGGCACGCTCGACGGTTGCGACCTCGACGTGAAAGATGATGTACCATTTGCCCGCGTTGCGGCTGAGGATGCAGGACTTCGGCTGACTCGGAAGCTTCCGATGCCACCGCACGCGGATCTCGCCGGGAATGCCGACGAAGCCCAGTTTGCCAGATTTGCGGATCGTCATTCCGTCGCCGACGCGGAAGTCTGCGGCGTGATATCGGTCGCGAGCCCGGAAACGCGGAAAGCCAGCCGTAGCGCCGCGCTTTACGCGACCGAAGAACGCCTTGTAGGCTTTATCCAGCTTGCGGAGCACTTGCTGTTGAGCGGTCGCGGACCAGCGCCCTTGGTGCGGCAGGTCGCGACGGATCTCGGGGAGTGTCACGATCTGCTCGTTACACTTGATCGAGACGCCGTGCTTGTACGCGTTGATGCGGTGTTCGAGAGCGGCGTTGTAAAGTTGACAGAAATCGCCAAGCATCTCCGACAGCGCAGTCGCCTGCGCCCGGTTGGGTTCGATGCGGTAGCGATAGCTCAACAACACGGCCTATTTGCCCTTCTGATTTTCGATGTACTTGCGGACAGTTGCTTCGGAGACGTGCCCGACCGTGCTAGCGAAATAGGACCTGCTCCACAGCGTCGGAAGGCGCGAACGCAAGTGCGGGAATTCTTGGCGCAAGAACCGGGATGTCGGCCCCTTGAGGCGATTGACGATCTCGGCAACGGAACGCGTCGGATCGCTCTCGACAAAGACGTGAACGTGATCTGGCATCACCTCGACCTCGTGCAAAAGAAAGCCGTGCTCGGCCGAGATTTGGCGGAACAACTCCTTGAGCCGATCATCAACGGGCGGCGTCAGAACGGGGCGCCGGTACTTCGGGCACCAGACGATGTGATACTTGAGGCTGAAGATCGCTCCAGCGTTTTTTGCGTACCTATCTCTCATCATGCGCAACAATATACATGCGTCGCGCATATAACTCAAGCTCAAACAAGCGGAAGGGCGCCAATTCACCCGCCAGCTAAAGCAGGCGGTCCCCTTGGCGCGGAACTTATGGCACGGGTCTGGTGGCTGTTTGTGGCGTTCGCCAGCATTCTCTCAAGCCAAAGAACCTCGTGCCCACGACGCCCCAATGCGTCGTCGGGAAGACTTCTGCGACCATTCTCCGTGGCGCAGTGCTTGGCGTATTCTGAAATGAGTTGCCCTGGCGTCGAGAACCCAAACGACGCGATCTGATAGCGCAGAGTTTCGGCACGCTTTTTCAAAGCGTATTTTGACATTCGCATTATGCCCCCAGGTTTTCCTTTGTTTGAACCATATCAATCGCCTTTTGGTAGTCTTTCGGGCTTAGATCTGAGATACGCGCAATCTTGAAGTACTGACAGAATTTGGGGATATTTGCTCCGACCGCTTCGAGACGCTTGGACAGATCCGATGCGTGATCGGCGCTTATTGTCTTAGGCAAACCATCAGCGTCGGGGCCGGCGCCGTTGGTGTCAGGCATGTCGTGGGTGCGAATATTAAGAGCCGCAGTGGCGGCATACCGCTTGCCGTAGGACGACGTTGAGCCCCATCCTTGAGTGATGTTTTTTGATCCAGTGGCGTCAATGGGGAGCGGTGGAGAGCGCGTCACGGTGAAGTGCCCGGAGCGATGCGTTAGAATTGCGAGTGTTGTCAAAAGTGTTTGGTCGCGTTCAAAATCGAACCGCAATGAAAAGTCGTTTTTATGCAGTATGGGGGTGATAATGTCGTTGATATTGTCCCACTTGGCATACTGAGAAACAACGATCTGTTGACCAGTTTTCTTGCCGTCGATCTTTTCGTCGATAACTATGCGCCCAGATTTATCAATGCTAGGTAGCATAGGTTGCATATCAATATAGGCATCTTCAAAAGCCCAACGCGCACCTTCGGCCCTGAGTTCTTTGCGCAAATCCATCATTTCGCGAAACTTGGCCACATCAACAGTCGGATCAACCGACAACCGTTCCACTAGAGCGCACAAAGCGTCGACTTCGCTAACGGCTGCGGGTTTGGTTGGCACAGCACCCTGAACCGCGACTGCCGTTGTTTTGTCACTGGCCTTCTTCGGTTTTGTTTTTCGGGGTGTCTTGCTAGGCGTTCGCATGACCTACTCCTGAAGCATGTCTAAAACACCTACGAGATCTTTAACCATGTCACGAATATCAGTAATGATACGGGTCGCGCTTTCCTGGCTCAGATGCAGCCCGTTCTCTGGGATGCCTAATTTAAGGACTTCGTCGTACTGAGCGACTTCATTCAACAAGACTGAACGCACCATTTCGTAGGTTGGTAATTCCTTAAGATGCGCGATTGTTTCCGCGTTGTACTTGCTCATGAGTATTCATCTCCTGGATTGATATGAGGTAAGGCTTAATCTCAACACGCACACATTCGTTGACGGGACCGCGCCACGCTCCATCACAACGCAGTCCCGTCAACAGCCCCGCTGCCGAGCATCCCGCATCGTGCCCCTTAGTGCTCAAGGCGTGCGGTGACATTCTTTGTAAGGCGGCCTTGTAATTTAGTCAACGCCAACTTGTATTTTTCTGAGACGTTTTTAATAATATCCAATGAATTTGCTGCGGGTTTTCGGTGTTTTCCTATTGTGTTTCCTACACATAAACGGACGCGATTTTTTTTGACGAGTTAATTTTCAAGGCTTCCTTGACGAAGCAACGTGGTGTCCCATATGATCGGCGCATGCCAACGCAGGATGAAATATCGAGTTACACATCACAGGATGCCCTAGCCATGATCTTGACCATGGTGGCTCCAAACGGGAAAAAACATGGATCAATCAGCGCGTTGGCGGAAATATTGAACATCTCGCCTCAAGCCGTACAGCAATGGAGAGTGGTGCCCCTGCATCACGTCCCGACACTTGTCGATAAGCTTGGGGTTGACGAATGGCAGATTCGGCCAGATCATTACCGCCCACGAATTGTGCGCAAGGAAAGTTCGGCGTAAGCGCTAATCTGTGTTTATCGGCACCGATTAGCGGTTACGCTAAATCATGCTTGGCGTAACCAAGCACCCAATGCAGATCATTGGGCGTTTCCTCCCTATGACTCAAGCCCGCCGACGTCTCACGTAGGGGCTTTTTTTCTGGATAGCGTTTGTTGAGTTGTATCGCGTCTGTTCCCTAAAAAACTAGGAGGCTCGCGATGCCTAATTACTTCAACGCAAAGCAGGAACTTGTGGCGTTGATCCTCCGCCACCGCGTGGCAATCACCAACATCAACAAAATTATCCAGCCGGGATCGATCCCGGCGCCACCCGCGCAGGTGCGGCAATGACAAATCCATGGACGAAAAAGCGAATCGCGGAATTGCGCCGGCTTTGGGCCAGCGGGATGACGGCAAGTGCCATAGCCGAAAAGCTTGACCTTGTGTCTCGCAACGCTGTTCTTGGTAAAGTTGCCCGACTTGGATTGCCGAGCCGTAGGGACTCGATTTCTCGCTCGAAACCTAAAAGATCGCCGACTGCCTTTGGCGGAATATACGAAAAGAAAATTTCCTCACCCGGGAAAACGACAGAGAAAACAACGGGAAATTGTTCCGAAGTTAAACCGGCACCTATTCGAGCCAATGAAGTTGCTCCGGAAGACAAGAATATTCCATTGCATCAACGTAAGACGATTTTCACCCTTGAAAAAAACAATTGCCGATGGCCTATTGGTGATCCAAGAAAGCCTGACTTCCATTTCTGCGGCGGGGAAATCGTGCAAGGATTGCCCTACTGCGTAGATCATTGTCGACGGTCATACGTTCAAACTCCGGTAAGCCGCGTTGGCGCGCGGTTGCCACAGCAAGAGGTTCGTGCTGCCGAGTCAGAAGACGCCTAGTAGGCTAGGACACGGAGGCACACGATGTCAACGAGTACCGTTTTTGCGCTTGTCGCTGGGGCGATGGGAGCGCTGCGCTGGTGGCAACGGCCACCAGAAGCCGCGGCCGTTCCACAGCCTGAGCGAGTTGAACCTAAATTGCTTGGCCCTAATGCTAAGCTTGAGCAACTGCGCGCGGAGCGTTTGCAGCACGTCGAGACATATGTTTTGGCGTCTCGCTTCGCAGATTGGATGCGGGAGACTGGCGCCGACGGCGTGTACCTGCCCCAGCAAATCGATAATCTGCTCGGCGTGTATTGTGACCATAAGAACTACTGCATCCCGCGTGAAATCGTATTCAGGTCAGCGTTGGCCTTGCACGAGGGGCGACAGTCAATGCACGGTGTGACGCGCAAGCGTGTCTGGCGGTCCGATCCGTTGTTCAGCGGATTGGAGCATTTGACCGACGTGCAGCGTCCACATCTCTACATTATTCACAAAACCAAGCCGGGAACGCAGGTTTATGAGCCAATTTTGGACGGTGAGGGACGGGGGGCTAGTTCCGTCGCGTCCGGGTCCAACGCCCGTCTAGGAGGCGTCCAGACGAAACCTGGACGCACCATGGACGGTCCAGCGAAAAGGCAGAAATATAAGGGTCAGGCAGACCCTTATGAACAGGCTAAGCAAAGGAGGGCCGCTGCGTGTTAACGCGGGCGTTGCGCCGGCATTTGGCGCATTTCGAAGCGTTTATCCAAACGCATGGACGGAGGCCGTCCATACGTGATTTAATGCTGTCTCATGGGGAGGCGAGCAAAAGTTCGGCCTGGAGGCGGCACCAGGCGCTCGTGGACCGCGGGTATTTGCGCGTCAGCAGGTTCCCAGATGGGCGGACTCAAGATATTGTCGTTGCTCGTCCGCTGAGGACGGCCATCTACCGATTCGACGATGCCTCGAAAGAGATCGTCCCATTCGAAAGCAATCAGCCCGCTCGGGCGGAGCGGGCTGATAAAGCTGATGATGATGATTTATGTTTTTGCAACTCGGCTGCCTTGGCGGGACAGTGGAGTTTTGTTGAGAGTGCGGCGGTTAAACCAACCTCAGTTGAGGACACGTTCCGGCGAGAAGATGAACCTCTTAAAAGGGTAAGTTCCGGCTATGTTCGTACCAACAACCAATGACGGCTGCAAGCACAAAATTGCGGTAGCTGTTAATTTTATTGCTACATCTAGCGGTGCATCACCGGCCCAACGCCATGGTGAGTGCCATGACTGACATTGGTAGCAATGGCGGGCCACCGCTGGGCGAAGAGTGGGTCGACTACCGGCACGCCCTTATGGTTGCAACAAGAGAGTGTAAACTTTTGTCACCGCGAGCGCGCTATGTTGCGTGGGCGGCGCTGTCCTACATGGACAGTGAGGGCAAAGGGGCGCGACCGTCTGTGCGAACCCTGGCAGAAATTACAGGCTATGGTGTCAACACGATTGCCGGTCTTATGGCCCAGGTCGAGGCCGCTGGATTGGTTAAAATCAGACGCGGCGACCGTAAAGCAGGCACCGTTTATGAGACGGGACAGACCTACGACGAGGCTATTGCGACCTATGTCAAAGGCGTGCGCGGTCGCCATAGCGAACTAATTTCCGTTGATAAGTCGACCGATGATGCGGTGACAAAAACTTCCCCGCCAGTGACAATATCCACAGAAGCGGTGACAAAACAGGAAACCGTTTTGTCACTCTCTGGGAGTGACATAAAATCTTCTTTTGTCACTCCATACGGTGACAAAACAGATCCTTTGTCACTCTCTGGGGGTGACAAAGACGGTGACAAAACTGTTTTTGTCACCGATGGGTCAAATCTTTTGTCACCGAATTGTGGCGGTTTGTCACCGAATTGTGGCGGTTTGTCACTCCCAGAGGGTGACGGAAGAATAGAAGATAAGAAGATAAGAGAAGAATCCCCCCAACCCCCCACGGGGGGCTCTCATGATTTTAGAAGGATGTTTGAGAGTCCGTTCTATTCAGACGGAGTAGAAGTTGACAGCGGCGGAGGAGTCAGGCTTGTCAATGGAACGAGGGCTGAATGGTTGGAGAGGTTCGATGGGGATGACGTGGCGCTTGATTTGGCGACAAAAGAGGTTGCGGGGGCAATCCAGCTACACAGCCGGCAACCCATCAAAATGCAGCTTGAGCGCGGACTAGCCAGGATCGCTCGGGAAACTCGGGACAAAGATAAACGCTACGCCAAGGCCGCAGCGAAGAACAAAAAACCGTCACAACTTTCGATTGCAGACGTGTTGGCGATTGGTGAGGAAATGGTAAAAGGGTGACGTCGTGGCATACCAAGTTCACAAAAAAACGAATGAGTTCGTCAAGGAAATGTTTGCTAACGATTTCGACATGCCCAAGCTCGGCAAGGGAGCCGGCGAGGATGGTTATGCGGATCTGTACCGTGCGTGGCTGGGCAAGCTGAATCGCGATTTTGAATACTACTCGGCCGAGGAAGTCACGCTGGCCGCTGACGTGCTGCGCAGGACGCGAGAAACACGCACGTTCCCGATGCCGTCGATCATCATCGATGCGCTCAAAACGGCGCGCAAGGAACTGGACAACCAGAAACCGCAAAAGTTGGTGTTGCCGGCGCGAACCAAGGGATTTGCAGAACGCGAAAATCTGGCCCTGGATCTTATCAAATCCGGCATAGGGCGAACCGCGGCTCTTGAGGGATGGATCGGGATTTTGTTTGATTTCGTCTATACGAACAATCGATTGCCATACGATGGGTTTGAGACGAACGATTGCAAACGGGAAGGGCGTTTGTTCGAGTCCACATTCGCGGCTTTGGTGCGGGGCGAGGCTGGCGGAGCTCTGCGGGAGGGTTTGATTTCTCTGGGTCAGACGATGCTCGACCGGCGCGAGGCGTTGCGAGCTTATGTGATCGAGGGTGCACCTTACAAATGGGGTTCAAAATCTAGTTAGTATCGCATTTGCGAATCGGTATCCAATAGCGTCATGTTGCAGTTGGGCTTGCCGCCATACGGCAAGAAAATAGGCACAATGCAACGGGGCAACAACAGGATGGCCGAAAAACTTGATCTTTTGATTGAAGAGATGCGAACAACGATGTTGTTCGATCACGAATCGAAGTTGGTAAAGCTTCGTGAACTAAGCGAGCAAATCAGTATATGCGATGATGAGATTGATCGAGAAATCGATGCGATCATTGACGGCTTAGCATCCAGGCGAACCGAGTCCATCGGTAAGCTGCACCGCATCATGCACATGTTGGAAACTTACCCAACGAACCTGCCGCCACCAATGCCGCAACAACACCAGGCAGTCGACCAACAACGCTTCGTAACATCAAAGTTCGATCCAACACAGGATATAATCGATGAATTTGCAAGCATCGGCACAGCAGCAGCTTAGACAGTTCGTTGAACAAATCGAGCGGCTTGAGGAAGAGAAAAAAGGCATAGCGGACGACATTCGGGACAAGTATGCCGAGGCAAAGGCGCTTGGTTTCGACGGCAAGGCGTTGCGTCAGATCGTTCAAATGCGCAAGAAGTCGCAAACGGAGCGCCAGGAAGAGGAAAGCATCCTCGAAGTCTATATGCACGCCCTTGGCATGCTGGCCGACACACCACTTGGAGACTATGCCGTTGGTCGAGACTTTGCTGAACATGCGGAGGCTCGCGCATGACAACAATAGCCTATGACGGGGTCTCTATTGCCGCTGATACGTTGACACTGTTTGGGGTAGAGAAAGCAAAGTATCCGGCGCGGAAAATTGAGGTTCGAGGCGACGGTATTTATGCCGCTTCTGGTCCGGCTAATATGCTCAGGCGGCTAATCAAGTGGCTCCATGACGGTGCGGATTATGACGACACCCCGAGCGTAAAGATGGAAAATGCGAATTGGTCGTTACTCGTAATAAAACCTGACGGTACTGCGTGGTGCGCAATGATGCTGCATCCAGAATTGATCCGAGTATCGGCGCCATTTGCTATTGGTTCAGGTGCCGATTTTGCTCTTGGCGCAATGGCGTGTGGAAAGACCGCCGCTGAGGCCGTTGAGATTGCATCTCAGTTTGACGTTAATACGGGGGGAAGCATTGTCACTGTGGCTATTCCTCACAATCTGGAAGCGCTTGCGGCAGAATAGAGGGGGCGGTGTTGGGGGCGGCACGCTACAGGATTGAGAGCCTGACGATACCGGGGGTTGATGTCTGGTACTCAATGGCCGGGAAGGAAGTGCGGGGATACCTGCATCTTACCGCATCCGGCCGCCCTCGATACCGCATTTATGTTACCGAATATGGGAAGCGACGGTCTCAGGATCTCCCGAAACACGCCAAGCCGGATTTGTGGCGTCCGGCTGGGAAATGGCCAGAACGATTGCCTCCCGAGGCAATCGTTACCGGACCAGTCGACTGGAAATCACCAGACCCAGAAAAGCGACGTGTCGAACCATCCGAGCCAGTGGTTGGCTGGCCTTATCCCAATGTGCGTCTAGGACGAGCAGGGACGCTGCCTCAGAGCGTGCAGGAGTGCGAGGCACGCATACTTAGGGCAATCAGGACAAGCCGTGTGCAGGAACGGGAGAGCGGGCAACGGGGCGGCGGATCGGTATGGCCCAAGGACCTGTTGATTGAAGCGGCTCTTGTTGAGAAGGCATTGCGTTCGTCGCGGACAAGAAAGCTGGCCGGGTTCAGGCCGGAAGATTATGAGCATTTCTTTATTGATGAGTCAGAACTAGAGGCGCGGCCGGCGCAATGGAAGCCTGACCCGCGCGACGTTTCTGATTATGAGTGGCGTAATGATGGGCCGTTGTGGTGGCCGCCGTCGTGGGCCATGACGTTTTTCAGATACCGCGCAGCCATGCCCATATGGACGTTCGGGCAGATCGCAGACAAGGAGGATATGACCGAACGGGACGTTATTGATCTTTACGTTGAGGCGTGCCGTGTAGCATTCGATAGGTCGCAGCGATGAGTGATCTATTCCAGAGGCTAATAGCGAAGAAAGCAGAGGCAGAGCAGAAAGCTTTAATCCAGAGTATTATGTCTAGATACACGGCTATCTATATCGGCGGCACGATGCATCCCGTGCCACGGTCTATTGGCGACAACATGCTGGGCTGGCCGCTGACGTTCGGTCATACGCAATCCTGGAAGGACCACATAACGGGCGGCATAGATCGAGGTGCGCCGTACCATTGGCAAGGCGTATTGTTCAGGCTTTGGCATCTCAGAACCGATGCCAAGGAAGTGGACCGGCTTGTTCTTGGTTATTTTCATAGCAACTACGAGCACTTAAAAAAAGAATGGTGGGAGGCCGGACCTTCGGTAGATATCCCTATGCTGATGGCGGATTTGATGGCGCTTCTATTCGATAACGGGGTCATGGTTATGGACGATGAGCGGGTTCAAATTCATTGGGCCGAGGTCGCAGTTAAGGTGCGCGGCGGAAAAATTGGAAAAGCAATATGACAAATATTGTGAAGGAAAACCGGATCGGTAAGTTTTTGATTTCGTCCGACATAATTACAAATAGACCTGATGTGGTTCAGGGTGTTTTGGGGCGCTGCATCGTGGTTCGTGCTGAGCAACTCTTTTATTCAGGTGATGTGGAGTACTTTGCTTACAGTGAGTTGTTTCGTCCAATCGAACGAGGTGATGTCGTTCCAAGGTATAAATTCGAACTGGAGTCTACCATGCGTGACGATGGCCATTATTCGATGGCCATGAGGTTAGTTCGGATGGCGAATATGGATTGGGTGTTTCCTCATGACAGGCCGCAAGATCCACTTGGACGGGCGTACCAAGATCGAGAACGGGAAGATTATCAATCCAAAGCCAAAGCCTCGTGATGCGTCGCAGAAGAAGAGATGGGCGACGTCGAAAAAGATCCGCGTGGCGAAGCGTGGCAGGCTTAACAGTATCGGGAAAACGTGACGAGATAGACACGCAGACCGTGCGTTCTAGTGATTCGCGTGAGGTCAAGCCTATTTGATTTCAGAGAATTGTGACCCTGTACTTTCTCAGCGTGCGCGTAGAAAATGATGATGATGGAGAAACCAATGCGACGTATTCTCTGGGCCGCCGCGCTTGCCGTGGGTTTGGCCTTTTCGCTGCCGGCCGCAGCGGCAGACTTTGGCGGTGATTGTTGCGCCGATCTTGAAGAAAGGGTTGCCGAACTTGAGGCAACTGCGGCTCGCAAGGGCAATCGCAAGGTAAGTCTGACTGTTTATGGTCAAGTCAACGCAGGCGTTTTGTGGACGGATCTCGATAATAACATCGGCAACGACTTGTCGAAGGATGCAACTATCACGCAGAACGGCGTTGATCCGTCGTTTATCGGGTTCCGAGGCGAGGGCGTCATTCGTCCTGGCTGGGTCGGCGGGTTCATAATCGAGGTCGACTTGCGTCAGCTTGATATTGGTAATTCGGGTGCGTTTGGTGATGCTTCACCGCGTGTTCGCCAATCGGCTGTCTATGTATCAACGCCAATGGGCCGGATCACGGTTGGTAAAACCGGGCAGGCGACAGAAGGGTTCGACGAAATTGACCTTTCTCAAACCGGCGTTGTGGCTCGAACCCTTTCAATTCAACCACTTGCAGACACTTATCTGACCGGCATCGATCGGCCGTGGTGGGATGGCACTTATCGCAATGTTGTCCGCTATGACTCGCCGTCATTGGCTGGGTTCATGGTGTCTGCATCATGGGGATCGGCATCGGGCGGTGGTGACAATTGGGACGTTGCTTTGCGCTACGCCGGCGAGTTTGGCGACTTCAAGTTGGCGGCTGGCCTCGGCTATCGGCACGATGAAGACATTGTTGTTGATGTTCTTGACGTGACGACGATCAAAATCCCTCTCGGCGACGACACTCGGAATGTAATTCTTGCTTCTGCGTCTATCCAGCATAGCCCGTCAGGACTTTTCTTGACCGGTGAATATGGGGATCAGGACTGGAGCGGGCTTGATGTTCGCGGCTGGCACGTCAAGGGCGGTATTGAGCCGCGTCTTGTCAGTGCGGGGCGGACGTCGTTCTTTGGTGAATACTCGGATCAGAAGTTTGATTCTGGTCCGGGCAACGATCTCACAATCAAGATGTGGGGCTTGGGCATTGTGCAGTCTATCGATGCCGCGGCTATGCAGCTTTATGTGAGTTACCGCGTGTATGATGTTGAGGACACTGACATCAGTCAGGTAATGGCGGGCGCTCGTATTCGGTTCTAAGCGTTACGGGTTCGTTAAGTTTGTTTTGCGTTGGCCCTGGGGATCTGCAACACCCAGGGCCTTTTGTCATTTGGAGGACGCGAAATGGCTAAAGACGTGACATCCTCTCCCTCCTAGCTGACGCTGAGGAGGGAGCTTCCTTCTGCAAGCGCCTCATGTCCGAGGCGGAGAATGTTGCGCGCCGCGTTCACGTCACGATCATGAACCGCTCCGCAGTCGCAGCGCCATTCTCTTATTTCGAGACCCTTCGTGCCTTTCGGCCCGCCGATGCTTCCGCAATCAGAACAGGTCTGAGTGGTGAAGGCTTCAGAAACGTCCACATACAGCGCCCCGCGCGCAATCGCTTTGTACCGGAGCATGGTGCGTGACATTCCCGTGGATGCGTCGGCGGCAGACTTGCCGTTCGTCGCCTGCAACCACTTGCCAGATACGTTGCCGACGACGATGAACCCGAAGGTATCGGCAATCTTCGATGTTTCCTTGTGCAGGAAATCCTTTCGCGTGTTCGCGATCTTGGCGTGAATGGCCTGAACGCGGCGAGCTTTGTTGGCTCGCTGCGCCGTGGCCAGTTCCGTCTCGTACTTTGCGAACACGCGCGAGTTCTGAACCTTTGCGCCCGTCGAGAGCGTCATGCCGTCCTTGAGCCCGAGATCAATGCCGACTTCGGCATTGCGCCCGTGATGCTGAGGGACGTACTCGATGACAAGATTGCAGTACCAGCGACCGCGAGCGTCCTGCGAGAACGAGCCTGATTTGATCCGGCCCTCGATCTCGCGGTGAAGCCAAAGCCTGATCTTGTGGCCGTTAAAGTTCACGATTGAGCCGGTGACGCTAATTGTCTGGTTCTTGAACGGTATCCAGCCTAGCGAGCGCCTTGAGCCTGACGAAACGCGCCAGCGCAGCTTTGCCTTCTTGAACTGGCGACGGCGAAGGAAGTATTCGTCGCACACCTCTTGCACACACTGAGCGGGCAGGCCGATTTCTTTCCCTGCACCCTTCGTCGAGCCCTGAAAGGCTGCGGCGGCTGGCCACTTCTGGTTGTGTCTCAGGGCGTGGACTTGCATCGCGTTGCAGTGGTTCCACACGAAGTTGACCGCGCGGGCCGCCACATCGAGCTTTTTGCCCGATGTTCGGTCCTTCACCCTGTACTTCAGGGTCTTCAGCAGCGGCTTGACTTCGTTGTTCATAGCGCCTATTTAGTTGTGATGAGCAAAAATGTCAAGATGAACCAGCTTTTTCACTGCAATTTTGCACTTCACTACCACTTAGTTGTTGTGACTAAGTACCGAAGAAGGTGCATCACGAAGCCGATCCTTGAACGTTTGCGCGAGATCGTTGAGCAACGATGTAAGGACTGGCGAGGAGAGCTAATCGAGTTTAACGGCGAGGCGGATCACGCTCACATCCTCATGTCCTTACCGCCAAACCTTGATCTCTCCCGCTTCGTTAACAATCTCAAGACCACGAGTTCCCGGTTGCTTCGCCGTGACTTCGCGGATCAACTGAACTACGTGTACAAGGGCAAGCCGGTGTTCTGGTCTCGGTCGTATTGCATCATATCGTGTGGCGGAGCCCCGCTGTCCGTGCTCAAGCAATACGTCGAACAGCAGGACACGCCGGAGTAGGTTCGCGCTCCGGGCGGTCATGCCGGACCACCCTCTCGCGCGAAGCGCCCTTCACCTCCCGCCAAGCGCAAGGGCGCTGTGGCGTGAGCACTGGTCGCAAATGCGGTAGTATTGAAAATACTCATGTAAAATCAACGGCATGGCAATGGCGCCGAGTGGGAGTTATCCGATAATTTCGAAAGTGATTAATGCTTGACGTCAAGCATATATGCAAAACTTAACGGCTGGCGTTAAGTCGCCCATTGACGTGTTCATTTTTCTGCACGCAATTGAGTGACAAAAAATGAACATGAGGCTTTAGACAACAAAAAACGCCGAGGGGGGAGGCCTCGGCGTTTTTCC
>OFRC01000192.1_pt1 | contig 18193 bp, 29 predicted proteins | sample 1543051 | NCBI WGS metagenome assembly OFRC01 (sample SAMN07774231, study PRJEB24372) | wastewater metagenome
TCGGTGCCGGTCGGCGAGGCCACCGAGATCCGCCCGCAGGAGGTCCGGCCCGCGCCGGAGATGCCCGACGAGAAGATTCCGGTCGGCGAGGCCACCGAGATCAAGCCGGAAGTCGTGAAGCCCGCGCCGGAGATCCCCGACCACCCCGAGGTGGCGAAGGTCAAGGACGCCATCCTGAAGAAGCGCGACGCGGAGGCCAAGAAGCGCTCCGCAGCTGACGAGCTCCGCAAAGCCGCCGAGGCCGAGCCCGATCCCGAGGTCAAGGCGGCGCTGCTCGAGCGCGCTGAGAAGATCGCTCCCAAGGAGAAGGCAAATGCCCCTGATAAAGTCGGCAAGCAAGAAGGCGGTCAGCGAGAACGTGCGCCGGGAGATGAAGGCCGGAAAGCCGCAGAAGCAGGCGGTGGCGATAGCCCTGAGCGTGCAGCGCCGGGCAAAGGCGAAGAAGCGCTAGACCTGGCGCTGCCGAACCTCGACGAAGCGTTCCTCGACAACCAGCTGCGCGCCAAGGCGAAGGCTGCACCCCCGCCGCCTCCGACGGCGCGCGGCCGCCGGCAATCGCGGCGTGCGATCGAGGACGGCATCGCCGATGGTTCGCTCGACAAGGAGGGCGGCGCGCTGGCGCTGTGGGCCCTCGACAAGAACCCGAACCTGGCACGCGGCCTGCGCGTGGAGGTGGAAACGCCCGCCAACGCCCAGGCCAAGGGCAGCTACAACTCGGCCAGCGAGATCGTCAAGCTGTTCAAGGGGCAGACCAACCCCCAGACCGCGATCCACGAGATCCTGCACCACAGCGAGCGCTTGATGCCCGAGCCGGTGCAGCAGGGCATCCGCCGCGCCTGGGAGCGTGCGACGAAGGACCTGATGGCCAAGGCCACCCCGGAGCGCCGCGCAGCCATGGAGGCCATGGACAAGGCCTCCGGTGGTGACGCCGACGCGCTGCAGACCGTGAAAGATGCTTTCAAAAATGGCGTGCTGACGAAAGAAGATTACCAGTTCGTCAACCCGACGGAATACTGGGCGGTCAACGGCGCACGCATCCTGCACGAGCGCTTCACCGGCCGCGGCAGCTGGCGCGCGCAGGCGAAGCAGTGGATGAAGGAGATGATCGAGCAGGTCAAGGGCATCGCAGGCATCAAGTCGGATGCTGCGATCCTGAAGGCGCTGGGCGAGGTCTTGGACCCCAAGACCGTAACCGGCGAACGCAAGTCCGGGACGATGATCAAGTCATTCGTTGGACCAGTACCGAAGTAAAATTAAAGCGCGCTAAGGTAGCGCCAAACAATACTCCACTGAGGCCAGCAATGACGAATCAAACGGGGAATGACATGGCGCACATCCGCGACGGCGACCCTCCGATCAAGGTCAACCGCGAGATCCCTCTGTGGGGTTTGATCTGCGTGATCGCGGTGATCGCAGGGCAGGCAGTGACCTTGTGGTTTGGCCAGCAGCGGCAGGCCGAGGTGCTCAACGAGATGAGCGCGCAGGTGCGGCAGATGTCTCTCGACTTGGGCGCACGCAACCTCAAGGACGTGGAACACGATCTGCGACTCGCAGACCACGAACGCCGTCTGCTGGCCAGTGAAGCGAGGCTTGCGAAAACGAGCGGCCAATGAGCGGCCCCGACTACATCGCTGCGGCCGGGGCGTTGTTCAACGCCTTCACCTTCGATCGCCTGATCCCGTTCCTCAGCCTGATCCTCATGTCGGGCCTGTTCATCTGGGTGCTGTTCCAAGCCCAGAAGGGGCCGGAGTTCGACGCCAGTGAGTTCCTGCGCGACGACCGCAACAAACTCAGCTGGGGGCGCCTCGCCGCCTTCATCTGCTGCATGTGCCACACGTGGGTGGTCTTCAGCCGCACACTCAACGACAAGATCACCTTCGAAGAACTCTGCCTGTACGCCGTCACCTGGTCAGGGTCGATGGTGCTGCTGCAGGCCATCGACGCGTGGAAGGGCGGCCGGCAGCAGTGGCCTCAACCCCCTGCTGCCTCCGAGGAGCCCCCGAAGTGATCACCTTGCAGCAACTCGTCGACTGCGGCATCGACCGCGACGTGGCCGGACAGTTCGAACTGCCGCTTGACGCTGCGATGACGGCGTTCACCATCAACACGTCCAAGCGCGCCGCAGCGTTCCTTGCGCAAGCCGCGCACGAGAGCATCGGCTTCACGCGGTTGCAGGAGAACCTGTCCTACAGCACACCTGAGCGACTGATGGAGGTCTTCAAGGGGCGGTTCACCGGACTGGCCGACGCGGCGCAGTATCTGCGGCAGCCGGAGAAGCTGGCCAATCGCGTGTACGCCAATCGGTTGGGTAACGGCGACACGTCTAGCGGCGACGGCTGGCGCTTCCGCGGCCGCGGGCTGTTCCAACTCACCGGCCGGGCCAACTACATGGCAGCCGGAGACGGGCTGGGCACGGACTACAAGGCCAACCCCGACTTGGTGGCTGAGCCGCCCGACGCGGCGTTCACGGCTGCCTGGTACTGGGCCGTGGGCAACCTCAACGCGATGGCCGACGTCGGCCAGATCGACGTGATCACACGGCGCATCAACGGTCCGGCCATGCTTGGCGCCGACGAACGCCGGGCGCTGTACCAGCGTTTCCTGCAGGTGCTGGCATGATCCCCGCCGCGCTGCTCAAGTTCGTGCCTGGCGGCCCGCAACTGCTCAAGTTCGTGCCTGGCGGCCCGCAACTGCTCATGGGCGGCGTGCTGATCCTCGGGCTGGGCATCGCAGGCACCGGCATCTGGTTCAAGGCGCGCAGCGTCTATCTGAAGCAGGGCCGGGCCGAGGTGCAGGCCGTGCTGGACCGCGCGATCTCCGAGCACAACGCCGCCGCTATGGCTGCTTCGGACGCCTACCGGCGGCTCGAGCAGGCGCTCAACACCCGGATTCAGGAGGCCCAAGATGCTTTGCTCAAGGAACGTGCTGCGGCGAATCAAGTGGTCGCTGCTCTCAACCGTGCTCGCACTGAGCGCAACGGCCTGCGCGACCAGATCAACGCCTACGCTGCCGGCAGTGGTCGAGCCGGTGAAGATTCCGTCGCCGCCTGCCGGGATCGAGCCCAAGCCCTCGGGTCACTACTTGACGAGGCACTGCGCGTTGGTGAAGAAAGTGCAGGAGACGGTGAGCAGTGCGAGGCCGGCGTCAGGGCCTTGTTGAAGGCTTGGCCTTCCGCCACCGCCGCTTCTGCGCCGTAGCCCGGTTGTTGCGGCGAGTGGCCATCCCCAACTCGCCTTTCTGGTAGACCCACACCACGTCGTGCACCAAGCCGCAGTCGCAGCAAGCGAGGCGGTAGACTTCACCGAGCGGCACAACGAAGCCTTCGCCGTCCACGCGCTGCCTGTAGCGTGCCTTCATGAGTACAGCCCCTCGTCGTGCAGATAAGCGTTGAGTGCCCGCGCGATGCGGCCGGCGGGGTATGCCACCTCTTCTTCGTCGAACTCAGCGTGATGCGCCCACGGCGTGCGCTTGCACCGCTTCGCGTAGCAGAACGCGGCGTGCACAGACTCGTGGGTCACGATCTCCATGTTGAGGTGCCCATGCACGAGACCCATGATCGCGAAGTATCTTGGGTCGACCCACATCGTGCTGCGGTCCGGCTTGCCCGGGGTGATCGTGATGATCTCGTGCGACAGTGCGTTGACCGCGCCGAGCGTACTCCGACCGAGGTGAGGCTTGCCCAAGACTTCAACCCAGAAGTGGACCATGTCGCGCTGCTTCTCAAACACCACGACCTTCAGCGTCAGACGCCCGTGGATCGTTATGTCGGCGGCACTCTTGATGCCTCGCGCCTTCGGGTGCGTCGAGATGCGTTTCGGCAACCCCGGTCGCAAGCACCGGACCTTCATCGCTCAGCCGCCGCCAGCCACAAGTCGTCGTGCTCGGCGCCAGGCCAGTCCGTATTGAAGGGCCCGCCGTTGGTGAAGTGCGCGATGTTCAGCGGCTGCGGCCGCGGCTGCTCGTTCACCAGCCAGTTCCACCCAGGCTCCAGCGCGCCGATCTCGTCATCGGCCAGCCAGTAGAACTCGTGGAGCTCGTCGCGCGTGCGGTGGTTGACGTCCCACAGCGACAGCCGCCGGTTGGCCGGGTGGTCGCAGTTGAACAGCATCACGCTCGACCAGTTCTTGCGCGGGTAGGCGCGCTGGGCCTGCTCCAGCATCTTCACCTCGCGTGTCGGCGCGTGCTCGTGCTTGACGACGCTCACCGCATGCGCTGCGGTGATCTCCTGCAGCATCTGCCGCGGGTCGGCGCAGAACACCATGTCGCAGTCGAGGAACAGCGCGAAACCGCCTTGGCACAGGATCGGCGTCAGGAACCGCGAGATGTTGAACCGCGTGCTGTAGTGCATGTTGCTGACGAGGTCGTACTCGCGCAGCGTGCGGGTGTCGCGCGGCCGGGTCAGCAGGCCGCTGGCGTACAGGCGGCTGAGGCACAGAAACTCCGGCTCGATCTCGCCGAAGGTGACCTCGCGCAGCGTCTTCGCGCAAACCTGCGCGGCCTCGTGCTCGCGCTCGTCGTAACCGATGTAGACCTTCATGCTGGCACCATGATGTAGTCCCCCGAAATTTCCTCGGCCACCTTGTACCCGAGGGTCTTCAAGAAGTCCACCGCGCCGAGCAAGGGCAGGCCGAATCGTGCTGCCATCTCCCTCTTCTGCTCGACGATGACCACCGGCTTCCACCGCGTGATCGTCGCCACGCCGCCGCGCAGCACGTTCTCTTCGAAGCCCTCGCAGTCCAGCTTCATGAAGTCGACGTTGATTAGGTCGAGGCTGTCGAGGGTCTCCATCGGAATCTCGCCCTTGCCGCGCACCTGCGTGTTGCCGCTGCTGCCCGGCTCGGACCACATGGCCACCGAGCCGTGCTCCGCGCCCAGCGCGATCCCGTGCAGGTGCACGTGCTGGCCCACGCCGGCGAGGTTCTTTTCGAAGCACTCGCGGTGCGCGGCCACCGGTTCGAAGGCGAACACCGCGGCGAACTCGTGTGCCAGGTTGTAGGACCACAGACCCACGTGGCCGCCGACGTCGACTGCGACGCGGTGCTTCTTGCAGTGCTTCAGCGCCGCGAGTTGCTTCTTGCCCTGATAGGCCTGGCGGCCGTTGAGGATCAACTTGTTCTTGGCGTGGGCCATCCACGGGCCCAGGTGCGCTTCGTGGTCCGGCATCCACCAGCCGCTGACTTGCTTCATTTCAGGATTTCCTTCAGGTTGGCCAGCACCTCCGCTGGCAGGATCTTCGCCATCGACTCACGGCAGCCGCGGCAGTTGGTGCGCAAGCCGCAGGGCTTGCCGGCGTGCCGGATGTTGCGGTGCATCGCGTAGCCCGTGATGTCGGGGCTGATGAACTCAGACCACAGGATGACCGCTGGCGTGCCCACGGCGGCCGCGCCGTGCATCAGGCCGCCCTCGGTGCCGATGAAGGCCTTGGCGACCGACAGTACGGCCAGTGCGTGCCTGAACGTGGGTGTGCCTACCGCGACGACGTGGTTGAGCCCGCGCTGCCCGGGGCCGAGGCACTGAATGATAGGACCGATGCCGGCCAAGCGCATGGCCGACGTCAGCTGCGACCAGTTGATCCAGCCCCAGTCCTTGTTGCTGTGCCCGATCGCCTTGACGTTGGGCTCGACCATGATCGCGCCGCGGAACGGCTCGGCGAAGGCCAACTCCTCGGGCGTGAAGAACACCTCGGCCGGGACCGGTTTATAGGGCTTCCACGTCCACCGCTCGGCTGTCTTGCCGACGATGTACGGCCGCAGCCCTGGCGCGTTGCGCAGCTTGCTGTAAGGCTTGCCCGCGGGCGGCTTGCTCAGGATGTACGGCACGCCATCGAAGACCTCGGACTTCTGGATCTTGCCCATCGCGTTGACGATGACCACCCCATGTCCGGTCTGCTTGTGGATCTTGCGGGCCTCGCCCGATGCCATTAGCGCGTCGCCAATTCCGATTTTTCGCTCCCCTGACCCTCAAGGGGTCTCCACGAGTTCCCACTGCAGGTCGAGGCCCGTGAACAGCGCCTGGGCCGCCGCGAACTGCTCACGCCACCATTCCATCGGCTTGATGGTGCAGTGCAGGTTGATGTCGGTGCCGGGGAAGACCTTCTTGGCCGGGCGGCAGCACACGCTGGCCCACACGCCCAGCTTGGCGTGGTTGAACAGGTCGGCAATGAAGCGCGGCACCTCGTCCTCGGTGATGTGCTCCAGCACGTCGGAGCACACGACCACGTCGAAGCGACGGTCGGGCTTCTTCTCGTGCCGCTTGAAGCTGGGATCGTAGAGCGTGATGCTGCTGATCGGCAGGCCCCACGTCTTGTAGATCTTGTGCGGGCTGCGGTACGCGTCGCCAGCGCCAGCGCCGTAGTCGAGCACGGTCTGGGCGTGCAGGCGCCGGATGAACTTGCCCACCTGGTCGGCGTTGTTCAGCAGGCTGAGGCCGCGGAACTGCACGCCGGAGTCGGCCATCTCGCGGTACATCTTCAGGAGCGTCTTCACTTGACTCTCCGGTAGTTGCCCACCCACTCGCCGAAGGCACCGTCATAGCCCGCGTGCTCGAGGTAGAAGCCCGCGCGCTTCATGGTCTCGCCGATGTGGTGCGGTTGGTTGCCCGAGCGTTCGTCGATGATCGTCGGCGCGTGCTTGGGCGGTAGCCGCAGCACGACCATCTCGCGGGCGAACTCCACGATCTCGGCGCACACGACGGTCGGGTTCTTGACCTTCTGCAGCAGCGCCAGCATGGCGATGACGTCGTAGTGGCGCCGCGGCCTCCACACGTTCGCGTCGCCGACTTCGAACGTGATGGGCAGATCGCCGCGCAGCTTGTTGCCCACGGCCACGTGGCCGGCCACGATCTCGACGCCGTGCACGGCGATAGCGCCGGCCTTGGCCATCTCGATGCTGATCAAGCCCTCGGCGCAGCCGACGTCGAGCACGGTCTTGCCGTGCACTGCACCCAGCAGCCGGTCGAGGCCGTTGAGTTGCTGGTCGAGGGTGCGATCACCCGGCCGCCCGGCGGTGGAGAACCACCCCTTGCCTACTGCTTTTCCAGCCATTTCCACGCGACTCCTGTACTGAATTCCGACAGTGTAAATTGCCCGTCGGCTAAAACGCTGGCGAACTGGTAGCGCTCGTCGTAGCTGGGCTTCGGCGGGTCGATGAACGACTCGCGCGTCAGTGGCCCGGTGAGATGGTACGCCGCGGCCGTGGGGCCGGTGCTGATCGACGGCACGCCCTCCATCATCGCTGTGATGCTTGCCGACGACGAGTGCGAGATCACCAGCCGACAGTGCGGGAGCTCGTGCTCAAGCACGACGGCGGCCTTCAGCTTGTCGCGGTTCCAGTGCCGCACGCGCACCGGCAGGTCGGGGCGGTCGTAGGTGTTGATGATCGACCGCACGTCGGCTGTCCAGTCGTAGCCCTTCAGGCCCAGCGTCGACTTCATGAAGTCGTCGGACTGCGGGCACAGCAGCGTGTCCGGGCCGAGCGGGTCGCGCCAGGCTTTGATCGGGACGCCGAGCCTGTCGAAGCGCTCGCCGGTACTGGACCTGCCGCGGGGGTCGACCTGCAACGCGTTCTTCGTGACGCGGAAGTAGATGCCGCGGTGCTTGTCGAAGTAGGAGTTGTCCAAATAAAAGAACGGTTCTTGTCCGGCTGCGGCCTTTGCTTTGGCCTTCTGGAAGGCCGACATCACACCTTCGGTGCCAAAGAAGACCGAGCCCTTGGCGCTCTTCGGCGCTCCTGCAGCAAACGCGTTGCAAATCAGTTTCGACTTGGCTTTCCCCGGCACGGGCCATAGCGTTAAGCCCATTTCACCGCCTCCAAGTTGTCGAGGATCCGCGCGAACGGCTCGCCCGTCGCGATCTCCTCGTGATGCCACTGACCGTGGGCCATGAACCGCAGCTTGTCCTCGCGGGTCTGGTGGCCGAGGCCGCAGATCCAGTGCGGCGCGTGGTGCTGCACAGGGATGCCCTCGACCAGCGCGCGCACGCCCATCGCGCTCGACCAGATGTGCAGCAGGCTGGCGCCCTTCAGCGCGGCCAGATCCTTCTCCAGCTTGCCCTTGTCGCCAGGGTGCGGGGCCAGCCTGACCGGCAGGCCGTTGGCCTTCAGATTGGCCGCCAGCTTCTCGGCCCAGCCAGGCGGGCTGGCCATCAGCGCCGAGCCGATGCCGCGCTGGGCGCGGACCACGATGGGGCCGTCGCGCAGCACCATCGGCTTGATCTCAAAGCCCAGCTTCGCGAACCGATTCTCGATGCCCACAGGGAACCAGCCCGAGCCGTTGTGGCCGTGCACGCTGATGGCGTAGTAGGTCTTGTCGACCGCCTGCAAGTAGCCGTTCTCCATCACGATGACGGTGCCGCCTTGCCGCTCCCAGGTGTCGGCCCACTGCTCCTCGGCGCCGCGCTTCTTGTTCCAGAGCACGAGTAAAGATTCTTTACCCTTGGGTGCCCGATCGGTGGTCAGCGTGTAGCCGAGCCGCTGCAGGCCCTGCTCGATCGCCGCACGCCGGTAGTACGGCTCCTTGCGGACTTGGATGTTGGCGATTCTCACTTCGCGAGCTCCTGCTCCATATCACCCATCGGGAAGCACTGCAGCGCCGACTTGGGCGTGCAGTTGATGACCTCGCACTGCGCGGCCTTGAGATCCTCGGCCAGCTTGCGGAACTTGTGGATCCACTCACCGAACTGCTGCTTCTGCACGCACGGTGCCGGGTGGTCCGGGTGCCAGTGCTTGCGGCCACCGATCTCACGCATGTCGTAGCCGATCAGCAGGATGCGGCGCGCGCCAAAGAGGTACGCCAGATTGATCGCGCCGTGGCCGGAGTTGCCCCCGACGTGCAGCGTGTTGACACGGCCCAGCCCGTCGCGCGCAGCGTGCCGCACGTACTTGAGGTTGAACTGCTCGGCCGCAGCGCGATCCTGCGTCCACACGCGGCCGTTGAAGGCCGGCATGAACTCGGCCTTGTGGTGCTTGAGCCAGAGGTAGTCGCAGGCATACAGCGCGTCGGCTTCCGGGAGCATGCGAAACGTGGTGTTGATGGCGATGACCTTGGCCTTCGACGCCACGGCCACGAAGCACTGCTCGGAGGTGAGGCTGGGCCCGCTGGCAGCGATCACACAGGTGTGACCGCGCCAGTCAGGCAACGGGCTGGTGTTCACTTCGACGAGAACAGCGAGTCCCACGCCACCGGGTATTCCATCTCCGAGCCGTGTCGCACTGCGACTGCCGACATGTCGCCGCCCGGCTTGCCGAGATCCACACCGACGCGCGTCGACCCGTTGGCGCGCAGCACCATGTCGTTGATGCCGCACACCTCTTCGGCCAGCTTCCTGATGCAGTCGATGGCGCCTTCCAGCGTCAGGTCGCACGGATCGAAAAACGGACCCAGCGCGTCGCACCGACCCGCCGCCTCGTTGAGCATGGTCGTCAGGTCGTACTCGCGCGGGAAGTCGTCACGCATCGCTGCCGGCGTGTGATCGCAGTCTTCGAATTCGTCGAGAGCGATTGCCCGGGTGCTTTCCTTCTGGAAACTCGCGTACTTTTCGGTGTACACCCGCGTCGGAATGCCCAGCGCGTACGGCTTCGCCTTGGCGAGCGGCATCACCCGCTCGTTCTCGACGTCCGGGATGAACTGGGCGCAGCCCAACATGTGATCACGCATTGCAGACTCCCTTCTTGGTGGCCTTGGCTGCCGGCTTCTTCGCCGGCGGCTTCAGCGGAGGACACATGACGGGTTCGGCCGTCACACCGTCGTTGAGACGATACACGACCGGGGGCGGCGTTTGGGCCTTGACCACGGCCAGCACCTTGTCGAGACACTCCATCTCCGTGCGCGTGGAACTGCGCGCGTAGCTGAACATGTTCCACAGGATACCGAACGACACGCTGTCGCCCTGCGGGCACAGCCCGGCGGGCAGCGGGGCCGCGGCGACCGGCGCCGGCATCACGTAGAAGTTGCCGTCGGCCTTGTAGTCGATGCCGCCGTTGATGGCCGCCGCGCCGGACACCGAGCCAGCCGCCGCAGCGGCCTGCGCCGCGGCTTCGGCCGTCGCGCTGACGGGCACGGCTGCAGGAGCCGGGGTCGGGGGCGTGACCGGCGGCGTGACCGGCGGCTTGCCCGTGGCGAAAGCCGAGGTGGCGCAGGCGGCGAGCAGGGCGGCGGTGAGGAGTTTCATTTCAGTTCCTTGGAGGGTGCAGTCAGTGTAGCAGATGCTGTCGCTTGCGCAAGCGCTTGGCGCCAGGCCAGAAGCAGCGTCTTGTTGTCCGCTTCCAACTCCGCGATGCGCGCGGTTTGCTCCTCAGCCAGCTTGACCAGGGAGTCTTTGGACCACGAGTGAAAGTCAGCCATTTCGGTTCTTCATGTACTCAAGCAGCAAGTCCTGCACCTCGCGTTTGGACTGCATGCGGTCGATGACAACCTCGTCCACCGTGTCGCGAGCCACGATGTTGTAGACGAAGACGGGGCGCTCGTGGCCGGCCTGCTTCTGCCGCATCGGCCCGATGCGCTCGAGGATCTGCTGGCGCTCCTCCAGGTTCCACCAGTGCCCGAAGTAGACGAGGATGTTGCCGCCGTCCTGCAGGTTCAGGCCGTGACCCGCCGAAGCCGGGTGAGCCAGTAGGACCGGTATCTGCCCTGCGTTCCAATCCTCAATGGTTTGGGGCGCCGCATCAAGCTGCCGGGCTTCCGGGAAAGCGGCCTGCAGACGAGCGAGATCGCTCCTGAAGTGGTAAGCAACCAGTACGGGCGCCCCAGATGCCTCCTCAACGACGGACTTGAGGGCTTCGATCTTCTCGTCATGTGTCACCACCCACTCTGTGTTGGACTCGCCCACGTAGGCCGCGCCGTTGGCCATCTGCAGGCACTTGATCGTCTTGGCCGCCGCGGCGAATGCCTCAATGTCGTGGCCCTCAAGGTGCGTGAACATCTCGCGCTCCATGTCGCGGTAGTGCTTGCGGGCCTTGGCCGGGAGCTCCACCTCGACAGTGCGCACGATCGGGTCATTCAGGTCGAACCAGTCCTTCGGGTCCAGCGTGAGGCAGATGTCGCGCAGGCGATCCTGAATCTCGGTCTGCGAGTGAGGGAAGACGACACGCTTGACGAAGGTCTTGTGCGCGTTGACCGCGTCCTTCGCGCGCTGGTACCCGAACCACCGGTTCTCGAAATCGCTATAGGATCGACCGAGTCGATAGCCTCCGTCTAAGAACCAGGTCTGCCCCCACAGGTCGTTCAGGCCGTTCGGCGCCGGCGTGCCGGTGAGGTTGATCCAACGCTTGACCTTGGAGTGCGCGACGTTGCTCAGCGCCTGGGTGCGCTTGCCGCCCTGCTTGATGCGGAAGTTCTTCAGGCGCGTGGACTCGTCGGCCACCACCATGTCGAACGGCCAGTACTCGCCCAGCGTCTCGACCAGCCACACGAGGTTGTCGTAGTTGATCGTGAAGATGTCGGCGCTGGCCTGCAGCGCGGCCCGGCGCTCCTCGGCGCTACCGATGATGGGCTGCACCCGCAGATGCGAGAACTCGGCCCACTTCTCGGCCTCGCCAGGCCACGTCGACCGAGCCACGCGCAGCGGGGCCAGGATCAGCGGCCGGCGGGCGAGACCGGCCAGCAGCAGCGCGTCGCACACGGCCAGCGTGCTGCTGGTCTTGCCCATCCCCATGCCAGCCCACAGCGCGCAGCGGGGGTTGCTGATCGCGTGGTCGATCATGATCGACTGGTAGGGGTGCGGGGTGAACGATCTCACAACGGAGGCAACCACTCGTCCAGCTGCGCCTCGGTGCTGATCACCAGCACGATGCAGCCTGCGGCCCGCATGCGCTCGTGCTCGCGGGCCTGCGCAGCGGTGGGGCCTTTTTTCGGTGCCTTGGTCTCGATGAAGTAGTGCGCGGCCCGATCAACCCGGCCTTCGCAGTACGGCAACAGCGCCAGCACGTCCGGCGCGTAGCTGCGGCCCAGCCACGACACGGCGCGGATCTCACCGCCGTAGGCCTCGACTCGTGCCTTGAGTTTCTTGCGCAGATCGCCTTCAGCGGCCATTCCAGATGCCTCTCGGTTTCTCGATGATCGATCGCAGCGAGTTGTCGACGCGGTCAATCAGCTCAAAGTGGTCGGGGTTCACGCACAGCGGGTTGCCGCACAGGTGCTCGACGGTCTCGTGCTCGGGGTCCAGCGCGCGGCCTTCCGTGATCTCGGCCATGGCGCGGTGAGCGCGCAGCGACACGTGCCGTCCGTCGATCCGCACGTTGACCTTGCCATAGGGCCAGCGCTTGCCGTCGGTCTTGCCCGTCCACAACCAGCAGCCGCACTCGTTCTGGTCGTCGGGCTTCTCGCTGTTCGCGACCAGCCTCTCGTACATGGAGCCGTAGACCTTAGCCATCGCGGTCCACCCACGCGTAGACCTGCGGGGCCCGGCCGCCCTTGCCCTGAGGCCGCGGTCTCGTGCCTGCCGGTCGTACCAGGCCCTCGTCGATCAGCGCCGCGACGACACGGGTGATGACATCGGGGCGGGTCTCCCGTAGCTCAGCGATCTCAAGCACGGTGCGAGGTGCGCGCCACAGCAGACCGGCAACGTCGGCAAAGTGCCGGATGTGGGCGCCGTTGGACCGTTTCGTCTCGACCTTCACGATCGCCCCCTCGATTGTTCTTCCTTCAACTTGTTCTCCAGGCTTTCGACGTAAGCACGGAGCGACTTGTTGTCGGCCAAGAGTTCCCGGCAGCGTGCTGACAACCAAAGGCACTCGTCACGTGCCTCCGTTTTCGCCTTGTTGAAGGCTTCCTTGACCTTGTGGGCTGTCGAGTTGATGCGGTACTCCGTGGTGGAGTCGTACAGGTTGTTCATTCCGGCACCACGTCGAAGTCATCCTGAACCGGGCACACGTGCTTGCGGCTGTTGGACGCGTTGAACAGCGCGCTGGTCTTGCTGCCGTCCTGGCTGTAGTGGTCGCCCCAGTACACCGCGGCTTTGCAGTCGCGGCACGTGATGAAGTCCTGCTCCTCGTCATCGCGTTCGAAGATCTGCTTGGCTGGGTTGAAGTGTCTGCTCATCTCACTCTCCTGTGATCGGTTTGCCGTCCTTCTGCGGGCTGCTGGTCAGGTGCCAGTTGCGGCAGTCCCTGCACTTGTAGACCCACAGCGCCAGTGTCTTCTCGGCCGCCCCGGCTCGCATGCGGACGCGTGCGCAGTGCTCGGCGTCGAGTTTCGTGTCGAACTTGCGCTTGCTCTCGCAGGCCGTCTTCGGCGGCTGGCTCGGGCCTTTCAGGTACGCAGCGCCCACGTCACTCCTTCTTGTAGCGGTCGGTCTCAAAGCCCGCTGCAGCAAGCGGCAGCCCCTCGTTCCATCCGAGATTGGAGCACATGATACACGCCAGTTCCTCGGCTGTGTACTGCTCGCTGTCCGGGACTTCCGTGACAAATTCGTCGTGCACGTCGAGCACCACCGCGTAGCCCGCGTCCTCGACCAGCGGCAGGCATTCGAACAGCTGGTCGCACGCGACTGCCTGCGTCCAGTTTTCGAACAGCTTGCCGCCGTAGGTGTAGACCTTGCCCCACTGCCGGTTGTACGGGTTGTGGCCGGTGTAGTAGATCTTGCCGTCCTCGGTGATGCCGGGGTTCGGGTAGCACAGCGCGCGGCCGCTGGGCAGTGCACACCGCAGCCAGGCGCCGTCGCGGCGCACCTTGACCTTGCGGCAATGGAAGGTGACGCTGGGGTTGCGGATGGCCTCGCGCACCGTCTCTTCGATCTCCTTCCAGTAGGACGAGATCGCGGGGTGGGCCGCGCGCCACAAGCGCTTGATGGCGTCGCACGCGATGAAGGTCTTCTCGCTCAGGCCGTAGCGAACCTTGAGTTTGGCCGCAGACCACTGCTCCAGCAGCGCGTCGTGCTCGGCCTGCGGCACCTGATCGTTGAACTTCCGGCTGAGAGCGAGGTACCGCTTTTCGTGCTTCTTGTTCTCGGTCTCGTACAGCCACTGCAGGAACTTGGCCGACTCCTCCTTCGCCCAGTCGGCCAGCACCGGCCACACCTGGTCGGTCATCTTGTTCAGGTCGATGCCGTAGGTGGCCGCTCCGGTGAGCCACGCGCCGACGCCACCGCCGTACTGGAACATGAGCTCGCAGTTATGGACGATCAAAGGGCCACGCGATGTCAGCACCGTGAAGCGCTTTCTTGGCCCAGCGCAAGCGAGATCGAAGGTCGGCATTTTCTTTTCGGAGCCGATCGACTTCGGTTTGAAGTTCAGGAATACGCCTGCGGTTGAGAATGTTCTGCCGCTTGGTGATGAACTGAATGTTGCCAGGTTCGTAGTGACCGTCGGTGTCTCGGCGATCCATTTCCAAGTCTGGGTTATCCCACCCAGGAAGCGTTCGAACGTGCGCAAGAAACGCTGCCCGGTCGTTGAGCCACTCGTCGCAGACCCGGATGCCGCGGCCGCCGTAGTTCTTCCACCCGGCATCGTTGGGTGAAGTGCACCGTATGCGTGCTGACGCGAGCCGCTGAAGAAGCCGAACGCGGTGCTCCGTTTCAGGCATCGCGTGAGCGTGCTTCCACCACCGCTTGTCTGTGACTGCTCGTTGGCCGCATTCGGGGCATCGACTACTTCGGCTGCTGCGGAAGTTGTGCGTGAGAACGCCATGCTCAGGGCGCCCGCAATCGCAACGAACGAGCACTGCCGCAACCCCACCCATAGCGCCGACAAGGTAGCCCGTGACGGTAAGCGCGCCACACCTCTCGCCAATGCCTGCGAGTGAGCGAAAGGATCGCGCAGCAGCGTACCGGCTTCCCTCCACTGCGCCCCGCACAACACGGAGTGGTCCGGTGTTAGGTGGAGTGCACCCAAAGAGATCACGGACTTGATCCCTTGCGACAAGAGCCCCTGATGGCGTACCCACTCTACTCCGTCCCATAGCTTGTGCTCCTCGGTCACACGTTCAATCGGCAACCACCCGGAGTTTGTCAGAACAAGCGACCCTTTGGCAAGGCATACCTTTCCTATTTGTCTCTCACTTGTTCCCACAAGCGCCGCTTCAACAATGTTGAACGACGACATGTACGACTTCACGTACAGGTCAAGCCCCTTGCGCTTCGGCTTGCCCTTCTTGTCCAGCAGAGGCTTGCCGTCGTCACCGACCAGAATCGTGTCGTAGTCGCGAAACGCATCCAGCTTCCACGCCTCGCCGGCCAGCCACGCGGCCACGCGGCCTTCGATGTTCGACAGGTCGGACACCACGATCTTCTTGCCCTCGCCCGCCACAATCGCGCCGCGGATCGTGTTCGACATGGCCGACATGACGCTGGGGAAAACCATCTCCAGGCCCTCGAGGTCGTCTGCCTTGAGCCGGTCGATGGCGTACTCCACGAGTTCGTGGCTGAGCGTGGGCCGCGGCAGGTTGCCCGGCTGGAACATGCGGTGCGCCTCGCGGCCGGTGCGCCCAGCGCCGCGGAACTGCATGGTGCCGCGCAGCCGGTGGTCGCTGCTGACGCCCTTGAGCAGTGTCTTGAACTTCGACACCGAGTTCATGGATGCCTGCAGTCGGATCCGCAACAGGTCCTTGATGAACTCGGGCAGGTCCGGGTCGTCCACGCGCCGCTCAAGGGTGTCGGCTTTCATGTCGGGCAGGTCGACGCCGTACTCGGCCATCAGCGGCACCAGGAACTCCATGAAGGCGTCGCGCTGGGTGGCCGAGTTGACGTCGCCGTCGGTGGCCGTGTGCACCTCCTCGGCTAGCTTGGCCTGCACACGTGCGGCCATGCGCACGGCAGCCTGGGCCAACTCGACGTCGACCGCGAAGCCGCGGTAGTTGACCACCAGATCGCGGTGCCACAGTTCGATCTGCTTGCCCTTGTAGTTCCACGAGGGCATGAGCCGACGCGCCTCGCGCATCGTGGTGATGTCGCCGCCGGCGTACTCGATGAACTCCTGCCACTCGACCGGGTGCGTGTCCTTGGTGGCGCGGCCGCCGTCGGGGCGCGGCTTGCAGAACAGTTGCACGAGCGCCTTGCCGCGCTTGAGCTTGCGCTTGTCTTCGTGCAGGTTCAGCACCTCGCCCAGCTTGTCCAGCGAGCCTGGCAGGCTGTGCGCGAAGGCCTGCACCATGGTGTCCCGCCAGCGCGACATCGGGATGCGATCGAGCACCGCCGGCAGCGCGCGCTGCAGCACCACGAAGTCGAACATGCCGCCGTTCTGGAACCAGACCAGCATCTCCGGGTCGTCGATGATCTCGCTCAGTTCGTGTGGCAGCACGCCCTCGAGCAGCGGCCGACTGACCCAGCACTCGGCCAGATCGTCGATCCAGTGCAGGCTGTTGTTGACCAGGTCCCACACGTAGATCGTGCCGTCCTCCACGCAGAAGGCCCAGAGCATCACCTCGGCGGCCTCGGCGTAGATGTGCGTGCCGTTCTTCAGCGGTGTCGGGCTGAAGGTCTCAAGGTCATGAAAGGTGTCGGTTGTCACAACGGCCACCCTAGGCCAAGTTCTTCGGTCTTCTTGGCGTTGTCGGCAAGCAGCGCCCGCAGGTACTTGGCCCTCTCGACGATGCGCAGGTCGAAGCATTGAACCGACATCGGATCACTCTCCCATTCGGCGACGACGAGTTTGAAGATCTCAAGTGCCTCGTCTTCGAACCTCACCTTGTCATCGTGAAGCTTTTCTGCACGGTTGAATTTGTCTTGGTCACGCACCACGCAACTCCAGTTCGACGATCTCCATGTCTTCGCGGCGGCGTTCGACCGGCGGCTTCATCGGCACGGGATCTCCGTCGACGGTGTAGTAGCCCGTCTCCCAGTCTCCCTCTTGGTGGGTGCCCTGTTCCCACGCGCCTTGCAGCCACGCCGTCAACGCGTTGCGCGCCGACTGCAGCGTGAAGAAGATGCGAGGGTTGGCGTCGTGGTACTTCTCGGGGCCGTACTCCGGGTGCACGTAGCCGGGGTTCCAGTGCGACCAGCCGCGGTTGCTTCGACTCATGCGCGAAGGCATCCACGTGTTCGTCGGCTTGTGCTTGATAGACCAGACCTTCATCTCTGCTCCTCTGCATTTTGGTGAGCCCGCCGAGGTCGTCAGCCTCGGTAAAGTGTGACGCACAGGCTCGCCAAAATGCCCCGCCGCAGCGGGGCACCCGATCACGTCAGATCGTCAGCGTCGGCGCCGTCGGCGATCTCGCCGAAGTCGTCGGCGTTCGGAGCCGCGCCGCCGCCGAAGGCGTCACCGTCGCGGTTGCGCTGGATGCCCAGCAGCGTGGCGCGCAGGCCCTTGCCGGCCTTGTTGTCCTGCGCCCAGATCTCGACCTGCATGTTGACGAAGCAGCCCGAGTACACGCGGCCGGCCTTGCCCTCGTAGATCTCGCCGTTGGCCTTGTAGATCGGCGACTTGTCCGTGTCGAACACCAGCGGCCGTCCCTTGTCCTCGGGGCGGTGCGCGGTGAGTGCCCAGTGGCCCTGGTAGCCGTCGTACTCCTTGCGCTTGCCGTCGATCCAGCAGCAGCCCTTCGGGTCGACCACGATGTTCTCGTAGTGCATCTGCCACTTCTGCGGCCACTGCGCCATGGCGGCGTCCTTGAGGGCCTTGTCGATCTGCGCCTTGTAGGGGCTGTCGATCGGCACCAGCGCCGTCGCGGACCAGCGCCGCTTGTCGGTGTCCTTGGTCTTCTGGCCGCCGAAATACTCGGGGTCGCCGAGCGTGAGGAAGCTGCAACGCACGTTGTTCAACATCAGCTTGATACCCATGGGAATTGTCCTTTCAGTGGGTGGTGGGAGAGATCAGAAGGTGGAGGGCTGGGCGATGCCGCGGATCACGGCCATGAAGCCCTGTTGCAGCTGCGTCGCGCCGATGCTGACCCACCGCTGGTCGATGCTGGGCACGCCGGCGTCGCCGATCATCGGGCGGCCGGTGTGGTCGAAGGCGGCCGGGTGCGTGCGCAGCTTCGTGATGTAGGCGCCGACCTGCTCGGCGAGTGCCTTGCCCTCGTTCATCAGCGCGACCTCGGCCTCGCTGAGTTGCCTATATCCAGTGATCTTGGGCTGGGTGAAGGTTTCCATCGTGTTCTCCTAGACGAGATCGCAGCCGTCGTTGACTGCGGTGAAATCCGAAGCGTCCGGCTTCGTCGGTTTGTACGGCTTGGTGATTGCGTTCGCCGGTTTGACCGACGGCTTGGGGTCGCTGCGCACGACGAGGGCCTTGAGCGACGTCCACTGGCGCGGTCCGATCAGCGGCTT
>OFRC01000193.1_pt1 | contig 18109 bp, 20 predicted proteins | sample 1543051 | NCBI WGS metagenome assembly OFRC01 (sample SAMN07774231, study PRJEB24372) | wastewater metagenome
TTTCGGCGGCAGCAGCTTCTGCGCGCGTCCGGGCGAGCGCCTGGCGCGACTTGGCGGCTGGAACGATCGCATCTCCTCGATCGATGTCCGCGGCGACGCCGAGGCTCTGGTCTGTGACGATGCCAACTTCAACGGCCGCTGCGTCGTGGTCTCGCGCGACCTGGGACATGCCCACTACGCCTCCCATATTGCCAACCGCCTGCAGCCGGTGCTGGATGACTGGAACTTCCTGGCCCCTCAATTGCAGGACCTGTACGACACGCTGAACAACGGGCGCGCCCGCCATGCCTTTCCGTCTGACACTTGAGTTTTATGGCAGGCAAAAACTACCCCCCTGGGGGTTGAGACCTGAAATTGATATGGCCGACGACGCGAATCCATTTGGCGTCGCGCCTGGCGCGCAACAACGAGCTGGGCTCGATGTGCAATCGCCTTCTGTGCCGCCCGGGATGAATTTCACCGACGCGGAAGTTCAGATCTACGACTACATCTGTCAGACGCTGCGGGCGTCTGGCATCGAGCACATGACGGCGGGCATGCCCATCGCCGTGATCGTTAGAACCTACAGCCAGTGGCTTGAAGCCTCACGGCTCTGTGAAGAAAAGGGGCGGACGCAAACCGCCAAGTCAGGATGGGAATCTCCACTGCCTTGGGCGGATGACGAAAAGCGCCTCAAGATGGAGTTGGGCCAATGGCTGCCGAAAGCGTGCTTGACGATCCCGTCATTCGTGAGGGTGAGAAAGGACACCGGCGCCCAAGGCGGCCAGGACGATCTCTTCGCAGACCTGGTCGGTCACGGCCAAAGCTCTCCAAAGCCAGGCTTGCAGCACTGACGCCTGCTGACCCGCAGGAGTGGGATACGGCCTACGGGCTTCCCGTTCTGCGCGGTCAGATCGTTGTCGGCCGGCTTGTTTACCTGGCGGTGCTTCGGCACTACGAGGATTTGGAAGTTGGCCACCTGCGCGGCTTGAAGTTCGTGCCTGAGCACGGCTGGCATGTCATCCAGTACATCGAACGATTCTTCGTTCACAGCAAGGGCCCGTTGGCAGGCCAGCCGCTGAATCTGGACCCTTGGCAGAAGTTCTGGACGGCGGTGCTGTTCGGATGGCGCTGGGCTGATACCGGCCTGAGGCGGTTCACGCGGGCCTACGAAGAAGTGGCCCGCAAGAATGGCAAGTCCACGTGGAAGGGGCCGCAAGGCGCCTACCTGTGGATGATGGATGGCGAAATCGGTGCGGAGGTCTACGCGGTTGCGACGACACGTGCCCAGGCCATGACGGTGTTCAAGCCTGCGTTTGACAACATCAAGCGCTGGTGCCGTCGCTCACCTGGGGCGCAGCGGTCGTTCAAGGTCTACGAAGGCCTGAACCAGGAAAAGGTCACGATGGACACTTCGGTGTTCGCGCCTATTCCGGCCAATGCTGACAACCTGGACGGCCTGAACCCGTCGGCCATCATGTTTGACGAGCTGCACGCGCAAAAGTCGCGTGACGTTTGGGACGTGATGGAATCCGCTCTGGGTGCCCGCTCGCAGCCATTGATGTCAGCCATCACGACGGCCGGGTTCATCCTGGACGGCATCTGCATGGAGGTGCGCAACTACCTCATCAGCGTGCTCGAAGGTAGCCGTGAGGACGACAGCTTCTTTGGGTACGTCTACACCCTGGACGCAGATGACGACCCGCTAGATGAGCGAGTTTGGGTCAAGTCCAACCCTGGGTTGGGGCTGTCCAAGACGCTGAACTACATGCGCACGCAGGCCCGCAAGGCTGCCGCGCTGCCATCGGCCTTGGCCAACTTCAAGACCAAGGACTTGAACATCTGGTGCAACTCAGCCGAAGGCTGGTTTGACATCGCTGTTTGGGACAAGGGTGGCCGCAAGAAGTTCACGCCCGACATGCTCAAGGGGCGGCGCTGCTTCGGCGGGCTTGACTTGGCTAGCACGCGAGATCTGACCGCGCTGTCTTTGGTGTTCCCGCCTGAGTCTGACGACGAGCCGTGGGTTGTTTTGGTGTGGCACTGGTGCCCACAGTCAAAGATCGACGCCCAAGAGGCTGACGACGCGGCGCCCTACAAGCGCTGGGCCGCAGACGGATGGCTAAGCGCGACTGACGGCAACGTGACGGACTACAAGCCGGTCAAGGAAAAGATCCTTGAGGTGATGCGTGAGTTTGACCTGGTCGAGCTTGGCTTTGACCGGTGGAACGCACAGCAGCTGGCAAACGAGTTGATCGACCTGGATGTGCCATTGGTCGAGGTGCCGCAAAACACAGGCGGCATGTACCCCGGCTCAAAGAGGCTGGAGGAGTTGGTCTACAGCCAGCGAATCCAGCACGGCGGCAACCCGGTTTTGCGCTACTGCGCCCAGAACGTGGCGCTGCTGTTTGACAGCAACGGGAACTTCCGCCCCGACAAAAAGCGGTCAAAGCTCAACGGTCGCATCGACGGGATTGTGGCAACTGTGATGGCAATGAGCCGTGCGGTTGTGAATGATCCCAACGCTGGGTCAGTTGACGATTTCCTTAATTCACCCTTGGTTTCTTGATGGCCTCGATTCGCTCCATTGTCACTAGCTGGTTCGGATGGGGTGGCCGCGCATTGGGCCATTCCGTAGGCGCCCAGAATGCGGCGCCGGTCGGATCGCTGGTCGAAGACACCAGCACGCTGAATGTCGACACGGCCATGCAACTGGCGACGGTGTGGGCTTGCGTTGATCGCCGCGCAAAGGTGATCGCGTCCCTGCCGTTCTTTGTGTACCGCACCGACTCGGCAGGTCAGCGAACGCTGGCCCGCGATGACAGGCTGTACCAGTTGTTGCATGAGTCGCCCAACGCACGCATGACGCCCTATGAGTTCTGGGTCGCCATGATCCTCAACCACGACCTACGTGGCAACGCCTACGCTCGGATCGAGCGGGCTGATCCAATGGGTGGTGAGTTGTTGGGCGAGGCCATTGCGCTGTGGCCGATGCCAGCCGATCAGGTCAAGCCTGTTTTGCTGGAAGACGGCGCCATGGTCTACGAGTACCGCATCGGTAACGATGTGGCGGTGCTGGCTGAGGCCAATGTCTTGCACCTCAAAGACCTTGGCAACGGCACCGTTGGCCTGCCGCGCCTTGAATACATGCGTGCGACCACCACGGAAGCCGCACGGGCCCAGGCGCACGCCACCAAGACTTTTGCCAACGGCGGCAAGCCAAGCGGCGTCTTGATGACCGACAGTGTCCTCAAGCCTGATCAGCGCGAGAAGGTGCGTGAGCGGTTCGCTGAAATGGCAAACGGCCCAATGGCCCGGTTGTTTGTTCTGGAGGCCCAGTTCAAGTACCAACAGTTGACGATGTCGCCTGAGGACATCCAACTGATGGATACGCGCCGATTCAGCACCGAAGAGATTTGCCGCTGGTTTGACGTGCCGCCAGTTCTGGTTCACCACAGCAACGTGACAACCTGGGGTTCGGCCATCGAGCAAATTGTGGATGGCTGGCACAAGGTGTCAGTTGGGCCCTTGCTGGTTTCCATCAATCAGGCGGTGCGCAAGCGGGTGATGACCCCCAAGCAGCGTGCCCGCCTGACTGCCGAGTTGAACCACGACGCTCTGTTGCGTGCCAGCCTGAAAGACCGCGTCGAGATCTATGCCAAGCAGGTTCAAAACGGCCTGAAGACGCGCAACCAAGTCCGACAACTGGAAAACGACGAGCCCTTGCCTGGTGGCGACGTGCTGACAGTTCAATCAAACCTTCTGCCCATCGGGATGCTGGGCAGGCAACCTGGAGCCGGTAATGCAGCTTCTTCGCAAAACACTGTCGCTCAGTGATGTTGCTCTGAAAATGACAGGCGATGCGGGCACCTTCGAGGGCTATGCATCGGTGTTCGGTGGCGTTGACTCCTATGGGGACACCATCGTCAAGGGCGCCTTCTCCTACACCCTGACCAAGAACGGCCTGCCCAAGATGTTCTATGGGCACGACTGGTCGATGCCGGTTGGCAAGTGGACCAGCGCCAAAGAGGACGACCACGGTCTGTTCGTCAAAGGCGAATTGACACCTGGGCATTCCAAGGCCAACGACGTGCACGCGGCGCTCAAACACGGCACGCTGGACGGCTTGTCGATTGGCGGGTTCGTCAAGTTGGGCGACTACGACACCACCGAAACTGGCCGCGTGATCCGCAAGTGGTCCAACCTGGTTGAGGTGTCGCCCGTGGTCTTCCCCGCTGATGGGGCAGCCCGCATCGACACCACCAGCGTCAAGGGCGCTGACTTCATCGAAGCCATCGAGGGCTGTCAATCCGTTCGAGATCTTGAGTGCCTGTTGCGGGATGCAGCCGGTCTCAGCAAAGGGGCCGCGCAAGCGTTCACGGCCCGCGCCAAGTTGTTGCCGGGTGTGCGGGATGCACATGACGCAGACGAGGCGACCAAAGCCATCCTTGATCGCATCCAGCGAATCTCGGGCTAAGCGCTCATTCCGCAAACAAGCAGCCACCTTCGGGTGGCTTTTTCATTTCTGAAAGGCAATCATGAGCCAAGACATCATTTTGAAGGCCCTGGAGGGCATCGAGTCCAAGCTGAAGAGCATGGACGAAAAGGCCGCTGGCGAAATCTCCACACTGGGCAAAGTGTCAGCAGACACCAAGTCGGCCCTGGAAACCCTGGGCAACCAGCAACGCGAATTTGCTGACCGCCTGTTGGGTCTGGAGCAAAAAGGCGCCCTGCGTGGCCAAGAAGGCAACGAAGGCGCCAAGGGTGAAGACTCCATTGGCGCCCAGTTCGTCAAGACCGCCCAGTTTGAAGCCTTCAAGGCTGGTGGCGCCCAAAAGGCCCGCGCTGAACTGAAGAACACTGTCACCAACACAGTGGGCAATACCTTCAGCAATCGCCGCCCCGATGTGGTTGGCGGTGCCTTCCGTAACCTGACGCTGGAATCGTTGTTGGCCTCGCTGCCCACCGCATCGAATGCAGTGGACTACGTGCGTGAAGCCACCTTCACCAACTCAGCCGCTGAAACTGCTGAAGGCAGCGCAATGGGCGAATCGGCAGTGACCACTCAGTTGGTGACCGAGCCAGTCGCAACCGTTGGCCATTGGATCAAGATCTCGCGTCAGCTGGCACAAGACAACGCAGCTTTGACCGCGTACATCAACGCCCGCATGGTCTACGGCGTCAACCTGCGTGTTGAAAACCAGATCATTGCTGGTAACGGTACAGCACCGAACATGTCCGGCTTCATTAAGTCTGGCAACTTCACCGCCCACGGCTATACCAATGCGAGCTTGACCAGTCGCTTCGGTGCTGGCTACACCCGTATCGACCTGATCCGCGCGATCTTGGGCGATGCGGCGGCCAACGAGTACCCAGCCAACGCGATCCTGCTGAACCCAGCCGATTGGGCAACCATCGAAACGCTGAAAGACAGCCAAGGCCGTTACCTGGTTGGCAACCCCAACGATGGCTCCGCCCCGCGCTTGTGGCGCACCGCTGTGGTCGAGTCCAACGCGATCACCGCAGACAACGTCCTGGTGCTGAACCTGGATCAGGCTGCCACCTTCTACAGCCGCGACGGCATCGTGGTCGAAATGTCCGAATCCGACTCGGACAACTTCACCAAGAACTTGGTGACCATCCGCGCCGAACGTCGCTGCATGTTGGCTGTTGAAAAGCCAGCTGCAGTTCGCTACGGCGACCTGACACCGGCTTAACCGGTTTGAAGCAAGGCCCTTCACGGGGCCTTGTCAGAGGCTCACGGGATGAGCCTGTGACGAGGTAATCAATGCGACAAATCATCTTCACCCACACAGGCCACAACGTGATTGTTGGCAACTTCGCCGCCGGCGACACCGCACGCTTGTCAGATGACCTGGCCAAGCACTTTGTCGAAGAGGCGCGCTGCGCCCAGTACGACGAAGGCCAAGCAGCCGCCCCAGTGCAGCAACCACCTAAGGCCGAGCAGAAATCTGCAGCCCCAGCCAAGAAAGGCGGAAAGAAATGACCATCCAGTTTTTGGCTCAGTGGAATGGCAATGAGGCCATGTCGATCAAGACTTTGGCTGCGGCCGAAGAATCTCGTCTGGTCTCTGCCGGGATTGCACGTGTCTACACAGATGCGACGGATACTCGCTCAGGCGGTATTGCTGTTGTCGCAGATAAAAAAATTGATGGCAGAACAGGGGTCAGTGATTTGGGTCGAGTTGCGGTGCAATCGACGCGGCTTGCTCCATTGCCTTCTAGAGCGCTATCACTTTTGCGATCCCCAATTTGGATTTCCGCTGGTAGAGCTTCAATCGAAGAAGCAATTTTGCGTGCATTGGTTCCAATGGACCCTCGTGCAGCGTCTACGGTCTATTACGTCGATGTAATCAATGGAAATGATGCAAACAATGGATCTAGCTGGGCCCTAGCATTTAAGTCCATTTGGAAAGCTACTACGGCTGGTAATGCTGCGGCTGTGCCGTATTGGACAAAGGTGGCCGCCGGTCGCTACTCAAGAGCCAATGCTTTCACCAACGGTCCTGCAGTCATTCCAACGCAGCCCTGTGTATTTGAGGCTGTCGGTGGACGTGTTGAATGTCATGTTGGCGACGCAAACGGGGTTGTTAATTTCACACTTGATGTAGGGACCACATGGAAGGCGACCCGCTCAAACGTAACGCGAGTGCTTGATTGGCTCAACGTAAACAGCTACGGCGATTACATCGAATTTACAAAGGTTGCCACGCAAGCAGATTGCAGGGTCACTCCAGGCTCTTGGTACACGGACGGTACAACGGTTTACATCAACCGAACTGACGGGGCTACTGTTACAGGGGCAAACACAGCAGTACTGTTGACCACCGTTGAAGGAATCAAGAGCCCCAACAGCGGATCGAACATGCACTTGTTTGGCATCAGCCAGATTGGCGGTACAAACGGTGCGTTCCAGCTTGCAAACAATGGCGCCGGCAAGGTGCTTGCGGTGGATTGCAATTTCAACTGGTCAACCAACTCGACTTATGTTGACAACGTAACTAGTCTTGACTGTGCGCTGGTTGTATTGATTCGGTGCGCCTCCGCATATGGGCAAAAGGATGGTTTTAACTTTCACGCGGCTAACTCGGTAATTCCCAATGCAGTGCTGCTTGACTGCAAAGGTTATGAAAATGGGACGGTTGTTGCCTCGACAAGCAACAATGGCGTAACTATTCATGATGCCGGATTGCTGATCGATATTAATGGGCGGTACTTCAAAAACCATGGTGGTGATTTTGCCAACGCAAACACAGGGACCATGGCAGTTGCAATCTGCACCCATGCAACTGGCAGCTACGGTGATATCGAGCGTAGTGGCGGTGTGGTTCAGCCTGGGGTTGGATTCCACTCTGTTTTTGGGGCGGACATCTACAAAATCGATTGCGTTGGCGATGACCAGATCACAGGTGCTGGAACGATCTCTTTGCTGTAACTGAGTCAAGGATCTATGACCTACATCATCGCAACTCCACCTGTAGCCGAGCCAGTCACGTTGGCTGAGGTAAAGGCAGGCCTTCGGATCGACGCAGACATCACGGCCTTTGACTCAGACCTTAACCTGCTGATTCAGTCGGCTCGCGAGCTGGCTGAGCATGAGACGGGTCGCAGCTTGATGATCCAGACGGTCCGTCTGGAGCTGGAGGACTGGTCTGACGTCATCGAAATCCGTTGCGCACCAGTTCAATCGATCACTTCGATTCAGTTCTGGGACGGCGCTGCCTGGCAGACGTTCTCCAACACTGGCTATTCGCTGTACCAAGACGGGTTGCTGTGGAAGGTTGAGCCGACCGCATACTGGCCTGTCCTTGGTGATGGTGCAGGCCCACGGGTCAAGGTGACGTTTCAGGCTGGGTATCAGACGGCCGAGCTGGTGCCGGCCTGCGTCAAGCGCTGGATCATCGCCCAGGTTGGTGCGTGGTTCCGGTCGCCTGAGGCATCCGGTTCCAAGCAAGAGATCTCCCCAATGCTGGCCGGCTTGCTCGATCCTGTGAGGCTGTACCTATGACCCCGGCAGGCAAGCGCGACACGCCCGTGCGCATCGAGCAAAAGTCAGTCACGCGAAACGGCATTGGCGAAGAGGTTGTGTCCTGGGTGGAGTTCAAAACGCGCCTTGGGTCTGTCCAGCCTATTCGTGGCCGCGAGTTCTTCGCTGCCGCACAAAGCCAGTCCAGCGTCGATTACCGCGTCAGGTTGCTCAAGCCTTTGGCTTTGACCCGTGACATGCGGATCGTCGCCAAGGGGAAGACCATGGACATCATCGAGTGCATCGAGCACAACGATGAGTTTGAGTTGATGTGTTCAACCGGGGTGCGCAATGCCATCTGACTTTGTCGTCAAGCTGGAAGGGATCGATGATCTCAAGCGTGCGCTGGCCAATGCGACCAAGTCCATCCGGACCAAGGCGGTGCGCAGTGCGCTGAGGGCTGCGGGTAAGGTCATCCAACAGGCAGCGCGCGCCAATGCGCCGGTGCTTGTGATCCCAACGCCGTACCGCGCAACGGGTACCGTCAAGAAGCGGATCACGGTGCGTGCATCGAAGTTCTCGCGCCAGGCTGGCAATGAGGGCGTCTACATCAACGTGCGCCCAATCGCTGGCAAGGCCCAGGTCAAGAAGTATGGCCGCGCTGGCGCCAAGAACAAGAACGACCCGTTCTATTGGCGGTTCCTTGAGTTCGGTACCAAGAAGATGGGCGCTCGCCCATTCTTGAGGCCCGCGGCTGAATCGCACGGCAATCAGGCCATTGGCGTCTTCATGAAGACGGTCATCCCTCAGATCGAAAAGTTGAACAACCGTGTCCGCTGAAACCGAACTCTATTCGGCCCTGAATGTGGTCGGCGTGACGTCGCTCGTTTCTGATCGCATCTATCCGGATGCGCTGCCAGAAGACTGCGCCTATCCCGCCATCGTGTTCGCCAGGACGAACACCACGCCGGTCGTGTCGATCGGCTCGCAGCACTTTGCGGACTTTGTCGATTTCGGCGTGTCCGTCTGGGGCAAGACCCGATCCCAGGTCGATACCGTGGCCTCGGCCATGGAAGTGGCGTTGCGAGTAGCGGGCCACGAGATCACCAACCGAGAAGCGGGGTTTGACCCCGACACTGGTCTGGTTGCAACAACCATCACCGTCACGGTGGCAGTGCTGCTAGCCTGACCGCAAAGATTCAAAGCAAGCCCGCCACGTGCGGGCTTTTTCATTTGTGGGCCCTACGGGGCCTTTTTCGCTGAAAGGGCCAACATGGCAACCGCAACCCTCTGGAAGAACGTGGCTATTGCCATGCAGTCGGCCATCGCCGCTACCAAGACGATCACAGCCATCACCAACGCAAACCCTGGTGTTGTCTCGTCCACCGCTCACGGCTATGCCAACGGCGACGTCATCTACCTGGATGTGCAGGGCATGCACCAGGTCAATGGTCGTGCTGTGCGTGTTGCAGGCGTCACAACTGACTCATACCAACTGGAAGGCGTCGACACCACGCTGTTTGACACCTTCTCGTCTGGCGCATCGGCCAAGGTCACGATGGGCACATCCATCACCACGGCAACCAGCATCAATGGGTCCGGTGGCGACTTCGACTTTGAGGACACCACCACCATCCACGCGAACCAGCGCACCCAGGTCCCCAAGTTGCCCAACCCGGCAACCTACACGATGGACAACATCTGGGACATCACAGACGCCGGTCAAGCTGCCTGCAAGGCCGCATCCGACGCTCAAGCCCTGCGCGTGTTCTCCTTTACCTTCGGCACTGGCGGCAAAAAGATGTACTTCGCTGGTTACGTTGGCGCATCGCTGATGCCTGGCGGCCAAGCCCAAGGCTTGGTTACCACGTCCATCGTGATCACGATGTTCGGCTCGCCAACCTACTACGCATCCTGATCATGAGCCTGATTGAAAAAATCAAGAAGGCTCGCCAGATTGCTGTGCCCGTGCGTGATTTCACGGTCATTGTGCGGCGCCCAACGGATCTGGAGTGGTTTGAGATCAAGGGCCGAATCAACCCGCGCCAGTTGCTCGACTTCGTGGACGGCTGGGACAAGGTGACAGAGGGGCACATCATCAATGGTGGTGACCCTCACCCGGTTCCGTTTGACCTCGATGTCGCCAAGGCGTGGTTGGAGGATGACCCGCAGTTGATGGGGCAAGTCATCCAAGCCGTCATCGATGGCTATGAGCAACATGCCGCAGCGCGGGGCGAAGCCGCAAAAAACTGACGGCCTGGCTCGAAGCGCATGACCAGCCCTTCGAGCCTGGGCCGCCACCTGATGTGTCCCGCCTATCGATCCGCGCCTGGAACATGCTGGGCGCCAAGGTTGATTGGGCGGGCCTGGAATTGGTCGCCGAAGTGCTTGGTATCCAAGACATCGAGGCCTTGATTGCTGACCTGTTGACGATCCGCGATCGCAACCTGGCTGAGGACTGATATGGCACTGGCCACATTGACGGTGGATATCAACGCCCGCATGGCGTCCATCGAAAAAGATATGGGGCGCGTGGCCCATATCGCCGAGCAGCAAGCTGCCCGCATGGAGGCCGCATTCTCAAAGGTCGGCCCTGCAGTAGCGGGCATCTTTGTGGGGCTATCCATCGGCACGGTGGCAACGGCTTTTCGGGGCATTGTTGACCAGTTGGATGCGCTCAATGATGCTGCAGATGCCACCGGCTCCAGCATCGAGAACATCAGCGGCCTGGAAGACGTTGCCAAGCGCACAGGCGGAAGCCTTGAGGACGTGACCAGCATCCTGGTCAAGTTCAATGGCGTGCTGAAAGAAGCGGACGGCAAGAACGGTGTCAGCCAAGCGCTCAAGGCCATTGGCCTGGATGCCAACGAGTTGCGCAAGGTTGACCCTGCTGAGGCCCTGCAAAAGACTGCCGAGGCACTGGCTGGGTATGCTGATGATGGCAACAAGGCCCGCTTGGTGCAGGTGCTGTTTGGGAAGTCTGTCAAAGAGGCCGCGCCGTTCCTAAAGGACCTGGCTGAGCAAGGCCGCCTCAACGTCAAGGTTACTGCCGAGCAGGCGGCTGAGGCTGAGAAGTTCAACAAGCAGATGTTTGAACTTCAGTCGAACATCAGCAGCGCGGCGCGCACTGTTGTTGCTGACTGGCTGCCAGCGATCAACCGCATGTTTGCGGTGTTCCAAGACAAAGACGCCAGCACAGTCGCGTCCCAAATCAAAGAATTTGAGGATGCGCTGAAGAAAGAGCCGTACAACGCCGCCTACAAAGCGCGGCTGGATGAGCTGCGTGTAGCCTACGCTGCGATCTCGCAAGAGGCCAAAGGTGCGGCTGGGCTGCTGAACGCTGGCGGCGGTCGGGGCTACGTCAACCCTGAGCAGGTCAAGCCAAGAGTGCTGGACTTCTCTGGCTCAGAGCCAAAAGACAAAAAGCCATCGGCGCCGCGTGTCTCCGAAATCGAGCGCGAAATCGAGGCCCTGACTCGCAAGGTTCAAACCACGAAGGATTTGACGGAGTCTGAAAAACTGCTTGCTGACATCGAGCGTGGCCGCTACAAGGGGGCATCAGTCCAAGACCTTGGCAAGGCGTTTGATCTGGCTGGACAGATTGACCAAGTCAAACAGCTTGATGACGCATGGAATCAGGTTTTCCAGACGCTGGATGAGCAGCAAAAGCTGGCCAGCAAGAATGCCGAAGAGGCCGCACGGTACTTTGAAGCCAGTTTGACGCCGGCCGAAAGGCTGGAGCAGAACCTTGCGCGGATCAATGAGCTGTACAGCGCCGGGGCTTTCGGCGCTGTCGGTAGCGCAGACGCGATCGAAAAGCAGGCCCGTGCGATCAGCGCCGCGAAGGACGAAACAGACCAGCTCAACGACTCAGCGCGTGAGCTGGCCGACATCTTCACGCGGGCGGCCGAGCGCGGTGATGACCTGGGCAAGGCCCTGGAAACCATCATCAAGAAAAAGCTCCTGTTCGATCCCATGGCCAAGTCTTTGGAGATGGGGTTTCAGTCGCTGTTCTCCTTCGCTGGCAGCTTCTTTGGCGGCAGCACTGGATCATCAAACCCAGGCCAGTACGCCCTCACGACTGGCAGTGGTTCAGGTATGGGGCTGAAGCTGCCCGGCCACAAAGACGGGCTGGCTTATGTGCCGCGTGACGACTACGTGGCCCGCCTGCACAAGGGCGAGCGCGTGCTGACAGCGAAAGAAAACGCGTCCTACTCGGCAGGCGGTGGCATCACGGTCATCCAAAACAACACCATCGGGTCAAACGTGTCCAGGGCTGATGTGGTGGCTGCCATGGAGCAGGCCCGGCAATCGACCTTGGCGACCATCGCTGAGTCTCAGCGCAATCGCGGAGCATTTGCATGACAACACCATTGACCGTGCCGTCGTGGTTCGACCCCGCATCGTGCGAGGTTGGGCTGCAGCGTCAGGTTGTGCAGCACCGCTCGGGCATCACGGGCACGTTTCAGGCCATCGACCTGGGCGTTGAGTACTGGACGATCAACCTGACGACATCGCCGCGCCTTCGGGCAGCATCAGGCCGCGACGAAGCTTTTTTCAACCAGTTGGTTGGTGGGGCTCAGCCTGTGAGCCTGTGGCACTTTGGGCGGCAAGAGCCCAAGGGCACGATGCGTGGTGCGCCAACGCTGAATGCCGCTGCGGCGCAGTTTTCTCGCACCATCAAGATCAACACCACCGGCACGCTGTTGGCTGGCGACATGATCGGCGTGGCTGGCCAACTGATCCAGGTTGCAGCCGATGCTGATCCCGTGGCTGGCGTCTTGACGATCTCAACAGTCAACCGCGTGCGTGCTGCGTTGTCATCTGGGGCCGCTGTGACTTGGTATCGCCCAACAGCCAACTTTGTGATGGCTGAAGGTGGGTCTGCGTTCGTCCACGGGCCATCAGGCATGGCCGGTTCGTCATTCAGCTTTGTTGAGGCCCTATGAGGACTGGTGATTCATCAGCATTGGCAACCTTGAGTGGTCAAAGCGCCATGATCGTTTGGCTGATCCGCATGGATCTGGCTGACTCGGTCTACCTGTGCACCGCCACGCATGATGTCGTCTGGGGTGGCCACACATGGATGGGCGCTGGCGTCATCGGTAGCGTGGACGAGGTGCAGGACAGCACGGGCGAGCGGCGAGGGCTGAAGTTCTCTATGTCGTCGGTGCCAACCGAATATCTGGCTCTGGCAATGACGGCTGGGTACCGTGGCAAAAAGGTCCGAATCTATGAGGCCATCATCGGTGATGCGGGCATCTTGGATGCCCCGCTTGTCTGGTCTGGCTCTCTCAATCAGCCGCTGATTGAGGAGGGCGCGGCATCTGGGCAGATCACGATCTCGGCTGAGCATCGTGGCGCCACTTTCGCCCGTGTCAAGCCATTGCGCTACACCGACGGCGACCAACAGCGCTTGCACCCTGGCGACAAATCCATGCAGTTTGTGGTGAGCCAAGCCAACCACGTTGACATCTGGCCGTCGGCCGCATTCTTCCGCAAATGACCAAGCCAACCAAACGACTGCCGGACTGGATGAGCCGGCTGGATGCGTTCGTCCGGTCGGTGTGGTCGACCCCGTTTGAGTGGGGCCAAAACGACTGTTGCACCGTGGCCGCTGGCGTTGTGCAGGCTTGCACCGGCGTTGACGCCATGGCGGACCTACGCGGCAGCTACGAGGGTGAGTTGGGCGCCGTGCGCCTGATCAAGCGCTTGGGTGGGCTGGACCATGCGCTGACAACCCGCCTTGGGCCTGTCGTGCCCTTGGCCATGGCCCAAGCCGGCGACATCGGCCTGGGCGATGACGGGCGACTCGTGTTTTGCGGCGGTGGCCACTGGAAGGGCCCCGGCGATCACGGCCTAGTCACCACAAACGAACCTGTGAAAGTTTGGCGCTGCCATGAGTAAGTCTCGCGACATTGGGAACATCCTAGCGGTAGCCGCTGCTGTGGTGGCGTTCGTCGCATCGGGCGGCAATCCTGCGGCTGCAAAGGTTGCGTTTGCTCTGGCTATGGCTTCGGCAGTGCAGCAATCTGCCTACCAAAAGCAAAAGATGCGGGCGATGTACAACGCATCGCTGACTGACCGCACGGTCATGACGGCGACTTATGCGGGCGTGCGGTCTCGTGTTTATGGCCGTGCTCGCAATGTTGATGGCATTGTGTTCAAGGGTACGCGGGGATCAAAAAGCGAGATCTACACGCTGGTTATTGCTGTCGCTGGCCATGAGGTGGCAGACATTGAAGCGGTGTATTTCAATGACCAGGCAGTAACCATTGATGGTGCTGGCCAAGTTTCATCTGCGCCATACGGATACACGCGTCGAGAGTCAAAAACAGCCAGCGTGCCGGGCGTGTTGTCTTATGACGTTGGGCCATTTGCCGATTTAAGTTCGGTGCGTGTTTGGCATACGTATGCGAACAATAGCCGTGGCAGTAGAGTTTCTGTTGATTACACGATAAGCGGGACAGTTATTTCATGGGTGGACACGGAGGCGAGTCAAATCGACTGGCAGCAGCACACGCCTTATTCAAAAGCGACAGTCAAAAAATACACTGGGGCGCCTGGCCAGGATCTGTCGTCAGAGTTGTCATATCGCTTCCCAGGTCTGATCACTTCCGCGCATAAGTTTGCAGGTATCGCCTGTCTTTTGGTCGATCTGGAATATGACGAAAACGCCTTCACCGGCGGTATCCCGCAGATCACTGCGCTGATCAAAGGCGCAAAGGACATCTACGATCCGCGTTCTGGCCTGACTGGTTGGACCGATAACCCAGCGTTGTGTTCGCGTGACTGGGCCCTTTACGAGTACGGCGGCGGCTGTGATGCGGATGAGATTGATGACGCATCCTTCATCGCTGCGGCAAATGCCTGTGACGTCTCGCACACCTACGTCGACAGCAACAGCGTTTCGACCACGCGCCCGATGTTCCGCTGTGGTTATGTTTGCAAGCTGGACATTAGCCCAGAGGCTCATTTTGGCGAACTGATCGAATCAATGGGCGGGCGCTGGGCCTGGGCTGGCGGCCGGTTGCGCGTCAGAGCGGGCGTCTACACAACGCCTGTGGCAACCATTGATGAGTCGTGGTTGTCTGAAACAACCGGTAGCCGCCAGATCATTCCGGAGGTTGGGGTGCACGAGCTGGTCAACAGCTACCGCATCACCATTTCTGACAGCCAGCAAAGCTACAACAGCACACAGCTGGCTCCATTGGCTCCATCTGCCTACCTAGCGGAAGACGGCTACGAACTGCCCGCTGAAATCGAAATGGGCGCTGTGCAGTTCGGTCCGCAGGCGCTGCACATCGGCGGCATCTTGCTGCGCGACCAGCGTGATGGTTTGACCATCACATGGCCGTGCAACATGAAGGCCTGGTCGCTGGAGGTGTTCGACGTTGTCTACCTGAACTCATCGCGTTATGGATGGGTCAACAAGGCATTTGAAGTGATCACCTGGGCGCACTCGCCCATGTCTGGCATCCGCCTGACGCTGAAAGAAACCGGGCCATCGATCTTTACGCCAGATGCAGTGTTTGCCGCCGGCGACCAGATCCCCAACACCGCGCTACCAAAGCCATGGGATTTGCCGGTCATTTCTGGCTTGTCAGCTTCCAGCGGTACCGATCAATTGGTGGTTGGCAATGACGGCTCGATTTTGTCGCGCGTCAAACTGACCTTTGATCCGATCAACAACCAGTCAGTGCTGGTTGGCGGAACAATCGAGGTTGCCTGGAATAACGGATCAGAATGGGTTTCTCGACAGTACCCTGGTGATTCATCAGCGATCTACCTGACCGATGTGCAGGATGGCAACCTGTACCTGATCAAGGCACGTTGCCGAAACAAGCTGGCCTCGGGCGATTGGTGCAGCCACATCACCCACACGGTCATCGGCAAGACCGAGAAGCCGCCCACGGTCGACGCATTCACCATTGCGACTCAGCCTGACGGCACCCGGATACTGTCCGGTGGCTACACGGCGGCCAACAAGCCAATTGATCTGGCTGGATACCGTATTCGCTACCGTCAAGGCGCGGGCCCATTCACGTGGGACGCCATGACCCCGTTTCAAAACGACACGGGGTTTTTCACCGCGCTGCCGATCGAGACGAACCAGATTCTGGCCGGCACCTATACGCTGGCCATTGTCGGGGTGGACACAACGGGCAACGAGTCAGCCACGCCGTTGATGATCTCGTCCACGCTGCCTAATCCTCGACTTGGGAACGCCTTGCAGTACTACGCCTATGAGGCGCTTGGCTGGCCTGGGTCGCTGAGTCAGGGTGTGATTGACGTCGATGCTGGCGTCTCAGTTGTGCGGGCTTCAGACCAGGCCACCTGGGCTACCTTGCCAAGCACCTGGGCAGCTTGGACGCGCTGGGTATGGAACCCCTACACATCGTGGTCATACACGCCGCCGGCGGCAGACTTCGGGGCGCTGGTGTCTGTGTTGCCCGTTGTCAATGTGGAATGCGTTGGCTCCTACGTGGTCGAAGAGCAGCACAGCGCAGACAACGTGACGTGGACATCATGGGCGGCCATCGCGTCGCCATTCAACGCCAGGTATGCCCGGGTCCGTGTGACGGTCACCGCAACGGGCCCAACAGGCGCTGGCGTGACGCAAGTCACCATGATGTCAGCTATGTCTGTGATCTACACCGGCAAGGTCACCAGCGAAACGGTCAACGACATCAGCCCTGCTGGGTTGACGGGCGGAAACCGTATTGGCACCGGTGACATCCGTTTGCCGCTGGGCCGATCTTACGCCTCGATCAGCCGGGTCTCGGTGACGATTCAGAGCGTGACGGGCAACTGGTCGTGGACGCTGTTGGACAAGACAACCACTGGGCCACGCGTCCAGTTTTACAACTCAAGCGGTGTCCTCGCGGATCCGCCATTGATTGACTTCACAGTCGAAGGGATTGCTTCATGACGTGGCCAACCGGAGCGGTCGTACTGACCAACACTGACGCATCAACCGATAGCCCTGCAAGCGCGCGGGCTGATCTGCTTGATGCCCTTCAAAAGATCAACACGATCATCGCCAACGGCGAGGCTGTGTGGCTTTCGGGCAACCAAACGGTTGGTGGCGTCAAGACATTTTCAAGTTCACCGGTGGTGCCAACTGGCGCGGCATCCGGGAATGCGGTCAACAAAGGCCAAATGGATGCCGCCATCACGGCAGCTACCCCAGACGCTTCGACAACGGTGTCTGGTCTGTCCGAGCTGGCAACGTCAGCGCAGACTCAGGCCGGGACTGATTCGGTTCGGTCGGTGACGCCTGCTGGGCTGGCCTCGGCCATGTTGGCAGGAGTCGGTCAGTCGTACACAGACATGTCTGCATCAAGGGCGGTTGGCACGACCTATACCAACTCGACGGGGCGTCCCATCATCGTGTGCTATTCAGGCTACACGGCAAACGGGACTGGCGCGTACCCCTACATTGAGGCCGTGGTTGGTGGCGTTGCTCAGTTCCGCACGACGATGGGGGACTACAACGGCAGCAATTACAGCGGGATCTTCGGGTCGATCATGTTCATCGTCCCGAACGGTGCGACCTATGCAGTCACGGCGACAAACCAGACGCCAACCATGCTCAAGTGGATGGAGCTCAGATGATGAAACACTTCCTGCACAACGATGGGTCGCTGTGGGCATTCGAGTCGGACGGATCGCAGGATGATCTGATCATGAGCGACATGCTGCCATTGACCGAAGAAGAGCTGGCTCAGCACAGGTCGGCACAGCACGCGCAGACGATCCAGGACCGCATTGCCGCCTACATCATGGCCGTCCAAGAAATGCTCGATGAGGCCGCTCGCCAGCGCGGATACGACAGCATTCTGTCTGCATGCACCTATGCGGCCAGCACCATCGAGAGGTTCCGTCAGGAGGCGCAAGCCTGTATCGCATGGCGCGATGCGGTATGGGCTGAGTGCTACCGGCTGCTTGATGAGGTAAAGGCGGGCTCACGCCAAGCGCCGCAAATGGCTGTTTTGCTGGCATCACTTCCCATGATCGAGTGGCCAGTCGTGGCGCTGTAGTCCTTCAGCGCAATCCGCTTCAACCCGCCCAAAGAGGCGGGTTTCTTTTTTTGGGAGACCGCATGCCTGAACCAACTTCGACCGCCATTGGCTTTGCCGCGGCG
>OFRC01000199.1_pt1 | contig 17772 bp, 38 predicted proteins | sample 1543051 | NCBI WGS metagenome assembly OFRC01 (sample SAMN07774231, study PRJEB24372) | wastewater metagenome
TCGTTAATCGCATCGTCGAAGATTATCAGGAAGGCAAAAAGCCATGATCGCACTCGGCGCAAAGCTTCTGGCTCTTGTGACTGGTGAGGCGGGCAAAGGCCTGCTGGCGTGGTTTCTGGGGCCTGTGGGGCGCTACGTCGCCATCATGATAGTTGCAGCACTTGCAATGGGCTGGGCCTATCACAAAGGCGCTGTGAAGGAGCGGGGCAAATGCGACACGGCGTCCCTACAGGCAGAGCTGCGGATCGCAAAAGCCGATCTCAGGATCGCCCGCAATTCTGCCGCCGACTCCTTGGCGAAACTGAATGAGACGACCGAGAGCGAACGCAAGTTGATGGAGAAGCAAAATGGTCTCGAAGCCGAATTGGCGAAGCGTCCGCAGTCTGGTGCTTGCGTCATCTCTCCTGGCGATGCTCGCCGGCTGCGCTGACAAGGCGGTCTCGCCGTCGAGTGACAAACGCGATCTGCCAGCGCTGCCATCGTGGGGAACGCCTGTGGCCGTCCCGCCGCCAAGGGCGGGCGAGAACGCCATCGCGGTGATAGGGCGCGAGCGCAATGGGAGGCTGGCTAATGCTGGCCGCCTGACGCGTCTCGGCCAGTGGTACAAGAACGTCCGCAAAGACTACGGGGGTGTGGAATGAGCCTGAAGAACTTCCTGTTGATCCTAGCGGCGGTTGCCATTGGCTCCGTTGTCGGTCTGACGCTGATGGTCGTTGCGGTTGTCTTCGCCCTCACGGCGCCAGCAAGGGCCCACGACGGATACGAAACCGAATGCTGCGACAATCGGCATTGCGCGCTCTATCCAGAGGACGCCGTAGTGCGCGATGGCGCGTTCTGGGTTCTGAGGGATGGGACGCGCATTCATGCCAGGCTAACCCGGCCGTCAGCATCGATCGGCAAAAAGGGCTTTCATCTTTGCCGGTGGAAAGAAGGTGAATCTATCCCAGGGAATTATCACCCGACACTGACTGTCCACCCGAAGCAAAAGCAGATTTTCTTTTACGTTCCTGATCCAGACGTTTTTTAAGGGGAATGGCATGATTGAAAGGGGGCCAGAATGGCTGCTGGCTGTTTGGGCCAGCCTCGTTTGGTTTATCACAGCCAACATTGAGGCGAGTGTTGGAGTTCTGGTAGCAGCATTCGGCGGCGCGCTGTGGTCATCGATGCGGGCGGATAAGTCACTCTTTCGCGCTGTCTGGCGCATTCTAGCGGGGGTTGCTGTTGGGCTCGCGTGCGCAAAGCTTCTGGTTGAGTTCGTGGACCTACGCGATGCCCCGAATTCCCGGGCTGCGGTGGCCTTCCTAGCAGCGCTATTTTCCGAGCAGATCGTTGGTGCTGTTGACCGCGCACTTCGGCGCGGGGATCTTCTGAAGACGCTCATCAATGCCCTGCCTTGGTCGGGAAAGAGGAACTAGCATGGGTGTTATCGGCACGATAAACTTTTACGTTGCCGGCTTTGTCCCGGCAGCCGTGTGGGACTGGCTCCAGATATCGGTTGGGATGCAGACGATCATGCTAGTTCTCATGCAGCGGGCATGGTCGCCAATATTCCAGACTGAGCGAATAAACTGCATCGGAGAACGGATCACTGTTCGCATTGGCCAGAACAGTCTCGTTGTACTCGGTGTGCTTGGGCTGTTGCTGGTAATCGATGGCGCCCAACCCGATATAGCACCAGCCCGCACGATGGTGATCTTCACAATGCTCACCATCAACGGCATCCAGGTCCGGGTGCTGCATGATTTGTTTATGAAAAAGGTTCGCCGCGATAAGTCTGCAGCATAGAGCTTTGGCAAGGGCCAGAGACCGTTGCGGTGTGAAATCCGCGCGGGTTAGCACATGGTTTATATTTGGCCTTGTGCCCGAATGAACTGCCTCCCTCGACTTGCGCTCCGGTCTGCTCACGCAGGCTGGGGCGCTTTTTGCGTTTGGGGCATTTCATTTAACCTGCGACCATAAACCCGGATAGGAATGCGAGCGTAGCCGACAATATGGAAAACGCCCCAAACGCATTATAGTTTTTCTTCTCCAAGGCTGATGCTGCTGCGCCAATGAACAGCAAGGCGCTGACAAGCATAACGATCGCAACGATGTATCTCATTGTGGGGCCTCATATTTTGATTGTGACGATCTTGTCTTTCAGATGATCAGGAATTCCATCTGTAGGCAGCATGGCAGTCAAGCCGCTGCCTTTGCGAATTATGACACTTGTGCCGAATTCGGCTTCAATGCGGGCGACGTATTCAAGGTAATTTTCAGTGTTCACGCCTTCAAGTTCTGTAGGCATACCCGGGTACTGCCCTGCAATCGTCCGTTTCATGTCGTCGGACAATTCCTTGTTCGCGAAGTGGTGCGTCCAGATCGGATGCCCCATGAGGTATTCAGCGGCCTCGTGCATGTCTCCAAACTTGCAAAGCAATACGCCGGTTGAGATTGATGCAATCACTGCGGTGGGGAATTCTCTGGTATCCATTTTTCCGGCCTTCTTTGTTGATAGTTGAAGCGGGGTGTGGGAGTCGAACCAAACGCCGCTAAGCGCCACACCTCTCCGGTTAGGAACCGGGCGCTCTCCGTGAGCTACCCCCGCGTAGGAAACTGGCCTTTCACGATGGTTGCGGTGGTTCGGGGAGCGGCATCCAGTGCGTCGGCGCGCGCGGCCCGGTGTCGTTGTATCCGCGCAGGGCGTAAGGGCCGTGCTTATTGTCGTCGGTGCACCAAATCTCCCAATCGCAGCTTGCAGGCTCGGTCCACGAAACTTGCCAAATTCCCATGGTGCCAAAATATACCAAGATGTGCGTCCTGTCTTTCGGCGCTGTTTCAATCGGTTGCCACTCCATGATGGGGCCTTTTCTGTCATTCGTAAACGATGGATAGCATCCCCGCTGGGATGCGGGAAACGATAACGCCGTCATGATTATAAATTGCAACCCATGGGACATTCGCCATTGACCCGTTTTCGTCATAGGCTTCTATTTTGGCGCATCCATTATCGTCAACACGCCAACCACCCTCACCACGCTCGAACCATACTGCGGCGATTGGGCGTGTGTCACGGCTCAGTTCTGTGTGCCCTTTTGGCAATGTCATTTTCGCGGCCTTTCATGTTGGTGACAGGGCCGGGGCAAATCCCGGTGTTTCATTAGCCTCGAACCGGCTCTATCCATCGGCTTCGCTAGCAAGCCGGGAGACCACCTGTCCGACCCCGTGCCTCGTGCCCTCGCGAGAGGGAATTTCACTGCGCCGCAAAAGCGGCCTATTCTATTGGTTGGAGTGCGGCACGCGCGATGCGAATGAACGCAGCGGGGCCAAACATCACATATTCCTGCTGGCTAACGCCGTTATATGAGATTGTTTCAAGCGCCGCGCGCAGGCGATCAATCTCAGCGGCGGCCTCATCGTCCATTGCAGCGTCAGCCAGGTAGCTGTTATTCCTGCGCTGCTCTGCGGCTCTGTCCCGGAGCCTTTTGACGATATCATCCATTTTTCCGGCCTTTCATTTTGGCTACAGGCAACCAGCATTACCGGTCGCGGTCAGTTCGTCATGTTCAATCAAAAGATGGGCCATGTTTTCGCGAATGTTGATGGCATATCCATGCTGACTAAGTGCTAAATATTTCCATCCGCACTCCCAGCACATCCACCATGGAGCGCGCGCAATTTCTCCATCTTCACCGTAGATTGCAAGTTCAACGTCATGCTTAGGAATTTTAAACCTTGGAAATCTAAGACAATTCTTTTCAGCCGGAACGATCTCGCCACAAGAGCAACATTTAGGCGAACGCTTTCGATTGTGCTGCGTCCATTTTGTAGCTTCATGCCAGCAAACATCCCCTGGTTCCGGCTCATAATCAAAGTCGCAGTTGAGAGACATGACGGGCCCTTTCGTTTGATCAGCGGTGGTTCCTCATATCGAGCTACCACCAAGCCGCCACACCGTCCGCCCGGTGATAGCCTACTTGCAACCCTGCCCCTGTCAGTTTTCAGTCCAAACAAGGTTTTGTCACACTGGTTGCTTTCGCTCGGGAACTCACGGGCCTTTCATTTCGTTGCCTCACATATTCTTTACGCCGTGCAGGTTAAGCCCTTTCGCGCTTGTGGTCAGCAATCCTGCATTAAACAGATTTCCCCACTGTTAGCCTGTTTCGGCCTCCCCGGAGAAGCTAGCATTCCGGGTAACTCGTTGCGCCCGTAGGGGCCTTTCATTCTGCTGCGGCGCGCTCGTAGCGCTTTGCGCATTTGTTGTAAGTCATCACGCCGGGGCGCTCGCGCTGGAATTGCGCAAAATCATGAGCTGCCTGTGGGACGCTGATTCCGAATTTCAGACATAGATGCTCACGGTTTAGATAGCCAAAGACGCGCAGCGTCTCCGCGATCCATTCCATCCGCTGTTGCACAAACCAGTTCATTACCAACCCTCGCAGCTTTCTGCTTCCTCTTGAAACCGTCTCACCGGATCGCACTGATCGCAGCGGACTTCCGTAACGCCCTTGGCGTCATCAGGTGGCGAGCCAGCGCACACATATGACATGGGATAGGTAACGCGGACGGTGATATATCCAGTGTCATTGCAACGCGTGCATTCAATGTCATCCATAACGGGGCCCTTGTTTGGGGTGCCGGGGAACAGCCGCCCCGGCTCGGCACTTACTACCATCTGTCGAAAACCCGTTCTGCCGACCCCGAGTGCGGTTGCAGTCTTATCGCCACTGCGGCGGCTGGCCTGAATAACCAGCTTCTAGCGGCTTGAACTTCGGTCACATGACCATGCTCCGGGTTCGGGGCATTGCCGCAAAATTATAAACCCCGTGCGGCAACCAGTAATTATGATAAAATCACACATTGACGAAATATGCAAGATGGCGTAAAGAAATATTCTCAAAACTTTTCGGAATGACGCAATAATGAAATTGAAATTTGCACGCGCATACGTCGCCAAGGCCGCCGATCAGCACGCCATGATGAAGGCTGCTGACCTGCCAAAGCAGCATGTAAAATGCGGCGATGTTGCAGGACAGAACATCGCGGCCCCGGACTGGACGTTGCGCCCCGGCGAATTGCTGGCCGTCAATAGCGTGCGTGATCTTACTGACGCAATCTCGATCACGGCGGCCCATGGTGAAATCGCCGCTGCCATCGAATGGGTTCAAAGCCAAGGCGCGGAAGTCTATGAACTAAGCAGCGGTGAGCGCACTGGCAAGGGCAAAGGCGCGCAGATGGTCAGCCGCGCATTGTCCAGGATGCACGGCGCGGTGCGCATGAAGGACGCGCAGGCCATGCAGGCAAATTCGGTCAAGGCTCGGCTTAAAGGTCGAATGCCCAAAGCCGAAGCCAAGCGCATCTGGCGCGACATTCGCAGGCACGTCCGCTGGCAGGACGCCATTATTGAAATGACCGGCTGGAACAAGGCCAGCGCATACAAGGAACTTGGGAAGCGTGGCGGCTCTGCTGGCCGTCCGCCCAAACGATAAGGAGCGTAAAATGCAATTTGCAACAGACGTGGCGGTGCGAGTGTTTACATTCGGGTGGTGCGCGGCGTTCATAATCTTATTGAGTGGCGAGCCGATCACCCTGGAGTCGGCGGCGATTATTACCATCGGCGGGCTTCTACTTGCTGATACTATTTTTGTTTTCGGCTTTATGAATCGCGACATATCAAAATCATAGGAGAAAGAAACATGATAAATAAAAACATCCTAGACATTAAGGCTGAAATCTTTGTATATTTTGCTCTGGATGCGGATGGCCTTACTGCCATAACTGTGAAAGACGGGGTCTATTCCGTTCACCAATGGACAAAAGACAGCGTAGCGCCTGTCTCGGAATATTCGACAACGGCAAAAGCCGCATCAAGAGTTATTCAGTTGCTTGGCCTCGGTCCCACAACGCCACAAGATCATCCGGAGGTGGTGAAAATTGAAACGCTGAACAAGCAACCAAAATAAACGGAGCGATGAAATGCAGGACAAAATCGTTAGTGTTGAAATGGCAGAAAGAAGCGCTGTGTATGTCAATGACAGCCGGATTACCGATCGAGGAACAAAATGGGGTGTTCGCGCCACGCTGCATAGGGCTGACGTGCTCCAATCAGAGGTCGTTGAATGGCTTTATGAACACGGTCAAGATTTATCCAGGATAGACACGGAACCATATAAATCCCAAGTGAGGAACTTCATTTAAGGAGAATTTGATGACTAATGGCATGACACTGCTGGTCCCGTTCGAGGACCAATCCGAAAATTTTACATGCGGCTTTGAAGCTGGAATGATTTGGGCTGAAATGGAACAAAATCTCCCTAACATCCAGCGGACAGTCAAAGCGACAAACATGGCTGTCCTGAAAAAGATGGCGGCGGGTAGAGGCTATGCAATCCAATTTTCAGATTGCATGATCGAAGGTAGCTTGTCTGAGTGGGTGTTCATGCGAGCGTCGATTGGGGGCGGAGGCGGCGGTTTGGCGGCGAATGACGCTGCGGCGCAGCAGGTTGCGGCCTAACAACAACGGAGAGATTGCCAGCGGATGGAATGTGGCCATGCTAACCCATGATGCGAGACCACTCCCACGCTTCGGCTTCAGTAAGGGCTCGGTACAAGCAGGAAATCTTAGGATTGGGGCCTGCCGCTGTTGCAAACCGAGTGGCGGTTGTGTGTGTCTGCAGCACCTCAACAGCACTGTCCGCTGGTAACATAAAAGGAGCGGTGAAATGTGGTTTGCTAAAAACACTGCAAAATCGGAGAATTTCATGAGCGATGCTGACATAAAACTCGAAAACAGCATCCTCAAACATCGCTTTGAGGGTGCAAGCCAAAAGAACGCGGACTATTCTGTGTATGTGGCAAAACTCGAATCCGCCATCCTTGGGCTTATGGGTGTAGTTGAGCCCAACACGCAAGAATATTCAGAAGCAAGGAAGGCGCTGAACCATGCGCGAGGCAGGTGGCTTTCGAGCCTGCCAGAATAAACGGAGCCGCAGACCCGCAAAACACGAGCGGCCAGCCCCGTGAAAGGCTGGCCGTTTTGCTTATCGCAGGCTGCCGGCCCATGCGACTTGAACCTGTCTGGTGTAGCGCTGCGCGTAGCGCTCTGCGCCAGCATTCAATCTACGTCCGATTGCGCCGGGTCCAGCCACATGGCATCGAGCGGCCAAAGCTTCATTGCCTCTGGCGCGCTTGTAACAATCCGCCAGATGCGCAGCGCCGAAGTGCAATGCTACTTCCCCGATCAGCGGCCCGTGCTGGCGGCGGTTGTAGCCAAAGCGGGCCGCGACGTTCGGGCGGGTCTGGTAAGCCCCTACGTGGCGGCCGTGGCGCGTTCTGGGGCCGGGACGTCCGTTGATCTTGCATGAACTCTCAACCCTGCACACGCGGGCTGCCAGCCGGTCAGGAATGCCCATCTTGCGCGTGACCTTCAGGATGCGCGGGAGATCGTTCACACGGGCTGTGTGCTTGCCCCTGCGCTGCTGGCGCGTAGGACGAAGGTCTGCGGTATAGAGGCTGCCAGTCCAGTTCTGCGCCCGGTCTCTGGCGAAGAACTCATGCGCCGGCATGGCGTAGGCGAATGATGCAACGATCCCAATGAATGCGATTATCGCGGAGAAGATGGCGGGTGCTCTGAATTTGGTCATTGAGATTCCTCTTGGTCAGAATATGCAACTTGATTGTTTCTTGGCACCATATCGGTCACAAGCTCTTTCCCTCTGTCCGTTATCGTTGCGCGTTTCCCTTCAATGATAATAAGTCCAAAAACGTGCAACGTTGTCCATGTTGATCTTGCGAAACCAAGCCGATCACCTGCACAAACAAGAACATTCCCCTTGTCGAAGACGCCTGTCCCATTCCGTGATGCAATGGCATTGATTGCGCTCTTTTGTGCAGCGGAAAGCCTCATCCCCTGATGTCCTGTTTGGTCATGTGGTTTCCTTGTTGGGGTATGGACTTCCGGCCTTCCATTTCCACAGCTCGGTCGGGCCATGTTCGGGTGGTCCCTGAACCATTTTTGAACAAAGTGTAGTTGTCCGCACCCTCCACCAATAGTGTCTTGGCCTGCCGGATCAAATACTCTTGTATCATAGCCGCGCAGAACCAGTTTAGAAGCAAAGTCAATGGCCAGAGATCGTTGATGATCGTTTGCCACCGCCATGCCTTCTGAGCGCTCACATACGACCGAAACAGTTGCACAAAAAACGGAAGGATCAAACAGATTCAGAATACGGTCGGCGTCTTCGTTTGATGAGTTGTTGTCGTGGGCGCAATAATTGAAAAAGGGCTTGCGCCCTGTAGCAACCTTCCATGAGGCACCAGACGCGGCAATCTGGGCGAGGGTCATCTTCTTCTTGAATGGGATGAGGGCATCCCTGGCCTCATCTGTGCTTTCATGGACGCTGAATTGTAGTCCGACCGCAGGTATGTCTTTTGATAACTGAAAGAGAGGTCCGAGATCAATTACTGGCGCCGATGTGCTGATCAGCAGGGATGCCTTTGGGTATTTGTCGTGGAGCGTATGGAGAGCGGGGATCAGCGCCTTGAGGTTCAATAATGGCTCGCCCATGCTCATAAACATGATTTGGGCGCGTTGGATATTGGCGGGGTTTGCTCCGGTTTGGTCAAAGCAATGATCCACCTGCGAAATGATTTCCTCGGACGTCAGGGACCGGACGAAATAATCACCCGTGCCGCAGAACCGGCACCCTACAGGACAACCGGATTGTGTTGAGCAACAAATGACGGTTCGCGTTGTATAGTCTGGATATTTGTATAGGACGCTTTCAACAACAGCGTCTTCCTTCGTGAAAACGAATTTGGCCACATTCTCCTTTTCATCGTCAATCCGTTTGATACTAGACCACATGGAAATGTTGTTTGCCGTAGTATTCATCCCCTGATCTCCTGTTGCAATTGTCCGATTCGTTCCAGCCGCTGGCCAGATGGATTTGCCTTCGATAACTCGAACGCCAATTCGGCTTCGAGTGTGTCTCCAATGCGCTGCAACTCGCGCCAGTCGGCCATCGCCTTTATACCCCGTAGCGCCTCTTGTTCATGCGCTGGCTTGGCGCACATGCAGCCGCCAGTGTCGGCTGGCACATTCCATTGACTGCAGTTCGGGTTAATGTGGCATCTGTATTTGGTCATCATCTTGTCCTTTCTGTGGTGGGGTTAGAATCGCTCGCCTGGGGATGTTGGAAAGCCATCGTGTTCAACGCCATCAAGCAGGCGGCCTGCGCGCTTCCAACATAGCGTCTGCAATACAATAACATTCATGTGCTATTTCTGAGTACGGTGCATTGACACTGATCGAAAACGTGACGTGCGCAATCAACGCTTGGCCTGCGAACCAATCGCGCAATGTCATTCCAGATTCAGAGTAATGAAATGCGCCGGGGTTTTTATGTTTACCGCTTATTTTTTGTGTCGCTTCTTCATGGGGTGACTTTTTCTTTTTGTGGTTTGGGTTCACCCAAGTTCCATTATTGCGCTTGATGATAAATCGGAGCATTCCTCGGGTAAGACTAGGTCCGGAAAGCCATCCATCTGGAGTTTTCCAGGGTCCATAAGGCCCCTCCATCTTAAGCAATTCCTCTATCTCTGGAACGTCCTTTCCTTCTGCATGAAGGCGCATGATTGTTCCATTCAGTCGCGACCACATGCCTTGATAGTTGAAAGTCATTTCTCTCTCCTAATTCTGCGGATCATCTGGGTTCATCCCCAGCCTGCGCATGGCGGCTTCTGGTGATGTGTCGGCCATTGCGCCGCGCGTCGTGCCGCTCATGCTTTCAAGAAGGGCAATGCAAAGAGCGATTGCAGGGGTTGCGCCATCAGCCTCTTTCATCCACGCCTTAACGCCAACAGGGACGCAATTCAGGGATACATAGGCTGTTGCGCCATTCGGCCTTTCATCGAACCCGATGCAGTTTACGTCTGTCCTCACGCGCTTGATAAGAGCAACGGCGGCGTCGATGGACTCAGTCAGATTTGTGATTCCAGGGCGCACGAGAAAGCCCATCACGCAACCCACAGCGTCCTTGTGCATCTGTTGTGGAGATTTTCCTTTAGCAGTGCCGCCATCTGATGCGGAACAATATGTTTTCCCCACATAATTAACTCCCCATCCATCTTTCCAGATGTTCAGCTTGATAGGGTATTTCATTAAAAAGCTGATCTCTATATCCAACTCCCGATCCGGCCCCTTCGCCTCTTTCAGATTCGCAATCAGTTCTTCGCGGGTCATTTGCTTTCCCCGATCTGTCCGGCGAGATATGCAAGCCATAAGGCCACCATTTGAATTGCGTTCCCGGTAAAGGAGAACAAGGAAAATGGGCCGAAGTCACCAGACCCGATAATTCGGTCCATACCACCGGCTATGCACGAGGCAATGAATGCAAAGAATATCAGCGCAAATTTCTTCATTTGCTCGCTCTCCTTTTGAACTTCTGCTTTGGCCATTTGCGCTTCTCCTGGCGCTTGCGCTCGCGCGCTTCCTGCCGGTCCTTGTTCACTTCTGCCAGCATGGCATGGGCATCAGATAGACGCTTTGCTCTGGCAATCTCGTGCTTGTCCGCGCCGATTTTCACATGCGCCTTGCCATTGGTTTTGACCGCATGGGCTTCTGTCAGCATTGGCCGGATATAACGCGGGTCGTTTTCATCTGGAATGTAGCCGATCACATTCCCGGCGTCGTCTTTCACTTGCTCGCGCAATCCGAGCGGCAAAATATGATCCCACTGAATCTGCTCTCCCAGCATCCCCAGCATGTCGAGACAGGCGTCGAGTTTGACGCTCAGGCTCATGTGCTTGCGGGGCGGTAAGCGGGTCATCAGTTTGGCAGCCTTGGATAGAACCCCGCGCCTTTGGCTCGAATGCGCGGTATTTCATCCCGAATGCCGCGCGCAATTTGCTTTGTCCGGCGGTCCCATTCCTTTCGGTCAGGATGAGAGGCGAGCATTTCAGCCATGACAGTCATCATGTGACCGAAGATGTGTTCGATATTGTAAATCACATCTTGTTCATCTTTTGGTAGATCATAGAGCAGCCTTGAATCCTCGCGGATCGCTTCGATGATTCGGCAATGCAGGCAGCGCTCATCATCCATCATATAAACCCCTTCTCCTTCGCCAGCCATTCAGGCAGCGTCAATTCGTGATATGCGCCTTTTGCTTCAATCTCGCATTGGCTCTTGGCAATCCACACCGCGCGTTGCAGATCGCCGTCATCGCTCACGAGAATGGCCTTTGCTGTCTCGTGATGCAGTTTAACCTTGATGTCGATCAGGTCACTTTTCACCGCCTTGTCCTCTTGCTGTCTGCCTTCGCTTCCTTGCGAAGCGCGGTAAAGTCAAAGTCCGGGTTGATCTCGGCCATGTATTGCAGGCACTGTTCAATGAACATCTTCATTTCATCAACGGACATATCAGCCGTTGAAACCATGATGATCGTGGTGCGCCCTCGATCGTCAACCCGATACCCCCAAATCCATCCATGCTTGGCTTTGACGGATTCCTTGATGGCTTCGGGGTCAATGTCACCCGCCTGGTTCTCGCAAAACCGGCCAAGAAGCGCATGCAGGTATCTGTTCTGCGCTTCGCTGCGTTCGCGATGGTGAAAAATCTCGACGATTGTCCCGTCAGGAATTTCCGCCATCATCTCGGCGTCATTCCGCGACGCCAGTTCCAGCCGCCCGCCTTTCCATTTTGCAATTGCGACGGGCAGCCGGGCTCGCATCAGAAGTCATCCTTCGGCCGCGCAGCATCGGCGCGCTTCGCCCACGCCTGCAAGGTTCCGTCCGAGTATTCGACCATGGCTTCGACGATCTCCAGTTCATCCGGCTTGAGCCCGCCCTTCCAGCGCTTCCAGAACGATATGCCCTTACGCGCTTTCTGCCGGGCAAGCTGGCGCACCATTGCGGCATGGTCCTTCTGGACGGCAGCAAGCTGCACGTCCTCGGATTCCTGCGGCGTGGTGTCGGGAAAGCCGTCGTCGCCAACTTCCTGACGCGCGGGCTCCGGTTCCGGTGCGGGCGCTGGCGGTTCCGGCTGTTCGTTCGCCGGCGGCTCCGGCGGCTGGAGCTTTTGCAGGGCGTTCTCGTAGGCGTTCTGGATCCTCGTGCGGAATGCGCGTGGCATGTCCATGCCCTCGATCTTGGCGAACACGTCGTCGCGCAGATCATCAAGCAGGGATTCGCTGGCGCCGGTAACCGCAGCCTCGAAGTCGGAAACGATCTTCTCGGAATCGAAGTCTTCTGGATTGGTGGCGGCCGGGGACAAATTGGAGGGCGCATTGTCCCCGGCCTGATGCGCTGCCTCGGCGGGAGGCTCGGGCGGCGCATGTTCGGTGTATGTGGTGTCAATCACATCGTTTTCCGGCGCGATCTCTGGCGGCGGCGCAGGTGGCTCAAGCCGTGTGGAAGATTGGCGCTCATGGCGCGCGCCGCCATTGGGTTCTTCGATTTCCTCGCGAAGATACAAGCCGCCGAGAACGTCCGCGAACCCGTCTCGCAATGCGAACGCGCGGGCGCGCATTTGCAGCATGCGTTCAGGGTATTGCTTCCACGGTCCGCTTTTCGACCAGAGTCCAGCCGCCTTCGCATCATCAACGCTGAACCGCCTGACAACCGGATCAGGCTCGCCGCGACGCTTGGCCTCACAGACCGCAATGCGTTTGTCACCTTCGCCGGTGATCGTCTCTTTAATCCATTCACAAAGCCCGGAGCCACGCACAAGGCCAATAGCGGCGTCGCCCCATATCGTCGGGCGGTTGTTCACAATCGCAATGCGTTGCAGGGCGGCCATTGGCGTCAAGCCGATCTCCAGTCCGTGCATGATGGCGATAAGGCACTTCTCAGGCGTTTCTAGCCCCGGAGGGGCCATGCGCGCCTTGTCAATCGCAACAGCAATGCGCCATGCGCCTTCCATATCGGTTGGAACGATGGCCTGCGGCCGGTTGCCGGTGGTCAATGCTGTTGACCGGGTTGATGCGGCAGGGGTAATTGCGTTCATTGTTCATGCCTCCGTTATGCCGCGCGCTTTTCGTCGCGTTGCGTTGCGCCTGGAACTGTCGCGCCGGCCGTCAGCAAGCGCGCTGCTGCCTTCTGGCAGGCTTCGATAAATTCAACTGGTGGTGTGTCCATCGCGGCGAGATGCGCGGCCAGTGCGGGCAGGTCAGTGACCTCAGTCACCTTGTATGTCTTGAGGGCGGTCTTGCGGCCTGATCCAGCGCTGGTGCGAACTGGCGGGACATATGCGGGCTCTGGTGCAGGCGGCGGGGGAGCGCCAGCCATGGCGGCTTCGGCCTCTGCCTTGCGCTGGGCGGCTTCCAGTTCTCGCTGCTTTGCTTCGGCCTCACGACGCAGGCGATCTTGCTCCACAAGAAACGGCGTGATCGCAGACTTTGCCGCACGCTTGCCCTCATCGGCTTTTCCGGCGATGGGCTTCCACTTGGCATCAACGGCACGACCACCTTCGAGAAATGGGTCTTTCTCCGTTTTGTGGGCTTTCGTCGCGTCCTTTTCCAGTTTGGAAAACTCCTCGGCGTAATTGGCGGCCTTGTCGGCTTGCTCCTGCGTCGCAATCTTGCCGATTTTTTCCAGCCATGAATTGAACTGTTCGGACAGGTCTTTGATCTCGGCGGAAATCCGCTCATCATCGGTCATGCCTGCGCTGTTGTCGCCAATGGTAGCGGGTTTGTCGATTGTTGCGCTGCGCGGACCCGCGAGGGCCTTCCCGCCTGCCATGATGTGCAGATACTCATCATGAGATATCGCCCGCCCGCTTGGGTTGCCCGTGCAATATGCGAAATATTCACAGACTTTTTCCTTGGTTTTTGGCGCATACTGTGTCGCATTTGTCTTCCAACAGAAAATTCCGCCATCATCCCGCCAGATGGCGATGATCGAGCCGTTGCGGTGTTCATAAAAACCGCTTGGCACATCGTCCTTGTCGAAATCCATCTGCAAGCCATTCAGCGCTGCGCGCCAGTATGCCCATTGATCCTTGCTCATGCTGCCCTCTTTTGTTTGCGCAGATCGCGCCGGAGAATCCTGTGCGTGAGTTCACGCAATTGCAGTTCAAGAAGCCCGACGCGCCTGCCTTGCTGGCGAAGGCGCTCAATGCGAGCCTTCAATTCGCTGTGCTGCGCGTCGAGCGTTTTCATGGCTTGGAGCGCCCTTCCGACTTGCGAAGTTCCGCAAGTGTCCGCATGGCCTCGCGGCCAAACTGATTGATCTCGGATTCAGAGAAATCGCCGCAGCGCCGGAGCGCCGTGAAGCCGATGGCTGGAAGATCGCCGCATTGATACTGGCGCAGTTCTTTGACCATGCGCGCGACAAGCAATTCGTTCGATAGCGTGTCGGCATAATAGGTGCCGCTACTGGCCTGTGTTCCGCCCGGCGCGTGATACCGTGCCGGTTCGTTGTTTGGTTCGCTCTCAATGATGAGGGGCTTGCTCATATCGCCACCTTCTTCCTGTAGATCGCTGTGAACATCGCCGATATGAATGAATCAAAACCAACCAGCGGCTTGATTTCCTCGAACATGCGCTTGATGGCCCAAAAAGGAAGGCGAGCGTTGATAACGAGAATGGCGGCTTCTTCCACCGCCTCGCGCGCTTCGGGCCACTCCTTGGCGCTGTCGTCGGCGAAATGGTGTGACGCCTTGCCGAGCAACGCCTTCAGTTCCGGATAAACCGGAAGCGGGCACTCGGTTTTATACCTCCATGGCGTGATGTATTCTAACGGCCTGATCTCGCGTTTTTCTTCGGCCGCGCTACGGATCATCGCCAAAAGCTTCTCGACTTTCAGGACGGCGTCGGCAACGCCCGCCGCAATGATCTTGTCGTCGGCGTCGGTGAACTGGCCACTAGCGCAGGCAATCTTTCCATACACTTCCAGCGCTTGCTTTTCGATATCAAGGATGTCGCTCATGCCTCAACCCCATAGATTGTGTGTTCGTTGATGAAGTCGGCCGCCGTGCTACTGCGCGAATAACGCGGGGCATCCCTCCACCACTCGTAGAGGGTTTCAGCGACGATCTTCGAGGCATCAGCGCAGACGCTCTTCCCAAGATCAAACTCAATGACCTGATCGCAGTCAAATGCGCCATCCCAAATGGCTTGAGCGCATTCGGTGACGGACCGAAAAGATGCGCGTTCGTGGCACATCATCGTGCTGCTGCGCTGGTCCCAAAATCTGACGATAAATTCACTTGTTGACTGGTCCATACCGTGCGCCCTCGTGCTGGTGTTGGAATGCACAAGTGTAAGCACCGCTTTCAACGAATGTCAACCGGAAATGTAAGCTGACCTTGACGGAAAATAATTCTTCTTGCAATTCCAGCCCGATTGGATCACAAAGAGAAACGCCCCGGATCGGTTTCCCGGCTCCGAGGCGTTCGACGGTAAGGTTTGGCGACCCCGTCTTGCGGTAGTTAATACCGCATTACCGCGCCTGCTTCAACCCTCCGTCACGAAATAACTGCGACCCGGTGCAATTCCGGGCGGGTGAAGCAGTAGGCGCGGGGGTCGAAAGTCCTACGGTGCCGCCCGAAACTGAGGAATTCCCTGACCGAGAGGCGGGGGGGCAGCTCTACAGTGACTCGTCCGAGTTCCATGAGCGCCATAACGATCCTCCCGCCTCTACGGCTTGGCCGTAAGGGGTAGGGGGTCTTATGGCAGATACGTGATCTGAACCGGTTCCATGAGGATTGAAAACAAGGGTTTAGGAAGAACAGAGTCGTTGGGTTAAAACAGCAGATTGACAGGATAAGAGGGTTGGGTCTGGATGAAGATGACAGCAAAGCAGCGTCGGAAAGCACAAGCATCCAGGCTTCGATCCGGAATGCTTCTCCGCGCGGCTTCGCACCTCGGGCTCCTTGCAAAACACCGTGATTCGGGGAAATTGGTGCCCATGCTATGCTCTGCCTTGCACTTTGAGCCTGTGGTTGGTTCTGTAAAAATAAAAGATCAGGTTTTTGAATGGATAAAGATCAACCGGCCGGAATTGTTTGTAAAGACTTCGAGGAAGGGCGGCGTACGTCCGGCGCCTGTGCCGAGAATTGGACCGGCTAAGGCCGCTCCCGAACAGAAGCAGCCATCGACTGCCTTAAAACAGGAGTTCTATTCGTCTTGGGAGTGGCAGACTATTCGTATGAGGGTTCTGAAAGAGCGCGGACGTGCTTGTGAGTGTTGCGGGGCAACCGCTGGTAGGAAGACACTTGGCGGCGAGACCACGCGCATTTGTGTCGACCACATAAAGCCAATCTCAAAGTTTTGGGAACTTCGTTTATCTTTTGAAAATCTTCAAGTTCTTTGCCATGAGTGCAACATGGGCAAAGGTAATTGGGACTACACAGATTGGCGCTCAGGTACGGTCGCCGCTGGTTGTCCGGAGAATCCTGACAACTGATGCACTACCAAAATCCTGTTGCCAAAGCGCGGCTTCCATAATAGATTGCGTTTGCCGAGTGGAGCAGTCTGGTAGCTCGTCAGGCTCATAACCTGAAGGTCAGCGGTTCGAATCCGCTCTTGGCAACCAAGTTTCGCGGCATAGCCGCAACGAGTTCTGGCGGTTGTTATTTTCGCTCCGGATCGAGCCTCGAACATGCAAGAGAGGCGCGTGGTGCGTATGAAGAAGCAAGACCGTAGCGAATATGCTACCCCGCCAGTTCCTATCGCCCTTATGGGCTACGAGATTGGATTTTATAGCTATGTCATCACGATCCCGAAGTCGATCGATACATTCCGGAGGGATGACAGAGCGGTAATGTGCCCGCTTGCTAAGCGGTAGCCGGGGCGAAAGTCTCGCGGGGGTTCAATCCCCTCTCCCTCCGCCAAATCTGGAGGGTGCCGTCGAATGGTCGGCAAGCGGTCCTGAAAACCGTGGTGACTGCAAAGTTAAGGGTTCGATTCCTTCACCCTCCGCCAATATTCCAGTAGGGTAGCCAAGTGGTTGAAGGCTGCCCGCTCATAACGGGCTTATCGCTGGTTCGAATCCAGCCCCTACTACCAACCATTGTTAATTTTCTCGCTTTTGATTAAACAACCATCTTGCGCGAGCAAGAAAGCTGTGCTTACATATCGGCATGAGCGACGCATCTGAAACAATCGAAAATCATGAAGAGACCGAGGCGGCCGCATTACCTGCGGAGCAGTCTGAGCCGGTGAGCCCGGAGCGCGCCGCTCTCAACGAAGCCATTGCGATTGCCGGCGGCGTCACGAGGCTTGCTGAATTGCTTGGGATTGCGTCTCAAGCCATCCATCAATGGAAAAGTGTTCCCGTCGCTCGCGTGCTCAAGATTGAGGAAGTGACCGGCGTTTCTCGCTATCGTCTTCGTCCGGACATTTATCCGCACGATTCTGCGTAATTGTTGTTTTGGTTCGACCCCATTGATCCGATCTCCCCTGTGCCCTCCCCGGCGGGCAGGGCAACCACGCCGCTGACCTGCGGATCAATGGGATGCGAAAGCATAGGACTCGTCCAGGAATCAGCGGAAGCCGGGGACTATTTTTGAGGCTGGGGTGAAAAATGGCGACATGGAAAATGCTTTCTGAGGCAGAATCCCAGATGATCCGAAAGATGGCCGGCGAAGGCTACAGCGCGACACTGATTGCTGAGGCGATGAACCGCGAGTTCGGAACTGCACGAACCCGCAACAGCGTTATCGGGCATAAGCATCGGAAGGGGATAAAGACCGTCAGTAGTGGCCAAGCGGTGCGCAGGTCCAGGATCAACGCGAAGCGCGCAGCGGCGGGACCGAAGCCCGCACGCAAGATTGCGCCGAGGGTTCGAAGA
>OFRC01000204.1_pt1 | contig 17597 bp, 24 predicted proteins | sample 1543051 | NCBI WGS metagenome assembly OFRC01 (sample SAMN07774231, study PRJEB24372) | wastewater metagenome
TGACTTTTATCTATTTCTGTGTTATAATATATGCTGTAGTCGCCTTGACTCTTCGAGTCTGGCGTTAGTAAATATGTGTAAATTCTTGTGTCAAAGGATGCTATGCTCAGTGATTCACCGTATAAAAAGGGCTTCAAGCCCCCTCGTAGACGAGGAGCCGGCGAGGGCTCCGTTATGAAACATTATTCCGATTCCCAGAAAGTTGAGGCTGTCACAACCTTTTTCCTTCTTGGTGGCAACCTTGCTGAAACCGGTCGTGTTCTAAAAATCAACTACGACACGCTCAAAACATGGCGTAAAAGCAACTGGTGGAATGAAATTGAGGAGCAGGTACGTAAGCAGGAAAAACTAGAAATCTCGTCGCAGCTCAAGAAACTCATGGATAAAAGCTGGGTTGTTGTGGCTGACAGACTTGAACATGGAGACTGGGTGCTCAACCAGAAAACAGGTGAAGTTACTCGAAAACCTGTGTCTATGCGAGATGCCAACAACGTTGCCAAAGTAGCTGTTGAACTGAGAGAAAAGCTAGATCTCAATGAAGCTCACACTGTTGCAACTGAGAACATTAACAACAAGCTCAACAAGCTTGCTGAAGCCTTTACTAAGCTCTCCAAAGGAGAGTCTTTGGACGAAGCAGAAGATATCGAATATGTGGAGAGAACTGATGCCAACGAAAGCTCGATGGGCAGCGATGTCGGATGAAGAAAAGCAAAAAAGCACAGAATATCACAGTCTTTGGGTAAGAAAAAATCGAGAGAAGAATAGGTTAATCGCACGAAAATCCTATGCCAAAAAGGTGGGTGGTGTAAAACGCAATATGAATCACACCACTGAATCAAGAGCACAGTGGTTTAGAGATAAATCTAATCAACGTTGTGGTCGTGCCAAACAAGCTAGATTTACGGATGAGTTTACATCTTTTGTAAATAAAGAAGCACATGAATTACGTAAGCTTCGAAATAAATTAACTGGTCTTGAATGGCATGTAGATCATGTCTTACCATTACGCGGAAAAGATATCTGTGGTTTACATATTTGGAGTAATCTTCAAGTTATACCAAAGATAGTTAATCTCCGCAAAGGAGCTAAAAATCCCCTACATGAAAAATGGAAGGCGCAACTATAAACTTGAGTATGCCCTATACCACAGCACCCCAGAACAACGAAAAAACCGAAGTGAACGAACCATTGCACGTAACCAAGCTAATGCAGACGGACGCACGTCTAAGGGAGATGGTAAGGATTTGGATCACATTAAGCCCCTCTCAAAAGGAGGCTCTAATGCACGAAGCAATACGCGCGTCACGTCTCAATCACGCAATCGCTCATTTGCCCGCAATGCAGACGGGTCGCTGAAATCACAACGCTCTAAAAAGGAACGATAATGAATGTACCTCTTGAACTTGTACAACTGGCAGGTTTTGTACTTTTTGGTGTAGCTACCTTTGTATTTGGTGTAGCTTGGGGTCGTAAGTATCCCTCCAAAGTAGAAAAGCTGAATGAACAACTAAAGGCCCTGGAGGCCCAGATTAAAGAGAAAATCTAAATGAATGTTTTACTCTTTCCCCTGCTAGAGAAAGTTATTGGTACGGTTGCCAATTTCATTGATCCCACTAAAAGAGCTGAAGCTGAAATTGCTATTTTAAAGCTCCAGCAGGAGAATGAGTTTAAGGAAATTGACACTGCTCTGGCGTTTGCTAAGCAACAAACGGACATCAATCTTGAACAAGCTAAGTCTGACAGTTTCTTTGTTGCTGGTCCTCGTCCTGCCCTCATGTGGGTTGGAACAATTGGAGCAGCTTACCAATGGATTGTACTCCCTCTGGGAACTTTTCTATACACAACTATTGCAGGTCATCCTCTACCCGTCGCACCCCCTGAAGTAGACGCTACTTTAATGACAATGCTTGGTAGTTTAATGGGCCTACAAATTGGTTTCCGTAGTTGGGAAAAGGTTAAACGAACACAATAAAGGAGTCTTTATGACCATGTTAACGGCACCTGTTGTCGAAGGATTTGTTGGCAGTATTCTTGCTAGTAAATTTGATGATGCAGTAAAGACGCCGGAATTTCATCTTGAGGGCTGGCGATTGTTTTGTAGTAAGGATAAGATGGTCGCCTTGGCGGCTCCGCGTGGTTAACTTCATGGCCTCGCGTTAAAGATGCTTCAAATTCGGGGAACTCCAGAACGGACAATCCCGAGCCAAGCCCCGTGCTGGGGAAGGTGTAGAGACTAGACGGGGCACATAACTTAAGGAATATTAAATGTCTAAATCGCATCGGCTTGCGTGGGCCGCTGGTTTCATCGATGGAGATGGTTTTATTACTATTCAAAATCGAAACCAAACTATTAAAGGAAAAGAATATAAAGGTCACTATGTTAGACTTGGTTGTTGCCAAGCTTCACAAGTACCTTTAAAAGAGTTACAAGATCTTTTTGGTGGTTCTATAAAGAGTAAAAACTCAGGGCCAAATAAAGAAGGGTATAACAGAAAACCACAGTGGATGTGGTGTCTTTCTACTCAACAAGCTTGTGATGCTATAGAACAACTTTTACCTTATTTAGTTCATAAAAAACAAGTTGCTTTATTAGCTCTTGAGTTCCAAACAACAATGAGTAATTTTAAAGTTACAGAAGAAGTTTGGAACAAACGAGTTGAACTAAAAAATCAAGTACAAGACATTAATGCTCTGAGTTAAGAAGGGATAGTCCATGCCATTAGGAATAGTGGAACAACATACATGCAAAAACTACAGGCATGACGGTGTCCTACGGATTGGCAACACTTTTATTCCGGGAGAGGAAGTTTATGCTTCTAGTTTCGGATACCGAGTCTCAAGCAGCGATGTTCTTAGGATACTTCAAAGAGCAATTGCAAGAAAATACGGCCTTAGTGGAATTGTTTGGCCTGAAGAGAAATGAAAAAGGTCTGGTACAGTTTGTAAAGGAAACTGAAACTGACATTATCGTAGAGATGGAAGATGGACACAAGTTTCGTGTTATTGCCAAAGGCGCAGAACAGAAGCTTCGTGGACTTATTTGGAATGGTACTCGCCCAGACATTATCCTCTGTGATGACATGGAGAACGATGAGCTGGTGATGAACAAAGATCGTCGGGAGAAAATGCGCAAATGGTTTTACTCAGCTCTCCTACCATGTATCAGCTCGAAGGGGATTATCCGTGTAGTGGGTACCATTCTGCATATGGACAGCTTGTTGGAGCGTTTGATGCCGAAGCCCTACGACAGGTTCAGTCATCAGGATGGTTTACGTCTTTGGTCGGAATCTCGGCGCAACGGATGGACCTCCATCAAGTACAAGGCTCACAACGAAGACTTCTCCCAAGTCCTTTGGCCGGAGAAGCATTCTAAGGAAAGTCTTAAGCAGAAGCAACAGGAATATGCCGGTATGGGTATGCCAGATGTTTACTCCCAGGAATACCTTAACGTTCCTCTAGATGAGTCGGTGGCCTACTTCAAGCGCAATGACTTTGAACACATTACGGAAGACGATGCTAAACTACCACTTACCTACTACGTCACTGCTGACCTTGCTATCTCAGAAGCCGACCGTGCTGATTACTCCGTTTTTATCATCGCAGGAATGGACGAGTTTCGTCGCATACATGTTAAGAACGTCATCCGTGAAAGACTTGACGGACGAGAAATCGTAGATACTCTTCTAAACATTCAACGGGTATATGATCCAGAGATTGTTGGTATTGAAGAGATGCAGGTAAGTAAGGCCATTGGGCCTTTCTTGAACGAAGAGATGGTTAGAGAAAATACCTACCTTTCTCTCATTAAACTCAAGCATGGTGGTAAAGATAAAATTGCTCGCGCACGTAGTATTCAAGCACGTATGAGAGCTAAAAGCGTTAAGTTTGACAAAGGTGCTGATTGGTATCAGGCTTTTGAAGAAGAACTTACACGGTTTCCACGAGACACCCACGATGACCAGGTAGATGCTTTCGCTTACCTTGGTTTACTTCTTAATACTCTTGTAGAGGCTCCTACCCAGGAAGAACTTGACGAAGAAGAGTATTTCATGGATCTAGAACAATCAGGAACAAATTTAAATGGACGAAGCCTTGTCACCGGATATTGAAGATACAGGCGCAGAAGAGTCTCCTGAGCAAGAAAGCAAAGAGAACCTGTTTGATGCTCAGATTCTCAATGCCAACCTTGCCGAGAAGCTCGACGAAGATACCCTGAATAAAATTGGTGAACAGTGCCGTTCCGGGTTTGAACTCGACCTGCAAAGTCGCTCTGATTGGGAAGTAGATTTAAAAGAATGGATTGATTTAGCTAAGCAGATTCGAGAAGAGAAGTCTTTTCCCTGGCCTGGAGCTAGCAATGTTAAGTATCCTCTTCTTTCTACTGCTGCTATGCAATTTGCTGCTCGCAGTTATCCTTCTCTCCTGCCCTCCAACGGTCAAATCGTTAAGAGTCAGGTTATTGGCAAGGATCCAACGGCACAAAAACTAGAAACAGCCAATAGAGTTTCCATGTATATGTCCTACCAGCTCATGCACGAGATGGATGGATGGGAAGAAGACATGGATAAGATGCTTATGATGATTCCTGTTGTCGGAACTGTCTTTAAAAAGACGTTTTACGACAAGGCAAAGGATCAAATTGCGTCCAATCTTGTACTTCCACAGAATTTAGTGGTCAACTACTGGACTAAGTCACTTAGCGAATGCGAAAGAATCTCTGAAATCATCAGACTTTCTCCTCGTTTGCTGAAAGAACGTCAGAACCAGAAGATTTTCCGTGATATTGACCTAGGTGATGCCTCACTTCCTGTCAATGAACCACAAAACAATGGTATGGTGGCTGATGAAACAACTCCTTATGAGCTTGTTGAGCAGCATACCTTCCTAGATCTAGAAGATACCGGCTATCCGATCCCCTATATTGTAACTTTTGAGAAGAATACAGGTAAGGTTTTACGGATTGCTGCTCGTTTCTTAACAGATGATGTAGAACTCGATGACAAAGGTAAGATTGTCAAGGTTAAGCCGCTTCAAATGTACACCAAGTTTGGGTTTGTACCTAATCCCGATGGTGGTTTCTACGATATCGGCTTTGGTGTACTTCTGGGTCCTCTGAATGAGTCAGTTAATACTCTTATTAATCAGCTTATTGATGCAGGTTCTTTAAGTAATCTACAAAGTGGTTTTATTGGCAAGGGTCTCCGACTACGTGCTGGTGACACCTCTTTCAAACCAGGTGAATGGAAGAATGTCCAGGCTACTGGTGACGATTTAAAGAAACAAATTGTTCCTCTTCCTGCGAATGAACCTTCCAAAGTTCTCTTTGAACTTATGGGCGCTCTAATTACCTCTGGTAAAGAGCTTGCTAGTGTGGCTGAAATCTTTGTGGGCAAGATGCCCGGACAGAATACACCCGCCACTACCACAATGGCTTCTATTGAGCAGGGAATGAAAGTATTCACTGCTGTTTATAAGCGTCTTTTCCGTTCCCTCACTGAAGAGTTTAAGAAAGTCTTTGCTCTTAACCATCTGTATCTTGACCCACAGAAATATATCTCGGTCATTGATACACAAGTTGGTCCCGAGGATTTTGATGCTGACGAGTATGATATTTGCCCAGCGGCAGATCCTACTGCAGTGTCACAAACAGAAAAGCTTCTAAAAGCACAGGGTCTTGTAGAAATGCTACAAACCTTTGGTCCTATGATGAATCCTGTCGAAGTGTTGTCTCGCGTGCTAGAAGCACAAGAACAGCCCAATTGGCAACGTATTATTTCTCAGCAGGTCTTGGCAACAGGTCAAGTACCACCTCCTCCTCCAGATCCAAAGCTCTTGGCTATCCAAGGCAAAATGCAAGCAGACCAGCAAAAAGCTGCGCTTGATACTCAACAGAAACAAGTTGAAATGGAACTGGATGGTAGACAAGCTGAGCAGAAAATGCAAATGGAAGCACAGGCCCATGCTCAGAAAATGCAGATCGAGAGTGAGAAAGCTCAGGTCAAAGCAGCTAGCGATATCCAAATGGCAAATATCTTTGCCGCTACAGAGCGTGCTAAAGGGCAGCAAACTCTGGTGAATAATCAAGATGCCCATGCGCAAAAGATGACGCAAGAGAAGGAGAAAGCAAAATTAGTACAGAAGCAATCAGCGGCCTCGAAATCGAAGACTGGAAAAGGCACGAAGTAACGCGCGCTTTCCGTAAGGCTCTACATCAACGATATGAAGACATCAAAGATGAAATCAGCTCGTTTACTGCAGAAGACCTGAAGTTTCGACAAGGCTATATTCAATGTATTTTTGATCTTGAAGAGTTTTTTACACAGGAGACTGGTAGCAAATGATTTCAGTAACAGGATGTAGAATCTTAATCAAACCTCAGAAAATCCAAGAACACGATAAAATTCTTGCTCGTGCTGTTAAATCGGGTCTTATCCTCCCAGAGTTTACAGAACGTAAAGAGCAAGCAAACGTGGATAAAGGCACTGTGATGCAAATCGGTCCCAAGTGCCATGAAGATTATCTAGGTGTTACACAAGTAGGTGACCTCATTGGTTTTGCTAAGTTCGGTGGTAAGTTTGTCACCGACCCAGAAGACGATGAAATTTACCTCGTTATAAACGATGAAGATGTCGTTTGTATTTTTAAGGATAAACAATGACTGAAGAAATTAAAACTGAACAAGGCGCCCCAGAACAACATGAGGCACCTCAACTAACAGAGATTGAGCAACGTGCCCTTGAGATGGGCTGGCGTCCCAAAGAAGAGTTTGCTGGTAATGAAGATGACTTCATTGATGCAAAAGAGTTTGTTCGTCGTAAACCTCTCTTCGATAAAATTGAATCTCAGTCAAAAGAAATCAAGAATGTTCGTAAGGCTGTTGAAGCTCTTAAAGAACATTATTCAGCCCGAGAGGCTGCTGCAGTACAAACTGCCCTGAGTAAGCTAAAAGAAGCCCGCCAAGAAGCAATTACAAATGCTGACGGTGCTGCCTTCGACCAAATTGATACTGAAATCAAACGGGTGGAAAAGGAAGCAGATCGGCTACAAAAGCTCGATGCAGAACAACCACAAGAACCAGAACTACATCCAGAATTCGTTGCTTGGTCCAAGCGCAATAGCTGGTATAGTGATGTTGGTTATATGCGTAAATGGGCAGATGACTATGGTATTGAACTATCTCGGCAAGGCACAGCTCCAGCCGATGTACTCAAAAAAGTAGAAGCTGCGGTTAAGAAAGAATTCGCACACAAATTTACTAACCCTAACAAGGCAGGTGCTCCTGACGTTGAAGCTGGTGGTCGTAGCTCGGGTGGTAAAAGTGCAGACAAATTCGAACTGACTCCTCAAGAGGAGAAGGTTATGAAGACATTGGTTAGTACCAAAGTGATGACCAAAGAAGACTACATTGCGCAGGTAAAAGCCATGCGTAATGCCAAGTAACTAGAAAGGGATTAAAATGGCTCGACAATCAACTCCCCAAGAGGCTAGTGCCCGCCCCCGTCGTACTCCAGTTGCTAAACGCAATCGCCTTGAAATTAAAAACAAGGAAGCTGGGTACTTCTACCGGATCGTCAATGACGTAGATGACAAGGTTTCGCTCCTAGCGGAACAAGGTTATGAAATTGTTCCTGATGCCAAAGTTGGCGCAACAGGCAGTCGTCGTGTTGACAATCCATCAGCACTCGGTTCAGCATCTTCTATTTCTGTTGGTCAAAACACTAAGGCTGTCGTCATGCGTATTAAAGACGACTGGTACAAAGAAGACCAATCTGTTAAACAACAAACAGTAGATGATTCAGAACAAACCATGAAAAACCCCACTGCGGACTATGGCTCGATTCGTCGAGAAACCAAGTACACAGAAGGTTGATTAAATGGCTAGCCGGGTGCCTCCTTCTAAATTTTAAATGAAAGGATCTGGCTATGGCCAATACTTCTCGTATTAATGGCTTCACAGTAATCGGCACTAATGGTGGCGGCAACAACGGTAAGGTTTCTCTTTATTATGTCGCGTCAGCGGCTGATGAAATCCTCCGTGGCGACGTTATCAAGCTAAACGGTACTGCAGATGTCAACGGCGTTCCTACCGCCGACCTATGCGGCGCTACTGATGTTCCTATCGGTATTTGCGTCGGTATTCTCCCTAACAAGTTTGATCCCGCTGGTAACATGACCTCCGGTTCTCTCATCCTTGACGTGCCTGCGGCAACTCAAATTGCTGCTTCTGGTGCTGGTTATATTCTTGTGGCAGATGATCCACATATCGAAATGGAAGTGGAAGCTTCTAACGGCACTCCTGTTGTTACCGATATGGGTCTGAATGCTTCACATGCCAACGGTGCTCGCACCGCTGCTACGGCTACTTCTCCTGCTTATCTGGACTTTGGTACTGAGGCCACAGCCTCTACCCTCAATTTCCAGATTCTTGGTATGGTTCGGCGTGTGGATAATGAGATGGGTGCTAGTGTTCGCCTGCGCGTTCGCTTCAACCGTCATCAGTATAACAGCGTCGGTACTACCGGCATCTAAGGGGGGATAGCATGAGTGTAATCAATAGTTCCAGTTTTGCTAAAGCCCTATGGCCTGGTGTTAACACTTGGTATGGCGAGGCATACAATCAGTATCCCGTGGAATGGGATAAGCTCTTTGAAAAGAGCACTTCACGTAAGGCATTCGAAGAGGATGTCGGTACTTCACACTTCGGTCTGGCAGTAGCCAAGTCTGAAGGTTCACCAGTTACTTATGACGCTGCTCGTCAAGGCTTCACTAGCCGCTACCAGCACGTTGTGTACGCACTGGGTTTCATCATCACTCGTGAAGCGTTTGATGACGACCAGTACGATGTGGTTGGTAAACTGAAGGCCCAATCGCTAGCTTTCTCTATGCGTCAAACCAAAGAGATTGTTGCAGCTAACATCTTCAACCGCGCTTTCAGCACCAACTATCTTGGTGGTGACGGTGCTTCTCTCATCGCTTCTGCTGGCGGTGGTGGCTCACCCTCTCACCCCAACGTTGCTGGTGGCACTTATACCAACGGTGTAGCCACTGCAATCGACCTTTCAGAAGCCGCTCTAGAACAAGCTTGTATCGACATTGCTGACTTCAAGAACGACCGTGGTCTCAAGATCGCTGTTCGTCCTCGCAAGCTGGTAATTCCGAAAGAGCTGATGTTCGAAGCTCATCGTATCCTAAAGACCGATGGTCAAGTTCACAGTGCTGATAACACTCTAAACGCCATCAAGACTATGGGTATGATTCCTGAGGTTGTGGTCAACCACTATCTCACAGATACCGATGCTTGGTTCATCCTCACCGATGTCAAGAACGGTCTGAAGTACTTCGAGCGCAATGGTGACGAGTTCACTATGGACGAAGATTGGGATACCGAAAACGCTAAGTATAAGGCTCGTGCTCGTTACAGCTTCGGCTGGACCGATCCACGCGGCATCTACGCTAGCCCAGGTGTCTAATGGTTTGGGGAGGGGTTTCGGCCCTTCCCCTTTCTTTCTAGGGAAATATTCTTACTAACTGCCCTAGCAGACGATATACAGATAGTAAGATTTGTCGTATATGACTAAAGGAATTTAAAATGGCACGTACTACTTTTGACGGTCCTATTCGCATCCGCCGCGGTGCTACAGTAACTCAGGCTACTAGCCGTGCTACTGGTGTAACTATTAATGCCCCTGCTGGGCAAATCACAATGAACGCTGCTTCTCTTGCCGCTGGCGCTGAAGCTACTTTCACTGTTACCAATTCATTCTGTAATGTGGCTTCTGTCCCTGTTGTTGCTCTACAAGCTGTCGGTACTGGTTTACCACAGGTTTATGTAAGCGCAGTGGCGAATGGCTCATTCAATATCACTATGACCAACCTAGACGCTGCCACGGCAGACACTACGGCTGATGTCATTAACTTTATCGTTTTCAACGGCTCTAACGCAGAACGCGGTTAATCATGACTAACGTAACAAGAACTTCCCCTCTTGTTACTCCAGTCAAATCTGTTATCGCGAATCCTAGCACAGCCACTACTACTCAACTGGTGGCGGCTGTTGCTAACAAAAAGTATCGCGTCGTAGGTTTAGCTGTAGTGACAACCCTAGCGAACAACGTAAACCTAGAATCAGCAACTACAGACATTACTGCTGTATTTCCTCTAGGTGCCAATGGTGGTGTTGTTCTTCCCTATAACGAACATGGTTGGTGTGAAACCGCTGCTGGAGAAGCTTTGCAGGTAACTACCTCGGCTGCTACCGCTGCTGGTGTACATGTCCTCTATGTAGAAATTCCGGTGGCTTCCTAATGTTTCAATGGCTTAAAAATCTATTTGGTGCAGATATTGCTGACGGTCCTTTCATTCTACCGACAGGTCCTGTAAGGAAGAATACTTCTGCTGTTAAGGCTGCTGACTACCCTAAGTCACAATACTCAGTTTACTGGGAAGTTGTAAAAACTATTGATGGGACTGGTTATAAGGCTGAGGTAAGGTTTAATCCTTGGGTAGGTGGTGGGACTTTAAGTTCTTCAACACTGACATCTCGTGATTTAAACGATCTTCAAGAACAAGTAAATAAACTTATTGTTCAGAAGATGGTAAAGTATAAGGTGGCATAATGGCACTAGCTTACGCAACTACTCTTCGAAACGCCCGCCTAGACGCGATTAACACAGCAGCTAATGCAGGCGCAGGTGCTGCTCTTTTACGTATCTATGACGGTACTCGTCCTGCTACAGGTGGTACAGCCACAACTCTTCTAGCCGAACTCACTTTTAGTGACCCGGCTTTTGGTGCTGCTGGTTCTGGTATTATTACTGCCGCTGCTATTACACAAGATGCTAGCGCTAATGCTACAGGTACCGCTACGTGGTTCCGTGTTGTAGATTCAAGCGCTACTTTTGTAATGGATGGTAACGTCGGTACTTCTGGCTCTGATCTTAACATGACTACTACTTCAATTGTAGCCACTCAGCCAGTTTCTTGTTCTTCGTTTGTTATTACTGAGGGCAATCCTTAATGAGCTTTAAAACAACTCGTATTGGTTTTCATCAAGTAGTTCAGGGAGATGTTGTTGTTTCACAACACACAGATCTTAAAGAAGCTTATGAAAAAGTCAGTGGGCTTCCTACAGGTGAGTACTTTGTAATTACGGCTAATGAGCGTATTGCTGTTACTCAACCTGTAGCTGCCCCAGCACCTTCTCCAGCTCCTAGCCCTGCTCCTGTTCCTCCTCCCCCGCCTCCGGCTCCCGCGCCAGCGCCTACACCGGCTCCTGCTCCTGCACCAACTCCGGTGCCTCCGCCAGTAACAGGTAATGCACTTTTAGACAGTGTTCTAGATTTTGCTGAGACTGCTGCTCGTAATTGGAATTATGGAGGTCATACTGTAGTTTTGGGAGTTGGGGCTCCAGCAGGTCTTCCTTACTATACAGCAGGAGAAGCTCCTTTTAGTGAAGATTACGGTTATTGGGATTATACTAATACCACTTACGAGCCTTGGCTTTTTGATCGTGCTGGTACTTGGAAACTCTTAGCAGAACTTACTGGTGCTGCTAAATATGAACAACTAGCTCAAAGTGACTTAGCTTATTATGAAAGTCGTTTAGATGCCAATGGCATCTTTATGAATAAAACAGGAGAAGAAGATACCAAGTATAGTTATGTACATTCTTGGAGTACTAACCAAGCTAAGCAAGACGCTGCTTACACAGCAACACAGGCAGGTTTTCCAGACCATTACTCTGTTAATACTTTATTCTGGACAGAGAGAGAATTGTGGGTTCGTTTAAATGCTGCTGTTAATTACCATGATGTGAATCCAACTACTGCTGTGTTGGGCAATGCTCAAGCAATGGTAAATCAATGGGATCAAGCTTGTGCTGGTCGCAAAGCTCCTTTGGTAACCTACACACAGCATGAAGGTGGTGGTCCAGAACCAGATGCTTTAGTGACTTCACCATGGATGTCTGCTTTATATTTTCAAGCAGCAAGAAAATACATTGCAAAAGTTCCGAGTGCTGCAACACAAGTGTATCGTCAAGCATCAGATTATTTTGATTATCTAAATACTCCTGGTACTCGTGGTTTCTATCCTGGTAGTGACGCTCATCCAGAATTTACTGGTTTAGTGTTTCCTGCCTACCTTGCTGGTGGTACCACAAGCGGTGATGCAGGACCAGACGAAGGTAACATGTCACATGCTTTAGATATGGCCGGATTCTGTGCTTTTGTTATTAAAGCTAAACAAGCTTTAAGTTTGGATACAACTTTAGCTGTAAAACGTTTAGCGGAAATGAAAGCAACGGCTATTCGTGATTTTGAAAATTATACTAGAGAAGCCACTTGGCTTCCTAAGTATCGTCTTACTCCTCCACGGAAATTCAATTGGATGGTCCGTGGTCTTTATGAACTAATTCGTAACGAAACTTAAACATGGCCCATATCACTGAAGATCGTGTAATTGAAACATCTACTACCACAGGCACGGGTGCCTTTACCCTTGCAGGTGCGTTAACTGGTTATCGCACATTTTCTTCAGTGATGACTAGCCCTAGTGATACCTGCTGGTATGCAATCTGGGGTGTAGATTCTAACGGAGAGTCTACCGGAGAATGGGAAACTGGCTTAGGAACATATAGTGCAAGTAACACACTTACTCGTACAACTGTTCTAGAATCTAATACAGGTTCTGCCGTTTCCTTTTCTGCTGGTACTAAATATGTAGCTATTTCTGCAGTCGCTGGTAGAACAGTACAGCTAGATAATCAAAATGTGGTTATTCTTCCAGAAGCAAATACTACTCCTGTTACTACACCTGCTGCTAGCACTTTAGGTTTGTTTAGTCGAAAAGTTGCTGGACGCATGATGTTAAAAATGGTAGGTCCTTCTGGCTTGGATACTATTTTACAACCTGCTATTTTTCAAAACCGTTGTCTTTTATATGTTCCTTCTACTGGCACAACTGGTACAGGTTCTGGAACAGGTTTTGGTCCTGTATGGACTTCTGGTGGTACAGTAAGTCATCCAACTCCATCAACAACGGCGCCGGCAGTCTCCAACCAAATGCGGCGTACACGTTACGCTAATGTGGTTACGACAACTAATCAGACACTTGGAATTAAAGCAGCCGCTGCAGATACACTTAATTACTGGCGTGGGAATGCCGCTGGTTTAGGTGGATTCTTCTATGCTGCTCGCTTTATTGTAGAACTATACCCTGCTTCTACAGTACGTATTTTTGCAGGACTAACTGCTTCTAGCGCTACTTATGTAGTTGCCTCAGATACCGTTTTAAATAACACATGTGGTTTGTGGCATGCCACTACGGATCCTAGTAGTGGTGCTAATAGTTTTAATTTTGTAACTAGAGATACAACGACCACTACAAAACAATCTATTGCTTTATCTAACGCTATCGCAGCCGGTAATAGTTATGATTTTTACATGTGGTGTGCTCCTAATGGCTCTGAGATCTTTTTTAGACTAGAAGATGTAGTGAATGGTGTGAGTTATACAGGTAGTAGCACAACTACTCTACCAGCCTCTACTGCTTTTATGGGACCTCAGTGTGCTATGTCGAATGGAACAGCAAACACTACTGTAACAACTACAGCTATTGGTATTGCTGGTGTTTATACAGAAGCAGATAGATAGGGTAAATGGCAACCCTAAGAACAGTCACTGTCAAAACATCTGGCGGTGACTATACAACATTATCTGCGGCTGTAGCTGCCGAATGTGCTTCTACAAACCTTGTCTCTTTAGATCGCCAACTTGATATTGTTTGTGATGCTATTCTTGACACTACACGGGTTACAATCCCCTCAACTTGTACCACGGACGCAACGCGCTATGTCCGTGTGGTTGGGCCTGCTCACCTCGGAGTTGTAGCAAACGCTTATAGACTTCATCCAACAGCAGACTTTAACAAGGCATTAACAATCCAGACGGCATATGTTCATCTGGTTGATATTTCTGTACAGCACGAATCGACATCTGGAAATACATCAAACGGTGACGCGGCTGTTTATTATGACCCACCTAGTGCTACAGCATTACTTACTTTAGATAAACTTCTCTCCCTGAAGTCCGCCCACCAGGGCGTTATCGTGACGCAGGGAGTCATCAAGGCGAAGAACAGTGCGGTAGTCGCCTCAACTACTGCGATGGAGATCGGGGATAACACCGGCTCGTCGCTTAGCACCTACGTCTACAACTGCGTTCTGAAAGGTGGCACTGGGGCTGGTCTAGAGAAGATCGGCAACGGCACTACGCAGGCGACCAACTGTTATGCCGCAAGCGACTCAACCAGTGCCTATCTACAAACGCTTGGCACGCTCACAAGAACTACTTGTGCTTCAGATGATACAACTGGTAGTACTGGACTCCAGTCAATTGCTTATAGCACAACAAATTTTACTAATGTAACTGCGGGATCAGAAGATTTTCACATAGTCTCTGGATCTTCTCTTATTGATGCTGGAACTGACTTAAGTGCAGATAGTGCTTTTGCTTTTTCAACAGACATGTATGGGGATACTAGAACAACTCCATGGGATGTTGGTGTAGATCAAATCTCTGGAGTTCCTACAGGGGATTTAGCAGAAACAAACGCTAACGATACATTATCAGCCACAGGAGCTGGTTTTGCTGGTTATACACCACGTCGTAGCAAGAGTTTCTTTGGTACAGGTACTTTTGCTGCAGGTCCTTTTGGTGAATGGAAACAAGGTAGTGTTTCTTCTGCTCCCTCTGGTACCCTAGCTAAAACCAACCTTAATGATACAAGTTCTGGACAAGCAACAACGACTGTTGTTACTTCCTTAGCTAGAACAAACACAAACGATACTAGTGCTGTCTCTGTTACTACAACAGTTCTTTCAACACTAGCTCGTACAAATCAGAATGACACAAGTGCGGCTATAGGTAATACCTGGCCTACCAGTGTTCTAGCGGAAACAAATGCTGATGATACACTTGCTGCTTCTGGTAGTGTGGGAGCAGCAGCTTCAGGCACTTTAGCAGTAACCAATGCAAATGACACTAGTGCTATTCAGGTTACAACGACAATCACTAGCTCATTAGTTCGCACTAACCAAAATGATACAAGCGCTGCAAGTGTTAATACAACCGTTGTAACATCACTTGCTAGAACAAACGTCAATGACACTAGTAGTGCTCAAGCGACAACAACAATTTTAAGTACTCTTGCTGTTACCAATGGTAATGACACTGTAAATGCTAGTGGTTCAGTTGGTTCTGCTGTATCTAGTTCGTTAGCAGTTACCAATCAAAACGACACGTTAGCAGCTTCTGGTTCTACAACAATAACATCGACACTCTCAGTTACAAATCTAAACGATACAAGTTCTATTAGTGGAACTACTTCAGTAAATGCAACACTTTCTAAAACTAACAGTGACGATACTTTAGTAGCTTCAGGAACATCCGGTACTCCTGCTGCCGGTATCGGCACTAAACTTCCACTAACAGGAGTAGGCGGATAATGGACAACCAAGAGGAACTACAACTAACTGAGCGAGAAATGCTCATTGCAAAGACTGCCGCTAAAATGGCAGTCAAGGAAATTCAGGACTCTTTTTACAAAGAGATTGGTAAGGGAGTAGTTACAAAACTACTTGTTTGGATAGGACTAGCTACCGTAGCTTTTTTAGCTGGCAAAGGTTATATTAAGTTCCCATGAGAAAAACTAAATGGCCTGGTAATTGGAAGTATGACTGCCCTCGTTGCAGTTTTACTTTCCCTTCTTCCGACATTCGTAAAGAATGGACGGGCCTATATGTATGTAGAAGTTGCTGGGAACCAAAGCATCCTCAGCTAATGATTAAGATTAGGCCAGAAACTGCTGTGCCTGCTTTTAAGAACCGAGAGTCTATTACAGAGTTTGTGCCTGCTAGCTGTGATATTGTTTCTTCTAGTGGCTATGCTGGCTTAGCAGAGGCTGGTTGTGCTCAAGCCGGTAATGATTCTGTTCCTTACTCTGTTCTCTATGATCTTACAACTAACGGACACGAATAATGGCAACAAGTGGCGTAACTACCAATCAACTCACACGCAATCAATTCATCGAGGCCGCTCTGCGTACCCTCGGTGTTCTTGCTTTAGATCAGACTCCCACTACCACTGAGTATACCAATGCCCTTATTAAACTGAACGCTCTTGTTGGAGAGTTCCGTACTAAGGGCCTTATGGTTTGGGATCGTACAACTTACACAATGAGTTTAACAAGTGGAACGTCTTCTTACACTATTGGAACTGGGCAGACTCTCAATACTCCTTATCCTGTCCATTTGCTACAAGCTGTACGTTTGGACTCGACTTCAGAGACTCGCATTCCACTGGAAGTTATTAGTGATTTCAACTATAACCTCCTACCTACTTCAACTAGTGGTGTACCTATTCAAGTAACATATCAGCCTAAAGTCAATTTAGGTGTGATTAAGGTTTGGCCTGAACCAGACTCTTACTCTCAGACAAATGTTACCATTCAGCTTACCTACCTACGCCCTATTGAGTATTTCTCTGCTTCTACAGATACTGCTGACTTCCCTGAAGAATGGGTGTCCGCCATTATCTATAACCTAGCAGTTCGTATGGCTCCTGAATATGGTGTTCCTCTTAGTGATCGTAGTTTGCTTATTAAAGAAGCAGAGTCTTATCTACAGACAGCAGAAGACAACTCATTTGAAGACACCTCTCTATTCTTTCAACCTTCACGTAAACAATAATGGCTTTCACTAAATCTCCAGAGACTAGTACTTATAGAACTGTAGATCTTGAGTTTACGGAGAACTCCTGGCTACGTAGTGGTACCTTTGGGCAACACCGTGATCCAGAACTTATTAATATGTTCTTTGAACGTAATACTAATGAGAATCAAACACGATCAATGGTATTAGTGAAACGCCCAGGATTCTATGACTCTGTTATTAGTTTAGGTAAAAGTTCTTCTTCTAGTTTAGTCAATGGATTTTTTCAAGATTCATCTACTAACTATATTTATTGGTCTACTGAAAATAAAGTATTTTCATACAACGTAGTCACGACTACACTAACTCAAATTGCTACTATTGCTAGCACAGAAACTTCTTATATTAATTCAGTAGGTTTTTGTAGTTTCTTAACTAGTACTGGTACTCGTTATATTTGCTTTAACAACGGTGCTGAACTTTGGTATCATGTTGTGGGTTCAGGTTCTAGTACTAAGGTTACGGATGCAGATTATCCAGGTACTACCTATCCCTCTATTGTCTTTTTAGATGGTTATCTTTTTGTAATTAAAAGAGACACTGGAGATATTTATAACTCTAATTTAGATGATCCCTCAGCATGGACGGCTGGTAATTATGCTACTGCTGAAATAAATTCTGATTATGCTGTGGCTTTAGCTAAAGTCAAAAACTATCTTGTATGTTTTGGTAGAGATGGCATTGAGTTTTTTTATGATGCTGCTAATTTATCCGGTTCTCCTCTTGGTAGAAACGAGTCTTTCTATAAGGCTATTTCTTTAACTAGTAATGTTTGTACTATTGGAGATTCTTTATTTTTCTCTGGTAATTTACAAAATCAAGGTAATAG
>OFRC01000205.1_pt1 | contig 17590 bp, 32 predicted proteins | sample 1543051 | NCBI WGS metagenome assembly OFRC01 (sample SAMN07774231, study PRJEB24372) | wastewater metagenome
TGGCCGAATTACCCGCACGCCGCCCTGGCGTGGAAGAACCTATACCCCCTGGCATGGTCCTTGCCGAAGGCCGGTTGTGTGGATGGTGTTCTTCGGCACCATGCAGCCAGCGATGGGTGCAAGCTTGCGCTTCGCCTTGGCCTTCTCCTTCGTCGGCATGGCAGCAACGGAAGCAGGTGCCGAGACAGCAGCAGGCGGCAGCGTGGGCGCCTGAATCACGTGCACGGTAGGCGCGCTCTTCAGCGAGTCGAGCACGCGAACGAGACAGGCGAGCTCCGTTCGTGTGCTGCTGCTGGCATAGCTGAAGAAGTTCCAGGCGATCGACCAGCTCAGGCTGTCACCTTGCGGGCACATGCCAGGAGGCAACGGCGCTGCGTTGACCGGGGCGGGCAGCACGTACATGTTCTGCCTGCTCCAGTCGGCGAGGCTGGCCGAACCCCCTGCACCACCACCCGCCGACATACTGCCAGACAGCGACGCGCTGGCCGCTGCGTTCGCGCTGGCTTCGGCGCTGGATGTCGAGCCGCTCGAGCTGCTGAGCGTATTCGTCGAGGTCGACGGCACCGAGGGCGTCGATGGTTGGGTGCAGGTCGGCCAATTGGTGCCTCCGTTCTTGCAGGTGGTGGCGTGTGATGCAGCGCTGGCCAGGGCCAAAGCGGCTGCGACGATGAGGTGGGTGGGTTTCAAGGTTGGCTTTCGTGGTGGGAATTCGTTGGGCTACGGCATGACCTTGCTGATGCGGTACGTGACGCCGCCGAGCACCAGCGTCTGACCCTTGCGGATGAGCAGCGGGCTTGCACGCTGGCCCTCGATCGCGACGATCGATGGGCGTCCCGTTGCCTCGCCCCTTCGGCCTGCGGATCAACATCACAGCGACCTCGCCTTCCGGGCGGCCGACGCCTGAGCGATGCGCCCTGCCCATTGCTTGACGAGTTCGGCCCCGTGCTTCCAATCGGCGCCGAACACGCGCTCCAGCGTGGCCCGGAAGTGCGGTGTGATCGTGCGCAGTTCGTGCGACTCGATGTGCGCGCCGATGGATGCCAGCGCTCTGGCCTCGCATCCGCGGCAGCGCGCGGTGAAGCCGTCGCGAGTGGGGTCGCCCTCGGCATCGCGGCAGTCCTTGCACGTCACTTCGCGCACTCCGAGCAGACCAGGGTGCGAAGACCTCGCTGGGCGCCCTTGGTGACCTTGCGCATGCGCCGCCCGAAGATGCCGCGGTTCTGCGAGCACTCCGGGCACTTAAACGTCATCGCTTGCCCGTAGCCGGCCGGGCGAAACGTCACGTCTGCAGGGCGGTTGTTCTCGGAGCGGCTCATGCAGCGTCCTTCATGGGCTGCGAGGCGCCCCACTTGTAGGCTTCCCACATGCGCAGATTCGCCAAACGCGCGACGTCGACAGCTTGCGCAGCGGTCAGCTTGGTAGCGTCCTTGTTCGGAGTCGCGCGACGTTCGCACGCCACCAACACCGGCATCGACGACCCTGGGCGCCGCTCCAGCAGCAGCACGCCAGATCGTGGCGAGGCCATGCAATCGAACAGCGCGGCGTCCCACAGATCGCGCGGCATCGCGTAGTAGTGCTTCCAGACCTTTGGCGGCCACTCGCGCGGCGACGGCGCGTCCCACACCCACCGCTTGCCACCTTTGGGGTCGGGCTCGTAGTGCCCGCCGGTGGGGTGGTGCCACCACTTGTCCTTGCGCGCATCGGCCTTGAAGTCGGCGCGGCTGATCTTGACCTCGACGTCGATGATGCGCAGGTCCGTAGTGACGGCAAGCACGTCGCACTCGTGGCCGGTCCAGTTGCAGTTCGGCACCAGCACAACGCACTTGCGCTGCAGCGTCTGCAGGCTGATGGCGCGGGCGATGAGGCCCTCGTTCCAGTGGACCGTCATGCGAGCTTCCTCAGGCCCCAGTGGGCGAGCAGTAGGGCCTCGCCGCGGTTGTGGTCCTTCGCCCGCTTGAGCATCGGCTCCATCTCCGGGTACAGCGTGCGAGCGATGCCCAGCGACGCGTCCTTGCTGCTGCCGAGGCCGTACATCGACTTCCAGGTCTGCGGGTCGACCCAGTGCACCTCGATGCCGGCGAGCGCCAGCACCGCGCGCACGCAGCCCTTCGTCTCCATGAGCGAGCCGCCGGACTGCGGCGAGTTGACGCGGCCAGGGAACGTGTGCACCTGCTCGACGATCGCCAGAGCCTTCTCGCCAGGCGCCACGAGTCGGCGCACCGCGGCCATCAGTTCCACCGGTGCGATGGCGCGCTTGACCATGCCCTTGCCCGGGAGCGTGAACGTGGGCATGTCGGTGATCTCGGTCGTGCCGTTCGGCACCACGCGCGCAATCGCTCCATCGAGCCCGAGGTCGATTCCGAGGATCACGGTCACGGGAGCGCCCTCCAGCCCATCTCGCCGAGCGAGACGACGATGTAGGCGGCGGCCACGAGGCCCACGGCGAGGATGAGGCTGGTGGTCAGGCGCTTCCAGCGCGCCGGCGGCTCGATCGGGCGGCCGACGATGGCGGCTCCGCAGTCGCAGTCTCGCGTGCCGCCTTCGCAGCCGCCGGTGCAGTTCGCCGGGCACGTGCGGCCCTGGTTGCAGTTGCCGGTGCAAGGTGGGCACGTGGCCCGTGGCGCGGCTTGTTCGGTGATGTCCATGGTTCCCCCTTGGTGTCAGAGCGAGATCACTTCCGCGCTCGGTGTCTTGCTGCGCAGGAGCGCGCTCACGCGGCGCTGCGTCTCGGCCTGGGCCTGCGACATCTCGCGCTCGGTGAGGCCTTCGAGGCACTGCTCGTAGATCGCCAGCACGTCGCGCAGCGCCTTCAGTCCCGGCGCGTCGAGGCGCATTCCCTGCCCGTCGCTCAAGCGCTTGGAAGCAGCCACCATCGCGGCGATGGCGTCGTTCACGGTCGGCATCACCTCGAGGGGGTCGAGCTTGTGCAGGTGCAGCGCGAGGGTTTCGACGGAGTTCACGGCATCCGACAGCGACCTCCACTCCTCAACGCCCGGATGACTGCCTCGGGCCATCGTGTCGAGCGACGACAGGAACTCGCCCATCACTCGATCGCGCTGCTCCTTCGATGCCGGGCGCAGGGCCGCGAGCGGGTTCAGCAGGACCGGCTTCTGGCGGTAGGTCGAGCGTTTCCTCACGCTGCGGCTCCTTCGCGTACGGCCGCCGCGGGCTGTTGCGCATGGCGCTCGTCGAGCACCTCGGCTGCCCACGTCAGGCGCTCGTCGTCGACCGGCCGGCCTGCGCGCTCCTCGGCGAAGACACGGCGCGCGATGTCGCGTACCAGCTCGTCACGTTCCTGGCGGTTCATTCGAAGGCCTCCGAGGTCTTGCTGACTGCCTTGCCGATCGACTGCACGTCGGCCGTCGAGTCGGTCCACTGCTGAAACTGGCCGTAGAAGTCGAGCGGCACGCGCTTGCCGCGCTCACCCTGTCGGTTCTTGAGCACCGTGAGCGCCATCACCTTCCGGTCGCTCCAGTGGCGCGCGACCCAGAGGCCGAAGACGGCATCCGCGTCCTGCTCGATCGCGCCGCTGTCGCGCAGGTCGCCGAGCGTCGGCTCAGGCGTCGAGCGCTTCTCGACCTCGCGGCTGAGCTGGGAGAGCAGGACGACGGTGATGCGCAGCTGCTTGGCCAGCGCCTTCAGCCCCCGGGTGATCTCCTCGAGCTCGGTGTTCCGGTTCACGCCCTTGCCCGGGTTCTGGCCAGAGCACAGCTGCAGGTAGTCGATGACCAGCAGCTTCAGCCCGTCGCGGCGCACGGCGAAGGCCTTCGCGCGGATGTCGGCGAGCGTGAGCGCGGCCTGGTCGTCGATCCACAGCGGCAGCTTCCCGAGCATCTCGACGGCTGCCGAGAGCCGGCCCCAGCTCATGTCCGAGAGCCTGCCGCGCTGCATCTCGCCGTAGTCGACGCCGCCGAGGTTCGCGAGTGCGCGGTCGGCGACCTCCTCGCCGGGCATCTCCTGGGACAGCACCAGCACGCCGCGGTTGAGCACCTTCGCGTGGTGCAGGCCGAACTGCAGGGCCAGCGAGGACTTGCCCACCGATGGCCGTGCGGCGAGCACGTAGACGCGGCCCTCCTGGAAGCCGCCGTTGAGCTGCTCGTCGAGGTCGGTCAGGCCGGTCGGGAAGGCCACCGGGATCTCACCGGTGGCGATGTCGTTGAAGTGGTCGATCCGCTTGACCGCCAGCTCTGCCGCCTGCACCGGGCCCTGCTTCAGGCTGCCCTGCTGCACGCGGTCGAAGAGCGCCACGCAGCGCTCGATGCGGTCGTTCGCCGTGCCGCCGGCGCCGAAGGCGATCGTGGCTGCCTCGTCCGATGCTGCGACCAGAGCGCGCTGCAGCGCCTTCTCGCGCACGATCTCGGCGTAGCGGCGGATGTTCGCCGCGCTGGGCACGCTCGAAGACATCGCGTTGAGGTACGACATGCCGCCGACGTCGGTGTCCTTGCCGCTCTCGCGCAGCGCTAGGGCGACCGTGATGACGTCGGCCGGCTTGTTCGCGTTCACCAGCCCGCCGATCGCCGCGAAGGTGAGCCGGTGCTCGTGGCGGTAGAAGTCGGACTCGTGCAGCAGGTCGCCGACGCGATCCCACGCGGAGTTGTCGAGCAGCAGCGCGCCGAGAACGCTCTGCTCGGCCTCGATCGACTGCGGCGGCACGCGCAGCATCCCGATCTGCTCGTCGCGCGGGTGGTGGTCCATGGCGTGCGCGCTCATGCGGCCTCCGAGGTCGTCTTCTCGATGACCTGCTTCTTGCCGTTCTCACCGAGCAGGTAGTCGAAGTCGGCCCGCCACTTCTCATGCCCCTTCCCGGGGGATATGCGACCCATCACGAAGTCGTTGTCGCGCGCCCTCGCGAAGTAGGCCGAGATCCAGCGCATCGCATGCTCGGCGCTCTCGGCGCGGCGCGTTCCGTCGCTCTTGCGGCTGGACAGCACCCAACCCCAGAAGCCACGCATCGCCTTCTGGCGGGCCTCCCAGGTCTTCCCGTCGCGCAGCCGGATCTTCGGCAGGCTCGGAAGCTCGCGGTGGTAGGCGTCGACGATGGCGCCGTACGGGCACGGAACCGTCTGCTGGATTTGGTCGCCGAGCAGGTCCGGAGGCGAAGCCAACGGACGAGAACCCGAAGGGTTCTTCTCTTCTATTCCCTGTCCCTTTACTGTCCCTGTCCCTGTCCCTGTCCCTTGGTGAACGTCACGTACAACGTCACGTGCACCGTGACGTTCACCGTCACGTGTTCCGTCACGTGTTCCGTCACGTTGTACGTCGGTGCCGCTCTGTTGAGCACGTCGCTTCGCTTCGCGAGCCTCTGTCGCTGCCTTCGTCCGGGCCCGCTGGGCGACCTTCGCCTCCCAGGATTCCATCGCCTTCTGCGCGACATGCCTGTGGTAAAGCCGACCGTCCGAGCACTTGACGAAATGGAGCAAGGCACGCTCCTTGACCCGTGCCCACTCCTTCGGATCGCACCGTGCGAGGTCGGCCAGCACCTCGTCGTCGTCGGGAAGCGATGCGGCCGGCACCTGGTGCCAGCATTCGCACCAGAGCGACACCGCGGCGTGCGCGACTCGCGGATCCTTCTTCGCCTTGATCCACAGGGACGAGGTCAGCAGGGTTCGGACATCGAGCGGCATGAAGCCGAAGTCGCGCAGGTCAACTTCCGGTGGGACCAGCGGAGCCGGCAGTTCAGCGGCCGTCATGCGGCGCCTCCGTTCTTGTTTGAATCGTCGATGTGGCGCAATCGACGCCACTGCTCGAGGAAAGACTCAGGCGGCGGCTCGACGGATGGATCGAAGCGCCGGGCCGGGCTGACCTCGAAAATGGAAGCCGTGAGCGGCGATCGGGCTACGCGGCGCGGCTTCGGGTCGCTGGTGGCGATGCGCACGCCGTCGCCCAGGCGGAAGTAGAGAGACGGCATGCGGTGCGCGTCCGGGGCAATCCGACGCGCCAGCGCGCCCGCATTGACCGCCGGGGTCAGGAAGGCGACCGCCTGCTTCCTGTGGAAGCCGCAAGCCTCGCCGAGCTCCGCCGCCGTGCACTCCGTGCCTTCGGGCAGCAGCTGCAGGTGGCGGATCACCCGGTCAGCGACGCTGCCGGGCTTGGCGATGAAGCAGCGACTGTTCATGTCCGCCGACAGGCGCGCCTTGCGTGTGGCAGCGCACAGAGTGCGGAAACAGACAGACGCTCGCCGCCGCAGCGTGCCCACAATGCGGCGCGGCGAGGCTGGGCTCCCTTGAAGCAGATCATCTCGGCGCCCTCGCCCACGTGAACACCGAGGCCGCCGGCAGGACGTGTGCCCACAGGTCGCCGCGACGCACAGCGCTGACCGTGCTGCGGTGCACTCCATGCCGCGCAGCCTCTTCCGCTGACGTGGTGCACGACGTCAGGATCTGACGGATCGCCAGGTCATCAAGCTTCGCGTTGCGCCGGCCGACCAGCGTCTTCGCTGCCCTCGCCTGCGCCGTCTGCAGCTCGCCGCGCCTGGACTGCTCACGGGCCTGCTGGGCGCGCGTGATGACCTGGAAGTGCCGCACGTCCACGCACTGCGGGTTCATGCAGCGCGGCCGGATCACCTGGTCGGCGGTGAGACGGCGGCCCTTCTCCATGAAAAACAGCACGCCGCGCACCGACTGCTTGCCCTTGAGCGAGTCGGGCCACGCGAAGCCGGCCGGCGCGTAGACCACGGGTGTGACGCCGCTGAAGTCGCCTGTCCACTCGGCGCACTCTCCGACCTGGACGATCCTGTCGTGTATCCCTGCGCGCCACTGGGCGCGCGTCATCGGTGGGCGGCTCATTGCCGTGCGCCTGATGTGGCGACGCGGTCCAGTTCGATCACCGCGGCATCCCACGCGGGCCACGATGCTTCGCAGACCTCGGGCACCGGCACGAACTCCACCGGCTGCGATGGCTGCTCGACGATGTTCGAGCAGAGCTGGAACAGCTCACTCCCCCACGAGAGACGAGATCCCTGCTGCGTCGGCGTGCTGATGCGAAGCGTGCTCATCGACGCCCCCTTTCGTGTGCTGTGGAGGCATCCACCCCCAAGGTCGGACCTAGGGGCTTGGAGCGATTGCGCTGGCCGTCTACCTTCGGCGACATGGCCCAGGCAACAGTCACGAGCGCAGCGAGAACCGCGAGGAAGAAGGCGCCGACCATGTCAGGCCGCCTTCACTTCGGTCTCGCCGGTCTCCGTACCAGCCGGCTTTGGCTCAGGCCGGCGTTCGCTCGAATGGATGTCGTGAAGACCGCGGCCCAGGCTGTAAGACGGGTTCGTGGTCTTCCCGCTACCGAGGTCGCTGATCGACGACTGGGCCACGCCGAGCTCGGCCGCGAGTAGCAGCTGTGTCCAGCCGCGCGCCTTCAGTTCTGCCAGTAGTGCTTTCCAGTCCATCGGGTCCGTCCATGCATCGGTTTCCCGATATGGTACTTATCGGCGTTCCGATTTGCAAGTCCGGCAGATTCCGGTCTGTGGCTTCTCGTGATCGGACCCCCTTCGGACAGCGCATGCACGACGCGCGGAGGGCCGCTGGTTTGGACCAGAAGACGGTCGCGAAGAAGATCGGCGTCAGCCAGAGCACGCTCTCTGAACTTGAGCGCGACGCGAAGGGCACCAGTCACGTCGTTGCCTTCGCCAGCCTGTACAGCGTCAGTGCGCATTGGCTGGCCACAGGAGAAGGCTCCGATCGCGACGCCGACACGCTGAGCGCCGAAGCCCTCGCGCTGGCGCGCGCCTACGAGCGGCTGAACGAAAGCGAGCGGCACCGCCTGCGTCTGCTGATGCTCGCAGCCCGCGACGGCGTCAACCCTCAGAACATCACTTCGCCGAATCCTGACGCGAAGGGCATCGTCACTCCTCTCGACCTAGACTCTGGCCTCGGCGATCTCGCACCGTTGCAGCCGAGGCAGAAGCGAAGGATCTGACATGCGAAGCGCCATTCCCTGCCTGGTCGTGCTGCTGGCTGCCGCGGCGCCGCACGCTGGGTTGGCTGCAAACAAGTGCACTGGCTTGAACGGCGAGGTCATCTACAGCGACAAGGCATGCCCACCAGCTCCCGGCCTTGCGCGGCTTGACCCGGTGCCAACCAGGTCAGCGCCCAAAGGCAATGGCGTGCTCACCCCCGCCGAGCGCAAGGCGATAGTCGACCAGATGAACGCGGAGATACCTGCGGCGATAGCCAGACAAGCAAGACAGGAAGCGGAGGCGACGAAGCTTCGGAACCGCGAAGATGCGGCCCGGCCACGGACCACAACAGTTGGCCAGGACATGGGTTTCGACGACTGTCGTAAGCTCGTCGCCGGAGCGCTGATCGGAGTGGCCGGCTACACCAGGACAATTGTGCTGATGGACAACCAAGCGGTCACGATGCACCGCGTTTGTCTCGCGGATGGAAGCCTGCTGCTCACCTGCAGCGCCGCGGATCGCAGGTTCGTACGGACGACATCTCCTCCAGACGGTCGCGGCTGCTGATCGATCACCAGGCCCGCCGAGTGCGGGCTTTTTCACGCCGATCGAGAACTACTTAACGCCATACGCAATCGGTGAACCGATGCTATATCGGTTTACCGTTGACAAGTTGCATCGGTTTGCCGATACTTCATTCCAACGCCCCGCCGTTCGGGGCGCTGGAGCGAAAAGATGCAGCCCACGGTTCCCCAGCACGCAACGATCGACGAAGCCGTCCGCGCCGTCACGGCGTTCGGCAGCTTCGCCGACCTGAAGGACACGCAGCCGACCTACGCGCCGACGTTCTACGCGCGCCGCTTCACGAAGGACGAGCAGGCCGCCGCACGCCGCGTGGCCGAAGCCTTCAACGCCTGGGCCTCGCGGCCCGAGAACGGCCGCAGCCGCCTGGCGGAGGTGGTGCTGTGAACGCCAGCCGCATCCACGTCGACCACACCCTGCCTCCGGAGCAGTTCACCGTCGCCCTGAAGCGCGAGGCGCACAGGGTCCGCGAAGAGCGCCGCCTGATTCGCATGTGGGATCAGATCCGCGAGCGTCGCATCCAGACCACCCAACAGGCTTTCGAGCGCATGGGCTGGACCCCCGAGATGGCGCGCCAGATGGCCGAGAGCAATGTGTCGGGGCTCGCGGCATGAGCGCGCTGCACCTGCACCTGGCGCGCGAGGCCGCGCTGCACGCTGCCTGGGAAGCGTTCCTCGCCGACGTACCGATGTCATGGGTGCGGGCATGACTCGCGCCGTCTTCCAGTTCCTGCTCGTCGAGCTCTGCTGCATCTTCGGCGCGCTGTTGGCCGTGCACTGGGGGCTGCGCGCATGAGCCGCCTGCACTCCGCCACCTACACGATCCCGCTGCACCGGCCGTGGTGGTCGATCATCTGGCGCGCGCTGCAGGTGCGCTGGCTGCGCCACCAGCGGCAGTGCGTGATCGACGAGGTCGAGGGCTACCTCGAAGCCGGCGTGAAGCTGGGCCCGGACTACATCCGCAACGCAAGCGAACAAATCGCCGACTACGACTCTCGCATCGCACTCCTGGAGATTGCAACTTGAGTCGAGTGCTGGATATGACCGGTCAGAGATTCGGGCGTCTGGTGGCCCTGCGGCTGGATGAGTCGTGCCAATCGGGCCTGAGGCGATGGATGTGCAAGTGCGACTGCGGGATTGAGAAGTCAGTTTGTGGAGGCTCTCTTCGCGACGGCAAGTCGATGTCCTGCGGCTGCTTGCTGCGCGATGTAGCTCGAGCCAGAGGCCGCGCTTCACGTACTCACGGGATGTCGCACAGCTCAACCTATCGCGTGTGGAAAAGCATGGTGGCCCGCTGCACGAATCCTCGCCACGTGCACTTTTCCAACTACGGCGGAAGAGGCATTCGCATATGCGAACGGTGGCGGCACAGTTTCGCTGCGTTCCTCGAAGACATGGGGCCGCGACCCGATGGACTGACGATCGACAGGTTCCCCGACAACAACGGGAACTACGAGCCAGGTAACTGTCGATGGGCCAGCTTGGTTGAGCAGGCAAACAACCGCCGAGGGAACTCTCTGGTGATCTATCAGGGGGAATCAATGACGGTTTCGATGCTTGCGCGGCGTTCGCTGCTGCCCGTTCACGTTGTCAAGTACAGGCTCAAGGTTGGCTGGCCTGTCGATCGAGCGGCCAGTGAGCCAGTGCGCCCGCGCAAGGCAACGCTTCAACAGGAGGCACGCTGATGGCCACCCTGCCCAGCCGCGCCCGCTATATCGGAGGAACCGACGCCTCTGTGATCCTCGGCGTGCACCCGCGCCGCACCGCGGTGGACCTCTGGCTGGAGAAGACCGGCCAGGCCGTGGCGAGGCCGGAGAACGCGCAGCTGGAGGCGCTGTTCAAGAGGGGACGCAGGCTCGAGCCGGTTATCTTGGAGATGACTGTCGACAAGCTCCGCGACCGAGGCCACCACGTCAAGGTGCTGGCCAAGAACCGCCGCTACCGCGACGCGAAGCACCGCTTCCTCTCGGCCGAGATCGACAGCGAGCTGGAGATCGACGGCGAGGAGGTCAACTGGGACGGCAAGAGCGTCCACTACTCCCAGGCCGACAAGTGGGGCGAGCCCGAGTCGGAGGACATCCCCATCCACTACGCCGCGCAGTTCATGCACGGCCTGATGGTGCACCCCGGCCAGCGCCAGCGCACCCTCGTGTCCGCGCTGCGCAGCCTCGATGACGTCGACCTCTACTGGACGCGCCGCGATGAAGTGACCATCGCCGCGATGCGCGAGCGCGAGGTGCGCTTCTGGACCGACAACGTCAAGGGCAAGGTGCCGCCGGCGCCGACCAGCCTGGAGGACATCCGGGGCCTGTTCCCGAAGGTCCGCCCGACGAACATCGAGGCGACGCCGGAGATCGCCGCCAAGGTGGCCGAGCTACGAGAGATCGGCAAGCAGGCCAAGGACCTCGAGGAGCGCGCCACCGTGCTGCGCTTCCAGATCGGTCAGTTCATGGGTGACCACGCGCTGCTCACACATGGCGTGCGCGACCTCATCAGCTTCGAGGAGCAGACCCGCTCCAGCTTCGACCTGCACTCCTTCCGCCGCAAGCACGCGGACTGGGAGGAGATGTTCACCCGGCGCAGCAGCACCCGCGTGCTGCGCTTCGCCGCCAAGCGCGGCTGACCCTTTCCCACCACCACAGAGGACGAGAGACGCATGAACACCGCATTGCGTGAAGTGGCCACCGGCCAGGCCGGCCAGAAGCCGCAGCAGGGCATCCTGACGATGCTCGAGAACCCGAGGGTCGCCAAGGGCATGGCGGCCGTCGCCGGCAAGTTCCTGTCGCCCGACAAGATGCTGCGCCTGTGCATCAACGCCGTGCACAAGACGCCGGACCTGATGCGCTGCGACCCGAAGACGGTGCTGGGCGCCATGATGGCCTCGGCCGCGCTCGACCTGGAGCCGAACACGGTGCAGCAGCAGGCCTTCCTGATCCCGTACGCGCGGAACAAGAAGGTCGGCGACGAGTGGGTGAAGGTCTACGACTGCCAGTTTCAGATCGGGGCGCGCGGCTTCCGCACGCTGGCCTACCGCTCGCCGCGCGTGCGCTCCATCGAGGCCGGCTCCATCCGCGTCGGCGACCACTTCAAGAACCGCATCGGCAAGGGCGGCGGCTTCGAGTATGAGATGTCGCTGGCCGATCGTGGTGCCCTCACCGGTGCCTGGAGCTACGTGCAGCTGGTCGACGGCGGCGAGCTGACCTGCGTGCTGCCGCTGGACGAGGTGATGAAGATCCGCGCCCGCAGCGAAACCTTCCGCTCCCTGACCGCGGCGATCGAGAAGGCGAACAGCGACAAGGATCGCGCCCGGGCTGAGGCGAAGCTGGCCGAGACGCCCTGGGTCATGTGGCTCGACGACATGGCCGCGAAGTCCGCCACGAAGAAGCACGCGAAGCAGCTGCCGCTCGAAGGCGCGCCGCAGCTCGCCGTGGCCGCCGGCCTGGACGATGCCGCCGACGCCGGCGGGCTCGATCTCGGCGCGCTGACCGATCCGGATCTGGTGCGCGAGGTCGCCGAGGGCGCCGTCGACGCGCCGCAGGCCCTGACGGACGACAGCGCCGGCCAGGCCGAGCGGAGCATGGAAGCCTTCGGCACCACGCAGCGCAAGGCCGAGCCGGTGGCCGCCGAGCAGCAGCCGGCCGGCAAGCCAGCACGCAAGACCGCCTCGGCGCCAGCACCGAAGCAGGAGGCGCTTCCGAAGGTCACCTACGCGCAGCTGGCCGACGCGATCACGAAGGCCAAGAACCGCGACGACGCGGCCATGGCACTCGACGAGGGCCGCGGGCTGCCGGACGACCAGCGCGCCGACCTGGCGACGCTGTTCCACCGCACCTGGCCGGCGGAGGGCTGATCCATGGCCACCAAGCGCATCTACACCCTGTGCGACAACAAGACCGGCGTCACGCGCCTCGTGCGCGCCAGCCACCGCAACGCCGCGCTGATGCACATCGCGCGCAGTGGCAACTCCGTGCGCGTTGCCACGCAGGCCGACCTCGAGGACGCCTTCAAGGCCGGCACGCCGGTCGAGGAGCCGGACGCTTCCGCCGACCAGGTCGATGGCGACAAGGCATGAGCGCCGCTGAAGGCGCACTGATCAACACGAGGCAAGGCCTCAACACCAAGGAGAGAGAGATGAAGCAGATCGTGATTGCCCAGCGCGGCTGGGTCTTCGTTGGCAATGTCGAACGCAGCGGCGACGACGTGACCATCACCGGCGCGCAGTGCATCCGCCGCTGGGGCACCACCAAGGGCCTTGGCGAGCTTGCCAAAGCTGGACCGCAGAAGAACACCGTTCTCGATGACATGGGCACCGTGCGCCTGCATGCGCTGGCCGTGGTCGCGTCGCTGGACTGCGAGGAATCGAAGTGGACCGCGCTCTGATTGACGGCGAAGCCGTCGCGATTTCGCACGGCTACGGCGACGGCTACGGCGACGGCTACGGCGACGGCGACAGCTTAAATATTGGCCTGCTCACTTCTGCTTTCGCTGGAGACGTTCGGGAGCACGTCATGCTCTTAGTCCTACACCCTTTGATTAGCAGACCATGAACAAACAAGCAGAGACCGCGTTCATCCGCGCTCGCACCGCGCTCTACATCGACCAGCCGTTCTACGGCATCCTGGCCTTGCGCTTCGAAGCCCATCAGGACTACTCGGTGGACACGCTGCAAGTCAGCAACACGGCGATCTACTACAACCCGGACTACTTCCTCAGCCTCGACGAAGAGCTGCAAATGTCCGCGGTGTGCCACGAGGTCCAGCACCCGCTGCTCGACCACATCAACCGCTGCGGCCCGCGCGACCCCGATAAGTGGGGCGCAGCCATCGACTATGTCGTCAACGCCAATCTCAAGGCCGACGGCATGAAGCTCAAGGACACCTGGCTCTACAACAAAGCCTTCGAGGGCATGTCGGCGGACCACATCTACACCCTGCTGCCCGACCAGCCGCCTGGCCCGGGGAAGCCCGGCCAACAAGGCGGCGGCTACGGCGCACAGGACACCCTCAAGCCCGGTGACCCGAACGTGATCGAGGTCGAGGCAGCCGAGTGGAAGATCGCCGGCATCCAGGCCGCGAACGAGGCGAAGAAGCAAGGCAAGATGCCCGGCTCCATGATCAGCTTCGTCGAAGAACTGAAGACCGGCAAACTGAACTGGGCCGAGCGCCTGCGCCGCTTCGCCATGCTGCACTCAAAGAACACAATCTCGTGGAACCGCCTTCAGCGCCGCATGCTGCCCTTCGGCTACTGCATGCCCAGCCGCTACAGCCGCTCGATGGGCCTCATCGTCAACAGCATCGACACGAGCGGCAGCGTCGACCAATTTCAGCTCGACGCCTTCGGCAGCGAGATCAACTCCATCAAGCTGATGGCTCGCCCCAAGCAGATGACAAACATCTACTGCGACGCGCGCGTGCAGAAGGTGGACACGTACGACGAGTACCAGGTGCCTGAATTCAAGATGCCTGGTCGTGGCGGCACCGACTTCCGCCCGCCGTTCGAGTACGTCAAGAAGAACGACCTCAAGCCGGCTTGCTTCATCTACCTCACCGACGGCGAAGGCCCGTTCCCGAAGGAGCCGCCACCCTACCCTGTCATGTGGGTCATGACCACTGACGTGATCGCGCCGTTTGGCGAAACCATCAAGATTGACGTATGAGTTCAACTTGCGAATCACTTCAGAAGCTCGCCGACAAGCTCGACGAGACTTCGTTCCAGCGTGCGTACCGTTCATCGCGCTACGACACTTATGGCAAGCGACGAGCCTTCATCGCCTCATACCTTTGGGAGTGCCACAGAACAAGCATTGACATCGAAGACCGCGACCAGCTTCGTCGCTACTTCGACCACAAGTACGGGATCACTCAGGTCGAGATCAACAAATACGGCCACACTCCCTCGGTATGGGGCAACCCAGAACGGAACGACCTCGCCATCAAGCTCTTCGACGTAACCTTCGAGCTGGAGAACGACGGCAACTTTGATCGAACGTACAAACGACTCACGCCTACAGACCATGCAGGCGACCGTCGAACTGTCATCGCTTTGGCTTGTCGCCGGCTCAAACTCGAAACGCCGCATGGCGCGTTCTATGAGCAGCTCCGCCGCTACTTCGACGACACGAAGGGCGTGAACAACTGCACCACTGCCAACGACACCGCGAGCTACGCCAAGGATCCGACCATTCAGTTCTGGCTCGACGAGGTTCGCTATCCGGCGGACTGCGCCCGACATGCCAAACAACCCCTCCCTGTCCACGTGCCAGAGTGCCCTATCCCCATCCCTTCCCCCGAGTACCTTGCCGAGTGGCAAGCCTCACAACAACCCCAGGAGCCCACCATGTCCAAGCCCATCACCATCACCACCACCACCTTCGTCAACGGCGCTGACATCAGCAAGATGGCCGACAGCGAGGTCTTCGATCTGATCGCCTCAGAAGAGGTCGTCATCGAAGGTCTGAAGAAGATCAAGGCCCAGCCGAAGAAGCTGGTCGCCGAGATCGCCAAGCGCGAGGCCGGCATCGCCGCCCTGGTGGCCTACCTGGACAGCAAGGAAGGCTGATCCCGACGGGCCGAACAGCAGGAACCGCGCAGTTTAGGGAGGCTACGGCTTGCCCTGAGCGGCCCACCTTTTCACTCACTCACTCAAGGAGCCAAATCAATGGCCGCTCTGAACAAGACCCAACTCGAACACGCCAAGACCCGCGTCAACGCGGCGATGGCTGCGTACGTCCACCGCAGCATGGCCGCTCTCGGCGAAGAGCCCGACGTGCGCGAATTCAGCGACGAGGAAAAGCTCGCCATGATCCGCAACGGCGAAGCGAAGCTGCGTGCCAAGGTTAACGCCGACCGCTGCTACGGCGAGCTGCTCGGCTTCTTCGAGTACGCTGACACCCCGCAGATGGCCGAGGCCCGCATCAAGCTGGCAGCCTGGGAAGTCGCTCGCGATGCCATCAAGGACAAGGCTAACACCACCAAAGAACAGCTCATCGACGAGCTGGTGATGAGCCCTGACGGCACCGCGACCCTGGCTCGCATCGCGGCCGCGTTTGCCTGATCATGCCCCGCGTGATCGAGCGCACGGTCTATCGGTTCCACGAGCTGAGTGACAAGGCCAAGGCCCGTGCGCGCGATCACTACCGGGCACAAGGCGTGCGCGATCAGTGGTGGGACTTCGTGTACGAGGACGCCGTCCGAGTGGCGAACATCCTCGGCATCAGCATCACTGAAAAATCAGGGCCTTCTCCCGCCATCTATTTCAGCGGCTTCAGCAGCCAAGGTGACGGGGCCTGTTTCCAAGGGGGCTACACCCCTAAGCCTGGCAACGAAACGACCGAAGGCATCCGCAGCGAATGTCCTCAAGACGAAGAGCTACACCGCATCGCCGACGCGCTTGCGCTGCTTCAAGTCTCGGCCCGCGTTCAGCACGGGCAACGCATCGAAGCGAACATCACGACCAGCGGCAGCTACTGCCACTCTGGAACAATGAATGTCGATGCGACGTACACCGAGGGTGATAGTCCTGACCCTGAAATCTCTGAAGAACTTCAGCAGCTCATACGTGACTTCGCTGACTGGATCTACGCCCGACTCGAAGACGAGTACGACTGGCTCAATTCCAACGAGCATATCGACGAAGCCCTCCTGGACGGCGACAACGAATTTGAAGAGTCGGGCGAGCTGGTCTAAGATCGCATCCCGATCTCGCAACTCAAGGCAACCATGATTTCAAGCTGGTCCCACTCAAAACTCGGTGACTTCGAGAAGTGCAAGTACCTAGCCTGGCTCAAGCACGATCAGAAGATCCCCGAACCCGAACGTCCCTTGAAGCCCGGCCAGCTCGAACATGCCAACGACCGCGGCACGCGCATCCACCAAGCGTGTGAGGACTTCGTCAACGGCAAAGCAGACACCCAGATTCCCGAGATGCGGGAATTCGCTCACGAGTTCGATCACCTCCGCCGTCTCCACGCTATGGGCATCGTGAGCCTGGAGGGTGAATGGGCAGTGAACCGCGACTGGGTGCCGACGGACTGGCGCACCGGCTGGCACCGCTCCAAGGTCGATGCCATCGTGCTGCCGAACAATTGGTCTGCCATCGTCATCGACTACAAGTCGGGCAAACGCTTCGGCAACGAAGTGAAGCACAGCGAGCAGACCCAGCTCTACGCCCTCAACGCTGTGCTGCGCTACCCCGAGATCGAAGAGGTCACCACCGAGCTGTGGTATCTCGACGTGAAGGAACTGACCACCGCCACCTTCACCCGCGCGCAGATTCTTCGCTTCAAGGCGAACTTCGACCGTCGCGGCAGCGCGCTCACCGACTGCACTGACTTCCCACCCAACCCGAACATCTACTCGTGCCAGTGGTGCCAGTACGGTCCCTGGAACGGAGGCCAGTGCAAGGTAGGAGTGCGGCGGTGAGTGTCTGGGGTGAGAACGAGGCCGAGACCCGAGTCACCAAAGACTTCGTCGAGGTCGAGCAGTCTGATCAGTTCGTCGCCTACGCAGGCGGCTTCGCCGCCAGCCTGCTCATCCGCCTCCACAACCATGAAGGCATCCAGGCAAGTGAACTTGCCTGGCTCAAGATGAACACGGGACTCGACGACCCCGACGCTGCCTGCCAGAAGCTGATCGATGCGTACCAGCTTCAATGCGTCACCGAGAGGATCACCTCATGAAGTCGTACGTGTTTCGTGGTGCCGGCGGCTCACGCGCGCAGGCCCCGTTGAACCCCACTGATCGTCGGGCGAAGCGCGACGACGTGTCCAACCAGACCGACTACGCAGCGCGGCGCATTCGAGACACATCAGCCATTGAAGCGCACATCCGCTGCTGCAAATTGCCTCTGCGCCGCATCGCCCAGATGTACGGCTTTCCTCTCGAATTCATCGAACAGATCGAGAAAGACATCTGGGCGAAAGACGCTGTCTACCGACTCAACAAGGTCAGCTACACATGATCTTCAAACCCTTCAAGCACCAGGTCGTCAGCCTCAAGCACAGCGACAAGACGCCCATCGTCTTCGACATGAGCGACGCCGGCACGGGCAAGACTGGCGTGCGCATCTGGGCCTTCGAGAAGCGCCGCAAAAAAGGTGGCGGCTGTGCCCTGGTCAAGAT
>OFRC01000206.1_pt1 | contig 17576 bp, 23 predicted proteins | sample 1543051 | NCBI WGS metagenome assembly OFRC01 (sample SAMN07774231, study PRJEB24372) | wastewater metagenome
CGGGCGGTTGTGTGTTTGGGCATCATGGTCTACAGCTTGATTGGCTCAGGCGCCGGCTCAGGTATCACCGAAGCACAAAAACTCTCGCACTCAGCAAGCGTTGGCGGCTTCTCATCAGGCCAGCGTGCGGCGTAGTTGTAGCTCATATCAATGCACCCATCCGAAACAGTGTTTAAATTCCTCTGCGACGATCCAATCCGGGCTATCTTCTGGCATCCTGATAGTGCATTGCGTGAAGTCTGCGTTGTTGGTCGCGCAGGCGTTGATGTGGCCGGGAGCGTTGCCGCAAGACTTTGGAGTCTCTTTGATCCAAGTGATCGTTATGGTGTCTACGTTCTGCTTGCGGGTCATTGGCAGCTTGTCGCAAGCTGTGAGCAGCACCAGCGCAGCGGTGGCGAGATAGCGGATCATCACAACCCCAGCTTGGCCCGCTCGTCACGGCCCCATTGCCGCGTCGCTTCGCAAAAGTCCCCGAACGCTGCCATTTCGACCTGCTCGGATGGCGAGGGCACATACATGCCCAGTGACGTACCGACGCCGATTCTGGCGAAATACATTTCGTCGTCGATGGTGTAGGTGGCACGAATCCGGTCAATCATCCGTTGGCCGATCAACTGCACATGCGTGCTGGCGGCCTTGATCTGCTCGCGCAATTCGTCGGTCAGCACTGCGGGCGCAACAGTCAGCTCGGGCGGCTGGTCTGGTAATGTCAAGGCGTCGGGCACGGCGACATAGGTCACGCCGTCAAGCGTGCACAACTCCGTGCAGCGGTACTCGTCGTCCACGCCCGCGTTGTCGGGTAGCGCCATTTGGATGGTGCTGTGCTGCGTGAAAACTTTTTTGTAAGCGTAGATAGAGGTCATGGTGTTTTGCGTCCAGGTAAGTGAGCAATGGGTTGATGGAGCAGGTGCGCATGGTGTGTCACTCAGGCCACATCACAAATACGAGGCGCAGGCAAAGCCAACGGTAACGCTAACACTCGTCCGGTGGTCGCCGAGATCGCGAAAGCGAGACCCGGCATAGCTGCCGTCGAGCCAACGGCCACGCGAGATAACACAGAGCTGATCACGGATGTACTGGTAGTAATAATCTGCCCCCATCGCATTCGACCCTGCGGCACTCATGCCAGCGGCCGCTGGCATACCCAACATAGCCAAGGCCCGGCCATTGGATGTGCTCATGTCAAATACGGCGTTGCTGCCGTTGCCGTAGCGCTGCGCGTAAGCGTTGTTCGGGTAAGTTGTGGCAAATGCCATCGTCACAGCATCAAATTGTGCGGCCACGCCGGTTGCGCCCCAGTGGTCGGTTGCCAGGGTTGTGCCGCTGGTGACTGCGGCAATGTCGACCGATTCTTTGAGCGTGTAAAACGTGCCAGCAATAACCGTTCCGCCCGATGTGTAGGCGGTGAATGCGGTGCCGTCCACGGCGTCCAGCGTCAAGGTGTTGGCATCAACCACGGTAACGGTGTAAATCTTGCCGTTGAGCTGCGTCATGCCCACAACAGAATCGATTTGCACATAGTCACCCGTGGTGCGGCCGTGGGCGGTGACGGTCAACGCGACGGGGTTGGCCTGGGTAGCGGCGGTGATGTTCTTGCTGGTCGCAATACACGTCATGCCGGGGTTGATTTTATAGATGTTGCCCGCTACATCGGCAATGCCGCACGCCTGCCCGTTGTGTGTGGTCTTGGCCAGACTGGAGCCCGAGCCGGTGAGCGCGAAATTGGGGTAGGTGGTGGTGCCAGCGCTGGTAAAAGTGACCGCACTGCCACCGCTTTGCAGCACATCGGCCTCGCTCTTGAGGGCATTGTTGTCGTTGCCCTTGGGGTAATTGCGCACGCCCGTGGTGTCCCACCAGGCGCAGTGGGTGGTGCTGGTGCTGGCCTGGGCGTGGGCTTCGCTAATACAGCACAGCGCGTCGGCAATAAATACCGACTCTGGGAAAAACTTGGTGCCGCGCGTTTTAGCGGCCACGATGGCACCGTGGTAGGCATTGGTGGCGCCAACGGCCGAAAATCCCACCTGGGGCGTGCCAACCAGGTTGGGCCCTGACACCATGGGCATGGCGTTGGCAATGCTGCTGGCGACCCCGCCGTTGTTCGAGCAATCGTATTTGTCTCGGAAAAAACCGGGCTGGACCATTCCTGCGTTCACAAATGCACGGTGCAGGTAGTAGCTGTCAGCAGCAGCGCTGGCGGCACCGCCGTACGCGCTCAAGGGCAAAATGCTGCGGCTATTGACACCGTAGGTGGCATACGTTGGATTGTCAGGGTGCCCCAAGCGGGTATAAAACGCTGGCACCCACACGCAGATACTACCGTCCGAATACTGGTAATTTCCGTAGTTTGCGTTACCTACCTCGGCAAAGCCCGGCAGCGCGGTGTAACCGGTGGGCAGCGCCGGGCAAACACCAACGCCAAATCCAACCGCGCCAGGCACGCCGATGTTGTTGATGGCACCAAGAATGCCGAGTTTCAGCTCGGCAAATGTGATCCTCTTCGTTGCCGTGGCGCTGGTGTCTACAACCGCGAAGGCATCGTCGTTAGCTAGGTCCGCACCCGTGAGCGCCGTTAGTGCTGAGATTTTCGTGTTTGCCATTGGGTTACTCCAATAAAAGTAAATCGCCGGTTTCCATCGTGAGGAAACCACTGCCGTCTTCGAGCAACATTGAGTTGGCATCGCCATCTACTGTGCTCATTCCGGGGAACTGTTGACCGACTAGCCGTTCAACTGTCAGGCAATCAGCATCGGATAGTGCTACCGGGAGCGGGACTACCCAGCCTATTGCGCCGTTGGTTGGTAGTGTTCCAGCTAAAGTCGCGCCGAGCATTGCGCCCGTTGTTGCAGAAAATGTTTCTGCTGTTGCTGCCGTTGCCTTTTGTACACCGAGGTTGCGAATCGCCGCCGTACCAGCCGATAGCCTCGCGGTTAGCACAAACGGCACTCCTGCGGTTATTGTTGCGGCTGGTGCGATTGCAAGGTTTGAAGCCGCAATTTTAGTCAGTACAACGCTGCCGTCTGTGTTTACATACAACCCGAAACCGTTTACAGCTTCGGCGAATAGGTAGTTGATCGCAGCCAAGCTATTCACCCGCCCCGCAATCACAATCGTGCAAGCATTCGTGATCCCGAGATTGCCGGATAGCAAGCTGTCATTTGAGCCGTCGAAGCTCCACCAGTATTTACCTGCGGATGGGCTGCTTGCTGCTGTTGCAGTTGTGGTTGGGATGCCGCCTTCGGCCAGGATTTGGGCTGCTGTCCAGGTGCCTTTGAACAACCCAAAGCTAGACACCGTGCCAGCCTTGGTAAACGTCACAGAGCCAGCAGTGGGCGTGAAATTGAGTACGACAAGATCACTTGCGCCCGTTCCTGTCAAAGTGCCTGCGCCTGTGCCACTGAGCACGACATTGCCCGTGCCATAAAGTGCAAGCGTGTACGGTGCTGCAATGCAAGTGACGGACTGTGTGGCCGGTGTTGCGCTGTTCAGTAGCTCGTTCAGCATCCCCCTCCTCACCAGCGGTTTGTTTGCTGTCGTTGCTTGTGTGAGGTGGGTGCCTGTGTATTCTTTGACGGAGATGTTGTCGTATGTATGCGTTGCATTGCTGTCGTTTCTGTTTCCGACAACGATGTGCGTGGTGGTTGCGGTCGCAACAAAAAAGCACTCGTATGATCCCGAAGCTGTTACGCTAATATACCCACCGCCAACCGTGGTGGGTATCACGTTGCTTGGCTCTACTCGCGCAACACCGACTCCACCATAAACGATAGTTCCGCTTATTTTGTAGGTTTTGCCAGCTACTGTTGGCTTTGCCTGATAGATTAACCCGTTCGTTGCACCAGCGTTTTGTATTGCAACACCGCTTGCCGAAATAGACAGCGTGGGTGAATTAACCGCGGTCCATCCAGTAGTCCCGGCACTAAAGTCACCATTCGTAACCAGCTCACTCCCCAAGCTCCCCATCCCATCCAGATCAAGCCCATCAACACCATCAACCGTGCTGTAGCCTGTGCTGCCGTCACTGAGCAGGTAGTTATTGCTCGGCAGCGATGCGACTGATACGCCATTTGCGCCGGGGAGCCAGACGTGGGCGGAGGTGCCAAGGGAGCGCAGGAGGGCGATGGCTCGCTGTGCTAGAGACAAGCCGCGGGTTGCCACAATACTGAAACCAAAGCCGAACGACATAATTAGTAAATCCGTAGCATGTACGTGGCCGTAGTGCCCGTACTCCACACACGGATTACTTGCACGGGTAGCACGCCACCCGAAATAACGCCGACAAAGGTTACTGTATCCCCCTGCGCCGTTGTCACTTTGACGTCTCCGGAACCCCCGACATAAACCACGGAAGGGGTAGTCAGGTCTGCGGAGTCACTCGGCGTGATAGCCGTCGCACCCCCCGGGAACATGGGGAATGTCGGGCTGTAGTTCGTTTGGCGTCCCATGGGAACTCCTTACGCGGTGCGTGTGAACGTATAGGCAGTAGCGCTGGAGAACATCAGCGTGAAGCGCCCCTGCCCTGTAACGCCGGAGGCGATGGTGAGGTCACCGAAGCTGCCCGCTGTGTCAGCGGCGCCTGTAGACAGGATACCGTTGGTTGCCACTGCGATCGTCACCGTGTTGGCCCCAGCCGTGTTGTCGATGTACAGATCAAAGGTTGTACCCTGCACCGCGCCCAGCTCAGTCCCCAACAGCGTGCCTGTGGGCAGCGTGATGGTCGTTGCGGCAGCCGACGTGGAGGTGATGTAGCCCGTCGCGACTTCTGCGGCCGTAGCGGTCGCTGTGGCATTGATGGCGGCGGTCAGACGCGTGATGGCGCCTTTTGTGCTGGTACTGTAGGGGACGGTGATGGCGCCGGTGGTGGCGTTCTTCACGATATTCTGGAAGCCGTTTTCCGAGCGTACTGGGCCGTTGAAGGTGGAGGAACCCATGATTTTTTCCTTACAAGCAAGTAGGCGTATCTGTCTGCTTGTCGTCAGCCGGACCTGTCAGATACACCGGAAGTTCCGGGGTATCTGAGTTATATCACACCGCCTTCGGCGGCGCAACGTATTTGAACGTCCATCCCATGAAATCGCCTTTGGACAGTGGCAGCCCCGACTTCAGGGCGCGGTTTACCGTCGAGGGCTTCAGGCCCAGCTCCTCCCGCAGCGCTTGAATACTGGGAAATACTTTCTGGGTACCTTTATGGTCGGTCACGTGCACAGCCTTGCGCACTTTTTCCTTGAAGGACTCCGGGCGTTTCTTACCGTACCAGAAGTTGCCTTCGCCGGAAAGGGTGCGGGAGATTTGTAGGCGCTGTGCGGTAGATACCTCGCGCCCCTTGAGCGCCAGTGAGCGTTTTGCACGGGTTTCTTCTGAACAGGGGCGCCCCGTACTTGCCGCAGCAATCTTTGCCAAGGATGCAGGCGTGTGCTTCGCGCCTCTCCACGGGTTTGTTTTGTTTGCCTCGACTATTTTAGCGATCGTTTCCGGGGAGTGTTTTGTACCCCATTTAGGGTGTTTATCCCCCGTGTTGGCTTCGCGGAGTTTCTGTTTTGCTGCTTCGGTCATCGGCTTCCCGAAATTTGGATGCTGCTCACCGTATATGCCGCGCATAGGCGCCCCCGCATACTTCGACCAGTTGAAGCAGTTATCCTGCCCTACTACCTTGTCTAAGTATCGCTGTTCAACGACGAAAAGTAGTGCGGGGCCGTCCACTTCTTCCAACACTTCGAACAAAAATGCAGCCTCGCCGTATTTGTTCCAAGACGCTTGCAAGTTCTTGTTCGGGTGATTACCGTCGCGTAGCCCCTTGCGATGTCGCGCCCAGCGCTGGGTCTTATTCAAGGTGCTGCCTATGTAAAACTTTCCATTCGGCAAGCAAGTGATTCGATAAATTATGCACATGGTGTACTCCGGGTGTTATCAGCCGATAGTATACCACAAAATGTAAAAAGAAAAGGGCCAGAGCCCTTTTCTCTCTGATAACGCCTTAAAAAATTAAGACGAACCGGGTGATCCCCAGAGGCCCAACGGGTCCGAAACTCCAAAAGAATACCTCGCACGACTTTTGTATCTGACGTTCCCGGTCTCGAAATCCCCATCCATGGAGTTGGCCGTGGCCACACGATTGAAGTGCTTCAGTCCGTTTGGCACATCTGTGAGCAAGAACCATGCGTTCGTGTCGGTCAAGAAGTGGTTCACGGTGTAGCCACCGGGAATGCTTCCATTGGACTTCAACGCATTGATGTCGTTGTCGGCCGTACCCACGCGGTTCTGGGTTTCCAGCAAACGTGTTGCTGTAAACATCAGCGCAGGTGGGATCACCAGCTTCTTGGGCTTGGCAGCCAGCAGCAAACCGCGCTCGTCTGTCCAAGCAGCGATCTGAATCACAGCGTTTTCCAACGACGTTTCATTCAGGTCAGTGCCCGTGGTAGGACGATTGCTGTTGGTGCCGCCGGAGACCAGTGGGTGTGCCGTAGAGCACAGAACCACGCCGTCGCCATAGGTGGGGTTGCCGGAACCTGTGAACGCTGCATTCAGGATGTAGGCGCCCTTGACTTCCTTGGTGTAAGCCATTGCACGGGCCAAAGCCTTGGTGTAACGGGCCGACAGGGAGTCGTACAGGTTGTCTTCCATGGCCTCTTCGGTGATGGAGAACCCCATCGCGATGGTTTCATGGTTGTAACGAGCAGTCCACGCTTCTTGCGCGTTGTCGTAGCTGATGGCCTGACCCTCGTTTTTCACGGGGGCTGCACCAAAGCCGGACAGCTTGGTTTCTTCTTCGAAGGAACGCTCCGAACTTTCGGTTTCGTAGATTTCCTTGTACTCTTCGCCGTAGCGTTTGTACTCAAGACCAAACAAAGCATTCAGTCCGGGGAGAAGCTCCTTCAGGAGCTGGGCACGAGAAATAGCCATGGTCGTTTCTCCTTACAGGCCGATTGGGCAAGAGTAGCTGTGATAGCCAGGGTTGAACTTGACCAGAATGTCGGTGTAGGCGTCGCCTGCAACCGAGAAACCAACCATGTCCACGAAGCCGACGATGCGGAAGGCGGCGGAACCAGCCTGCGACGTGGCACTGACCGCGGAGGTCGAGTTGCCTGTGGTCGTAGAACCAGTAGAAGTCGTCTGTGCTGTCGACAAGAATACGTTTTCACCCAACTTGGCGATGGCCACCGAGCCTGCGGCCTGCACTTGGAACACTGCGCGGTCGTCATCAACGACATACGCAACTGCATCCGAAGCGACGGTACCGGTGGGCCAGTAGTTGCTGAACAGCTTTTGGCCGGTAGCAGGACTGGTGTACGAACAGCCAACAAACACGCCGATGGCACCCGTACGGGCTGTGGAGCCTGTGGGGAAGTCATTGGTTGTCGCATCAGCGCCGGTCGCAGTCACGATGGACAGGTACCCGGTAGCCAGCACGTAGACCAGCGAGCCGTTGTAAATGTTCACCGCCGTGCCAGAGGCGATGGGGAACATGCGGGTGCTGCCAGCGTATGGCAGACCCCCAATCAGATTTACGGGTTTGAAGCCGTAAGGGGTAGCGGTAGCAGACATATTTCAGTCCTCCTGTAAAAGTTAATTGCCCTTACCAAACGACGTTACCTTGGTACTACGCTCTTTGAAAAGCGGCATACGGGGGTCGTTCTCACGCATGAAGTTGTTGTCCACGGACTCCATCTGCGCCGACGCCAGTTGGCGAAAGTGCGCGTCACGTTGTTCAGTGAACTCAACCGGGGTTTTGCAAAGCAGCAGTCCGCCGATTTCAACGCTGTCAGGGAAGCGGTTCGAGGTGCCTCCGAGCAGTGTGATTTCAGGGTGTTCCGACGCCTTGACGGGTTCCCATCCCTCGCGCATCTTTGAGGAAATGTTGATGGCATCTGGTGCATTCAGCGTACTCAGACGAATCCAGCGAAACGCGAAGCCGGGCTCCGGTGTTGGATCAGGCAGTAGTGCCGGGGGCGACCATTTGGTCATCCGTTCCATGTTGCTACGTTTGTCGAGTTCCCTTGGTGTACGTTCAGTGGTTGCCATTTTCAATTCCTGTTCAGTTCCGCTACCGAGCGTGCATAGGCTTCCAGAGAGAGGCCCAGCTTCTTGGCGAGATTTACCTGCGTTTGAGTAAGTACGACTTTTGAAGACGCTGTACTACGACTCGCTGGTGCTACGTTTGACCTGCTTTGCCGCGAAGGGGGTGCTGCGGCATTCCCTGCAAACGCTTCAGGGAATCTCTTTTGGACGTCAGCGTCGATACGTTTGTAGTATTCGTCACTGTCGACCTGAATGCCTGACTCAACAACCTTTTTGTGCAACGCCAGCGAATACGCTGTCATTCCTTCATCAGTGCCAAACCAACGGTTTTGGTCTTGCCACGCACGTGTCTTGGCGCTGAGAACGGGTTGCTGAACCTGTGGGGCTGGTTGTATCACGTTTTGCTGTGGTTGTCCAGCGGGTGGCGTGAAATTACTTACACGTTCTGCGTTGATCGTGGCACGAGTAATTTGCTCCTGCGCCTCCATCATTGCGTCGGTGTCGAAGCTCTCGGACGCCGCCTTGAACGCGCGCTTGGCCTCTTCCAGCTTGGTCTTGGCCGTCTCCTTGGCCTGCTCCAGCAGCACCGTCTGGTTCTGGGTCAACGAACCCTGTAGCCGCTGGTTCTCCGCCACGACCTGCTGTGCCACGCGTACGGCTTCCTCACGCTCACGCAGCGCCGCTTCCTTGGCCCGGCGCTCCTCGTGGTAGCCCTTGCCCAGATGGGCCAGCCGGTCTTTCAGCTTCTGGTCACTGTACTTTGTAAGTTCCTCGTCAGTAACGTCGGCCGGAGCCTGCGCCATTGGCGTACGTCCCTTGTCTTCGTCCGGGGTGTCGTCAATGACCTGAATCTCGGGCTTATCCGAGTCAAGGATTACGCCATCCTCGATCTCGTATTCGTACTTCTCTTCAGCTTTGTCGGTTGGATCAGCCATTTTTGGTCTCCGTAAATGCAGTGATGCGCGCCCCGAGAATCTCGGAATACTGCCACATCACGTCGTTTTGCTCTTTCAGGCGCTCTTGCTCGGCGGGGTCGAGCGTGGCGAACACCGGACTGTGTCCGATGAAACTGCTCAAGGCGACAGCTTTCCTGTCAAGCTCCGCCTTCTCGTCCACAACACGCTGTTGGTGGGGCTGCATGGTTATGCCTCCGAAAGTTTGGTACGCAGCTCGTAGCCCATAAGGGGCCACAGTGCATCTTTTGCATTCGCCGTAGCGACGGAGACGCCGATCTCGGCATCGTCATTGGCCACGGCCACGGAACAAGAAGGGGCGCCCGTTACGGCAAACCCATTCTTGGTGGTGATGACCGCCCACCGAAGCACTTGTCCACTGAAGGAAATGTGCTTGACGATCTCAACATCAACGATGTTTGCCGCAAGGTCCGCCGGTGTAACCCGGGGTGCGGTCAGGCCCTTGGCCTGAATCATTTGCTCGATGGCCGTATCGTCGGTGCGGGGGGATGGGATGTTATACACGGCTGATACCCCGCGGGTCCTGCACGGTGGCCTCAACCGAGTCGTCATTCAAAAGGCGCCATTCCGTGCCGTGAATCTTCATGCGGGTACCGGAGTTCGGGCGCACGATCACGAAGTCACCAACCTTGCAGGACGGGCCGGACGGGAAGCGTTTCTCGTCCTTGAATGCGTCGGGGCCCATCTTGGCCACGAACAGCACCGGCGACAACAGCTCTTCGAACTGCATGGTCTTGTCGGCTTTGAGAATGCCGCTGTCGTACGCTTCCTTGGCCTGTGGCAGCATGCACAGCAGGTGGTACGTTTTGGGCTCGGGCACCTGCGAGGCTTTCACCTCGTCGGTCTCGGTCGGCACAGCGGAGGTTTCCCCCACCGCCGCGAACTCGGGTAACGAGAATCTACTCATAAATTTTCCTTCACGCATGGGGTTAGAAACATGGCGGAGAACCCCAGAAAACTCCATCCAATTCATTCCTGTTGCTTGCGCAGCCTGTCGGCCATCTCGTTGATGCGCGCCTGCGCCATGGCCAGCCCATGAATCCGTCCGCACATACCCCTGTAGTCGGCATAGTCCTTGGCCCCGCCGGAGACCATCGCATCGACGGTTGCCTGCTTCTCGTCTTCGCACTGCTTATGCAGGAGACCGAGTACGCTATCTTCTTGGTTCATTTGGTGCCTTTCTTTGTCTGCTCCACAAAACACTGCATCAGGTTCATTGCAATGTTCTGCACCATATACGCTTCAAATTCGTCGCTTGGTTTCTTTTCACCGATGATCCGCATTACGTGCTGCTTGATGTGCGTTGCCTCGTGCACGATCAGCCCTGCAACTTCGAGCGGGTCCGCATCCTCCCACCCTTTTATCGTGACGATAAACGCCGCTTTACCCTTGCTCTCCAGCTCATAGCAGGTGCCGTTGCTTGTTGGATTTGCAGTGAAGTCCAAATCATCTTTGATGCCCATTCGCAACAGCTCCTGCTTGAAAAGGGCGGGGGTTGTCACGAGGCAGTAGTATGGCCCTGTAAACAACGCTCGATTGCACCAGTTGACTTTCAAAGCTTACTCCTTGGCTGGTTTCTTCGGTTTCACACCGGCGCCGGCAGCCTTCGCCGCGGCCTTGGCCTGCTTCTGCTGCTCCAGCCGCTGGCGGTGCAGCTCCTGCTTGTGGGACAGCGCCTGCACGTGGGTGACTTCCTTCTGCTGGCGCTCCTGCGCTGCGCGCGCGGCCTGCGCCTGCGTGTTCTGCTCTGCCATCCGGCGCTGACTCTCGGCCTGCTGCGCCTGCGCGACCAACTGCTGTTGATGTGCCTGCGCGGCTTGTGCCTGCTTCTGCTGGGCCGTGGCCGCATCCTGCTTGGCTTTCTGCTGTGCGGCGGCTACCTTGATCTGCTCGGCAGCCCCGGGGTTCTCCATCTGCAGCTTGGCCTGCTCGATGGCCAGCTCGCCGTCCACCTTCTTGGCCTTGGTAGCCGCTTCCTGCTCCTTGATGACCAACTCTTTTTGCTGCATCTGGATGATCGGGTCCTGCGCCATCTGCTGGGCCTGCTGCTGTGCGGCTGCTGCTTGGTTCATCGTCAGCAGCTGCTGCGCGGCCATGGCCACTGCGCGTGACAACTGCACTTCGATCTCGGGCGGCAACTCGGCATCTGGCATCGGCATCGTGACGCCCATGCGCTCCTCTATCTTCTGACGGTACAGGAAGCCAAGGTGTTGGGCGATGTGCGCTTGCACGGCGGCAGCCATCTGCTGCGCCTGCGGGTTCTGCCCAATCGTCTGGGCAATCATTGGGTCTTGGATAAACGTACTATGGACAGTGATGTGGCTCTGGTGATCCTGCGCCAAGAACGCCTTGGTCGGTTTGCCGCTCAAGAACGCCATGTTCTCGCTGATCGGGTCGCGTGGGGTCTGGTCCTCGTCGGTGGGCACCAGCTTGGCCGCGTTCTTGATACCGAGCACTTCCAGCATCTGCCGATGAAGCTGGGGTAGGTCGTAAATCTGCGGGGCCCCTGCAGCCAGCTGGACGGCCGCTTGGTACTGCATGATCCGCTGTGCCATCGTGGATGAGTTCGGGTCACTGACCGGGATGACCGACACCAGCGAATAGTCTGCACGTTTGACACTTGGCGGGCCATCGACCGGCTCGTAGCCGTAGTCCTCTGGCTTGCTGTCGCGAATGATCGCCGCCAGCAGCTTGAACTCCTGCTTCATGGAGTAGTGGACACGCGCCTGCACGGCCGACATCGTTTTAAGCGTACGCTCCAGCAGTGCCAGCGTGGTGCCCACCGGGGCATTGGCGCTCATGTCGCTGATGTTCATGTCGCTGATCGCCCCCAGCCGGCGGGCCTCTTCGGTGAGCTTGTCCAGCAGCAACAGCAGGACGTTGGACGGCTCCTTGTACGGCAGCGGCATGATGTTGTCGCGCAGCGTGCCGGAGGCAATGTCCACGTCACGGAACTCGCCGGGCCCGATCGGCGTGTCGTCGCCCTTGATCCGCAGCCCCCGGGTTTTCATCCCGCCGGGCAGATTGGACAGCTGGCCCGCATCAACCAGCTCGCGGATGATGGAGGTGCCCGAGCGCGCGTAGCCGCCGATCAGGTGGATCAGGCCGAGGCCGTAGGCGCCGAACCCGGGAATGTATGTGTACTGGACAAAGTGCTGGCGCTTGAGTTTGCGGCTGTCGGTCTCTTCCCAGTTACGGTACACGGACATCACCGTGCCGGTACCTTTGTCGATGGTCACGATGTACGGCACAGCCAGCTCGTCCGGCTCCTCGAAGCCCTTCAGGTTCAGGTCGACCTGAATCTCATAAAACTGGTAGCGCTCGTCGTTGTTGAGGGTATACCCCTGCTGCTCGGCCTTGCGCTTCTCGATGTTCGTGCTCGCCGGCGCCGGGTCGCCCAAGTCCTTGTCTATATAGAATCCCGCCGCCTGCAGCCGCTTCACCTCGTTCTTGGTCTTGCGCATGGCGTGTGTCACGCGCTCGGCGGTCTGCGCTCCGGCGGAGCCCCATGGGATGATGACGTCCTCGGCCGGCACGAACAGCGACACCTGTCGGTCAAGCCGTGTGTCCTTGTATATTTTCTTGAACGCCGCGCCGGCGAGGCCAAGGGAGAACAGCATGCGCTCGTGCTCTGGGCGGTACTCCTGCATCACCTCGGTGATCTCGTGATTCATGTCGTCACGCACGCGCACGGCCGCTTCGCGCTTCTCATCGGTCTCTTCGCCGATGATCTCGGTCTTGACGGGCCCGGCGGCGGGGAACGTCTCCATGATCGTCTCGCTCTGAAAGCGTATGGCCGCTTCCGCCAGCACTGTAGAGTAAACCCCGCACGCGCCGACCCACGGCTCTGTGCGCTCGTCGTAATTCATCCCCAGTACCTCAAGGCCCTTGACGAAGGTCTCCTCCCACTCCTTGCGACTGCTCAAGTCCTCCTCAACCTGCTCCAAAAGCTCGGTTCCGAGTATAGAAAGCACCCCTTTATCCAGCGTTTCGGCCAAATTCGAGTCAAAACCGGTGATTATTTGGGTTTCTTCCTTGATCACGATGGTCACGGTGCCATCCGGATTGACCGTATGCGTGTCATCTTCACCCTCCACCTCGAACTCAAACGGCTCCGCACCGGTTATATCGTCCTCAATTTCGAGGCCGCGGGGGGCTGGATTCAGGGTTTTTTCCATGATTTGTCCTGTATTTGAGGGGTTTTAGCGGGCCGTCAACCGTAATAAGCCTTCTGCCGGGCCCGGAAATCCTCAACATTATCGTCAAAATCATTCACGAGTCGAATAAATCCGCCGTCGCGGTATCTTGCGATGCACATTTGCAAACAATCTACCTCATCATCATGGTCGCCAAACGGGAAAGAAGCAACGACGTCGATCAGCGCGTGGGCCCACCGCGTATCGGGCGCGTACACCAGCCCGGACGAGAAAATGTCGGATATGGCGTTCACCCGAGCGTACTTGTCGTTGGAAATGCCGTTGCCCTTGCGGCTCGGGCTCACTTCCTGCACGACGATGTTCATCCGACGCAGTTCCTGTATCAGCGGAGCGCCGGCAGCCTTCTTTTCAACGATAAGCGAGTCAGGTTCCCATTGTTTCCAGTGCTCCAGTACCTTGATCTTCAGCTCTGGGAACTCCCAGCGCCCTTTGATGCAGTCCAAAACGATAATTCTGCTCTCGTTGTCCTCGGTTGTCCACACTCCGACGGTCACGCACGCTGAGTAGTCGGCCCGGGTCTTCGCTTCGTGCGCCGTATCCCACGCCTGGATGATGAACTCTACCTTCGGCGGCTTCTCGTGCGGCCAAATCTTCCACCATTCGCGTTTTATGAGCGCGCCCTCCTCGGAGGTAGGTTCTTGCATGTACTGCGCGGACCAAAACTGCTGCAACATCGACGCCTTTTTGGAGAGTAGCTGCTCAACAGGCCACTGTTCTGGCCATAACGACTTACCAGAAGGCAAAATCGCCGGAAAGCGTACTTCCAACCACTGCGGTGAGTCCGGATTGTCGATCGCCCACTGCAGCGCGCGCCCGATCGGGTCTTTTTTGCCCCAGCGCGTGCCGATCATCACTATTTTACCGTCCGGCATCAGCCGCTGCAGCGGGCCGATCTGCATGTACTCCCACGCATTGGCGAACTGCACCTCCGGATTGGCCAGCATCGCCTGCTCCGACACCAAGTCATCACAAATCAGCAGGTGGGCGCCGTGACCGGCCACGTTGGCCCCGATACCGATGGCCAGATATTTCCCGCCGAGCGTCGTCGCCCAGTTGGATGAAGCGCTCTTGTCCTTGGAGACGATGGTGTCGGGGAAAATCTCCTTGTACTTGGCGTCGTCGATCAGGTTGCGCACCTTGCGCCCGAAGTCTGCGGACAGGTCGGCCGTGTGCGTCACCATCATGATGTGGTGGGACGGGTTGTGCCCAAGGTACCACGCGACGAACAGAAAGGCGACGGTCTCCGACTTGGAGAAGCGCGGCGGCATGCTCACGGTAACCCGCGGCTCGGTGCCGTCTTTGGTGCGGTGCAGGATCGGTTTCAGGAACCGGTGATGTGGCCCCTCTTTGAAGTTCGGGTAAACGTAATGGCAGAACGCCATGAAGTCATCCTTGGCCGCGCGTATCGTGCGCGAATGCTGCCACTTCTCGATGTCGCCCAGCAGCGCCTCCTGCTCCTTACCCTGCATCCCCGGTAAGGCCGCAAGAAGCGCCTCGATGTCCGCTTCGGTAAGGTCGTGCTGCTCGTCCATCATGTGTCTTTAGCGTACGTGGGCGCTACGCGCGCCACGATGGCGATCTCTTTCACCTCGGCGTCCTGCACCTCGATTGTTGGCGGGAGCAAGGACTTGAGTTTAGCGCGTAACCGTTCTTCGATGACACTTGAGTCTTCGTTCTTGTGCGTGACCTCGGAGCGTTCGGTGAAGGCGGCTACCTCCGTTATCTTGCCGATAAGCTCCAGCGCCTTGAGCCGGTTGCGCGCCACGGGGTCCTTGGTCTCCTCCAGCAGCTTGGCCACCACGAAGCCGCGAAGCTGTTTGGCCTGCTCCACGAAGTCCCAGTCGTAGGCACTGAGCATCCCCACGAGATGGCGTACGGCCGCCGGTGTACGGAGGTTCTTGATGTCGGTGAGCTGCTTGTCCGGGGGTGCGCCGGCGGTGAGCGCTGCGAAGGCCTGCTGGGCTAAGGCGCTGTCGCGGGGTTTTGGCGGGCTGCCGGTCACCGGTGCCGCGTCGTCGTCCAGCCAGTCGAGCGTCTCCACCTGCGCGTTGAAGATGGCTTCCGCGGGGAGGTCGTCGATGACTTCAAAAGCTGGATCGATCAAGTGTTCGAAAAGCATGCAAAACCCTTGTGATATATCAAATGTAGCATATAATGGCGGCGTGGGGTTTAGTTGTGTTTTCCTCACAAACGTGATGCTCCTTGAATTAAGCCCCGGCGCGCAATGCTCCGGGGCTTTTTTTCGTCCGCGATGCTATAAAATTTATAGCAAAAAAATTTAGGGGTTTGCTCCGGATTTTTCTATAAATTTTATAGCTTAATATCTGCGATTACTTATATATTGCTGACCGGAAGCGCCAATCAGTGTTCTACATAGCGGGGCATCGCTGTCATAGCAAGTGGGGGTAGGGGGGTAGTGGGGTCCGACAGGGCCGCCCTACGGGGTTAGTGTGTACACTAAAAGAGGGGTTTACGTACAATATAGGTATGGCAAGTAGGAATTCACCTACCCCATACATCCTATCAGGAGGCCATCATGGCTGTTAAGACTACTACCGCTATCGTTTCCACAACAACACTGGCTCACGTCAACACGTTGGTGCTTGCCGCACTGTCCTACCAAGACGCTGTGCAAATCGTGCGCAAGGACTACAACGAAGGCAAGCTCTCGAAAAACAATGCCAAAATCGCATTGGCCACGGCATACGTGCATCACAAGAAGTCCTATGCCGACCAACGTGATGCTGAGACTGGCAAGGCATTGCGTAGCACAGCCTTGGAGCAGCAGGTTAACCGCATGCTTCGAGACATCACCGCAGACGATGCAGACAAAGTGTCTGCAAAGGTTGCAGACAAGGTAGTGCTGACTGCTGCTCAAGTACGCTTACTCAAGGAGCTGGACGCGACCTTCAACACATACGCGGCAATGCGTAAGGGCATCCTGTCATACATCGCAACTGCACAGTAAGCGTACGTACGCTTTAACACAACCGGCCCGGCGGTTCCGGGTAACATCTTTTGGAGAATCTCATGGATAAGACACACGTATGGCCGTTCGCGGCAGGTTTCAACGCACGTTGTGAGGCACGTACCGCCGAGGCCAACGCAATCGTGGTGGGCGAATACCCCATCGTGAGCGAGCCGATGCCCGAGCTGCACGACGCCCACGTAGCGGCGGAGTTCAGCCACTGGTTGGAGAATCTGCCGATGGCCACGTGGGCGTCCGATGCCCCTAAACTGCCCGCTCCTCCCAAGGCCAAGGTCAAGGCCGCACCCAAGGGCAGCCCGCTGTTGCTGGCGTTGATCAAGCGCGTGGAGCCGCGCCGCTGGCCGTTCGTGCCGGACTTCGACTATGCGTTCGATCTGGAATCCTTCGTGGACTTTTAGTCCGGCGTAGCCCATAGCCCCTGCCTGCGCGGGGGTCTTGGAGTGCGTCGCATCCCGCGAACACTTGCAGACATTTTGTCTGCATAACTTCTTAGGAGCTCACAATGGCAAACACAGACATGCTCACCACCAACCAGCTCGCCGTCGCCTTGCTGGAGCGGGCACAGCTCACCAACGGGCTGGACATCATCCGTGCAGACGTCGCGCTTGACTTGTATGAAGCGCTCTATGCGTCCCTGAACATTCTCCCTGACGACGAGCCGGCACCGCGCGAGGAGTTCGGAGAAGATATGCTCATGGTGCTGGTGCACTTGTGCAGCGGTGATCAGTCCATGCTTACTGACGATGCGTTCTACGCCATACTCGATGCACAGACTGCCGAGGAAGCGCAGTATTACTGCGAATGCAGCGACGACGTATTCTTCGTGCGCTACAACGCCCTTGGTAGCACCCACCCGTAACCTAGCGTTCCCATCCTATAGCCCACGTGTGAGTGGGCTATGTGGTGCGTCGCACCATGCAGACAATATGTCTGCATAACACGTTAAGGAACTATCATGTCAAAAGCAAACTACAACTACACCGTCACCCGCGCTGCTCGTATGGCCCTGGCCCTCAAGCGCGAATGGACTCGTGAGCACTTCCACATGGCAGCGCACGACCTCGGACAACTGACCACTCATGCAGACATTTTGTCTGCACCTGTCGTTACGGTAACACCCCTGCCTGACTTCGGACCTTGGGCCCGCGCATGGGTCAACGGCAAGGTAAGCGTACACCCTGCATACGAAGCCATTCGAGTCATCAAGGTGCCCGGAATCCGCACGCGCAGACTCGTTGAGCATCAGTACCGCTAATAGAAGGCAGTCAAAAGTACATACGCATAAGGTGTACTTATAGCGTATGTACGCTTTCTCGTGGTTTTCGCGATTTTCGATGTGCGTATGCCATTACCTTACGCCGTGCCGCGTTTGAGCGTTGATTT
>OFRC01000207.1_pt1 | contig 17413 bp, 18 predicted proteins | sample 1543051 | NCBI WGS metagenome assembly OFRC01 (sample SAMN07774231, study PRJEB24372) | wastewater metagenome
ACTTCTTCGACAACGACCGCTGGAGGAGTGGCAGATTCGTTCATTTTTTCTTTTTAGTTGGAACTCGAAGCGGTGTAGTAGGCGGTTTAGTTGGTTTAGTTGGACCATCACCACCAATAAATAATTTATTCATATAAAACCCTTTCAAAGTTAAATTTGATTATAACAAAAAAGCCCACCGAAGTGAGCCTTTTTATATTAGTTAGATTACTGAATGCTTGCTGCTTTAATCGTATTGAAGAAAGCGCAAGTCGTATCAACATCTTCTGAGCCTTGATTAGCCCATCCAATTACTGACTTGCCACCAGAGCAAAAAACATTTACCGCAGACGTGATGCGAATGTATTTGTAAGTATTAGCTACTCGTACATACTTAGCATATCCATTAGAACCGCCAACTTGATTAATCACTGATGTATATAAAGCCAGTGCGTTGCTACCACTGATTGTAGTGATTTCACCGCGCATCATTGTAAGCTCCATTGATGAACTGAATGTGTTGTAATTAATGGCACGTACTTGTTCTAAGTTATAAACCGCGTTTGATGCTGTTACTACTGTTTGCGCTGATGCTGCTAATGATGCGAAAGCCAATACAGCGAATGCTAAAAGTTTTTTCATTTCAATTTCCTTTAATTAAATAGAGACTTCATTATTATACACAAATCTTAAAAATTCAATGCTTTGTGGTTTAGACGCAACATGGTTATATTTTGCTCGTTTTAACGTTGACTATCTCATTTCTGGTGGAAACTGATAACGTGTTAATTCTTTTTCATAAGCTCTTTTGCAGTGGTTCATATCCCATTCTTGCCAGTAGAATAGAGCATTGGCGATGACTGCAAAGTATTTATATGGTCTTCTATGTCCAAGCCTTCCGCAACGGCTTGAAAATGTTTCATCCGCCCATGTATTAAAAGAGAACGGGAAAAGCCAAACATTTAAAAATTGGTCAAGTGATATGAACATTTGAACTAATCCATGTTTAATGACTTCCCACATATATTACCTCTTAGCTGCTTTTATAAATAAATCATCGATGAATGCACTATCTTTACCAAGTGCCGACATTACCATGACTATTTCTGGTCTTTGTCTCTCGAAAACCTGTGAATCTTTGTACCACGATTCCATCAATCGTTTTTGCTTGGGGTTAGGAATAGCATTTAAAACCGCTTCGACTGAATCAATTAAATCATCATCAATTAATTGCTGAATAGCTTGTCGTCTTGTTATAGTTTGTGGTACGTGAATAACAACAATCTTTCTTGCTTCAATCTCTGCGTTTTCTTCTGGTGTCGCATCACGCTCTTTTTGTGAATTTGTTTCACTGTCCCAATAGCATATTTTATTCATCATTTCACCTTATGAGTTTTGGTAGCCGTAGATACGGATTTTTCCTTGCGCTTTGAAGTTGTTACCACCTTCCCAAAGAAAACGTATCCCTGTAATTGCACTAGCTAAATCAAGACACCCGCCTCGAGTCTCACTACCTGCTTTATAAACTGTTGACACATCTATTGATTTATAAAGAGTTGTGCTGTTTGCGTTATGAATAATAACTCGCATACTTGCATTGTTTGCTGTTGGCATATTTGTGGTATGTGCATATATTTGAGTGGCTGGAGTAGCCCCAAGAGTATGATAATTTGCCGAAGTTTCAACCACCCCTGCCACCGCGAATCTAATAAATAATCTATCGTTTGCTGCTGCGGAATGACCAATGCCAGAAAGAAGAATTAAATAATTATCATAAGTCGATGTAAATACAGTCAGCGCATCCACGTTCGCTGCTGCTGTTGGTGTTAGTGTTGCTAGTAGTTTTAGCCCCACTGGTTCAGGTGTTGTCCACTCTGTATCAGTCTCACCAGCATTTACCCTTAATACTTTCAACGCATTGCCTGTGTAGCTTGGGAGCACTTGCGCCCATGATACTGTCGTTCCGTCAGTTGTAGCAAACTTGCCAGCATTACCTGCTTGTGAAGGAAATCCTGTTGTAAAAGCCTGGTTCAACAGTGCAGCCATTGTTGCAATTTGTGTTGTATTAGTACCGACTGGCGCAGTTGGTGCAGTTGGCACACCTACTAACGCAGGTGAACTTAATGGAGCGTATGTTATGGCAGCAGTAGCAGTATCTAACTTAGAAGCTACTGTAGCAGCTACAACTGCATCAGCAGCGACATAGGCAGCAGTAACAACAGCATCAGCAGCAACATAAGCAGCGTCCGTCACAGCACTTGCAGTAGCAATGGCATTAAATTCAGCATCAATGTCTGCACCTTTGACGATCTTATTAGGGTCACCAGTAAGTAGAGCATCTTTTATAGCATAATTTGTAAGTTTTACATAACTCATTTTAAACCCTTCCATCTTTCGCAAAAACATCGAGTCTTTGAATCGACAATGATTGTCCGAATATATTCACTTCTAGCCCGACTTGTAACACTTTACCATATCCACTACCTTCAAACACAATTTCGACGGCACTTGATGCTGAACCTGTAAATTCAGCAATGCCGTATCCACCTACCCCATATTCAGAAGGTATTGGCGATGTGTTTGATTTAGTTGCAGTGTATTGACCAGGTACATAATCAAATCCCCATTTACTCACCACTGTTTTATCACCATTCCCCACAACAGTAAATAACGATTTTTTGAAAATACTTGTAACAACAGGGTCACCGAAGTCTATCCATGATGTGTAGTATCTTAGTTTATATTGCGCAGTATTATCCTTATATCCTGAGTACTTGGCAATTGCCCCACCTTTTCCCATATATAAACTACCAGCAATTAAGCTAAGAAAGCATGAAGGATTAATGTCAGTCCATGTTGTTGCTCTTGATGCCCCATTTTCTAACGGTTGTCGCATATCAAACACATATACAAGTTGTAACAATGGAATCACTAAAGCATAAATAGCTTCTACCCCATTAAAAACAGCCTTCAAATTATCAGAGTTTTCTGCGCTTATTGCTGCAATAAGTTCATTTCTTACATTAAGACTAGCATCTCTAATGGGTTGTGACTTCTCTTGAATAGTACGTTGCATCGACAATACGCCAGTTTGAGATAAAAATAAAACATCTCTACCAGTATTTTGAATGGTATCTCTACCAATTGCACCAATACCCACTATCGAATCAGATAGCACCATTGTTGCAGGGTCATTAGCACCACTATAAATGAGTATTTGACTTGTTCCAAAGATATACAAAAAGTTATTATGTGACGCTAACCCAACGACAGTATCACCACCTTTCCACACTAATCTTAGATCGAGTGAACCCGAAGTGCCACCAGTCCAAATGTGAGGGGCAAGTATATCTGACCACACCACTGTACTCTTATCAGTTGTTGTATCAGCAGCCCATACCCGACCATAAGCACTAATGGCAGCATGACATTGATAAACTGTACCCAATGAACCTGCGCGTTCACTAAGTCGTCTAAACGTAGTTGTTGAAATTGAAGGTTCATAGATAAGAGGGTCGTGACCACGTTGCCAGAACATTGCAACACCTGTCAACTGACAAAACTGCCAATTACTGCCAGTAATCACTGGGGCGACACCACCACCGCCATAAGTGAGCGTTGTGAGTGTAGCACCTACTAATTTGAATAAAAATCCATTGCCAGCAGCTAGTACCGTAGAAACACCATCATTAGTAACAATTTCACCGATTGTTGTGACATTTGCCGTACCAAGATCAGTATTGGTATTGGTACTAACTTTAGTCCAACCTTTACGCGCACCAATCCTACCAAACCTATCAATTACAGCATTTTCAGCGATTAACGCGTAGTTTTGTGGCAATTCTACAGGGGCATCTTGGGTATTTAACCCCATGAAACCAGGTGCAGATACAGTGAACGGACGAAGCGGTTTAGCCATTATGTAGCTTCCCAACATTCATACTCTACCCCATTGGAACTATCCAACGCTATACGATCTGCCAGAATGCTTTTATATAACCCGTATGCTTCACTAGACATTAACCCACCATCTTCACCACGTTCAACGAGTGCACGTGCGTAAGCATTGGCAACAACAACTTCCCAAGGTACAGTTAAAACATCACCAGCAGCAACTAGATCAACTTGCGGTACATTGGCATTGACATATATTGTCACTGCACTATTTGGAGTTGGGTATAACTGTAATGCAGCATCTACACCGTTGTTACCATCCCAAGCGAACCATGAAGGTTGAGCATTGGTTACTGTGGCAAGTTGTTGTTGATCTAAAATCCACTGCTTAGGTGCATTTCGCAATATTGCTTTGTTTGTGAAATTGTTGATTACTACATCACGCGCACGTACCCCAATACCTGTGACAGTATATTTACTTACACCTGGAGTAGTAACAAAAGTGACTGATATGTTGTTTGCATCCCAAGACCAAGCATCTTCAACTTGACGTTTAGCTTCATTGACGAATCGGCCGATCAATGTCGCGTATTTATCTTGGTCAATAATAGACACTTGATCTGACCTAAGCCTGATAAGCACCTCATTGATTAATTGTAAAAATGTCATTGTGTTGCCCCTGTCATCATACCTGCCACAACACTTGCATTAATAGGGTCTTGCATTGCTTTAAGAACTATGTTTCGTTCAGAAAATGGCAAACTATTAATAATTCTTAATGTCTCTTGTGGACTATACATCGCTTTGCTTAATTTTTCAATAGTTTTAGCATTAAGCAACTTATCAACCCCTTTTAATGCCATGTTAGTTGCAGTGATTTTAGCGTTTAACATATTAGGTATTCTATGCGCAAATGTAAAATTAGATACGGCTTGCTTTACATCAGGCATACCTAATGGTATTTGGTCTGACAGCATTTTGTCACGTATTACCTCTTTACCTGCTCTAATAAATGGTCTTGAAGATTGCCCCATTTGACCAGTAAACCCTGTATTTCCTGCGCCAAAGATTTTTTCGACAAGTTCAGGGTTATCCCCTGTAATAGTCTTAGTTAGTTGTTCATCCCCACCTCTACGAAGCGCATCAGCCATTTTCATTTTATCAATACTACGCATACCCAGTGAATACTTATTAAGATATGACTTCCACCCATCACCACCAGCATCCATAATTGCTTTATCAATAGCAGATTTGACAGTGTTTGCTACTTCTGCTGCTCTTGCTTTAGTACCGCCACCGCCACCAACAGGTAATAAACTTTCGATTACATCGTTAACACCTTCTTTACGAATAGTATGTAAATCATATGCATCAATTGAACCATCTGCCTTAGTAGCGTCACGTAACATTTTTTTAATGTTGTCTAAAACCTTGACATTCAAAGTACCTTTAACCCCCTCGCCAGGTTGTGCAAGGAATGAATCAATTGAATTTTCAATACTGTCAGATTTTAATGGGGATAACCCATATTTATCAAGTGACCCTATTTTATCTTCAATAAAAGATGCTTCATTTCTACGTTGTTGTTTTATATGCTTAAATGTATCTGCAACAACTTCATTTTCTGCTGATCTATCACCTTGTGTCAACCAACCTGGCTTTCCACTAGCTTGCTTTCTAGCTTGCATCAAAGAATCACCTTTTGCAGATGCTTCATTTCTAGTTGCCGAAATAATAGAATTTTCTTTTTGTGCTAATTGTGGGTTAAGTCTTGCGAGTTGTTTATTTGCTTCATTTGCTGCATTTAATTCAGTTACACGAAGTGGGTTAGTCTCGGCAGCAAGTTGACTTCTTCCTAATCTTTGGGTAGCTATTGATGACTCACTCGTTGCACCACCTGCAACTTTACTCATAGCAGCTTTACGTGCAGCTTCTTGTGCTTGCATTAAATTCCATGCTTCCGTACCTCGAAACTCTTGCGCATACCGTTGAAGTGCTGCAATTTTAGGTTGTGTCGGGTCATTTATAATCTGTGCTACATTTAAGCCAGGTTTTGCTTTTTCTAATGCTGCAATTGCTTCTGGTGAATCTAAACCAATTGCTTTTAAAATACCTTTGGCACGATTGTCTGAAATGCCACCTTTGAATAAGTCGATACCTTTACCAATTGCTTTACTTAATAACGGCGTTGCTGCACCAAACGCACCACCCATTAAAGCACCCAATGTTGCATCACCGTCCTCAGATAACCCACCGATTACCCCACCACCTAATGCGCCACCGATAGTAGATTGCACAAGAGGGTTTGATATTAATTTACCAACTTGCGCCAGTTTTCCAGCACCCATACCTATACCCATTGTCACAGGGTCTAATATTTGACCTGCCAAGAACGACTTTGATTTTTTATCAACAAATGGGTCATCTTGAAATTCTATTCCAGCTATCTTATTAAGCGCACTTTTTGAGAAGTTTAAAGCACCCTGACCATAATCATTAATTGCTTGTCTGATTGGGTGAGCTTCTCTAAAATCTTTAATTATCTTAGCTTTGCGTAACCGCGACTCATCCATGATTTGTTCACGTGTCTGCTGTGGTTCATTTGTTTTCAAATAAGCATCAGGGTCAAAACTTGCAAGGTATGAATCAGGGTTAAATTTATCCATTTTATATACCTAATTTCTTTTTAATTGCTGCTGCTCTAGGGTCATTTGGGTTTGCATTAGCCCAATCAAGAGCCTGTTGATCAACTGGCGACATTGAAGGGGATTTACCACTACCATACATATCTTCATGCGCTAATTTTGCGTTTTTTAACACACCTTGCATTTTAGTAATGACTTTATCAATTTGGTCTTTTGTCCCCTGCGCACCAAGTCTAACTGGGTCAATATTTGCTACCATTCCCTCAACAATAGGCCATTCTCGTTCAGTCATTGAACCAATACTACCACCTTGACGCACTAAGTTTAAACCTGTTCTCTTTACTTGTGCTTTAAATTCAGTGAGTAATGTTTCAGCCTGTGCAGCATCACTTCCAGGGATTGAAGGAATAAACCCTGGGATACCAGTTGCACGTTTTAACCCACTGTGATTTTTCAATACTTCGGCAGATTTAACCGCATCATCTAATTCAGTTTGCATATTTCTAAGGGAAGTTGCTGATTTTCCTTGCAATTGAGACTCTTTAAATCTTTGGGCTGGTGTCATTGGCTTTTCCTCAGTGCGAGAATCTGCACCGATGTTCGCAACATCTCTGCGAGAATTTGCACCGATGTTAGCAACATCTCTGCGAGAATTTGCACCGATGTTAGCAACATCTCTGCGACTATCAACATTCATCCCTGTCGTGGCTAGACTTGTTGCCTTGTTCATCCCAGTCGTTTTCTCACGACCTGCAATGTTCATCCCTGCAACATTCTCACGACCAGCAATATTCATTTCTGCAATATTTGACTTATTTGATAGTTTATCCATTTCTGTTTGTTGCCATGCTGCATACTTCTCAGCCATTGCATCTTCTTTGGCAGCCCTAGACTTAACTAACATTTCATCTGATATTTGTTTTTGTAACTCGCGTGCAGCTTGTACTAACCTCTGTGCCATTTGTGGATTACCAACCTGATTAAACATCTGCGCACCGCGCATCAACCCCTCAGGTGTTGTTGTGTCAATCTGTGATTGAATTTCCTGTGCTTGTTTTGCTTGCGCTTCCTCAGGGCTAATCTGACCCATTGCACGATTGACCATATTACCAATCTGCGCACCTACACCGTATTGTGATTGACGTACAGCAGCCATAGGATCTTGCGCACCGTACTGTTGGGCGCGTTGTCTCTGCATAGCTTCTTGATGCTGTCTAATTTCAAGGGGGGTTTGTCCGAATAACCCTTCAACAATACCTGCCATAACGAATACTCCTAAAATAATTATATAAGGTTCAGCATCACGTTTAAGAGCCGAACCCTGTCAACAAGTTGCCCCATATTGAGTTAGCTGGCATTGCTTGTGGTGCAGTACCTTGTGGTATTCTTGTTGCTGCTTGTGCAAACATATTCGCTTGACCTGCATCGAACCCATATTGTGTACGAGATTGGTCGTATTCTGCTTGTAAGTCTGCTTGTGTTTTTTGTAATCCTGTTTGTTGGTTAATGCCTGATTGCTGCGCTTTCAAATAATCATCATATTGTGCAGCAGGTGCAGCACCAGCGTATGCAGCATTTGCAGCACTTGTAGCACCACTCAAATATAATTGACCAGCATTAGCACCAGCATTAGCACGTTTTACACCAAGATCAGTACCAATAGTTAATGCATTTTGTCCTAGTTTTTCAAGTTCATTTGCACCACCTATTGCAGTTTGGTATGGGTTATATGCAGCAGATTGAGTTGCATACATATCGCGCAATGTTTGCCCACCTTGACCAACTAGTCCAACACCGAATTGAGTGTAATTCTGACCTTCTCTAGTTGCTTGAGCAGCCAGTTGTAAGTCTTGCATACGTTGAGCGTTGTAATAAGCAGCCAATTCAGGATTACTTGACATCATGCCAGCACCACCACCCATACTTAGCCCTAATCTACCTTGACCAGCTAATCTTGAATTTAGTGACGATATTTGTTCTGCGCGTTGCGGTTCAAGTAATGCACGTTGATCGCTCATCCACTTAGCAGCTTGCTCTTGTGGTGAACCTGTTAAGTACCCTTGACCTAATTCCATCATTCTACGTGATGCATCGCTCATTGGCGCGGTAGCAGATTGAGAGTTAGTAAATTGGTTAAGGAAACCCTCAGAAGCACCCATTAACTTATCTTGTTGTGCTTTAACATCATCTGTTAATTTGTAATTGCCTGTTTCATCACTCTTACCGAATCTTGTAGTGATTCCGTATGGCGTGAACTTCGCCATGTCTGACGCGGTAGTTGCTGCTCCCAATAGCGATGCTGCTTGTGTATTTCTAGCAGAAGCATCATATTTTGCAGCCATATTTTCAAGACCTACCTTAGATAAAAGACCAGCCTGATTTGTGTCAATTTGTGCAGCATATAACGCCTTTTGCACAGGTGTCATTGATTGCAATGAAGTATTTGCAGTAAGATTTGCAGCAGTCATTCGATCTTGCTGCTTCTTATCTAAACCTTCATAGTATTCTTTGTTAAATTCATTTTGTTGCGATACATTATCTTTAATCGCTTTTTCGTTTAAATATGATCCTAAAAGACCAGCAGCAGGTTTAATGCCTGATTTGAGCAGTTCACCCCAATCAAAACCACTTGTTGCAGCACCACCGGCAGCTATTTCAGCAGCAGTTAATGGTTTAATTCCACTGCCACCAGCAGCAACTTGTTCAGGTGTTAATGCACCAACCTTATTGCCATACTTAGCAGCCATTTCAGCACCACTTAATAAACCACTGCTTTCACCAGCTATTTCAGCAGTAGTCAACGGGGCAACACCACTGCCACCAGCAGCAACTTCGGCAGGAGTTAGTGCGCCAACTTGATTACCGTACTTGGCAGCCATTTCAGCACCACTTAATAACCCACTGCCAGCAGTAGCAGCACCTAAACCGCCAGCACCAGTCGCAAGTATTTCAGCAGCAGTTAATGGGGCAGCTAAAGAAGCACTACCAGCAGCAGCAACTTCGGCTGCGGATAATGCGCCAACACTGTGACTAGCAGCAGCACTTGCTAACTCAGCAGAACTAAGACCAGCAGCACCAGAACCAGATCCAGCTAATGATTTAAGTAAGCCAGGTCCGAAGTAGGCAGCAGCAGCAACGGCAGCGAGTTTCCATAAATCTTTCTTATGTTCCTGTATCCAACCGCGATGTGCTTCTTCTGCGACAGGCATAACACCACCCTTACCATCAGGCTTGAGGGTAATAGGATGATCGTTGAACATACTTGGAGTGTGGAACTTACCTGCTTTTTCGTCCCATTGAATATCACCGAAACCAGCGGCTTTTAAACTACCATCTTTAGCAGCAGCTTTTAATTGTTCCCAAGTGTATTGAGATAACAAATTAGGGTTGTTATAGCGATTGCGAAAGTCGATTAATTGTTTTTCTTTTTGTTGACGTTCTAAGGCTTCGCGTTTTTCGTCATCAGTGAGTTCTCTATTTTCACGTTCATCAATCACCTGTGCTGCCATGACTCACCTCTTAACTTGTTTTGTTTCGTCTAATTGTTCTAGGTTTTTTTACCTCGATTACTTCGGGGCACTCATACGGGATATTATCATCAGTACGAAGAAATGTTGGGGTTTCCAACACTTCTTCATATCCCTCATGTACGCGCAAACCCTCTATATCATTCTCATTTGTGAATGATACAGTATTTCCTGACCGTTTGCATCGAAAGGTAGCCATTAGAACGCAGGTCTCCCAATAACAACCTTCCACGTAGAAGTAGCTAAGTCAAGCGCACTTGAAGCGTGAAGATTTGAAATACGAATAGACAACACATTTGCAGCAGATACCCAAACGTTAATATCAGCGTTGACAGTTTGGTCAACTCCACAAGAGTACCCAACTACCATATCACCCAATACAACACCTGGTACTGTGAAAGTCGCAATATCTTCACCAGCAGCAGCAATTGATGCTGGATCAACTGTTAATGTCGCAGCCCACATTTCTGAAAACATACCTTGAAACTGTTTATTGCCTTGCTCTATTCGAGCAACTGTTGCAGTAGTAAAAGCCATAACGCTTCCCCTTAATTAAACTTCGTTAAACTTCATAAGATATTGGCATAATAATCTCTCTACTGTTTAGGTAGAGAGATTATACACAAATTACAACAAAAGAGCTACGGTACTAATCAGGCGGGCACTATTATCGCCAAGGCAGCATAATCACGTAATTCTTTAACACCATATACACAATCAGAAGTAACAAGCGTACCTAAATACTCTTGTTTATACTGTGATTGACTACGGATAGACATTTGTTCAGCATGAGCCATTGCATCTTTATGCATCAACATACAAGCACGATACTTTGTTGACGTAGGTGAAGATGTTGACCAATCAACAGTTAAACCAAATTCATCAACGAATGCTGCGCCAGTTGGGGCAGTTGCAGAGAATGTGACAGACTGTGTTGACGTGACACTATTTACGTGAATGAATGGGCAGTTAGATGTTGTAAATACTTCTACACCATATAAATTACCTAAACGACCAGTTTTCAAAGTATCACCGTTGCCTACAAATGCTTGTTCAGTGAATCGTGAAATACCACGTAATACTGACGCTTCTACTGGAGGGATAATTAAATTCAATTCGCTTGAGTTAATATCATTATCTTCCAATGTTTGAATTGCTTTACGCAAACCCGCATCAGTCATTGCAGTACCATTACCAGGTGTGGTGCCAGAAAATAATGTAGAACCATCACCACCTAAAACGGCTTTTTCATACAAGTTAGTCGCACCTGCAATACTACCACCGTTGAAACCAGCACCTAACAATTGTAAATCACGATCAATACGTCTAGCTAAAGCATAACCAGCATCTTCTGTGTAGAATTTACGCATAGATGACAATGCTTGCATTTCGGCAATATCTTCATACAATTTACTGTATTCAAAATGCTTGTCAATCAAAATGTCAATAACGCCATTTGTTGAAGCAATTAAATTAACTTGTGTGTTTGCTGTCTTGGCAGACGCATCACCTCTTGACGGTACAGGGATATGAAGCGTGTCACCCTTTTTACCTTTGAACGAAATCTTGGAAACTAAGTTGCCAAGTACGAGTTTTTGTTTATATACCGCAATTACTTCATCTGACCACATTTCAGGAATGAAATTGTTAGATACTGCGGTTGTTACTTGATTTGTGCCTAAGCCCATGATTTACTCCATTAAGTTGAAATAGTATTACCTAACTCTACCCTCAGCATAAGCCTTCATAATTTCATCAGCCATTGCATCGTATCGACTAGGTTGCTTTATTTTAAGATTTATTAAGTCAGCCCTACGATATACTTTTTTTGTAATTTCACCAGAACCACCAGTATCGACAGAAGCGGAACGAAGATTGGAGGATCGTTCAACATTGTTTTCAACAGGTTCTTGCGTTTGACGGGTCTTTCTCAACTCTTTATAGGTTGAAAGCAACTCGTCTGCTTCATCAAGGTCGTAATTTTCAGCATGTTGAAATAAATTGGTACGAATTTTACTAGAATTAATCCATTTAGCAAACTCAGGGTCTTGCATCACATTTCCAACGTCAGGATGCTTCTCCATCAATGCTTTTCTAGTTCGCTCAATCTGCAACTCTTTGAAGTGGTTTTCTGCTGCTACCAATCTAGGGTTGTTTTCAATTGCTTTATTTACTGCACCCTCAGGGTCTTGAAAAAAATCAATATCCTCAGTTTTGACTGCTTCATGTTTCCTTACAAGTTGTTCCCGTAATAACTCGTCAGCTAATCTCCGAACTTCTCCAAGTTCTTGACCTTGCTTACTGAGACTTCGCTCGGTTAAGGCTGCATAATCTGCAATTTCCTTGATACTCTTTCCGCGAAATTGACGGGGAAGATCGTCATCTACTTTTGGTTGTTCGATCGGTTGTTCGACTTGTTTTTCGACAACTTCCAACTCACCTAATGAATCAAATGAACCTGAATCTTCTTCAAACTCTTGTATTTCAGCCATGATACTTTCCTTTTTATGGGTCACAGGTTTAACCTCTTAACCATTTATAAATTCCCATCACATTTTAATGTCACAGGGGTTTGTTGTCTTATACCATTAATTTTAAAAGGTTGTCAACTCCTTCTCGCCTTAATCTTGGCATTATCTTCTCGAATCCTCGCCCACTTAGCATGAGCATCAGGAAAATCGCCAGAAAGACCTTCTAATCGCACCATTGGAGTACCTATAATGCGGTTAGATGTACCACCACAATCACATTGCAATTGAGTGGTTTCAGTGTCTATGTATTTTTCTTCAACTTTTTCACATTTTTCACATTTAAAGTCGCGTAACGATCTAGCCATTTTTTAGTTCCTCATAAACTACTTCACTTGTTTCTTGAATGTTCAATAACCAGTTAATAATACTCAGTTCACCTTGTTTGAATCTCACATTTTCAGGAGTAACCCCACTTAATGTATCAGTTGAACTTTTCATATTTTCTAAGTCATCCATTAAATCCTTCCATCCTTGACTTGACATCATGGATAAACGATCTTCATAGTATTTTTGGAGTGTTTGGTCAATCATAATCCTTCAACCTTCGACATATTTTGTAGTTTCGCAATTTCTTCATTAGAATCGATATCTCGCTCTTTCAAAGCCAATTCTGCAATTTGAACACGCCTATTAAAACTCTTATCTTCCTCACCATTTTGAAGGTTATTAGATAACGCTGCCACCAGTTTAGCTTCAATCAATTTAGGTGCAAATTGAGTATCAACCGCAATTTGTTGGGTTTGCGCTTGTGTTTTAGCAATTGCTGCATCTTTTGCTGCAAGGTCTTTCTGCGCGTTCATCATCGCCATTTGTTCAGCTTGTTGTTTCAATTGCTGCGCTTGTGGGTCAGGTTGTGTTGATTTCTTCATTTCCTCTAACATCTGCTCACGATTTGATAATGATGAATTTTTCAAGACACCTTGCATCAATATCGGAGTTAATGGCGATTGTGCGCCTAATGTTTGAATCAGGAATGCCAATTGCTTCTGTTCATATTCACGTGCAAGAATACCAAGTGTCGCAGTTGGAATATATTTCACATCAACAGAAGGATAACGCTCAGGGTCAAACTGCATATAACGCCATGCGCACTTCTGCACGAATGGGATAATAAAATCCTCTTGAATGTTAGTCAATGTACGCTTGTATTTCTTGATTAGGGTAGCAGTTGCCATATCTAAACCACTGGCATCACGTGACACTTGACTTACACCACCATTAGAATCAATTGTGCCAGTTGCCATTAAGAGCATACGTTCAAACTCTTTACTGGTCTGCATTGCTTGACCATCATTTGTACCAAACTTAAAGGGATAGATAATCTCATTAGGCGCGCCATTTGTCATAAACGCCTTACCAGGCTTCACCTCAAACTTTGCGCCACGTGGTAATCTTGTGGCATCTATCGCTACCATAGGGGCTACTGTTAGTGCTAATGCATCCATGTGAGAGCGCATTGAACCGTCCACCGCCATTTGCATGTTATATGATTTCTCGCACGTTCCGCGCCCTAACAATCGGTTTGGTACTGTATCTGCTTGTGATAACAGAATAGGGCGATCTTTCATCATGTAAGGCGATTCCTCAGCCTTTAACAAGATATTACCATCAGCAATAACGATCACACATTCAACTAATTTTTTATAATTCTCGTTTTTGCTCTCAGAAATGCCTTCAAGTTCTTGTAATTCTTCATCTTCATTCAACAAATACTCAGCAGGGGCTAAACCATAATAAGTTAGTGTTTTTACCTTGTTTTTCTTGAATTGTACGTTTTCTTGAGTCGGTTCAATCGAGTCATCATCAACGTAACAAGAGCTAATATCAACCTTGCGGTACTTGCCAGATGCGATACCTTCCTCAATCTTATGCAATGACACAAAACGTTCAATTGCAACACCCATACATTCTTCAATAGTTGTACCATTAGGATCAAAAAGGAAGTTTTTAGGGTTGATTGGGTTTAGTTTGACAGCAACACGCGATTTTTCACTTACACCGAAAGCAGCTTGACCATTTTCCAATGGTTGAGTGGAAGGCGTGAAATAATCAACCTCACTTAACACCAATTCGCCAATGTGAGTACCATAAATCTCACCTAACAATACAATCTGATCGAAGGATTTACGGATCTTATCTTGTGCAAAATCCTCGTTAAGTTGTTTTTTCAACTGCTCAACGTCAACTGCACCTGTTTTATCAGCAATATCATCTTTAATGTCAAAAAATTGACCTTGACCGAAAATACCCTCGATAATCTCAGCATGTCGCGTTTCAATTGCTTGCTGTGTCGCTGGCGAAATAACCTTACTTCGCTCACTATTACGTGACTTATCCTCAGCAGCCCAAATACCGCGCCAAATGCGTTCGTACTTTGCCCAATCTGCTTCAAAATTCTGCTCACGATATTCGCGCCATTCATCAGTGTAATTGACAACGAACTCTACCATTGCCTTATCATTGGCACTTGGTTTATCGAACTCAGACTCAACTAAATCGTCATCATCCACCACTTTACCTGTATTGTTGTAGTCCATTATTTACCCTCTAAAAACCGCAAATATCGTCAATTACTTCATACTCTTGATCGTCTTGAGCCTTAGCATAACTCGTAACAGATAAATGCGCAATCATTGACAACGAATCAGGCATATCATCATGCACCCTTGGGGAAGGAAACATAAGCAATTGTGTTTTAAACTTAGTCCAATTTTCTCTCTTGTTAAGCGTGATTCTACCATGCTCAAACAAACCTTGTAATGCATACACCACTCTATTCGTCTTACTATTACCACTTGTACTAATCGGCTCAACATGCACATAAACGCTGTTCTTACGCATCAAGTCAGTCAGATAGGGCATTACTGCTCTCATAAGACTGCCTTTCTCAATGCCAACTGATATAGGGCGATAAGTGCGTATTGCCATTAAAATGCGAACTGCAGTCTCGCGTACATCCCACCGACCAGCTTCAATCTTCTTCACCCACCATTGACCATCAGGCGTAATCTTAACAACGGCAATCGAAGTATCATCAAGTTGCTTCTTACTGTTCGGATTATCAACTGCTTCAAAGCCAGCAAGATCAACTGCGATATAATAATCACCTTCTTTAGGTTCTTCACCGTATTTAAACCATTCTTCCTTAAAGATGTTCGCACCCATGGTATCGAAACTAGCCATATACTCTTGGTTAAACGCAAAGGTACTCATAGACCTACGAGCAGACTCAATTTCTTTCGGGTTAATCAACTCATTATCTGCTGTTGTAAATTGCCAACTCTCCCACTCAGGGTCATCACCAGATTGTCCACGATCATACTGCGCACGAAACTCAGTCTCGCCAGGCTCAGGAGTACCAATTAATAATGCCCCACCTTCCATATCAGAGAGAGCAGGGCGAATGACCATTTCCCATAAGCCAGGTTTAAAATCCTTAGACTCATCTAGTACAGCATAAAATAACTTCATACCACGCAAGCTATCAGGGTTATCTGCACCACGAATGAATATCTTCACACCATTGATCAATGTAATTTCGGAACTGTTGATGTTCGCTTTGGCAATAACGGGTTTGCCAATATCCAACAATAAATCCCACATCAACGTCCTAGCCATACTAAGTGTCGGTGCAGCGTACAACACACCTGCATCCTTAACAGGACATTCTAACCCCTTGACAATACTCACAATACCAGCCTTACGTGTCTTACCGCATCGGCGACCTGCCACAACCACCTTGAATCGGGCTTTACTGGCATAGACTAAATGTTGCCATTTGAGCATGTCAAAGTTAAGTTCACTCATTGGTTATCAATCGTAACAACATCATTATCGATCACATAGGGCGACTTGACATTCCCTAAGTTAATAGTAATCCCACCTGCCCCGAACCCACTAGGAATAAATGGCTGATCTGCACCAAACCGCTTCTTATTAAACGCTACCATATAATCTTTTCTAGTCTTCACTTGTAACGTTGATCGTGCGGTATCATTCATTGACATAGTACCGTCAGGGTTCTTACCATCACTGATACGCACGTTCTGATCTGCCAATGCCAATGAGAATAACTCCATCGCATCCTCAAAACGCTTGATGCGCTCTTTGTCGGCGTATATCCATTTGCGATACTGGCCAGGTGTGATCGGTATTCCTGTGGTGTTGGCAATATCTGCTGAATAGTATTCTTCAACATAATCTACCAATGATGTGCCTTCGGCCAATGCTTCGAGTAATCGTTCAAACATTACCTCGAATCTGTCTAAGGTCTTGACGTGACAATGTGACAGCGCATTGGTTGTGCTGTCTTGTCGTAGTGGTTCTTGTTGCAGTGGTTCGGTGAACCCCACATCCAACCATGTTGGTATATCGAGTGTATCCATGTTTATGATTGTATCACTGTATTACTTGTTGTCAATAGCCTTCGTTGTATAAAAGAATCTTTTGTAACTCATTTTTTAGGTTTGGTGAGTGGTGGTGAATAGCTAATGCACCACGCGCACCGCGATCGCACATGCCCCCCCCCACTGGTGCAGTTGTTCACCTGGTCGGGCTTGGTGCAGTGGCTCACCTGGCGCAGTGTCTCACCTGGTGCAGTGGTGTTGGTTCACCTGGTGCAGTGGTGCAGTGGTGCAGTGGTGCAGTGGTGCTGCTGGTGCAGTGGTGCAGTGGTGCAGCTCATACTAAATACTATCCAGTGTTGCAATGGGTTTGCAAATTCAAATTTGGAATTTTAGATAAAAGAATCTTTTATTAGTGCATCAATGAATTGTTTAACATTGCGAGAACATTTGAGAATCAATTGTCAGATAAAGAAATGTTTTATCACTTAATC
>OFRC01000209.1_pt1 | contig 17332 bp, 12 predicted proteins | sample 1543051 | NCBI WGS metagenome assembly OFRC01 (sample SAMN07774231, study PRJEB24372) | wastewater metagenome
CGGGAAGACTGCATCGACCTGCCGCCCACCACCTACGTCACCCGGCAGACGGAGCTGACACCGGAACAGAAGAAGGCGTTCGACGAGATGCTGCGCAAGTTCCACACGGAGTGCGAAAGTGGGTCGATTACGGCGGTCAACGAGGCCGTCAAGATGTCCAAGCTGATCCAGATTCTGTGCGGAGTGGCCTACGGCGCCAACGGCGAGGAGGTGGTGATCCCCGCCAAGCCACGCATCGAGTTGGTGCGCGAGATTATCGACGAGTCGTCGTCCAAGGTGCTGGTGTTCGTGCCACTGACCGCCGCACTGGAGGTTGTAGCCGAGGAGTTGTCTAAGAGCTTCTCGGTGGCTGTCGTCCACGGCAAGACCAGCAAGCACCAGCGGGACGAGATTTTCTCGGCCTTCCAGCAGCAGGCTGACCCCCGAGTGATTGTCGCAAACCCCGGAACCCTACAACATGGGCTAACACTGACGGCGGCCTCGACGGTGATCTGGTTCGCCCCCATCCACTCTAACGAGTCTTGGCAGCAGGCCAACGCCCGGGTCACCCGGCCCGGCCAGAAGCGCAACACCCTGATCGTCAGCATCGAGGCCACGCCGCTGGAGCGCAAGATTTACGACCGGCTCGCCGGGAAGCAGAAGATGCAGGGTCTCCTGCTTGACCTTTTGAAGGAGGGTTGATCGACGCTAACCTGTTAGAGCATAATACACAACACACCCTGAAAGGAGAAAAATGATCGAACAACTGATCGACCGCTACATCCAGATACGCGACCGCAAGGCGCAGCTCAAAGCCAAGTACGACAACGAGGTGGAAGCACTGGACGACGGTCTCAAAAAGATCGAGAATGCCCTGCTGAGCAAGCTCGATGAGCTAGGTGTTGACTCCTTCGGCAAGAAGGAAACCGGCCTGGCATTCAAGTCAAAAGTGACCAGTGCCACAGTGGCAGACTGGGACTCATTCCTGAACTACGTCAAGGAGAACGATACATGGCACATGCTTGACCATCGGGCAAACAAGACTGCTGTTGCGGAGTTCCGCGCAGCCAATGACGACATCCCACCCGGCATCAACTGGCGCGAAGAGACCGTCGTTCGTATCCGCCGAGGCTAACCCGTTACCATCTCACCCCCAACCAAAAGGAACTCAAATGTCCGCTATTGTCCCCTTCGTCGCTGGCGCGAAACTCCCCGCCTACCTCTCTGACCGCGCTGCCCTGTCCGCAATCAACGACGAAATCGTCACGCACGCTGGCTTCCCCGTCCTGTCCATCAAGGGCAAGGTGTTCACTCTGGTCAAAGACGGCGAGCGCAAGGTGCTGACCCGCGAAGATGACCCCGATGAAATCCTGCAGTCTCTGACTGTGGCCGTGGCTCGTGCTAACACGAACAGCCGTGTGTTCTACGCCAAGGCGTACAGCGAAGACGACGCTGAAGCCGCGAAGCCAGACTGCATGTCCAACGACGGGGTTGCCCCGTCCGCCGACGCCCGTACTCCGCAGGCTAAGAAGTGCGCCGTTTGCCCCCATGCAGTCTGGGGCACCGGCAAGGAAGGCAAGGGCACGGCCTGCGCAGTCAATACCCGCCTGGCCATCGTCGATCCCGAAAGCACGGAAGCCCCCGAGCCGTACCTGCTGCGCGTCCCCGCCGGTTCGAAGGCCAACTTCGCCGAGATCGTCAAGGTTGCCAAAAAGCGCGGTGTCCCTTACAACTCCCTGGCGCTCAAGATTTCGTTCGACCCCACGGCACCAGCACCCAAGCTGATGTTCAAGTTAGTTGGTTTCGTGAGTGACGATGTCTACGCGAAAATCAACGCCCTGTACGCTGACGAGACGGTGTTGGATATTGTCGGCCTTGGAGCCGCACGTGCCGCACTGCCCGCTCCTGAAGAGGCCCCGACTGTCACGGAAGCCGACCTGGATGCCGCATTGCAGGCGAAAGCTGCCAAAGTGACCAAGGCTGCTGTGGACAAAGCTGCAGCTGTAGACCCGGCACCGGCACCGGCACCCGCTGAAACTCCGAAGCCCGCGAAGCCCGCCAAAGCAGCCAAGGCTGAGCCCGCAGCTGCAGACGTCGGGATGGACAACCTGCTCGGCGATCTGGACAACCTGCTCGGCGCGACTGACGACTGATCCCCCCGCCAACCGGCCACTTCGGGTGGCTGCCGGAACCGTAACCGGCACCTTTTTATCGGAGAGACCATGTTTAATTTCCGCCCAATCAAGAGCGCCGAGCTGACACAAGGAGAGTTTGCCTCCCTGGTCGGTGTCACGCGCACGACGGCCAACCTGTGGGTAGTTGGCAAGATGAACCCCAATCGCTATATCCGCGACCACGTGGCAGCTGTTCTGGCTGCCATCACACAAGCCATAGAAAATGACCAACTACCGCTACCAGCCAACACCCCCAGAGCCAAACGGGCTGAGCGCCTCTGCGAGGTTATTCGCGACAATCGGGCAGAAACAAGCAACCAGTAACTGACACGTCCGGGGGGACACATGCTTCGACAGTTTTACGGGGACGTTCTCCCCACAGATGGTGCCTTCTGCTTGTTCCTTGGGAGCACCAAGTCCCACATATGGGCACAGTCTTTGGACGACCTGGCCCGCCTGACAAACAGTCACATCGACGAGCAAGCGGTCTACTTCGGCACTGCTGCGTACAAGACGACCCTGAATCGCAAACAGGATAACGTGTTATCCCTGAAAGCCCTGCGACTGGACATCGACGCGGGGGAAAAGAAATACGCGAAAGACCCAGATGGAACCTACCCAAACCAACCCGACGCCATCCGCGCCCTCATGTCCTTCATCAAGGACACCGACCTCAAGCCCAGCTACATTGTCTCCAGTGGCGAAGGCCTGCATGTGTACTTCTGCCTGGATGAAGCTGTCACCCCAGATACATGGCTCCCCCTGGCTAAGGGATTGGGTCAACTCGCGGTGGATCGGGGGCTCCGGGTTGATCCCACAGTCACTACGGATACCGCCAGAATTCTTAGGCCTCCAGGCACTCCGCATAGCAATGGAAGCCGAGTTTCCGTTATCCGCCGAACTGGGATGGTATTTGGGGTTCAGGGTATTCGAGCCATCCTCCCCGCAACACCCTTGGCTAACGCTAAACGCTGGGACAACGCGAGCATTAATGATGAGCTATCACTTGGGTTTGACGGGCCACCTTCATCTGCTCTGAAAGTCGTCCAGCACTGCGGTGCCCTGCGCGAGGTGGCCGAGTCTCGCGGTGACGTGCAGGAGCCCCTGTGGCGGGCCATGCTGGGGTTGGTCAAGCACACCACCGAGAGCATCGACCTCGCCCACGAGTGGAGTTCGGGGTACGCTGGATACGACGAAGGCGAGGTGGATCGCAAGTACGAAGCCTGGACCACCGGCCCAAGCACTTGCAGCGAGTTTGCCAAGCACAGCACCGCGTGCGCCACGTGCCAGTACGCAGGCAAGGTCAAGTCTCCCATCATGCTGGGGCAGATGACGGCACCGGAGATCGAGGCCCTGCCCGAGGAGAAGAAACCCGCGCCGCCAGCGCCGCCAGCGCCGACAGGTAAGCCATGGGACGGCCAGCTCCCCCCGCGCTACGAGGTTGTCGACAGCAAGGGCAAGCCAGTTTTGGTCTACGCCATGGAGACCGAGAAAACCACGGAGACTGGCGAGGTCGTCCCAGTGGTCGTCCACATCCCGTTCACCTACGACATCTTCTGGTTCGGTCAATGGGCAGAGGCAGACAACAGCGACGACTCAGCGCAGGTTGTTCTCCAACTGTACTCGGACGGCTACGTCAAGTCGTTTCTCATGGACCAGACCGTCGTCGCCAGCACTCACAAGCTGCTGGAGTACCTTGCCAGCAAGGCCATCCACACCACCACCCATAGAAAAGCAGGACAAGCCATGCAAGACTACGCCAAGGCTCAGCTCCAATACGTCAAGGCCAACAAGAAGCCAAAAATCGCAGACCACCTCGGGTTCCGCATCCTCGAAGACGGCCAGCTCGTCAGCGCCCAAGGTGGGCACGTCATCTATCCGGACGGCACTATTCAGGAAGCCATGCTCTCCAGCAATGTGCGCGGGGTGTCGGAAGGTGTGTTCGTCCCACTGGAGCCCAACGTCGACCGTGCCTGGCCCAACACCGTGTGGGAGGCGGGTTTGAACGACAAGGCCCGCAGGCACGTCGACTTTTTGCGCCGCTACTACTCCGCCCCAGGTTTGGAGAAATACCAGCTGGCCATCATGATGGCACTCGCTTCGCCGCTCATGCCGTTCGTTGACGGGGCTTTCACGAGGGGCTCCAAACTGCCACCGCTTGGGTTGACGGTGTCGCTTTACTCCCGAGAAACCGCGCGGGGCAAGACCACCGCTATCAAGTCTGCCCTGATGGCCTTTGGTGACGCGGACGCCTTGTCACGGGACAGCAATAGCCGGGGCTCCACCGCGTTGGCTCGCATTGCCAAACTGTCCCTGCATGGGTCGATCCCGATTGGTCTGGACGAAATGGGCGATCTGCCGACTCTGGAGATTGCGAGCCTCATCAGTGCCATCGGCAACGGCTCAGGGCGGGACAGGGCCACCAAGACAGGTGGGCTTGCTGCAAGCAACGGCACGTTCTCCCTCATGGCGATCATGGCGGCGAACAAGTCCGCTCGCGAAATGGTGGCCGTTGCGCAAGCTGAAAGCGACGCCATCCAGTTCCGCCTGCTGGAGCTTAACGTCGAGGACGTCAGCGAGTTTGATGCGGATACGCAGGCTCAGCACCGCCTGGACTGGGCGGCTGTTCGCGCAGATTGTTCCGGGGCACTTGGTGCTGTCATTCACCGCGCCGTCTGTGAACTGGGCGTTTCCGGAGCCAATGCACTGACCACGGACTGCGTCAATCGTGCAGCCAAACTGATCGGGGCAACCCAGTCTGACCGCTTCCAGTACAAGGGGCTCGGTGCTGTTCTGGCACTCCATGTGCTGCTGAACAAGCTGGGAATGCCGATTTTCGACATCAAGACGTTGGTTAGCACGTTCAAGGACGCCTACAACGCGGGGCTGGAGTTCATCGAGCAGAACCTGTTGCCGACCGGCGGTCTCGACCTGTTGCAGCGGGCGCTGAACGACCTGCAGCCCTACACGGTCATCACACAGTTTGAGACGCGCCCAAGCAACCTGCCCGGAACAGCTGTCCCGGTGGACCGCATTCTGAACTCCCGCATGCCGAGCAAGGTGGTGGCACGGCACATCGTCAACACGAACACCACGTACCTGTCGGTAGAGGCGCTGAAAGAATGGTGCCGTGAACACGGCATCGGCGACACGGACATCACTCGCGAGGCGAAAGCCAACGGGGTGTTCCGCTCATTCGGGGCAAAGTATGGGTTCGCGTACCCCTATGTCCTGTTGAAGAACACTGGAGAGAGCGCCAACACCCGGTGCCGGGTGTACAAGATCAACCTTGCCAGGCTGCACCTGTGCACGGACACGCCCGCGACGGGGCGGCGCAGCGCAGACATCGTGCAGTTCCCTGTGTCTGGGGAAACCGCTCCGCAAAGTGAGGTTGAGGAACCTACCGGGACGCAGTGACAAGGGGCCGAAAGGCCCCCTTTTTTTATCACTCTACCAAGGCCCCTTTCTGGAGCTTGCTTTCCCGTTTCGACACGGTTTGCGGGTACTTGAGCAAGGTGCTGAGTGGTTGACGCTTCAGTTCGTCTGACGAGTCCCCGAACCAGTGGCGCATCTCGTCTTTGCCAGCTTGCAGGGACATCCAGCTCTCGCGGGCTTCCATCATTGCATCGGTGTCGCCGTCCTTGAACGCTTTGAGGTAGTCGCGCTCGATGGCCTTGGAGCGGTCGTTGTAGAACTTTCCGATCTGGTACTGCTGGCTGCGCAGCCACTCCATGTTTTTCATCTGGGAGCTGGGAAGGCCCAGCGCATCCAGTGCCAGCACCGCCCCATTGATGTCATCGGGCTTGAACATGACATCCCCGTTTTTCAGGGTGTAGCCGTCGTTGGCAACCCGGAAAGCCTTCATGCCGTTGGCCACACCAGAGGGCATCATCTTTTCAACCCCCTTGTAGTAGTCGCCGTTCTTGATGGCCCCGATGCCGTCGGCAACCTTGAGCCCTTGCGAGACCGCAGGGCCGAGCAGACCGGCAACCATGTTCTTGACGCCCGTGGCACTGGTGATGTCCCAGTCAGCGTAGGGTAGGATCGAGAATACTTTCTCCTCGCCCAGCTTGGCATCAGTGCCCATGAACGACAAGGGTCCGTGCAACAGTGCGTCGGGAGCACCCTGCTCTTTCAGCCAACGCTCGAAGTCTGGCGGCTCATCCCCGTCCGCGCCCAGCATGTTGAACACGATCTGCACGAGGTTCATCAGCGGCATGCCCATCACGCCAGCGGCCATTGAGGTGTGGAACAGCTTGTAGGCCAGCATCCGGCGACCGATGGCCCGCTCTTCTGCGGTAGCCCCCTTGAACGCCTGGCGAAATGCCTTGACGTACATGGCAGCCATCATGAACTGGAACTTCTTGTACTGCGTCATGATCTTCGGCAGCCGCTTCAGCAGAAGCGGGGCACCCATGCGCGTCGAGTCCCCCTGCGTAGTCTGCAGGATGTTGATGGCGTAGTCCTGGGCTTGGGCCGGAGTCTTACCCTTCTGGATCGCCATGTTGTAGGCGGCCACAGCGGACGACACCCGGTTGGCTGTTTCAACCGCGCGGGAGACTTGCCGCAGGTTGTGCAGCGCCTTCTTCACGCCACGGGACGCCGCGTCCACCGGTGCAATACCGGTGTGGGTAGCCTCGAAGCTGCTGATGTCGCTGTCCATCCCCATGTCCATAAGCTGCAGCTCGACCGCACGTTGCAGCGTGGCTTGCAGCCCTTCGTCGCGGATACCGTCAAGGCTCAGGTGACCGCGAATCCCCGTCGTTTTCAAAGTGCCGTAGGCGTCCAGCAGATGCTTCCAGGCTCCCGAGTAGTCGTTGAAGTCCGAGGCCAGTTTCGGCAGGGTCGCCATGACCGGCTGCATGAAGTTCGCCAGGTGATACCCCACGCTGGTGGCCAGCTGCCACGCCGAGGTCAACGCCATCATCCGGTCCTGGATGGGCGTCTCCTTGTATTTCAAGGACTCCTCGTAGTGTGCCGCGAAGGTGTTCACGATGTCCTGGTTGTCCAGCTTGTCGTTGGCGCTCTTGCGAGCCTCCTTCTTCATCGCATAGAACTGCTCGTTGGTCTCCCCGCCATGCTCCAGGTTGGCCAGGAAGTTGGCTTGCGCCCGTGCGTGGTGCAGGAAGGCCCGCACCATGTCTTCTGAGTAACCGGCGATGTTCTTGCGCTTCAGTCCGTGAACCCGCGCATGGTGCTCGTCGATGGACTGGAAGTACATGTCGCGGATCAGGTTGGTCGCGGCTTCCTTAGCCTTCGGGTCGAGGTCCCCGCCCTTGATTGCGCCAAGCACCCGCTGGATCACCGCATGGTCGGTTGGCATCTCTTCCCCGACACGAACATCCTTTTCGCCGTAGGTGCTGAAGTCGTAGGCCCCGCCGTTGGCTTTGTCGTTGATGTTAGCGAACTCCATGGCCAGACCCTTGGTGTCAAAGAACGACACCGTGTAGTGCTTCGGGTCTTTCTTCAGCTCCTCGACCTTCTTCTTGTCGTCGTTCTGCTCCGCGTCGCGCAGCTCCTGCGACTTCAGGATGGCAATGTAGTTGCCGAAACGCTTCAACGGCGCGTAAGGTCCGTCCAGTTTCGTGTAGGCCGTCAGAATACCGCCGAGGTCCAGGCGCGTCATCAGGTCCTGCTCGTACTGGCGCATGTGTTCGCCATGGGCAAAAATGTCCTGAACAACCTTCTGCTCATCCTTGGTCAGCGCCTTGAACTCCTGCGCGAGAACAGGGTCGGGGGTTACTGGCCTGCCCGCAATCTTCGGGTCATACGGCCACTTCTGCTGGGTCGTGGCTTTTGCCACCAGTGCGTTGACCTTCCCGGCCCCATCCTTCAGCTTCAGGGCTTCGGCAGCGATGCGCTCGGCAGGTTCTTCCATCTCCATCCGTGCGGAGACCGTGGCTTGCATGGAGCGATACCACTCCCGGACAGACGGCATCCTGTCCTTGTACTCGTCGACAAGGTCGTGCAGGAACGCCAGCGACCGGACTGCCTTGGTGGCCTGATGGGCGGCGTCCTCGTACAGCATGGCCCCGGTGGAGCCGCCGAGCCGGGTGGCTGTGGCCTTCAGACTTTGACTGACGGCTCGGTGGATACCTGCTTCGGCTGCGGACGCCCCTCCCCGGCTTTTGGATACACGCTGATGTAGCTCTTGTTCGGGCTGTTTTGCGCCCTGCGAGTCGACGCTGCCATTCGGCGACGACGCTCTTGTCTTTGGGCCGTAGTCGGTTTTGCTGACTGTGTCATGCACGTCCTCCATAAAGTAGGCCACGGCGGGCAGCTTATCGTACAGCTCGTCGCGAAGGGTGTCGTTATTGTACGCAGCCCAGAGCTGCGCGAAAAGTTCCTCGCGGATGCGCTGGGCATCCATTCCGGGGTGCGTTGCGGTGTCCAGTGGGTAGCTCAGCATTTCAGCAAGCTCGCTGTCCACCGGAGAATTGTAGAAGTCGACGACGTCGCGCATCATGGCGTGCATGGGGCGAACCGCGCCGCTGCGGTCCAGGCGCAAGTTGAACTCTGGCAGCCCGGAGAACACCCCGCCACGCTCTCGCCCGTTCAGGTCAATGGCGTGCCCGAGTTCATGGTGCGTGATGTGCTCCATCTCAGCGTCGTTCCCAACCGACTCTGCCGAGTAGAACAAAACACTCTCGTCGCCCGGTTGTGCGAAAGCCCCCGCGCCACCGAAGTCGGTGTACGTCATACCCCAATGGTCGACAGCTTCCAGAACGTGCTCGATGCCCTCAGTGACGTAACGTGATACGGCGCGACGGATACCACGGTGGTACTGCACCAAATGGCCAACGCTGGTCAGCTCGATGTCGATTTTGGTGGCAGACCCGTCACCTTCCATCGCGTGCAGAACAACCTTGAGCGCGTCGTCCTTGAGGATCGTGCGTTTCTTTTTGACCGTGATGGTCGGCGGGGTTACGGCCTTTTGAGGAGCTTCTGCAGCGCTGCCTTCTTCTCCGGCAGAGGAAGGTCCGACCCGCATATCTTGGCCCACCGAGCCAGATGCACCGCTTTCGGATACTTTTCCTCCATCGCGGCCAGCTCCGACTCCGGAATCTGTGCCAACCTGTCCATCTTTTCCCTGGCCGACTGTTCGGCGGGTTGAGTCGAGCTGCTGTCCGTATTCGCGGTTGAGTCCTCGGGCATCAAGTTCTCCTGTTTCGTACGCAACCCACACGTCAATCCACCGAGCCTGTTCGTGGGGCGTCAAGCGTTCCCAGGCGGTGTCGCCAGATTGGCGATCAGAGTTCCATTCTTTTGCGGCGTCGGCGATAGTATAGGACCCGATCTTTGGATCGAGGAGGTCCCGCAAGGCCACCGCGTCCTCGACCTCCGCATTCATCTCCGCCAGCAGGCGCTCGTTCTCAGCAACAATGGCCTTGTTCTTGGCGATCTGCGCGAGTTGCTCTGGCGTCGGCCCGGCGTTTGCCCGGATGGCTTCGGCAACGATGTTGCGTTTGGCATCCTCGACATTTTTGGCCTTGGTCCCGCCGACAAGCTCATTGAGCATGTCGATCATGTGCGGGCTAAACACGTCAGTTCGCGTCAACAGTTGACCTGCACGCTCGATAACGCGATGCGCGGCCTCGATTGACTTCGCCTTGGCTTTATCGGACAGCTCCTTGCGAGACATGTTCGGTTTCGGCGACTCGTCACTGACCAAACCTGACCCCGCTGCCAGCACACGGTACACCTCGTTGCGCTGCGTATCGTTGAGTATGGGCTCACCGCCGCCAGTTTTCGTGACGGGCGTCTTGGCGTCGAGCAGATCAAGCAGCGACTCGACGATGCGTTTCGCGGTGCCGCCATCGCCACCCGAGTTGGCCCCGGTTTTGACGCTGAATCCAGTGGACTCGCCCACCGCCCGGACAACCTCTGCGCCTTTAGCCTGGCCCTGCTTCCTCGGCACATCAGGGTCCTCGATGACGTTCATCTCGATCTCGTCAGCCGTCTTCGGGGAGTCGAACTCCTCCTGGCTGTCGGCAGCAAGAGTGCCGTCTGTGTTCTCTTGAACCACGTCACTGTCGGCCACTTCGAGGTCCTGCTGCTCAAGGCGGTCGGCAAATCTGTGGACCAAGTCGTCCGTGACGCCGAGCGCGCGCAGGTTTTTGGAGAACCCCTCTCTGGAGATCGCCTTACCCTTACCGCTCAGCGCGGCTTCAACAGATGCGGCTTGGTCGTACGTCAACTTGGGGCCGGACGGGTAGCCGTCTTTGTCGAGCCCTGCTGTCAGGAACAGGCGCGACTTGTCCTTCGGCGTGAACCGCTTACCCGTGTGTGCCTCAAGGCCTTCGACCAGACGTTGGCCGGGGCTTTTCTCAGGAACTACTGGGGCGGGGCTGACACTCGCAGGTTGAACAGCCACGCTCGTTTTGCTGGCTCCATCAGCTCTTGCGGCAGGGACACTACCTCCCCCGGTTCCGCCAACAGGCTGTGATCCTGAAACAGACTGGCTTCCTGCATTGACAGAACTTGGTTGTTGACCAGCGTTTCCAGCCACGGCTCCAGCGGTAGGTGCTGTGCTGACATTTTTTGCCCCCTTCTTCGTGAGCGCCGTCATGACGGCTTCCTTGTCCGCCTTGTTAGCGTCGGCCAGGGTTTGCTTGACGATGGCCTGCCCCTTGATCCACTTCTCCACGGACCCGTTGTGTTTGGCCCCCAGCAGTCCGATGTTTTCAGCCAGTTCGCCGTCGGTGATCTTCCCGGCTTGATGCAGTTCGTTCAGTTCGACGAACAGGCCGACGCCCTTCGTGCCATTGATGCCAAACTCTTTGGCGGCGGCTTCCTGCACCTTGACCTTCTCGGCGTGGGCCAGTGCGGTTTTCTTGATTTCGGCCAGTCGCTGCTGCTCTTTCATCTGCGCAGCACGGGCAACGGCTGCGCCAGGGTCGTTCAGCATGTCTTCTTCCGACATGTACGAACCCTGACCGGGGCGACCGCCGATACCGCCCATCCCGGAAACTTCTCCGTCACCCGCCGCGTACGCCGTGGTGGGCGTGAAGTCGAGTGAGGCCCCATCGTCCATGGTGTTTCGCACTGGCGGGATGTTCGGCACCCCGAGGTCGTTCGCCAGTTTGACGTTGTTCAACGGGAGCTGCTCGTTGTGGTCCCCGTACAGTCCGCTCGCGTCGACCGCTGGAATCTGAGTACCCGTCGGGCGTCGTCCGTTGAGGAGGTCGAACCCTCTCGGGATGGCAGTTACACCCTCGAAGCCTTGCGACAGCGCCCAATCCGGGGTTTCCCCGTCGAACTGGGGAGTCTCGCGCTGCAGGTTTTCGAAACCTTGCGAGGTGGTCCATTCGCGCGGGGTCGTCTGGTCAGGGTCAGGCACGTTGGTGTTTGTCGGCTTGTACCCTTCGCTGCGACGGTGGCCGCCGATAGAGCCGAAGGCCCCACCCAGTGCTGCGCCACCAACGAAGGACTCAGCGAACCGCTTGCGTGAGCCGTCGGTCAGGAACTCCTCGTTGGGGTCGACGGCCATACGACCGAAGTACTGATTGACACCTTCCTGGCCCAGTTCGCTGGAGCCTTCCTCCAGCATCGTCTTGCCGACCGTAGCGCCCATGCGGGCCGCGCCGCCCTTGAACCCTTGCATGCCGTCGAGCATGTCGGTACCGACACGAGCCAGGCGACCACGAGCGGCCAGGGAGTTGATACCCAGCGCCCCGTTCAGCAGGGAGTACGGCACCGCGCCAACAGCAGCAGACCCGTAGTCCATTTCCCCGCCGCTAGTTTCGATCTGCTCGCGCTGATTCCCGAGGACGTCGCCCATCGAGCTGGGGTAGCTGGCGACTGTAGCGCCGCCCATACTGCGCAGATCGAGGGCTCGCTGGGCTGCGGTACCGGCTCGGACGGCTTCTTCCGTGGCCCCAGCAGTGCGGCCCGCCAACGCCGCAGCCTTGAGTCCAGTGGCACCGATGCGACCGGCAAAGCCCCCAACCAGTGCTTCCGCCGCATACGGCAGGGACTGTGCGGCCAGACCGCCGAGGTAATTTAACCCGGATGAAACCCCATCGACATCTTCGTAAGAGTCAACTCCACCCAGTTGCTTGGCGCGGGCACCCGCGACGTCAGCCTGGAATCGGTTGTCGGCAGCTTTGCGTTCAGCGAACTTGCGAGCGCCTTCCAGGCCCAGAGCACCGGCCACAGCGGCTCCGGTCTCATACAAGCCCGACTGGTAGTTGTCGACAGCTCCGGACAGGCGTTCTCGCGTAAGCGTGCTTGTTCCGCCATCGTAGCCCAACCTGTTAGCCACATGCGCCGGGTCCATCCCCGAGCGACTGGCGTAGTCCTTAATCAGGAACTCGTCGGAGCCAGACACTCCTGCTGAGTTCGCCACCCGGCGCAGGTCGTCCAGAGTGTAGATCGGCATGTGCGTCCCTTATTTGAGGCCGTATTGAGCGGCCAGAGCTGCTTCCACTTCGTCGTTAGTGACGCGGTATTTAGAAGGGGTCGGCAGTCCATACTGACCAGCGACCACCGGACGCCCCTCATAGACCGCCTGTGCGGCCACATCGCTGTCTCCCGGCAGGTAGACTGGGGCTTGCGCAACCGGCCTCGCAGCAACAGTCGGTTTCTGGATAGCCGCCGCAGGAGCCTGCTTTGGCGCGCTGCCGTAAACACTGTCGTCGAGGCCGCGACTCTGAACGCCGCTCAGGTTTTCAATAGCCTTCTGGCGAAGGACGTCGTACGGGGTTTTGGAAAACTCCCGGAACCCTTGCAGCCGCTGAATCTCATCGCCAACGTCTTTTGGCGTGAACTCCGGTTTCGGAGCCCGCTCGCCTTGCGGCTGGAGCACCTTGCCGAGCTTGGTTGCGGCTTGGGCAAACTCGCGACGATACTGTGCCTCAAGAATGGCCCTGGCTTTGGGGTCCCGCTCCTCGCTGATCTGTGTGCTGAGCGTGTTCAACTTCTCGACGGTAGCGGGGTCGAGTTCGCGCGTTTTGGCTCCGAGTCCTGAGCGGGCCATCGCGTTGCGCTGTTGCAGCTCCGCAAGGTTACCCTTCTGGTAAGCCATCGTGTTCTGGTGCTGACCAACCTTGTCGACGATGCCGTTCTCAGCAGCAACTGCCGCTGCCAGGTTTTTGTCGATACCGTGCATGATGGCGAGCGCCCTCTGCGGATCGAGGTCCATCATCTGGCTGGCTGCCCACAGTTGTGCTTGGTCGTGCTTGCCGAGTTTCAGCAGGGTCGCAGTCCCGTCGGGGGCCACCACCGACATCTGCCGGAACCCCTGCTTGTCGGGCTCGTGAAGGGTGATTGCTTTCGAGTTCGTGTTGATGTGCTTGGCCGCATCGGCGATCTGCTCAGGCGAACCGCTGTAGCCCTTGATGTGCTTGGCGAAAGTGTCATCCCATTCGACACCTCGGGATTCTTCTTCCAGCTTGCCGAGGCTACCGTAGTCCTGTGCCGCCACGGCGATATTCTTCCGGGCGTCCAACATATCCCTGCGAGAGGCTGCGCGCTTCGGGATAGCCCCGCCGCCGACAGCCCCGATTGGAGCGACTCCCTGCACGGGACCAGCATCAGCCGCAGGGTTGACCGCGCCGAAGTCGGCCTTGGAGCCGTCGTACACGCCGTTTTGCAGGGCTTTGTAGGACCCGAACGCTGCGTCGGTCCCCTGCTGGATACCCAACTTGCGCTTGTACTGCTCCTGCTCTTGGTTAAACAGGGTCTCCTTGCGAGCCTCCTCGGCGTCGGATTTCCGTCGAGCGCGAGCCAAGTCCAACCCTTCGCCGTAGCTGCCTACCGCGTCCCGCATCATGGTGAAATAATCAGTCGCCATATGGCCTCCGTAACTAGATAGCTGGTTCAGCCCCAGGACCAACCTTTGCCGCCGTATGTTGACCCGGCCAGCTTCAGTCCTCCGGCTGCAATACCCATCATGGCGTCGAAGCCGGGGTTCTTGGCGGATTCAATGGCGTTTGCCCGCAGGTTTCCGGACGCGGATTGCAGACCCGATGCTGCGCTGCCGCCGGTAGACGCATTCAGACCGCCTGCGCCGATGATCCCTTGCATGCCGGAAGCCCCGGCGTTCAGCCCTTGCGAACCCCAGTTGCCAGCGGAGCTGCTTGCTGCCGTGGAGAAGCCGGGGAGACCGCGACCGAGCGCAGCCACTTCGCCCTTACGGGACCACCCCAGTTGGTCAGCAGCCAGGTTGATCTTGCTGCGGGCCTGCACTTCGGCGAGCGCCTGCGCCTTCGCCATGTCGTTACGCATGGCCATGGACGAGCCAGAGTTTGGGTTTATCCCCATCCGGCCCCTGTCCCGGTTCACCGTCGCCTGCGATCCTGCGAAAGCCTGCGCGATGTCACCCCGCGCCAGCCCCATCTGGGTATTTACCCACTGACCAGAGTCGAACCCCTTGGCGTCCTCGATCATGCTGTCTTCCAGCGGGGTCTGCGTGTTCCAGTAGCGGTCGTCGTACTTCCGCATCAGGCCCATCTGGAAGTCTTGCCCTTCCTTGGCCATGTCGTACGTGTCGCGACCAATCTGAATCTGGTCATCCATCTGCTGCAAGGCTCGTGGGGCCATTTCCTTCTGGTAGTAGTCCCACTCCTCTTTGCTGATGGCTGCTCCTGTGCGGGCCGCCTCGTTGGCCCCGCTCATGTCCGGCGCTTTAGGTCCCCAACCCATATCAAGCCCTCCCGCACTCAGCGAGGAATTCCTCGAAGCTGTGCTCTTGCGTCATAGCACGCCAGAAGCCGGGCGCACACTCGTCGGCCCACTGTTGACCGCCAATCAGGCGAGCGCAGTGGATGAAAAACTCAATGGGAGCCCAGCGCATGACATGCGCCAATGTTGCAGCATGCTCGTCGCCCGCCCGCTGGAGCGCGGTGGCCGCTTTCCAAGTGGTGATCGCGTTCGCCATTGTTACGGAAAGCTCAGAAATGTGCTTCTGGTAGAACAGGTTTCGTGGGATTTCGACGGCTATCGACCACATGGCCCCGTGCAGCACTTCTTCGCGCTGGTCATCTGAAATGTCCCTGTCGACCAGATGGTCGTACGAATTGGCCCATTCAAACACGAGCAGGCACAGCTCAACCGCATCGCGGTCGCCGCACAGCAAGCGATTGAACAGGCTGCGGATCATCAGGAATTCAGCTCTGCGTCCAGCGCAGCCATCGGGTCGTCGTCAACTGCGGAGGGCTGCTCAACAACCGGCTCCTCAACCTTCTTCTTGCGAGGCTTCGTCTCCTTGACTTCCTTGATCTCAACGTCGAGCACGTTCTTGTCGATCTCGGCCCCTTCGGGGGTCAGGATGAACTGCCCGTTGCGGTACTGGCCAACGACGGTACGACCCAGGATGAGATCGCCCGCCACGCATTCCGCGCCAAGTTCAATGAGATGTTTGTCGCTCATGGGTACTCCTGTAAAGATGGTGAATTATGCTCTAACACGTTAGGTTTGACCAGTCAACGCAGCGTCTTTAGTTTGTACAGCGTCTTGTCAAGCTGCGCCAAAATTTCGTCGACCATGTTCGCCAGTTCGGTTTTACCGTCAGCGCACTCGTCCCGGTTGGTCCGTACCCACCCGCGCAGCAGTTGCAGCCAGCTGGCAGGAGAGCCCGTCGGAATCGGGATGGAGGGGTATTCTGTAATGACCCCGTTGAGGCCCTGATAGGCCTCGGCAAACGAGTCGGCCAGCCCAACAATGGCGTTGTAAAACTCATCCAGCGCGACGTGCTGGGCGTAGCTGGTGGTTTGCAGGTGGGCGATGTGGGCTGCTGTGCGGGCGGCGAAGCATCGGGCGATCAGTTCTGCGGCTTTCATGGTTGTCCTCTCACGGTTGCTCTAACAAGTGCCGCACAATGGCGGCGGTCATCTCGTCGCTCCAGGCTTGTGCTGGGTGGACAGGGTCGGCCAGCGCGGTATCCAGGTCAACTGGGATCACCCTAACGTCGACGAATCCTGCGCCCTTAGCGTCGGCCACTCTCTCAACGGCTAGATCGTAGTCGTCTGTCACTCCTGTGCGCGTGACAATGACCCCGACAAGAATCACGGTTTTACCAGCGTTCTGCGACAGCGTGACAAAGGTTTCAAGATCGCGCTCAAAATCAGCCAGCGGGGTACCGCGCACAGCATCGGCCCCTCCGTACCGGATCACCAACGTATCCGCGCGGGTCTTTGCTACGTGTTCCGAGAACGCGCCAAACGGCATCATCGCGACCCCGTCCAAGGCATCTCGCACAGTGGCTCCCGGCAAGCTCATGTCCACACAAGTGGTAGATGGCCCAAGCAGCTCCTGCGCTCGGCGAACCGGTGGGACACTCAGTCGGGTAAGCGCGCCTCCCGGACCAGCAATAGAGCCGAAGGTAAGGCTGTCTCCGTAGAACTCGACGATGCGGCCAGCAGGCTCAGCAGGCGCACCCCCACCGCACCCAGCGCAGAGGGCGGTCAGCACGCAGCACAACCAGCAGCGCGGTTTCACTACGCAGCCTCTGCCGTGAGGGTTTCAAACAGCTGGGGCGGCGGGGCGTCCCCAACCACAATGGACTTGTAGGGGCCGGGCGGCACTACGGTATTGGCTGGCGGATCGACAATGTCTACATGGACAAGCCCTCGCGCCGTGGCGATGATGCCTTGCGCCAGGCTCAGCGTGATGCGGTTGTTGGCGTTGTCTTCCAGCAGCTGCTGCACGATGGCCAGCACTTGTTCACGGTCTTCGATTTTCATGGTCTTCCTTTTATCCGTACCACGCCGGTACATGCATCTTGACTCCACCTACATAAATCGTGATCCAGATGTTGTTTTCAGCCGCTGTTCCGCTTGGCCGCAGGCTTACGAAGGTGGACGCTACGCTGGTAGTGCCGTCCAGATACAAGCCCTGCCAGCTCCCAGTCCCGGCCAGATAGCTGTTCGTGTTTGGCGGCTCGGCGATGGTCACCGCGCCGTATTTGAAATCCCCCGCGGTGATGTCGATCGCGTGCGTCGATGTGCCCAGCGACACCACCTGCGTGGTGCTGTACGCGGCCCTGACAGCCTCCGCCGACGTACCCAACCGAGCCAGGTAGCTGCCTTGCGAAAAGCGCCCAGCCGAGACGGACCCGCTCGTGATTTCCCCAAGGCGCGCTTCGGCTGTAGAGCCGTAGCGGAAAATACCGCCAGCCGTCCCGGTTGCGACGAACCCCTGCGTTGCGTAGGTACCGCCAGAAGTCACTCCACCGGATG
>OFRC01000211.1_pt1 | contig 17306 bp, 34 predicted proteins | sample 1543051 | NCBI WGS metagenome assembly OFRC01 (sample SAMN07774231, study PRJEB24372) | wastewater metagenome
AAGTTAAAGCCATACAAGTATTGGCTTGAGTTGAACGATATAAAATCATTGCTTCAATTCTGTATCTATTTCCTGCAAATACGTTAAAAGCTAAATCAGAAATATTTGTTAAGGTAGTATTTGAATTGTTTGTTAATTGAGTCGTTTGGATTAATTCATTCCAAAGATTTATTTGGCCTTGAAGCTTTCCAATAGATTCTAAAACTGTGTCTGTTGAAACAACTGCTAATTCTGTTGTTGTCGTGTCAACGCCTGTTAAAACTGTTGCTCTTGTTGCAGTTTCAAAATCTGAAATCGTGCTAGCTGTTTGCGTACCTGTATGATTAGATCTTTGAATTGCGAATGCTTGCGCACTTGCAGCACTACCAGAAGGATCGGCACCAACTTGCGCCGGTGTGTAATCTCCTGTTTGTGCCGTTACAACTCCGGTTCTGCCAAATACAGAATTGACCGCGCTTGGCGATATTTCTATGTAAACAGATCCAGACCAGCGATAAGTTTTGTTTGTATCAAGAGCAACATAGATTTTACCAGTTGCACCAGTTACGGGAAACGCTGCTAAATTTGCAAACTCTATAACATCGTCAACAAAAGACGGCAGTCTATTTGCTGGAACCAATTGTGAAGAGTCTAATTCACATAGACCATTTGCAGCACCTTTTTGCGCTGTGATTCTTGCGTCTGCTGCGTCCTCAACACCAGTACCAGTGATTGATGTTTCTACGGTTAGTGAGTCAACTGTTAAAGCCATAAATTACTCCACACTCTCGCCATGATCTATGGCAATCCATAAAACATCTTGAGATAAAGCCGCATTAGCGTTTGCATTTATGACAACGCTTGCTGCTACTTTTGATTCAAATGACCACGATCTAGAGTTTCCACCCAAGACAACTACAGAATAGTTTGCGCTAGAAAAAGCTGTACCAAATGTCAGAGTAGATTTTTTTGGATTACCTGTAAAAGATGCAGCCGTAATCACTCCTGATTTAATTATTCTAGATCCGCCAATGCCATCTATCTTTGTTTTATCTGCAGCACTCATAAATCCTGCAACAATAGTTGTAGCATTTGCGTGAGCTGTACCACCTGTTCCTACGTGAGCTAATGTAGTATATGCAGCGTTTCCTTCTGCTAGTGTTAAATACTGTGGGTGCGGATCAAGAGCTGCTTCGTGAGCCGCTACAGCCGCAGCACCGCTAAGTATTACAACAATGCCAGCCGAGTCTTTTGACTTAGCTAAACCGTCTGCAATATCCACAAAGATATTCAGTTTTCCTGCTGCTGCGTTTGGAACGCTTGCTGCCGTAACTGCTGAAAGTGATGCGTAGCTACTCATAAAACCTCTAATCTACCTTCAAGAACCAAGATGCCTTCAAGATCAAGCGGCCCTGTTATTACTGACGAAATGCCTTGAGGTATTGTGTAAGTTTCAGAAACTGGGATGTAATATTTTTGATAATTAGAGCCAGCACCTGCACTACGAATGGTATCGCTCGCAGGAATCTGCGAAATTTTACCGTCAATAAGTGCAAGTGCGATTTGCTCAGCCATTCATTAAGCCAATACAACGATATCGTCGATGTCAGTGTCGATCTCAGTTGCTGAAATTGCAGTTCCAACAAGTTGAGAAATTGTCGCGCCACCTGCGAAAGTTGGAGGAGTTGATGTAACGCCGCCAGCAGTTCCTAAGAACTGACGAGCACCTGATGTTAAACCAGAAAGGTCGTTGTTAGTACCTTCAAAGTAAACAGTTGCGTTGTTACCAGAAGTAACAGCGTCTAACAAAAAGCCGTGAGCTTCGCGTGAATTTGAGTTGTCAGCCAAGCGAACATTTGGAGTTCCTGTGTTGTCGTAAATGTTAACGTATTTTCCAGCACCGATATTCTCAGAAGCTAAAACTACCTTTACATTTGGACCAACGCCAACAGGCATAACAGAAACGTCTAACAAACCGTTAGAGTCTAATGCTACGACTTCGCCAGCATCTCCTGCGCCTGCAGATATTACAGTTGCTTCGACTTGTGTTAATTTTCCATTTACTAATTGTAAGGGTTTGTGTGCCATCTTTTAATTCCTTTTTAAAGTGTTATTGGTTCTTGAATATTAATAAAAATCGCACCAACTCCTTGAGACGTAGCAACTAAGGTTCTAAAACCTATTGTAGGAGCTGTGTCTGTGAGTGATCCGTTAATGTCTAAATATAATTGCGTATTTACTGGCCAGTTAAAAGATGAGTCTCTTAAAATGCCGTATGTTTTGACTTGAGTTGATTCATTGGTTTGAGCTGCAACAATGGTGATTCCAAAAACAGTCGAGCTTGAAAGATCAATATTGTTATTTGCATAAATTACTGTGTTAGGTGAAGTAACTGTAACACATTTTAATGCGCTAAGGATTGCGCCTGCGTTGACAATTTCTAGTGAACTATCAGAACCACCGCCAATAGAACTTGCGTTCCCTACAAAGACTTCAACAGCAGTTTTATTGGCGCGAGTAGGTGATTCTACAAAAGAGTCTTGTATTCTCTCGCCTGTTGTTTCCCTGATCGGCCCTGTCATTACTTGCCTTTTGGTTTTATTTTAGAATAAAGATCAACCCTGTCATAGTACCATGCAAACCAATATCCGTTTGCAAATTGAATATCGAAATATTTAACCTCAGATTTTAGTCTAAGATTATTCATCAACAGCGCCTCCTGAAGTTTCTCAGGAGACGTCGCCTTGATAAAATGAGGAAACACACCCATGTCTGTTTGTGTCCCTACATTCATTTTAATTAATCCGCGATTTCTGCAATTAATGGAGAAGCTGGAGCAACCAACGCACCACCGATTGAATCTAAACCGTTAGCAATTTGAAGTGCTTTGATACCAACTAATTGGTCAATCGCAGCTTTCATTGCTTCAGTTCCGTACTCAACTGCTTTTTGTTCTGCGTACATCGGAGCTTTTTGGAAAGCTAATGCAACAGCAGCTTTTTCGTAGATGAATGATTTAGCTAAAGAAGGATTTGTGTGAACGATTACGTTCAATCCTAAAACCTTACCGATTACACCTGATGGAAGGTTGCTTGAGCCGTAAGCGTCAGCGCGTACGAACTCAGGGATTGCTAACAAGTCAGCTTCGCCCTCAGCAGATACAACCAAAGAGCAATCAGAGATTACAGCTTGGTTCTTTTGTAACCATTTACGAGCGTTTAAGATTTTAGTTAAATCGATACCACCAACTTGATTGTAGCCAGAAGCTGCATCGATAGTTGCTAAGATCAATTCGTCAATCTTACGAGCGTGTGCAGTAGCAGCGCGCTTAACGTACTCAGCTTGAACATTTACGTTTGATTGATACTCATCAAAAGAATCAACTAACCAACCAACATATAAACGCTGATCAAGGTCTAATTTTTCTGCTGTGAATGTTAAATCTTGTAAAGTTCCTGCTGTAGCTGTTGCACGGTTCTCAACAGTGAAAGATCCTGTGTTAGGGAAAGAAACTGACTTCGATCCTTTTACTGCGAATGGAGAAACGTCTGTAACTGTTCCAACTAATTTAGCTTGGAACTTTAATTCTTTTTGTACTAATGCTGCAATTAGTTCTTGCTTTGTAGCACCTAATTGTGTGTTGCCTGTAACTGCCATTTTAAACTCCTTTAAAGTTTGTTTATTTTGCTGTTTTTAATAACTCTTTTAATTCATTTTCAGAGAGATCAGTCAGCGATTTAGTCGATATAGAATTATTTGATGGATTGATGTCCTGAACCATTTTAAAGTCTTTCTTAAAAAGATAAGGCTTTGTTTTGGTTAACTCTTGAATCTTTCCAACCAGCTTTTGATTGTCAAATTCAAAGTCTTCAGTGACTTCTAGGTCATCAAACGAACAAGCTTTCATTGCTATTTCGGCGTCAACACAACCTAGTTTTTCAGCTTCACGCATGAACTGACTTCGGATTGCTTTCTCACTTACGTTCTTAACAATGTTTAAATTCTTAGACTTAAAATCGTCTGCCAATTTCTTGTTATTTTCCGCAAGTTCTTTCCACTTTCCTTCGGCCTGTAGTTTCTCAGCTTCAAGTTGATCCTTGTAAGCTTTCATTTCAGACATTTCGGATTGTAGTTTCTTTTTTTCGCCTAATAGTTTTGAAAATGTTTCATAAGCGACTGATTCTTTTTTCTCTGGCACGTCACTGACTTGCTCAGTTTTCCCACTGGGAATTTGTTCTGACATTTGTATCTCCTGTTACAGAGATAATTTTCGCTTAATCTTGTTATATATTGCTAGTCTACGTCGCAATTCTTTAACCAATCTATTCTCAAGGTTAGTGCGTAATCTTTCTGATATGAAAAAGAACTTTCTTCCTCTAGATTCTAGGTCTTTTCTGATCTCGTTATTGTCTTTTAAGTTCTCAAGATCAAAGCCGCGAGCGCCCTTGTAGGCCCTACGAGTTGGGTTAAGAAAAAGAATGATCTCAGAAAAAGCACTATTCACCTTGTAGGTGATTGCCTTTAATAGCTGGCCAGACAACGTAAGGTTAGATTGTTTTGGTCTAGTTAATCTTTCATCAAGGAAGTTTCCGGATCTGATTAAAGACTCCCTGCGCTTGATAGTACCCTTGGTTATTGGATCTTGTTTATATTCCTCAAGCCTTGCGCGTGTTCGATTTCTAATCTGGTCAGCAGCAAATTGGCCCTCTGTTTCTAAAATCTTACTATCTTTTTTAGACTCATTTAAAAACTTTAGAGCATTGTCCTTTGCTTGCTTAAGTCCCGTGATCTTAACTGTTGCTTTCTTAGCCATATTAACCAACCAGCTTATCTAATAATCTCAACACTGCAGCGTCGCTGATTAGGTTTTTCTTATTAATCTCAGGCTTGATTGCATTTGCAATTTTAATAAGCTCAGAGTCTTTCCAACCAAACCAATTTCTAGCATCTACTTTACCAGCTAATGTCGGATGTCCCTTCATACCAGTCATGTGTCCGTAAGCTTTTGCGGCCTGCTCACTGTCATCAATGCCGATCTTTAATTTATTTTCTGAGCTATCTAGAACAGTCACCGATTGAACCATGTCACCTGTAAGCTGCATATTGACTGTGTTCGATTTTCCAAAAGCTGCGAATGCTAGTGAGTCTTTATATGATTTCGAATAAGCATGAAGCTTGCCGTCTACGCCACGACCTTGATCTAGTCTAGCAAGCATCTTATCAAATGCCGCCTCAAAGAAAACTTGTCTGATTGACTCATTCTTTGAAGACTCGCCCAACAGAGACTTAAGATTAATCTCTGTGCTTACTTCTTCTTTTTTAAGTGTTGGTTTCTGGAGCGCCAACTTGATCCTCTGTATTATTCGAATCGATTAATAATTGTCTGCTTTCTAATTTTCTTTGATTGATCTCTGCAATTTCTTCGATTGCTTCATCCTCTGAAATGCCGTCAATTTCTTCTAAAATACTAACTGCATCAGCAATGCCAAGATCAATTTTCTTTTTAGCGTTGTCTAATTGCTCTGATTTTGTCTCGATCATCTCAGGCTTTTTAAATTGTATGCTCATTTCAGAGGTAACAATGCCAGCATTAACAGAATACTTTTTGTCTAAAAACTCTGTGCCTGATAATAGGCTTAAATACTTAACAACAATTTGATGCAATTGCTTTTCAACAACAGAAAACAAATCGAAGTCTTCTTTTGAAGCTCTAAATTGATCAATCATCGCAAGCAATCTTTCAAGTGCTGATGAGTATGAAGTGTTACCAGAATTGTTTGTTGAAACTGCCTTAGCGTCCACGCCTCTAGTTGTTAAGAAAGTAGCAATCAATGAATCAATTGCTTTTAATGTTGCCTCTAGATTTGGAGTCGGATTTTTAAATTCTAATGTCAGATTTGAATTTTCATTTGCAGGATTTTGCGGCAAGAACAAGAACCTATTTGGTCCTACAGTCATTGATTCAGGCTTTAACTCTGGATCACCACTGACAACGCCAACAGAATAGCCTTGAAGTCGTGCGATATATAAAAGATCAGACCATGACACATTGAAATCAACCGTGAAATCAGTCAATGCCTGACCGATGCGAACAAAAAACTCAAAGTCTTTATCTTTTGCAATATCAATAAATGGAAGTGAGCCGATAGGATTTGGAACAACCTCTGTTAAGATGTTTCCTTTGCCATCCATAGTGAAAACTATTTCGCTAGTCCAGACTTGATAGCGTTCAGACTTTGCTTTGTAATCATCAGCATCAGCCGTCATTTGATTAGTGCCGTCTTGTCCTGCTTGTAAGTAAGCCGACTTATCAAAGCTTGAAATAATAAAAGCATAAGCCATTTCTTGATCATCTGAATCAGGGATCACGTCAATGTTGTGACCATGTAAAACTCTGAGTTTTAACTTTCCGTATTTTGGAACGACTTGAATGAACGATTGATTTCTTAATTTGTAATACTTGTTAGCTTTGCCCAAGATTGAATTGAAACCGCCGTCAGCGTAGATTTGCTCAATCGCTTCTTCATCGGCTTCTGTTATGTTTGAGTAATTTCTTTCTGGCTCATCTGTGTAGATGTTGGCCTCTTTTTGAACTACAGCTTTTGCGATATTTAGATTTGAAACAATCGGCATTTGCGCAGCAGTTTGCTCACTTAATTGACTAGCAAGCTTTTCATAAACATACGGATAAGCATTATCATTGTAGATCTCATAGTCTTTTAATGACTTGCGTTTACGCTCAACATTCTCGTTTGAACGAATGTCATCAATAAGCATTTTTCTGTTGATTGGATTTAATAAGTCTATGTTTGCCATTTAAAAATTACCACCTTTGATAATTACTTTGTTTTGTGATGTGTAAACTACGCGATAGCCCAACGCTGTTGTCGAGTGCTGCCATTCCTTACTGTCATCCTCTACAAAGTCAGCGCCTTTTTTTAATGATGTGAGCATCATGCCTTCATGAAGCATTTTGCATTTCTCATAAATAAATAACCTGTTCTGACCTAAAGCATTCTGACAGTAAGCATTTACTATGTTATGCCGTTCTCTTATTGGAGGATTGCTCGAAGGTACTAACATTCTGAAATTAATCTTGAGTCCAGTCTTAGTTTTATAGTTTGCTAAGTATTCTTTAATGATTTCATAGTTTGATAGCTTTGAATTGGTTGTTCTTGCCCCGCCAGTCGCATCGCCGTGAACCTCCCAAACAACATTCAATTCTAAATACCCTTTGGCGTGAAGCTCCTCCATTACGTCAAGTGTCCTTGATCCGTGCAGGATTATCTCATCAAAGAAATAAAATGTGTCCTTGGCTCTGTCATACTGACTTAAAACCGCGCTCATTGGCTTGCCTAATGCTAGATTAAAATCAAACGAAATTGAAATAGGTAGCATGAGATTTATTTCGTAAAGTTTTTTTAATTTATTAACATTGTCGCTATAAGCATAATAAATTCTTTCTTTATCAACTTCAATCCAGTTGCCATATAATTGCCTTTGGGCTTCCTTCGGTGGCAAGTCTCTTTTTAATTGTTCAACATACGACTTTGGCAAAAAAGGATTTTGTTCTGTTAAAGAAAAGTAAATGTGTTTTGTTGGCTGTTTTTCTGTAAAAAAATATTTATAAAGATGAGATGCTGGAGAACCCGGATTTGTGCAGTAAAGAATAATGTTTTCTTTAACGTGCCTTACGCGGCCAACGCGCTGCCTAACTTCAATAAATGCCTGCAAAGAATCATGCTCATTTTCAATAGCCTCCTCAAATACAAAAAAAGAGTAGACGCGTGATCTTAGTTTCTGCCAGCGTTTGTCGGCCCAACTTACGCCCTCGACTATTGATCCATTATTAAAGTGAATTTGCGCTGTGTTTTCTAAAATCTTTTCAACATATGGCTTAAGTAAATCATCCTCTAGATGTTCTGTTATCGTTCGAAATATAGTGACTTTTAAATCTGAAAGAGACCTGCGGCCTATTCCTATTCTAGAATTTGGAAACCTTAGCGCGTGATCTATTACTAAGTGCGCAGCAAGAACCGACTTCCCACTTCCGATTGCGCCCGATAGCAATACTTCATGCGTACCAATTGAGTAATCGTATTTAAACTTAATATCGGCAACAACCTTAAGTTGCCAAGGAATAACACTTGGATCATATTCCGAATAAGTCGGAGTTGATCTATCAGTCAAGATGCTTCCAACTCCATTTATAAATAACTGCTTTTGCTCCATACCTACTAATTTGGTATCCGCGCATTATTGCTCTTAGAGTTTTTTCTTTGTTCCCTCTAATTCTATCGTCTGTTTTAAAGTATTCATCGCGAATATGCTTAACGTCTTTCTCAGTAAGCTTTGCAAAAAAGCTTTTTTCGCCGAACGAATGGAGTTTGTCTTTAATTGCTTTTTTCGTGTTTTCACTTATGGTCATCCATTGAAGATTTGAGGCTTTGTTGTTTGTCTTGTTGTTATCAATGTGATCAACCGCATCCGTCGTGTGAGCCGCCTCAAGAAAGGCTTCAGCTACTAGCCTATGAACTCTTACAGACCTAGTTTTTTTTTGATTGTTATAAATTAACACCTGAAGATATCCATATTCGTTGTAACAATTAACTAAAATTCTTTCTTTTTGAAATCTCTGTCCTCTTTTTCCCTTGGACAAAATTCTTGCGCACGACTTAACCCTACCAAGATTCGACACCTGATATTTTCCCTCATAACCTTTAATATCTTTCCATATTTCAACAGTAGTATTTTCCATTTTGATCCTTAATCACTTCGCAAGAAATTGTGAGTTTAACATTTGTGTTTATATAGTTTTCGATACTATCACACTCTTGCGATTCCAACAAAGCAAAGCACATATCAAACAGGGAATCGATCTCATCTTGCAATTGCTCTGCGCTCATCTGTCTGTAAATAGCTATTAGATCATTAACCTTTTTCATCTGTCTGCGCAGCTTTTTTCAGCGACTCCTCTGAATAAGCTAGAACGATTTTGCTTGAGCCTTCCGCTACAGAATGTTCAATCGCTTTGCGCTTAGGATACAAATAAGAAATCAATGTTTTAGTTGCTACAATTCGATGATCTAAGGTTATGACTGGCTCTGAAAATGTTACGCCTTGAAATCCTTGTCGTTCATATTCAGGTGATTCATAACCTAAGCCTTCCCAATCGTTCTGTGCAATCATGACCATTGTTAAAATAGGGCAAAATCCTTTTTCTTCAATTACTCTTTGGATGTATTCTGTAGACTTGTTAGGTGTGCCTTTGACTCTACCTCCAGCTTTCTGACGCGTTGGGCTACTTTTAACTACTTTAGCTTTAGAGTCCTGCATTTATTCCACCTGACAATTTCTGTCTAATTTCTTCAATCTCTTTAATTTTAATCAAATAATTATTGTAAGCTACGATTAATTCCTTAGTATTTCTCACCCCAAATCGGTCAAATAAACGACGCTTGCGATCTGCTACGCAGGCATAGGAAACATTTAATTTCTTAGCTATGGTTTTGCCAGTAAATCCATCCATGATGCCGTAAAGGACTTCTCTCTCGCCTGACTTTAAAAATATCGGGTTCATTATCATTTCATCTCCGTAAATAACGCCAGCAATTCAATTGAGTTTTTAACTTTGTATTTTTTAAATATCTTTGATTTGCGCGCTTTAATTGCTGCTTCGGTTCTATAGCACTCTTTTGCAATTTCTCTTGCTGACTTGCCCTCTAATATTAGCGGCATTATTTCTTTTTCTCTTGCTGTTAGATTATTCATTCTTAGTTTCTTTCCTTAAATGCGCCATCATGTCTACATTAATCGAAAACGATTGCTTGATACCATTTTCAGTAATGAAATGTAGCCCTTCCTTTGATGCTTTGTTAATAAGCTGTAATCTATTTTCCACGTTAAACTTCCAATAAACATGAGACAACCGCCATTTCACACAGGCTATTGTCCTAAATATTTTCTTAGCTATTTCTATTATCTCAACACCTGATAAGGTTAGATGCATGATTTCAAGCTCTAGATTTGATAGTTGTGGGGTTCCTTCGAATCGTTCCTGCAGATTAGGCACCGGAAGAAATGAGAATTGCTCATTGTGAGCCTGTAAGGCTTTTTCATTTTCTTCTTTTGTTGCAAGTAAGTTCTGCTGAAATCCCATTCATTAAATTGAATGATGATTATTTGTACTAATCAAGATTATTTTTTATATACTATACAACTAATTTGCTGAAATAAGATTCTTTTGGTCTAGATAGCTTAATTTCTAGGTAGTATTGATTGCCCTTAATAGGCCTGCGGTGACTATTGCCAAGGCTTACGACCTTCGCATCGTTTTCAATTATCTTTGCTGTCTGTAGGCAATCCTGTGGCAATTCGATGAGGTTTGATAGGTCATTAATCTTTAAAGAGCGTTCACCTTTTTTCGTATAATAGATCGACTCGGGAAACCAAAAGACAAACTCAGCAATAATATCCTCGGTGATCGTGTCTATTTTTTGCTTGAGTCTTTCGGTCGTGAGTTTTTGAATGAGCCATTTTTGGGCTAATAAAACTCTGTCGTTTGATCTTACAAAGCGGCGGCCAGTTGATCTGTTGAATGATATTTCTTTGCCGTTTTTCTTGGATACGTGCGCAGGCATAGGAATAGTGACGTGAAATAACACATCATCGGTCACTGACAATTTGCCTTTTGCTTCATGTACTCATCAAAGTATCTTTTGTTATATTGAAATTGATCGGGAGGGATGCAAATAAAACCAGCCATTTCGCTGATTGGAATGTTTGTTCCTGAGTATTTGAAGGCTATTTCTGGTTCCCCACAGGCTTTAGGTTCAATCTTTTCAGCCTTGTAGATGCGACCATAACCGCGTGAAGGATCTAAGAATGTCGGCGTGTTTGTTTCAATCTTATAAGTAGCGCAACCGACAAAGATCGGCATGAAAAACCAGATTAAAAATGTATCTACCTTGATCATTTGCGTCCGCCATTTAAAAGCTGTTCTTCCAAATCAATTAATTCTTGTTCTGGCGCATTGTTTTTAATGGCCTCTTTGTACTTGTCTAAAATCTCTTTATCTTTTTTCGCTTGATCTGCCAGTCTTGCGGCTTCATCAGCTTTTGATTTGTAGAAAATAAATACCTTAGTTAAAACAAACGACACGACCTTGGTCCAGATGCCGCCTGTTACGCCAATAGTTTTTAAAACGAACGAAACTGCGTATTTCTTAACATAGGTGTTAAACAACGCTGAAAAAGATTCTACGAGTTTCGTCCAAGTCATAAACTAAACCGGAACTGGAGTAGCTACAAGCTTTTCAATCCAAGCGATAGCTGCATCATCAATAGGCGTTGCAGTTTTAGCAGCAAGCTTTTTAATTTCAGATAATAAATCAATTTCAACAACAGCAGAAACTTTAAGTTTCAATTCTGGAGTCACGTCTACGATTACAGTTCCAACTTGACCAATTTTTTGCTCTAATTCATTTCCTTCTAAAACACTCATGCTATTTTCCTTTGTTTATTTGTTCTAGTGTTGCGTCTATGCGCTCCACCTTGATTTTTATTGTGCTAATATCGTCTCTGATTCCTTCGAGCTTATCAATCCTTTGCGCCATTAATTCTTGACGCGTTAGCGCAGAACTAGCGATAAATATGACAAAAATGATTGATGTTATAACCGCCCAGAACTCACTTATTAAAAACATAACACTAGAAAGCTTTTGTTTCATTTGGTCATGTTATCATGTAAGCTTATTAAATTAAGGGAGTCTGGTTTAACGGAGCTTGTTTAGATGCGAGCCTAAGCCCAGTATTTTGATCTGTATTTTTTAATCTCAGGTTCTAGATATGGCCTGACAAATCTTTCGGCCTTTTTTGTAATCCCTGCTTTTCTAAATGCTACGTGCAAAGACCATTGTTCATTAAGATATTTTTTAACTAGCTCTACCTTAAATTGGATTTCTTTTTCTGTCATCTGTAGCATATTCATTTGGTTTAGCCCACTTAACCGCAGGGCCCTCGTAGTATAAGATAATTCTGTTTAATTATTTCTTTTTGTTTGTCTTAGTAGCTTTTTTAGCTAGTTTTTTAGATGCTGCTTTTTTTGCCATAAATTCTCCTTCCTTGGTTATCTTGTTGATTCATTATCTTTGTTTTTAGAACTGCAATTTACTGATTTTAAAATAGGATCAGGCTTTGGATAATCCTTCACATCTTTAGGCCAACGAACAGCGCAGATTTCACTAACTGCGTATGTTGATACCTTCCAAGTGTTCCCTTGATTACCTCCATATAGGTCAATCGTGGCGTTTTTCTTTGTAAGGTCTTGAACAGTACAATCACCATTTGCTTGAGCAACGTGATTAGAACTAGATGAGCCGCACTTTGTGTGATTAATCTGAACGATAGCGCCTTGTGGAATACCGTCCTGTTTCCAATTGATTTCGGTGCCGTAGTTAGCCCAGTTCTTTGCTAAGGCTCCGTTCTTAGCGTAGTCAACACCAACACCAGACAAAGCTACTGCCATCGCAAGCCCACACCATGCCGCCCATGATTCAGAAATTGTTTTTAGCTTTAAACCCACTAGCGGCCATTTTGCGCTCATCCATTTATTAAATTCAGATTCATTTTCATTTTTGCCTTTAAATTTTAAAGCATATGAATACCAAGGCGGTGATTTCTTTTTTTGTTCTTGTTTATTTTCCATTTTTCTCCCTCAACTGTTTAGGTGTTTTTAGGTTATTTTTTATTAATTGCTTAAAACATTCGTGGCTGCAAGATAGCTTTATTGTTGAAAACTCAGACTTAACAGGAGCCCCACAAGCCTTGCATGGATTAATTGATCCCCTTATTGTAGGAGGCCTGTTCTTTATAACCGTTCCTCGTTTTCTTCTGTTCCTAGCTTGTTCAAGCCTTGTTGACCATTTGCAGTTTTCTTTGTAGTAGTTTTTGTTAAAATCAATCCTATCTATCGTCATCCCACGATCTGGTAAACCCATGTCTTCTAAAAAACCAAGAAATGAGTGCCATTTTTCTTCTACTAAAATTCCTCTAGCTCCATAATAAATATACTTATCGCTTTTCTTGTTATAACAACGAGACATCATGCACATCCAAGAGTTGTATACAGAGGTTTTACTAAGGCCATGTTTAACAATGGAAGTTTTCTGATTTATTTTTTCAACGGGGAAGTTCATTTCTAGTTACAATTCTCCAATTTCTTAATTTCTTTTGTTATTTTTAAATAAGAATTGCGAGGCTTTCCGTCGAATGTTGGTCTAAGGACGCTCCAATATCTAGCGCCGCCCTTCCACTTATCATCTACTTTTCCAGTGATGATTTTATCTTGGAGAATATAGTTTTTATAGATGTATAATGCGCACTTAATATTAAGGTCTTCATTGTGCAGATCATCTGAATTGTTAATCCAGTTGCAGCCAAGGCCACGACTAGAACTGACAGATAACTGAAAAAGCCCCCGACTGACAGCAAACCCATTATCAAACTTACTGCTTGTGATACGACAATAACCACGAACAGGATCAACAAAGCAACCAGCAGAATAATAACACTTAGACCTAGCACATTCGTAATAAGCTTCTTCATTTTTAAATCCTGACTCATGTCTAATCACCTCGTAAAATAGTGTCGTGTAAAACAGATTCAAATCTTTTGGTGTCTTTGAGCAAAACGGCATATAGCTTGTTTGCAATGGTTCAAGTTCTTTCGCAGCAACAGATAGCTTTTCTTTTAAAGTTAACGGCTTAGTCTGATCAACGCTTGCTACTGTTGAGTCCTGACTTATTGCTGTGGTGTTATCTTGGCTTGCTACGACTACACCTTGTGGCGCTTGATTACAGCTCGCTAGGAATAGCGTTAGAATTAAGTATTTCATTGATTTAACTCCTCATATCCTTTGTGTGAATAAACCCGCTTATCGTGTTCTTGATCGATGTCTTGAATTAATGTTGGCTCACACCAACAATCTTTTGATTCAACGTGCTCCATAGCTCCATTGGTCGGAACGACGTGAACATTTCCGTCCGCAATCATTTAGGTGTCCAAACTCGGCTTTACCAAATCTTGCCTTGCCTTTACAGTAGCTGCTTCAATTTCTTTTTTGGCTTGCCACAAGCGATCCTCGCCATAACCAATTGGTGATTTGCCCTCTAATCTGTTAACCAAAGAAAAAAAGTTATTCATTACTTTGTTTTCAGCAGATAGCACCTCATTGTTGCGTCTTAATGTTTCAACTTCTCTGACTAGGTATTCAGTGCAGCCAGCAGATATTTGTATTTTTGTATCCAATTTCATTAGTCACCCCTTTGTTGTTAAATAATGTGTTATAGCTTCAAGGATCTTGTTCAAATCCATCAGCTCTGGATTTGTGATATACATTAAGAACAAGCCGCCAATGGCAACCGCTAAGACTGTTAGAACTTTTTCTAGTGTGATGTTTTTCATTGATTTAACTCCTCATATCCTTTATGCAGCCAAACTTGTTTTTTATGTTCTTCGTCTATGTCTTGAATTAATTTTGGTTCACACCAGCAATCCCTAGATTCAACATGTTCTATTTTTGAATTAGTAGGCATGACGTGAACATTACCGTCGAATATTTTTCTCTCAACTGAATCAGCATCAAAGTCCTGCGTTGGCGCTTCATATTGGCAACCTAAGCATTTACTGTTTCCATTTGGTCTGCGCTCTGTTGCTATGTTTTCGCTATTACATTTTGGACATTTTCTCTTGTTCATTTCTTCCCCTTCGGTTTACGTTTCTTTAATTCATTAATTTTAAAATCTACTGGCTCAGGCAAAAATACTTTTACCAAGTGCTTTTCTGGGTTTGTATTTACAAATTCGTCAAAAGCTAAATCAATATCAGTAGCTTCAACTTCTATTTCATAGTATTTTGTAATTGCTATTGTGAGTGTGTTTTTCATTTACATTTTTCCTGAGAAATATTTAGATTTATAACATCTTTCACAATCCATTCGTCCAGAATAATCATTGTCCATTCTAATTCGTGTGTAGGATATTTTCCAATCGTGTTTTAAGTAGCAAATTAAAATCCTAATTCTCCAAAAATAATAATCAAGTTTTTCTTTCATATCTCACCGCCTATTTCTTTCAATGTTTCTTCTAGTTTTGGTGCATGATGCAAGTCTGTGTATTTTTCAATAGCCTCAGTCGCAATTTTCAGCTTGGATTTGAGCGCTGCATTTTCGTCAACAAGCTTTAAAGAATCTACCCAAAGCGATTGCCTGTTTAAATCAGACATTCGTAAATCAGCTTTCAACTGTTCAACAGCCGCATCTTTTTCGTTGCTAATCTTGTCGTGCGTAACCATAATTGAATTTGCAAACCATGAAATCATTAATCCTTCATCAATTTGTCGCAAGTCACTTCCAAATATCTGCATAAATGCTGCGGCCCAACGACTAGCGTCAATGTCTTGATTTTTTACCAAGTCTTCTGCGTTTATTTTATTTTCCATTACTATTTCCCATCCCTTAATTTTTGCAGACGTGTGGTTGTTTCGGATAGAGATGAACAGGCATTTTTATATGCTAAATGCGCTTCAACTTCAGTTTCGTAAAAACCAAGGTTAATATATTTTTTGTTTATCGTCATTCTTGCGTTCCACTTGTTTATTTTTTTGTTGTATGAACATCCAGCTAATTTTCCAGCTCTGTGTATTTTAAGATTTTGCGCATTCTCTCGTCTTGTTGCCTCTCGCAGATTGCAAATGCGATTATCTGACTTATCTCCATTAATGTGATCTATAAAGTTTTTAGGCCAAACTCCATGAACATAAAGCCATGCCAATCTATGTGAAGAATAAAATTCTTCTTCGCGCTTGTGCATACGACTATTTTTTAAATGATTCCTGTCCACAGGAACAAAAACACTAGATTCGCTAAAGAAGTTAACACCCTCTAAAATCAAATAAGGTTGTCCTCCAATTACGAAAATGTAGTCCTGAAAGAATTTGCTGTAATAAATTTTCATTATCCAATCACCCCATAAAAAAACCAGCAGATGACTAAAGCAACAAATAATAGAATCGGTGGGATTGGTAGTTGTTTCATTAAAAATACTCTTTTCTTGATTCAGCGTTCTTGTTCTTACCTGACATCATTTTTCTATAGGCCAAAGCTTCCTTGCTTGTGTCTTTCTTCCAAATTAAAATGCTTCCACAGTCTGGGCACTCAATCTTGGAAATATGCACGTCCTTGATTGCGTACTTCGATTTATTCTCGTATCTGATTTCACTCGAACAAGCATACGATGAACAATATGCTATCGGTGGGAACTTATTCTTTTGCATAGCGATAAGAAATCATAGTCAATACAGAGTTTCAATAAAATAAAATGCGCGTTGCTTCATTAAAACCGTATTAAAATGAGATTAAAATTTTTTAATGTGTATTTTTTACTTGTCTGTTTTCAGGAAGTAATCCATTTTGATCAAACAGCTAAAAAAGAAAAACCCAGGTTTTTAGGCCTGGGTTTATTCATATAACAAGATCGTGGTAGTTTTGTTGTATGAAATCACGGCCAGTCGGTCAATCTCTTTTTTAACTTAATGCCACACAGTCGCTAAGATCGTATCAATTCCATGACCTCACGTTGAGAGGCATGAAGTAGTTTGTGTCGAAAGATACTAACTCGCATCGGTTAAGTCCGAGAGCTGTGGCAAGATATGGGGGATCAGGTATATCGAATCCTGAAGGGTTGAAGTCCCTACGTCTACTGAGCCGATAGGCTGAAAAGAAACGGTAACTTCATTGTCACTGTAGGGGTCAGAAATCTCTCGAAGTGGGAATAAAAAATCGAACTCTCAACTCCTTGAAATATCATGGGGGAAGGGGGTTCTTTGTATCTACGAAGGAGAATAAATGAGAGAACAGGTTAAAACAAGTGAGTTACACAGACAGCAAGCAATGAAGAACAGAACAAAATCAGAGTTGTTTGTTGAGAATCAATTGCTAGTTAACTTTAAGAAAGATGACTACAAGGTAGAGTACATATTTAAGCACAGACGATTTGACTTTTACTTCCCTAGAATAAGAGTAGCACTTGAAGTTGATGGTGGTTATCATAATGAGTTTAATCAAAAGTATAAAGACTCTGTGAATGATAAAGAATTTCTTATTAATGATTCAATTAGAACAATCAGAATAGCAAATAATGATGTTAAAGCTTTAAATATTGCCATTGAAGAGATTAAAACACTATTGAATGACAAATATACTATTAATGGAGTTTTAATTAGAAAGTTTGCACCAGTTAAGCCAGATAAAAATTATTCATTTGAAATTAA
>OFRC01000212.1_pt1 | contig 17298 bp, 29 predicted proteins | sample 1543051 | NCBI WGS metagenome assembly OFRC01 (sample SAMN07774231, study PRJEB24372) | wastewater metagenome
GCCTCGAGCGCGGGGACGGCTTCCTTCTCGAAGATGACCGACGACGCAGAGATGGCTTCGCCGTAGTCCGACGCCGTCATCGCCAGTTTGCCGAGGCCGACCGCGGCAACGGCCGATGCCGTCACCGCTGTCGCCCCGAACGTCGTCAGCCCCGCCGACATCTTCTGGGTGCGCTCGTCGACCCTCGACAGTTCCCGGTCGGCGGTGGCGCCGACCTTCTGGAACTCCCGGACCGCGCCCTTGCCGTCGGCGTCGATGAGGATCTGCAAGCGCTCAAGGAGTGCCACGGCGCGTCACCTCACTTCCGGGGTCGCATCTGGTCCGCGTCGTTCAGCAGCCGCAGGTTCCGCGGCGACTGAGCGAGGGTCACGTCTGGGGGCCATCCGAATCGCCAGGCGCACCAGACGACCCACTCGTCGGCTGAGCGCCCTCCGAATTTGGGAGGCCCGTGTTCGGGTCGTGCGACACCGGCTGGTCGTCGGAGACCAGCTCGAAGATCGGCGAGTCCTCACGGACCAGCATCGACGGCGCCAGGTTGTCGACCGGGGTCGACCCGTTCGACTCGCACGCCACCCGGTACACGACCCGGGCGGCCTTGGCGGTGCGGGCCGGGGCCAGCACCACGTCGGACCAGTCGAGCCCGGTCTCCGCTTCGATGACCTCGAACGCCGTGAAGGGCAGGTCCATGAGTCGGACCTGCCCTCCGGGTGTGTTGACGGCGAACGGCATCAGGCGGTGATGCCGTTGTCGAGCAGCGACGCGGCGATGGCCCACGCACCCGACACCTCGACCGCACCGGACACCGTGGCGTTCACGGAGATGTCGAAGTGCGCCTTGCCGAACCAGTACTTGGTGGTGGTGCTGGTGGTCGGGTACAGGTAGAACTTGCGGCCGCCGTCGATGGCGTTCGACAGCTTGTACTGCCCGCCGTCGGTGTCCCAGAACCCGGCCAGGTCGCCCTGGGCGTCGGGCAGCGACACCACGTACGCCTTCGACGTGTCACCGAACGAGGTGACCTCGATCTTGTCGGTGGTGCGGTTCAGGGACCACGAGTTCAGGTTGAGCATCGGCACGGCTGCGCCGGTGCCATCGACACTGTTGTCTGCGTACAGCCGGCCCTGACGGCCAGCAATGGGGGTAGCCACTAGGGCCTCCTTGAGGTAGGTGGATTGCTGTCACAACCCGAGGGCTCGGACGAGCTCTCGGGCGTTCTTGTCGAACGTGCGATCAGAGATCGCCGCTCGGGCCGCCTCGGCGGCAGACTTGGTTTCGTCCGGGTGGGCGAGACCCCACCGGAGAAGGTCGCCCAGTTCCTCGGGCGACGAATACGTGGGGAGGATGTCGCCGAACAGCTCGTCCGACTCCCCCCGCGACTGGCGTGGGAACCACGTCTCGCACGCAGCGAGTTCGACCTCACGGGGACCGATCGCCCACCCGTCGGCGGTGTCCATCAGGTCACCGTTCGTCTCCGCACGGTTGAGGGAGAAGCTGGCCCGGGTGCCCCGGTAGATCGACGCGGTGTCGGTGTTGTCGATGCAGTTCTTCACGTCGTGGATGACGTGCTGTTGCAGCGACTCGGGGGCGTGCTCCCAGTTCCCGGCGAGCGCCAGGTCGATGCCGCTCCAGTCGACCCGCTCCATGAACGCCTGACGCGACGGGTACCCGGTCCCGACGAACGCCACATCGGACTTGTGGTCAGACGGGCCGGGGTGGTGGATGTCGGGGTCGTAGCAGTGCGGCGAGTACAGCGCCGTCGTGCGTTCCTTGTAGGCGTCGAGCTGCGCCGGGTCGTTCACCATGACGGCGTCGAACGTGTCGGCGATGGCGAGCTGGCGGGTGTCCTCGTACGGGGACTCGGTGAAGACGCACACGACCTTGGCGTTGCGTGCCCGCATGACCTGGACGAGCTGGTAGTCGATGTAGAACCCGGAGATGAACACGACCAACTCGGGCCACCAGTAGTAGGCGGCCTTCGCGATCCCCGACACGCCGAACCCGGCGACGTCCTCCAGCTCCGGGAACGCCTGCTGGAACGTCCCGTCCATCCGCTTCAGGTAGGCGTGGTGCGCCCAGGTGAGCCGTTCGCCCAGGTCGTAGGGCATGACGTCGTAGCCGCACAGCTGCAGGCCCTTGATCCACCCGTGGTACACATCGGCGACGGAGAACTCCGGGCCGGGGCACACCACCAGCGCTCTCGGCATCAGCCGAACACCTCGAACAGGTTGGTGGCGAGCTTGCGGCGGGCGATCGACGGTGCGGCACGTTCGGTCACCTCGACCGCCTTCGACCACGTCTTGCGTTCCCGGAACCCACCACCACGGTTGACGCTGAACGCTGCGGCACGGCCGCCGTCCCAGATCATCAGCTTCCCCTTCGCCTTCCCGCGGGCGGTGCCACGGACCTGCGAGGCGGGCAACGCCGGGCCTTCGGCACCGTCGAGGAGGGCGCCGGTGAGACCCCGGGACTTCTTCGACGCACCAGGGATGATCGGGTGCGGGTCGACGCCGGCTTCGAGCCAGTGCATCGGCCCGGTCGCCTTGACCATGACCGACGAGTCGGACTCCTTGCGGGTCGTCACGCCGATGGCCCGGCCGGTGCGCCCCTTGCGTTGGGCACCGGAGAACTTGAGGTCGCCACCGGTGGCCTCTGCGGCACCAGCGAGGGCGGTGGCGGCGAGCACCATGCCGATCGACTGGACGGTCGGGTACATGTCGCGGTCGAGGAGCTTCGCGGCCTTGTCGAGCTTCCCGACGAGTTCGGCGGCGTTGCGGGAGGTGCCCATCAGGTGTACCCCTCGCATCGGACGGTCGCGGCGTAGTAGCCGGCGTCGAGCGGGAGTTCGCGGTAGTTGCCGGCGGACTGCGGGACGATCGACGACACGGCACCGGCGAGCGTCGGGTTCGCTTCGATGACCGCCCAGATCGACTCGGAGTTCGCCGGGTCGATCAGCTCGTCGATGACGTCGAGCTGGGTGATCGACCCGCGGGACGCCACGGCGTGGAGTTCGGCAGTGAAGCGGCACGAACCGTCGAACGTGGCGGGGTCGAGGAAGATGGAACCGACGACCACCGCCGGTGCCGTCAGCGTGTCGACCAAATGTCGTTCCGTCGACACGTCGTCGGGTGTGCCGGTGCCGAGCACGTCGACCAGGCCGTCACGGATCTGGGCGATGGTCGCGCTCACGCGATGCCGAACCCGTCCGGGTGACGCAACGCAGCGAGCAGGCCCGTCGCCTTCCGCCACGCCATCGACCCCACGTACGCGGTGCCCATCTCCATGCCGCCGGCGAACCCCAGCGGGGCGTCCTGCAACTTGACGAGCTCAGCGAGCAGCACCCGGCACGCCGCCTTGACCTCGGCGGGCACCGCGGGCCACCCCCACACGCCGGTGATCTGGATCAGGTCGGAGCGACCCGTCGTCGTGGTGGGGAACGTGCTGCCGGTGAACAGGCGCAGCGACAGGAACGGTTCGTTGCGGGACGCAGCGTTCAGCGGTCCCAACTCGTAGGAGCTGGCGGCGATCGTCGTCTCGTAGGTGCCGTCGCCCGCTGCGTCGGTCTTGAGCGTGGTCACCGACACGAGGTCGTTGTGGGTGCCGAACCGGAGAGAGTCGACCGACTCGACGGGGAACGTCCGAGCGACCGGCTCCTCGACGGTGCCGACCTTGTAGAACCCGCGGGAGCAGTAGTTGTCGATCATCCGCGACGCTGCGGTGACGCAGTCCTCGACGAACTCCGACGACGTGTTCGCCGCCTTCACGTAGGAGAGGGCCTCGGCCTGAGTGAGATACCCGTTGGTGATCGTCACCCCGGCACCGCCTTGAACCGGTACTGCTTGGCCGAGGTGGTCGCTTCGATCTCGTCGAGGCCCACAAACGATTCGACGGTGGCAGTCAACGCTTCGCCCACCTCGGCGTTGATCGTGACCCGACGAACCCGCTCGCCGGTGATCGGGATGCCGAACACGCCCTCCAGTGCGGCGATGACGCCCGGATCGTGTCCGGCCACGAGACGCCGATCCTTGACGTCGTAGGCGGCGTGGAGGGCGTCGGCGAGAGGTGCGGCGTTCTCGATCATGCGGGGACCTCCTCGGGGTTGACGACGTAACCGATGTCGCCGGTGACGACGACGTCGCGGTCCTGGTCGAGCATTCGGCGGATCAGCTCGTAGTCCTCGCCGCGCATCGTGAGCGGCGGACCAGCAACGAACGGGTGCTCACGGAACAGCGACGTCCGCATCGCGAACGAGATGCCGACGTTGCCGTGGAACAACTGGGTCTCAGTCCCCACCCGGGGAATCAGCCCCAGCTCGGGGTGCGACATGCGCTGAACGATCAGCTCCGCATCGGCGTGCGCCTCGACGGCGGCCCGGTACACGTCGGGGACGAGTACGTCGTCGTCGTCGAGGAACCCGACCCAGTCGGTCCAGATGTGCGGGGCGGCAGCGTTGCGAGCGAGGCCGGGTGCCCCGCAGTCGACGTGAAGGTCAGCGGGAAGGTGAGGGCATCCGTCGGCGACGACGATCACCTGATCGGCGCACGCCTTCGCTGATTGCACTGCACGCTCGAGCGTGTCCCTCCCGGTGGTCGGGATGACGACCGCAAGGGTGGTCACTAGACGTCGATGGCCTTGTCGATGCCGTCCGTCGGGTCATCGATGTTGCGCTCGAAGATCACCCAGCCCTTCGGGTCTGACGACTGTTGGACGAACTCGGCGGCTTTGGCGTAGGTCGAGAACACGACGGTCTCCGAGTCGCACCAGTCACACACGTAGACCTTCATCCCGGCACCCTTTGGTCCCACCCACGTCTTCATCAGACGCATGAGGCCACCGAACGACTGAGGGGACACGGTCACCCCGTCCAGATCCGTCGTCGTCCACCTCTTGGCGGTAGTGGGCCAGACGGACCAATCGCTGAGGAGTCCGATATCTACCTTGACCTCGAACTGCATGAGGCCATCCCATGTGACCCTGACCTCAAACGGTTGGACTTCACCATCCCGGTAACGCTGTCTCTCCGCGCTCACCCAGTCATTGACCTGTCGAAGCCATTGACGCTCGGCAGTCTGAGTGGCGTCGCCCATCATCCCGTCACCGGCTCTCTCCACCACACGACGTGGACGACGACCGCCAACAGCAACCACTGCGGCGGGATCACCTCGGCGGCAGCCAACGCCACCACCGGACCCGCAACCGCCTGGTAGATCCGCACCGTGTCAGTGACAACGACGAGCAGCCCGTACGCCAACACCAACGCGACGACCACCTGCACCGACGGCCGGTACAACGCTGCGAGACACACACCCCACGGGGCGACCATGAACCAGGCGTTGCGCCACTGCCCCCGGTGATGCTCGAACGACGAACGGATCGGATGCTCATGCACCCGCAGCAACACCGGGTTGTCACGGGTGACCGGGTCGACCTCGGGACGGACCGCGAACCATGTGACGAGCGGGAACAGCATCGCGACCAACGGCCACGCCGTCCACGCCCACAACGCCACCCAGATCGGCGACGTCTCCTTCACGTACGTCGCCCACGCCAACACGGCCAGCGCCGGAATCCACCATCCGTGGACCCAGAACCCAGCCGCCCAGATCGACAACGCCATCGCCGGCAGATCCACACCCACCGGCCTGACACTCGTCGGCCCCCAGACGCCGGGGAGGGCCACCAGGAACGCCGCAGCGGCCACGGCGGGCCACCAGTCGGCACCCATTCCACGCGCCCAGAACACGACACCAGCGGCCAACAGCGGCCACGACACCAGCCACACCGCCTGCCAGCGGCGCAGATCGTTGCGACACACCGCCGGTAGCAACCAGCGGAGATTGAACGGGGCGACCACACGGACGCCTTGGCCGGCCAGCCAGTAGCGGGCAGCGTCAGGACCGAGCCGAAGTTCAGCCACGCTCCATCACCTCGAGCGTGTACGTCTCCGGGTCGCTCTTGTCGTGATCGCCGCGGTGGAACCGAACGCCCGTCACCACCTTGAACCCGTCCGCCTCGGCGAGATCCCGCAGCGTCGACTGCTCCGCCCAGTCGGCGTCGTCGAACACCAACAGGCACCGCTCGGCGAGCAGCCCGGCTGCGCGATCCCAGAACTCGGCGACCGCACTCGCGGTGTGATCGGCGTCGTAGAACACGAACCCGAACCCGCCGCCGACCGTGGGCAACGCTGCCCGCATGTCGTCGTTGACGAACACGAACAACCGGTCCCCGATGAACGGGTCAACGTTCGACAGGAAGTCGTCCGGCGATGTAGCGGGGCACCATTCGTCGCCCTGGTGGTGATCGATCGTGACGAGCTCGCACCCGGGCGGCAGCGAGTCGAGGAGCACGGCGGTCGACAGACCCAGGTAGTGGCCGACCTCCAACGCCCTGACTGTCTCGGTCGCTGCTGCGAGCTCGGAGAGCTTCTGGCACTCCGCGACCGACAGTGGACCGGTGATCTGGCCGCGCAAGGCGGCGAAGTCCAACACATGACCTCCACGGCAGGAGTACGGCAGGAGGGTCCTCGACGGCGCTGCCGTACCGCCGTCGAGGACCCGAACGGTTCAGGTGGCGAGCGCCTGCTGTAGGTCCCACAGTTCCTCGGTGAGGAACACGCCGCCCTTGTCGTGCGACGTCTTCACCGACGTGTCCATGTGGACCGGGATGGCGAGCTGCCGGCACCGGAGGAAGAACGAGGTGTCCTCACCGAACGGGCCGCCCGTCCGCTTGTTCGCGATTGGTGTGAACCAGTGGTCGCCGAACTCAGCTCGCATCTTCTCGAGCACGCCCCGGTGGATCATCACGCACGCACCACCGGTGGCGTCGAGCTGCACCACTGCATCCCGCGGATAGTCGCCGATCGTGGCCCACGACTCCACGTCGCCGTCGTCGTCCTCATTCCAGGCGTAGATCGTGGGGAACACTGCGAACGTCGATGAGTAGTCGGCCTCGTTGAACCCGATGTCGGCCTGCCCAAAGCACAACCCGGCGACGATGGGGCGCTCCTCTGTGTGTGCAACAGAGACCAACCGCTCGATCGCGTTCTCCGGGATGCCCATGTCGGCATCGACGCAGAACAAGTAGTCGCAGTCCGTCGACAAGAACGCCGACACGATGTCGTTGCGTGCCTTGAACACGTTCTGCGACCGGGCACGGCGCTCGAGGAAACCGGGCAGCATGCCGTACTGCAGCATGTGGTCCTTGGCCCGCATGATCGAGACCATGCACGCCATCGACACCTCGCCCGGATGGATGACCGCTACCACCACCTTCGGCACAGTCACCGGCGACGGCGCCCCGGAGCGGGCATTGGCCCGGCGCTCAGCCCTGTTCACTGCGCGTCTCGACGTCGCCGACGGCGGGACGCTTCTTCGCCACCGGCTTCGTGGCGGGCCGGGTCTCGTACTCGCCGCACCAGGCGTCCGTGGCCGTCAGCGGCCACTCCGCCATGTGGCGGCGCCCGCCACCGACCGGTGGGTGGCGACGACACTCGAGCGACAATGGCAGTCGGTCTTCGGCTGGTACGCCGAATCGACATGTGGAACATGAATCGGTCACGGCAGTCTCCTGTTGGATAGGTAGCGAACGGCACCTTTGAGCAGGTTGGGGTCGTCCCTGAACCCGCCAAGGCCGGTATTGCACGCCTTGCACAGCAGCCCGCGGTTGCACTTGCCACAGGCCCGGTCACCCGGGCAGCAGGAGTGGTCATGGTCGACGTGAAGTCGGCGGCCGGATCCGTCACCGTCGGGCGCCCCACAAATGGCGCATCCCCCACCTTGGGCGGCGAGCATTTCGTCGTACTGCTCGACGGTCATCTGGTAGGTGGCTTTGAGATGCCCGCGACGGGCGAGTGCCGCCCAGGCTTCCGGGTTGTCCTTCCGCCATTGCTTCATTTGGGCGGCCCGTCGCGCCAGTTCGCCGGGTCGCTCAGCGAGCTTCGCCCTGGACCGACGGGACTTGAGATTCGTATTCAGGCGGCGGCAGTCATTGCAGAACTTCCGCCCCTCGGCGAGTTGCAACCCACAGCCGACGCAGTGGTACGGCTCGAGGACGCCGAACTTCTTCAGGCGCTGGCGATGCATCCCGCAGAACTGGCGTTGCTCGTCGGGTGCGGCATGACACCCGTGCGCGCGACAAACAAGGTCTGGCATAGCGGAACCCCCCGCAATGAGGTGGAACGACGAGGGGCGGGGGTGATTGCGGCACCGCCCGCCCCTCGTCAGAACGTTGGAGTGGCCAACTAGAACGTCGGCGTCGCAAATCCGGAGCCCTGGATCAAACTGATCGACTTGGGCTGGCGCTCGGCGGTGAAGGCGAGATACCCGTAGACCTGGACCCTCACCTGCATGGTTCCGGAGAGCACCTCGGGCAACACACGGGTCCGCAGGGCGGACTCGTAGAGGATGCAGTCCTGAGCCCTGAGGACGATGATGCTGTCCTCGTTCGTGCCGGCGCCATCGGTGATCGGGATCGACGCGTCGGTCACGACCGGCAGGCCCTGGAGGGACCCGACGACCTGCTCGGACACCGCTCCACCGAAGGACGCGATCGCGTTGTTCGGTCCCTGACCGGACGGAACGACGAGCGGGCGACCCTGCGAGTCGACCGCCGCCAGCATCCAAGCCCATCGCCGGGGATGCATCACAATTGCCGTCGGAGGCTGGAACCGGTTCGTGTGGATCTTCTGGATGCCGTCGGCGAGCTTGCTATAGAGCTCGCTGACCGTCGGCGTCGTGTCCGTCCACGTCACGCTGTTCACGCCCGTGGCGCCGTAGATGCCCTTGACCTGACCGTTGGCGTTCGAGCCCGACAGCACCTGGACGTCGACCTTGGTGGCGTAGTCCGCCGCGAGGTCGGCCATGACGATCTGGTCGAAGTTGAACGGCGACTGCTCGAACAGCTGGATCGACATGTCCTGCTGGCCGGCGATCGTCTTGACGCCACAGGCGACGCTGGTGTCTGCCAGGTCGGTCTCCTGGGGAGCCGATCCGTCACCGACCTGGATGGCGGTGGCGGTGCCGGTGCTGATCTTCGGGACGTTGATGCTGTCGGTGCCGGGAGGCAGCGCCAGGTTCGTGACGAGGTTCGCCGTGGGCCGACCGGCCCGTGCGAGCTCGACGTAGTCCGACAGCCACAGCGGCGGCACGAAGTAGCCGCCGGCGTTGTCGGTCCGGGTCAGGTCGCGGTACTCCGGGTCGACCCGGACTTCGGCGGCGTGACGCTCAAGGCGCTGCCGGGCGTCGACATCCTGGTTGATGGTCGACTTGGCGAGGTCGGCGAAGTACGAGCGGCCGTTGCCCTTCTCGTACATGCGGGCCTCGCTGTTGACCGTGATCCGGGTCCCGGCCATCTCGGCCTGACGGAACGCCAGGGCGGCGTCGTTGGAGCGCTTGTCCTCGTCGGACAGCTCGGTGATCCGCTCAGCGCGGGCCTTGATCTCCTCGTCGAGGGAGCGGATCGAAGCGGTGAGCTCCTGGAACTCGCTGTCCTCGTCGGGGTTCAGGTCGGAGCGGCCCTCGTCGTCGGCGAGCTGCACGATGGCGGCACGCTTCGAGTCGAGGTCAGCACGGGCCTCTTCGGCCTCGTTCTGCTTGGCGATGAGACGCGTGAGCATCTCGGATGCGGTTGACATTTCGGACCCTCCTGGGGTTCCGGAGCGCGTCGAACGAGGTGTTGACGCGCCGATGAATGGGGTTTGTGCCTGCGTTGGTGGACGCGGCCCCGTTCGATGGGTGCGCCGGCCCCGTGAAGGGGTGACGCGGCCCGGGAGGGGTGCTCCGGCCTGTTAGGCGGTGAGCTGCAGGAGACGTCGCGCCTGAGCGACGGACATCCCCTGCTTGGGCTCGGACGGCTCGTCGGCGGGTTCGCCGGTGAGGAGCTGGCCGAGGATCTTGTGTGCCGACGCGATGTCGGCGGGGTCGAGGGTGCGCAGCTCGGCGAGGTCACCCTCAGCGATTGCGGCGAGAGCGGAGCGCACACCGGCGGAGGTGTGCGGGGAGGCGCCGAAGTTGACGACGGACACGTCGCCCTTGTCGAGGTTCAGTTCGAGGAGCCGGCGCTCGGATTCGTCGTCGTTCCACTCGTGGCGGATGGTGCGGAACGCGAACGACATCTCGTCCATATCGCCGCGGCCCATCTTGACCTCGAGGCGCTGCACGTCCGGGTCGGAACGGTCGAGGTCGGCGGCGACCTTGAGGCCGACGGAGTCGGACGAGAGCTGCAGGGTGCCGGACTTGGTCCGGGCCAGCGGCATGCCCTCGTGGTTGATGAGCAGATGCAGGTCAGGCTTGCGCTTCAACGTCTCGTCGAACGCTGCCCGGTCGACGATCTCGATCCAGCCGCCACGCTCGGGGCCGCCGTACATCTCGTAGCCCTTGTCGAACACCGAGGCGTACCCGGTGAGGGTGACGGTGGCGTCGCTGGTGGCGCGGAGCTCGAACTGTTCGCACTTGAAGGCTCGCCGCTCGGGTGCCCCGAGCAGGCGGTCACCCTTCGCTGTTGCTGTCGTCATTGGGACCTCCGCTGGGGGGTGCGGCTGGGGGTGTCGGCACGTCGTCGATGCCGGGGATCGGCTGCCAGTTCTCGAACGCTCGAGCCTCGGAGGGCTTCATCCACGGCTGGCCGCCGGTGGCGATGGCGTAGGAGTCGAACCGGGTCTTGAGGTCGGACTTGAGGAAGCCGCCGGTGTTGAACTTCACGAACTTGCCGCGGGGGAACCAGTCGGTCATCGACGACTCCAGGCGGACCAACCACGGGTTCACCGCGTCGTTCAGGAAGTCCTGGGCCTTCTGCTCCCTGTTGGCGTAGGTGACCGAACTGCCACCGAGCGACACGCCGATCTTCTCCGGGGGCACGCCATAGATCGCGCACACCATCGCGGCGTTGGTGCGGATCGTCTCGTCGAGCTGCGCGGTGCTCGGTGTGCCCTGCCACGGTTCCAGCTTCAGGCCGGCGCCGAGCACGGCGATGTTGCGACCGGCGACGGCCTTGTTGATCCGATCCTTGATCGCCTTCGCCTGCGGCTCGGTGATCTCGTGGTCCGTCGACAGAACGGCTGTCGGGTGGGCGCCCTGCTGGAAGTAGTCGGCGCCATACCGTTCGGCTTCCATGCCGAGCGTGATGGTCCGCACGAAGTAGGTGACCGGGTCGAGGCCGACGACGTCACCGGGCCACACGAGCCCGGTGCGGTGCCACACCTGCTCGTCGGAGAGTCGCTTGCCGTTGCGGCCCTTGTAGACCTTGCGGCCCGTGTCGGCGTCGATCTCGGCGGTGATGGTGCCGGGGGCGACGAGGTTGATCTGCGTCGGGTACTCGTTGCGGTCACGGGAGGCGATGAGCCCGTAGATGTTGCCGGTGGTCAGCAGCCCCACCATGACCTGGGACAGCCAGTCGACCCGATCGACGTACGTGGAGGGCCGCTGAAGGATCGTCGGGAGCGGGTCGACCGGTGTCGCAGCGGCGCCGGAACCTTGCAGAAGGTCGACGGGAAGCGTCGAAACGGCGTCGGACACGACACGGGCGCAGGCCCACACCGCCCAGTGCCGCATCGCGCCCTGACCGGAGGCCAGGATCGGCGACAGGGGGGACGAGTCGCCGTTGCTCGGGATCGCCGACGGGTCGAGAAAGGAGTGCGACATGTAGGCGCGACGCTCGGGGCGGAACAGGCCCATCAGGTACTCCAGAGCTCGAGCAGCACCGCAGCGCCGACGGCGCCGACGATCACGGCGACGGCCGGTGACGTGAGGGTCGCGAACGCAACCAGAGCGATCAGGATGAGGGCCGCCTGTGCGGCGATCACGAATCGACGCACGGAACCACCACCTCTCTCACCAGACGTTGGCGGCTACATCGACGACGGCCTCGGTTGGCTTCCGCGCCACGGACACCGCCAACGTGACCGCCACCAACGGCGAGATGTCACCCGGCGACTTCCGCGACCACGCCCACGAATCCGACAACGGGCGGATCGCGGCGATCGCCACCGCAGCGTTCAGTGCCGGCTGGTCCCGATGGCGGAACAGGCCCTCCGACACGGCGTCTGCAATCGCTCCGCACGCCTGCGCCATGTCCCGTGGTGTCGTCGACACCACCTCGACACCGCGTGCTGCGAAGTCATCGATCAGCGAGCCCGCCGGCGACGCCGGATCGATCACCACACGGTCGGTACGCTCGGACACCCAGTCGACGACCCCGGCGGTACCGGCTTCGTGGTACACGACCTCGCCGTGGAGGAACCCGTCCGCACGGGTGCCGGCCACAGCGACCGACGTCCACTTCCGATCCGGTGACGTGTCGACCGCCCACTCGACCGGATCCAACGCCTGCGACGACGGATCCGCCGCCTGCTCCCAAGCGCCCTCGTCGAACACGCCGAGCTCGTCGGCCTCCAACGGCCACACACCCATGCGCTCGCACAGGTACCCCTCCGGGGTCAGGTCGCCGTCGAGTTCTTCCTGCACCGTCTCCGCTTGGATCCGCACCCCGTACGCCGGGTTCACCCGGGCGATCGCCTCACGGTCCGCCGGATCCACATCCGGTTCCGACGCGAACTCCAACCACGACAACCGACCCGGTGTCTCCGACCTCGCACGACGCCGCAACCGGCGCACCTGCGCCGAAGCGTCATCAGCCGCCGGCGGAGCGGAGCCGCTGTAGATCAGCTTCGGGTTCGGCATCGCGGACAACGCCGGCACCGACGCGGACGTCACGGCGGCGGGGAGATCCTGGCACTCGTCGAAGATCACGCACGGAGCCGAGAAGCCACGACCCGACGACTTGGACCGGGCGATGAACTTCAACCGCTGCCCGGTGTGCAGCTCGAGCCCTTCCTGGCCGTTCACATTCACGTAGCGCTTGACCCTGCGATGCAACGCCGGCGTGTTCTCCACCTTGGACTTCAACCGGAGCCAGCCTTCGAGGGCCGTCTTCACCTCGTGCGCCGTGTGCAGGATCAGCGGTAGTCCGACGACGAACAGCAGGTACAGCTCGACGGCGATCAGGATGTCGCCCTTGCCGTTCTGGCGAGGAACGATCACCCCCGACGACCGCGACGCCCACATGCCGTCGTCGCGCTCCGCCAGGATCATGTCGACCGCGGTCCGCTGCCACGGGTCGAGCACCAGGCCCGCGGCCTCAGCGAGCTCGGCCGCCTCCCCGCCCGCCGTTCGCGCGCTTGGGGGCTGCACCAGCAGCGTCGGTTCCTGGCTGCCGATCAGAACGGCGACGTTGGAGTTCATCGACAGGGTCGACCCCCTCCGGCTTCACCACCACAGCCAACGCCGCCCGACACTCCCGCAACCGGGCCACCAGCGACGGCAGCTCCGCACCCAGCCGGCGGCCACGCTCATCGACCTGACCCTGCACCGTCGCCGCCGCCGCAACCGCCGACTCGAGCTGATCGGCCAACCATCCGAGATCCGGCTCTGGGTCGCCATCGGCTTCGGCGACCAGGGCGAGGAACTGCGTCGCCAGCGGTGAGAGGTCGCCGCCATCGGTGATCGCTTTCCGCACCACTTCTAGAAGGGCCACGCTCCGCGGTCGGCGTCGGGCGGTCACCGGCCGCACCTCGAAGATTGCCTAGGGCCTGTTGGCCCGCATTCGGCGAGACCCTTGCAATTGCAGGCATCTGACGACGTATCGACGTCGGGGGGGGATGGCGATTGGTCGGGGTGCAGGCGGGGGTGAGGGTGATTCCTAAAACGGTGACCACCCAGGGTGGTCAATCCTGAGAGAACCCTCAGGCTGAGAGCAGTCTCAGGATCGGTCACCATGCTCGGCTGAGGGTGCCGAGGGGTGCCGGGGAGTCCTGCCGGGCGCTGTTGCAGCGCTGATGGGCGAGCCGCCAGTTCGTGGTGTCGAGCGGGTCAACCCGTCCGGTGCTGGTGGGCTGGACGTGGTCGATGGTGGGCCGGTCGCCTCGGGCTCGAGCGTGTGGGTCGACTGGTTCGTGGCAGAGCCAGCAGGTCCAGCCGTGGGGTGCGGTGGCGAGCCAGTGTTGGCGGAGACGCCAGTAGGGCCGGCCGTTGGCGGAGTGGCGAGACATCGGGCGCCTCCCCCCGTGAACGGCGAGAGCCGCACGCCCGAAGGGTGCGGCTCGGTGTGTGGCCCACGAGTGGGACCTTCACAATCGCGTCAGTATCACACCGATTCCGTGTCTACGCAACGACCTCACGCCACGTCGCGCCCCTTGGACTTCTTTCGGCGCTGCCAGCGGACACGGCGTCCGGTGTCGTTGCCGGCGGCGTCGAGGATGACGATCAGGTTGTTGTCGAGCACCCGGTCGGTGAGGCCCTTCGCTCCCCAGATCAGGTAGGCGTCGGTGATCGCCGGGGGTGTGTCGCGCTTGTTGTTGGCGATGTAGGCGTCGGCGTGGAAGCGGCAGCGGGTGGCGGAACGGGCACGCTCGATGGAGCGCAGCGTGCCGACCTTGCGGCATTCGATGCAGGCGTTGTCGGGGTGGACTTGGCCGTAGCGTTCCATGAGGACGCCGAGCTCTTTCTTGAGCTGCCAGGCCCGGTCGAGGGTGCGGAGGAGTTGGCGTCGGTCCTGGTCGGCGAGGTCTCGTCCGTCGCCGGTGGCGAGCTGGCCGGTGCGGTCGGAGTGGCGGACTGCGGATGTGGTGGGGTTGCCGTCTTCGTCGACGTCGTCGACCGCTGCGGGTGGTTCGCCGCCAGTCGGGAACCCGCGCTTGGCGTCGTGGAGTCGCTGCAGCAGCAGGTCGACGGTGTCGTCGCTGGTGAGGGGTTGCAGCTGCTTGACGATTGCCTTGGCGGTCCGAACGATGTCGTCGCGGTCTCTCATTCGGTCTCCTCGGTGGGGGTGGTGAGGGTGTGGTCGGCAACCGCCGCTTCGAGTTCGGTGATGCGGGCGGCCTGAGCCTCCAGCGCATCAGCCGCACGGTCGAGCATGGTGACGGTTTCGCCGTTGCCCGTGCTCCGTAGCCGCACGTACTCGGACTCCGCCCGCAGTTCGGCTACCAGGGCGGTGGTGTCTGGGGTGGTCACGACTGCTCCAGTGCGTCGTACCACGACCAGCCCTCAATGGGCGGCAGCAGCTCTGGGCCAACGTACTCGGCGGTCAGTCGGAGCGCCGTCTTGAGTCGTTCGGCGTCGGCCAGTGCGGACATGATGCGGGCATCGAGTGCCGCCAGCATCACGTTCTCGTCCTCGTCAGGTGCGGTGAACGCTCGGATGCCGAGGTTGTGGCGGAGGTCGTGGAACCGGTCCCGCCAGTAGTCGGAGTTCTGGGCGTACATCCGGGCCGTCTCGACCCACACGTCACGTTCGTCGTATGCCTTGTCGACGGTGGCTGCCGGGTCACGGGGCAGCATCGGCTCGGTGTCAGGATGTGGAGTCATCGGGGTGTTCCAGTCGTTGAGGGCGTCGGTGTCTGGTGAGGACGACCGGGGAGCAGCAGGGGCGGCGTGCCACTCGTTCGGGCAACGCCCATGACGGGTGTCGTCGATGGTGCCGTCGTCCAGCCTCCACCAACGACCCGTGTGCGGTGCTGCCGGTTGGGTGCTGCCGCAGGCCGGGCAGACGCTCGGGGTGTCCGGGGCGATCGACCTTGAGCCTGGATCGCCGTAGTCGTTCTCGTCCCACCAACCACCGAGTGGCGTGTCGCTCATGCGAACCCTCCTGATGCGAGCATGTCGAGCAACGCCAGCACCCGGTCCGACTCCCCCGCTTCGAGCAGCTCGTCAGGCGTGCGTCCGTCGAGCATTGCGTTCCGGGCGCCCATCCAGATGGTGACGCCCTCGGGTGTGTAGACCTCGCCGCACATCGCAAGAACACGATCACGGTCGCTCGGGGTGTCCGGGGCGGGCATCAGTTCTCCTGTCCAAGGTATGAGGTCATGGTGAACCCCGGACCGCCAAGGCCGAAGTCTGCAGGGGCGGATGCTGGGGCGATCGGAAGACGAGCTTCCTGATGGTCAGGTCTCGTTGCTGGATTTCGAGGGGAGTAGCCGACATCCAGCCCGATGAAGCGGAACCGCTCCCTGCAGTCGTTGCACCAGATCCTCACTTCGGCCATGTAGGCCCCGACTGACCCTCCTTCATCGGCGGTGAGTCGACTGACGTCAACCTCGGCCACGAAGTCTGTGTGCTCGCACTTCACTTCGGGCTGGCTCGGGGTGTCCGGGGACGGGTCAGGCATCGGTCCACCCGTGCAGTGGGCACGTCTCGCTGGTCCAGAACACGGCATCGTCGCCGCTGGTGCCCCAGGCGCCGCGGCCGTGCGCGTTGTCGAGCACCGGGCACCTGCAACCGAGTTCGCGGGCCTCGTCCGATCCCGGGTTCGGGTCTGGGGTGGGTGCGTCAGGCGCCATCGTCGGCCTCCTCGGTCAGCATCTCGGCCCAGTTCAGGTACAGGTCGCACTCGGCGTCGATCTGGTCCGCTGGCTGCCCCTCCTGCTCCGCGACCGATCTCACGCACGCAGCGGCGGCGTGGAGGTACTCGACCGACGGGGACATGCGGCGCTCCTGGCCAGGCACGTACGCGGCCCAGAGGGCGGACTGGAGGCGTCGGGGGACCATGCGCCAGTGCGGCTTGCACATGTGCATCCTCGGCGGGACGGGGGTGCCGCAGTTCAGGGCGTGGCAGTCATGCGCCATCGTCGGCCTCCAGGGCGTCAGCGATCCGTTCGATCAGGTCGGCCGTCTCGCAGTCGACGAGGCCGTTTGAGCAGTAAGAGCAGGCGTCGGCGTGGCGGGACAGGAAGAACCCGTGCGACAGGTCCACGTCTCCGAGTGCCGCCTTGATGCGGTCGAGCTGGCGGAGCTGGGCCGCAGCGGCACTCTCGCGATCGGCCAGTTCGATCATCCACTCGTAGCCGGGGCGGATCGGCTGCTCAGCGTGGAGGTCCCGCCAGTAGGTGGCGTCCTCGTCGAGCCGCTCGGCGAGGCCGTGGGTGGGTGTCTCAGCGTCAGCCACGGTCGGCCTCCCTGGGCGTGGTGTCCTCTGGAACGCTGAACGGGCCGTGTGTGTCGACCCACTGCTTGCACCAGTGGCACGAACACATGAGTGCGAAGGTGGGCTCACCAGCGCACTTGCTGTGGTGACCGAATCGGCATGGGTCGCAGAGCTTGCTCACGCTTCCTCCTCCGGGGACCATCCGGCAGCGATCAGGGCACGACCGACCAGGACCAACACGCTGTCGTTGTCGTCGTCGGAGTACCCGGCCGCGAGCTTCGCGAGGTAGTCGCACTGCTCCTCGGTGAGGTCGGGGAGGTCGTCCAGTGGGGACTTCCACGGGGGCAACGGAGCGGGCGGCACCGGCGTCCCGAACTGCTCATGCGCCCATTGG
>OFRC01000213.1_pt1 | contig 17198 bp, 16 predicted proteins | sample 1543051 | NCBI WGS metagenome assembly OFRC01 (sample SAMN07774231, study PRJEB24372) | wastewater metagenome
TCAGATAATGACGCGGCAGTACTAAATAATTGTTTTATAGAAGTAGATACAGACTTATCTGGTTTTAATATTGGAACAAATCAAGGTTCTGCCATACAAGCAACCAGCACTTTCATAAAGCACGTAGGCACCTCTGACGTGGGTGGCCTAAACGCATTCCAAACCTCCTTTGAAATAGGCAATGGAACAGATCCTATAGACGTAAGAGGATTTTCTTACCATTATGGTTTTGGTCAGGTTAGATCAGGTGTAACTCTGAGCGGTGGTATGCAGGGTTATGGATTTCAGCCTAACGTAGAAGCTGGCGTAGACATACAAAACTATTCTCAAGCTTTCTACGATAATACACAGATTGCTTCTGCTGTTAATGGTTATTCTTCTTTTATTTCAGGTCCTACAATCGCTGAAGTTAAAAATAATAGCTGGGTTTCTGATTTTAGTTCTAGTCCTAATATGCCACTATTCACAGGTAATGCTGGGTATACTGGTTTAGGTTTATACGGCACTTTTGGCACTTTTGATACTGGTGGGTATACTGGCGTACAAGTAAATCCAACTATCAGTAGCGTTAAATATGCTGTTGGTCTTGATGTCTCAATGGACAATGTGACTGTAACTTCTGGTACTACAGCCTCTGTAGTCATTCAAGACATAACCATCACTACCGTAGACAATACAGAAAATTATAATGGGTCAACCTTTGAACTAGTTGATGACGTTACGGCTGGATCAGAAAACGTAACTGGCTCTAATCCTACTTTTCAAATTCATATCGAAAGTGGTGTTTCTACTGCAACTCAAGTAAAGACAGCCTTAGACGCATTTGGAGGCCTCTCAGGGCAGGTAACTACTACGATCTCTGGGGTTGCCTCTAATCCTCAAATCGCTCAGGTAGCAACTGCTATGAGCGGTGGAGCTTACCCAGGTAATAAGAAAGCAGCTAGACTAGACGGCGATGTAGAAATTACCGGAAGCTTGTCTTTCGGGGGTGTTTTAAGCGTAGGTCAGCTAAGTGCTTTTGCTTCACAGCCTCTTTTTGATGGGGGTGGTAATCCAGCTTCGATCCACACTCTGATTACTCAGCCAACTGTAGGAGATAATACTACAGTTAATAACGCAGACTTGCTTGGCGTTAACACAGCTTGTTTACTCTCTATTGGGCATGACTCTGTTGTTACAACAGCCTTTCTTGGTATAGCTGCTATGGGACTACCCGCAATTGTTCAGATGGGTAATAATTCTACTGTCGATCGGATAGCTGGTGGTGTTTTTGCTATCTCTTTGTCTGGTGGTGGAACAGGAGCTGTAATTGATGCTGTGGATCTCTGTAAAACTCTCGCTCAGCCGGATGGCGTAACTACTGTTAATAAACTGGTTGGTTATAAAATGGAGCTTCCTTTTGGAGATCCAGGAACTACTACATGGGGAGTTTATATAACTCCAGCTGTTCATAATTATTTTGCTGGTAGTGTTAAAGTCGGAACAGGAGCTGATGTTGCGACTTCTGGCTTTGCGTTTGATGTTGTCGGCGGTTTTAGAACTGAAAGTTCTTTGGGTGAAATGCTCAGAGCTAATGATTCCGGACTTTCTTTCTTTGGAAATACAGAAGCTCTTCAACAAGCTAGTTCTGGTCCTCAAACTGCTGGAGCTTTATATACGTCAACTGAACAAACTATGATACAAGAGATGTACGATGCCCTGCGTACATATGGATTATTAACCTGAAGGAAATAACATGGCTATACAAAAAGAGAAAGTACTTAAAAGTGGAGCTGTTGGTAACTACTGGAGAATTATCAGCATCACTATTGATAGACAAAATCTTAGTGTGATTGGTACTATTGGTTTGTTTAAAGATAAGAATGCTAGCGATACTGGTAAACAACCAATGCCTTTGATTAAAGCATTTAGATTTCCCCTTGTGATGCTTGAAATAGCTCCTCCTGTGGATATCATTGCTTACGTCTATACTAAAATACAAGCAGCCGCAGATGTTGTTGTGCTAACTGATATTTTGGGTAAAACATTGGATGTACCTACGACAGTTGATCCAGATATTTCTGGTGGCACTCCAGTTTAATCAAGAAGGAATATAATATATGACATTAGAACAAGCATTACAAATTTTAGATCAAGCTACAGCTCAATTAAGTTTACCTAGAATAGGTCATCAACAACTATTAGAAGCTTTGCGTGTTCTTAGGGAAGCTTTAAAAGATAAAGCAGCTGATTAATATGGCACAGCTTGTCTTTCTTAAGCCTGGGGAAAAGTCTCACAAGAAGAAGAAACCTTACGGTAGGATTATCAAAAGGTTACTTATGATAAGTATTACGCTAAATGTAGTTTTACTTTCCTATCTACTATTTCTTAGATAAAGCTATCCCCTATCTAAGCATACCAATGCGGCTAATTTTTATTAATTAGCCTACGAAGCTAAATTCTTCATATGTATTTAGTTTAGCATACCTAGACCAAAAAAGCAAGATAAAAAAACAAATACGCAAAAAGACGAACTTTCAGCGTTTGTCAATAACAAGTATTATTAGATACCCCTAAATTAGGGATTCCCCTGTTAGTAGGGATTATTAACAACTTAAGTGTCTACAATGCGACACAAAAGGATCAATATGTCTGAAACTAGTCAAGCAGCTCCTGCTGCAGCTGCACCAGAATCCTCTGGAGCAGAAAATATCGAATCAATGGACTCTCAAGTAGAAGGCTCTGATAGTGGATTAGAAGGTCAAGGAGCCTCTAAGCAAGCTGAAGCACCTGATACGGCAGGAGCAGTTAAGAAAGCTGCTCAGGATGCCTCTAAACGCGGTAAACGTAAGTTTGAACTGAAGGTGGATGGAAACACTGAGCAAATGGAAGTGGATCTAGACAACGAAGACGAACTACGCAAACATCTTCAACTCTCCAAAGCTTCGATGAAGCGTATGCAAGAGTCAGCTGAACTACGCAAAGGGGTTAATGAGCTTATTGAAATGCTTAGAACCAATCCTTTGCAAGTATTGGCTGATCCTCGTCTGGAAATTCCAGACGAAGTAAGACAAAAGCTGGCTCAGTCGATTATTAACAATGAAATCGAAGAGATGGGAAAGACTCCTGAGCAGAAAGAGAAAGAAAGAATTCAGCGTGAGTATGAGCATCTTAAGAAAGAAGTTGAAAAAGAGCGCTCAGCGAGGGAAGAAGCTCAGCAGAAGCAACTAGAACAAAAGTATGCCTCTGATTTGGATACTGAGATTTCTCAAGGTATCGAAGAAGCAAAACTACCTAAGAACGCGAGAACAATACGGTATATGGCCGAAGCTCTGAGCTTTTGCTTGCAAAATAACGTGCAGATGACGGCAAAAGAACTAGCTCCGTATGTACGCAAACATGCTCTTTCTGAGTTTAAGGAACTTATTGGAACCCTTCCTGACGATGAGTTTGAGGATTGGGTTGGAAAAGATAGGCTCACTAACATGCGCAAAAAGCGTGTTGCTGCAGCAGCTAAAGTAGAAAATCCTAATAATATCAAACAAGTTTCTACTCCTAAAGTTGAACAACCGAAGAAGATTTCAACCAGTGATTTCTTCAAAACTCTTGGCAAATTCTAATTAATGGGGGGAGTTTATAAGTTTTATAAACTCCCCTATACCACAGTTTTGTAAATATTACAAGGATTTTAACAAGTAGATTTAGATACTCTTATAATAAAAGCCGTCTAGGCTCTGCATACCTACTGGCTGTAGATACCAGGTTTATTATTAAAAAGGGTTGTTTTAACTGTGTAACATATTTTAACAATTATTTTTAATTTAGTAAAAGTAATATAAACCAGTATTTTAAGGAAATTATAACATGGCAGTAGCCAATACAGTATCGACTCTTAACGGGCTTTTCAAGAATGTCTACGCAGACAAACTTGAGACGCTCATTCCAGAAGGCGTGAAATTAACTAACCTCGCAAGCTTCGTGAAACGTACTCAACAGAATGGTTCTCTCTATAACCAACCTGTTGTTCTCGGTCGCGAGCACGGTGTTACTTACTCCCTCACCGGAGACGCTTTCACCCTCAATCCATCTATCTCGGGCGTTATCAAAGAAGCTCAAGTTCAAGGTGGTCAAATTGTTCTGCGGTCTGCTCTTTCTTACGCAGCAGCTTCCCGTTCTATGGGTGGCGAACCTCGCGCATTTGAAGATGCAACCAAGTTCCTTGTTAAGAACATGATGGAATCCTTTGCTTATAAGCTTGAAATGAACTTGTTCTATGGACAAGTTGGTATTGCAAGCGTTGCAAGCATTCTCGGTCTCGTAATCACCGTTGCTACGGCTGATTGGGCACCAGGCGTGTGGGCAGGTTCTGAAGGAATGCCAATCAACATTCGTGACACCGCAGGCACCAATCGTGGTTCTGCTACCGTTGTTTCTGTTGATATGGAACTTCGTACCGTGACTGTTGATGCTATGCCAGGCGGCGTAGTGGCAACTGACATTATCCATGTAGACGGCTCTTTCGGTAACGAAGCAGCTGGTTTGCATAAAATCATGACCAACACTGGTACTCTTTTCAACATCAGTGCTTCTCAGTATAACCTCTGGAAGTCCAACAGCTTTGCAGCTGCTGGTGCTCTCTCTTTCCCTAAAATCCAATCTGCTGTCGCTCGCGGCGTAGAAAAGGGTCTCCAAGGTAAAGTGACTGTTCTCGTTAATCCTCGCGGTTGGAGCAATTTGCTCTCTGACCAAGCAGCTCTTCGTATGTACGATAGTTCATACAAGTCTGCTCAAGTGGAAAACGGAGCAGAAAGCATTAAGTTCCACGGTCAAAACGGAGCGATTGAAATCACTCCTTCCAACTATGTCAAAGAAGGCTTTGCATACGTTCTTGCTGATGGCGAACTTATCCGTATCGGTTCAACTGATATTACCTTCCGTCGTCCTGGACAAGGCGAAGAGTTCTTCCGCGATCTCGAGTCTTCTGCTGGATATGAGCTTCGCGCTTATTGCGACCAAGCTCTCTTCTGCAGCAAGCCCGGACACATGGTTCTCATACAGGGAATTACCAACACGTAATAACTCTTTGTTATATAAGGATTAAAACCTTTTATACCTGAATTAGAGAGGGGAGAGAAATCTCCCCTCTTTTTTTATATAATAAATATATCTATACCTCTGTAGATATTTAACAAGTCTATATGTGTGGATATACTTAATCACCAATAAAATAAACAATAAAAAATATGTAGGGCTGACTACTAATTCTATAGAGATAAGGTGGACTCAACACAAGTCAGCCTCTTTAAATATAGAAAATAATACTCCGTTTTATAAAGCTTTAAGGAAGTATGGCATAGAAAACTTTACGGTTGAGTCTGTGGCAGAGACTTCTTCTAAAGAAGAGCTTTGCAAATTAGAGCAAAAATTTATAAAAGAGCTAGACACTTTAAACCCAAAAGGATATAACCTAACAATAGGCGGAGAATTTACTGAATTTTGCACAGAGACTAAGAAACAGATGAGTGATTTTCAAAAAGTAAGGCAACAATATATGTCAAGCGAAGAAAAGCAAATACAAACCGCCGGAATTAAAAAGTACATAGAAAACAAAAAACGGCCTCTTGTAGCTGTACACATAGAGCAATATTCTGTAGTACACTTCAAAAATAGTACCGACTCCATTAATAACATAAAGCCAAAACTGGCTTATTCTAACCTAAGACGCAAAGACTTGCATTCCCAAAGGTACATGTGGTTTGATTTAGAAGATGGAAAAGAAGATTCTTGGTACATAGAAGAAACAAAAAAGATATTACAAGAACGTGGTTATGCGGGCAAAAGTAAGACTTTCACTTTCCAGAAAGACCCTGAAAAACGAGCCCAGCGCATACAAGCTCAAATCGAAGGCAGTGCCTGGAGAGCAGATGCTATAGTGGGAATTTCTCGTTTCGATGGTTCTATGCTTGAATTTCCATCTCTAAATCAAGCAAATAAGGCAGGATTTATTGCCAATAGTATTTGGCATTCTCTAAGAGGCCTTTATAAACACGCCCATAACTACGCTTGGTTTTATAAAGAAGAAGGAAAAGAGCAATCTTATTATCTAGAGTTAGCTAAAGATAAACTGGGAAGTTTATTCTGCGATTTAAACATAAAACCTCTTATAGCCACACATAAAAAGACAGGAGAAGTTTTTGAATTTATTAATCTTTTTGCCGTAGCTGAGAAAGGATTTAATAAGAAATATGTGCGTGCTTGTCTTTTAGGTCGTTGTGAAACTGCGCAAGGTTATTATTGGAAAGTCAAAGAATAACAAGTATGATATATGGAACTCAGTAAACTAATACAAGCTCTTTCTGGATATGAAAAGCCTAAAGATGAAGATGCTATTTTACCATCTTGGGACCCAATGGATGTTATCCCTATGGAAAGACTTGGGAATATCATGGGAAAAGCTGGTAGTGCTATTTCTAGAAAGGCTACTGGAGAAGCGCCGCTAGCTAAAAAAGTAATAGAAGATATTCCAACCGCGAGACTTGAGCCTGAAATTCCAACAGCTAGCATAACTAAAGAGATTCCAACTGCCCATCTAGACCCAGAAATCCCTACAGTATCCTTAAACGGAGCATCAGAAGCAAAACTACCTCCTATTGACAGCATCGCAAAGCAAAGTAGAAAAGAAGCTCTTGAATCAACCATAGACAAATATAAAACTATGGATGATGTTAAAACTATGGAAGATCTTCTCAAAAGGCGAGAAGCTAGAATGAGATATGCTGAAGATTTCCCAAAAGAAGCTGCTGAAAGAGGGATAGAGGTTTCTAAACCCCTAGAACAAGCAGCCGATGTTATAGATAAATCCCCGCTTAAACAATCTTTGCGTGAAGTTGTCACTCCTGATCCAGATGGAGTAAGAGACATCGATCTTGCTGCTTACCACAAGCTAAAGAAACTCATTAAGAAATGACCTCTTTAGACATATTAACAAGCAGCGGTAAATACCCAGACAGAGCAAAACACCCAGAAGCTACTAAAGAGGTACTAGACAACATAGAAAGGCTGCTAATAGCCGTATGTTCTCTCTTTGCCTCTCTTCCAGTAGCCCTGCCGAAGGTCAGTAGTGGCTTTAGAACAACAGAAGCAAACGCCAACCTAGCGAACTCAGCAAAGAAAAGTCTTCACATGAAGGGTTTAGCTGTTGATCTTGAGGATAAAGACGGAAGTTTAGGAAAGCTTATAAAAAATAATCCTCAGCTATTAAAAGATAATAATCTATGGTTAGAAGACCTAGCTAGTACCAAAGGCTGGGTTCATTTGGACCTTGGTTTAAGATCTGATAGGCCCTCTAGAGTATTTCTACCTTAAGTTTGGCTGATTTAACAAGTATATAAAGAGGTTAAAAATGTCCACGCCTTTAATCGTCAACGGTAATCTTTATAATTATCCCAGTTCTGGCACTTCTCCAAATTGGGCGGAAGAGGCTACTGGATGGGCACAGGCTGTGACAGATGTTCTTGAGACTGTTCAAGGAGCTGATGATATTGTAATCACCACTGCTCTTTTAGCTAATAATCAAAATACACCTCAAAATATCGCAGGTTTAAATTTCGATCCTACTCAAGCCCGAGGAGCCATTGTTACTTATTCTGTAAACAGATTTACAGATGGCGTAGGCGGAGAAGAGCGAGCTGAAGTTGGATACTTATATTGCTCCTATATTGCTAGCGCTACCGCTTGGCGTGTGGCAGTAGCCGGAGGTGGAAGTAGTGGCGTTGACTTCTCTATGACTAGCCTAGGTCAGATTCAGTATACCAGCGATCTTCAAGCTGGCGATAATTATAATGGAACGATTGTTTTTAAAGCTACTAGCCTTCCAGTAGTAGTATAATCCTGGAAATGAAAGGAAATAGTAATGGCTACAAACTTTTTCAAAATTAAGCGTGGACAAAATCTTCAACCTGTGACGGGCACCACCGTCAATGAAAAGGGAGATCTTGCTTACAACGATAGCACTAGTCGTGTTGAAACTCATAATGGGTCTACCGCAGAAGTCATCACCACCGATAGCGTTGCAACTACTTTATCAAATAAGTCGTTAGACAACAGCAATTCTATTTCTGCTAAAGACAATAGTTTAACTATTGAAGATAATACAGACGGCACTAAAAAGTTTAAGTTTGAGGCAGCTAGCATTTCTCCTAGCACCACAAGAACCATTACTATTCCAGATGAGAGCTTTACTCTCTCTACACCAACGTCTAGTGAGACGCTAGAGAATAAGAATTTAGTAGACGCCAGCACAGCAATTGTGGACAGCTCTGACCCAACTATTAAGATTAAGTTTGATGCTGCTGGTACTACTGCTACCACCACTACTCTCACTTCTTCACAAACTGCAAATAGAACCATTACTCTTCCTGATGCCACAACTACGATGGTTGGCACTGATGTTGCACAAGATATTACTAATAAAACTTCTATTGGCGTAGATAATCTTCTTCTTGATGGGAATACGATTTCTTCTACAGATACCAACGGGAATGTTGTTATAGATCCAAATGGCAATGGGAATATTAATCTCACTGCAGCTGGCACTGGTGTTATAAACGTTGGCAGTACTAACGTGAACGTAGACGCCGCTGGCTCTATGAATATCGTAGGTGATTTAGACGTTGATAATCTGAATTTGAATGGTAACACGATCTCTTCTACAGATACAAATGGAGATATTAATCTTGATCCAAATGGTACTGGTCAAGTAGCTGTTGTTGGAACGGCTCTTACGCTTCCTGAAATTTCTACTCCAGCAACTCCTGCTTCTGGAAATGGTAAGGTTTATTTCAAATCTGATAACTCACTCTATCAACTTAACGACCAAGGTGTTGAAAGTAAAGTTGGCGGTGGAGCTGGCGGAACTAAAAACTATCTCACAGCTTACATTGCAAGCACTGGAAGCGGTGCTGCGAATACTGGTAATGGAGATTTAGAGCTTGGTAGCACTACTGGGTTCTCATTAGGCAACGTATCTTTAACCTCAAACTTTCCTTCTGGCTCCCCAACTTTTGGAAGTGGAGCTTCTGGCAACCTATCTCTTTCTGCAATATCTTCTAGTCAGCTTGCAGGACGATACTCTTTGGGTATGGCTTCTTCTGCCGCGACTACCGCTGGCAACTTTGTAGCCACAGACGCCTTCTATATCGATCTTGAAGATCAAGCTAAGCCTCTACAGTATAAAATTTCTTATCAAGCCGCAGTTAATCCTGCCAATGGTAACTTCTCAGGCACTAGCTCCAATAGCTTTGGTGTTGCTCTCTATGACGTGACCAATAGTGCGTGGATTCAACCCGCTGGCGTATTTAACCTCGTTCAATCTAGTGGCGTAGGACTAGCCTCTGGCACCTTCCAGACCTCAGCCAATGGCACTCAGTATCGTCTAGTGGTTTATAACGCCAATGCTTCTGCTGGCGCTATTACGATGTATCTGGATGATTTCTTTGTAGGTCCTCAGATTACAGCTGCTGGAGCTGCGATTAGTGATTGGAAGAGTTTTACCCCTACGGTTACTGGATTTTCTGGAGGGTTCAATGGTTCAACCAATATGCAGTATAGACGAGTTGGAGGAAATCTAGAGCTTCAAGGTCATATTCTCATGGGAACAAACCTTCCCAACACGACTATCGTAGTAAGCATTCCTTCGGGAATTGTAGCGGATATTTCCGTTGGAGATTACGCAGGTATTGCGACAGCGGGAGCACTTGGGGCTTTAGGGAATTCTACTGGCGCTATCATCATGCAAAGCTCCACTACTTGGGCGATTATTTCTAGCGCCGCCGCTTCTTACTGGAATGCAACAAATCCAGTTACTTGGGGAGCTACAAATTCAATAATCTTATCAACTTTCTCTGTCCCCATCGTAGGTTGGTCTTCCAACACTGTCATGTCCAACGACACCGACACGCGGGTTGTTGCTCTGATTGTAAACAAGTCCTCGGGAACAAACACAGCTTCCGGAGGGAATCAAGATATTAGCGGTTGGGACGCTCCTTCTACAGACACTCATGGGGCCTTCAATCCAACCACGGGTTATTACACCGCTCCAGTCTCGGGTGTTTATGAAGTTGATTGTACTGTTAGTTTCTCTGGGTCCTCTGCGGTAGGATTCCGAGTAGGCTACATATATATAAACGGAATATACCAATCCATCGGTATTCCTATCGTAGGAAGCACCGCAATTGAGAATACAACCAAGGTATCTGGTAATGTTACTTGTAAAGCCGGAGATGTCATCTCCATACAAACCTTCCAGAACTCAGGCGGAAATCTCAACTACTCTGCTGCTGCTGGCTATACTAGACTCTGTATTAACCGCCTCTCGGGACCCGCCACGATATCAGCTACCGAGACGGTGGCGGCGAGGTATATTTCTAATGCAGATCAGACTATTGGAGCGGCTACGGCAGCAACTGTACAGTTCAATTCGAAAGACTACGACACGCACAATGCCGTAACCACAGGAGCATCTTGGGAATTTAAGGCCCCTGTGTCAGGTCTGTATCGCATCGATGCGACAATCTCCTTATACGCCAATGAATCCTGGACAAGTGACACAGACAGACAATTATACGTGACTAAGAATGGTACGGGCGTCGGGCTTATGTCTGCTGAGCGCATATATACCGGAGCTTATACACAACGGTCTAAATCAATGAATGGAAGTCAGACACTTAAATTATTGGCCGGAGATTCTATTAAGGTATTGTTTTATAATGCTGATATTACTTATTCGCATAAAATTACTTACCAAAATACTTCTCAGGTAGCGGAAACTAATATCTGCATCGTAAGAGTAGGAAATTAATATGAAAGAAAAAATCACAGAAGCATTGTCCAAAGTTGTAGCTTTAGCTAAGCAAGTATCCCCCTTCCTCCTAGGAGTGTTGGTTGGATATCTAGGAAGATCGGTTATTTCTCTTGCTCTTAGCTTGCTTGTAAAATTGGTAGGTTAAGTTTAAGTAAAAGGTAGGATATTTCTATTCCAGCTAAAAGTCAACAGCAGTATAAGTTTATGAAGGCTGTAGAAGAAGGGTATATCCAACCCAAAGGCTTATCTAAAGAGAAGGCACGAGAATATACAACCGGAGTAAAACCATCTAAACTTCCAAAGTTCTCCAAACTAAAGAAGTTACTTAAGAAAGATTAATAAGTTTACAAGAACTTGAAAGGTGAATATGGCTTTAAATCCCGACGTAACTCTTTTAGATAGTACGCAGATTGACCAGCGCGAACACGATAAAGACAACGATGCTAGACGCGTTTCCCTTGTAGCAGGGACCATCTCCTTAACAGAAGAAGCCGTAGCAGCTCCAGGAGATGCAACCCCCGCTCTCTTAAAAGTTGCTGGTGGTGTTGACGGTAGCGATAACGTAACTGTACTACGCACAGACACTAACGGAGAGCTACAGATTGATGTCCTCTCTTCTGCCCTGCCCTCCGGAGCAGCAACAGAAGCTACCTTAGCTAGCATCGACGGCAATGTAGTAAAAGCAGACACCGACACAGTAACCGTAGTTGTTACGCCAGAAGCTTCTTTCTCTTTAAATGGAGTAAAAACTAGCGTATCTCTTGATACTGTTTCCCCTAGTAACAGCACTCCGATGCCTGTGTCCCTTGTGCAGGCAAGCGGCAGCATTATCGACCCAGCAACAGAAACAACACTACAAAACGCAGAAACCGCCGTTACCTCCATAGATGGGAAAACTCCAGCGTTAGGTCAAGCAGTTGCTGCCGCCAGCGTTCCTGTCATCTTAGCTTCTGATCAAGCCCTCCCTCTCCCAGCAGGAGCCGCAACAGAAGTCACGCTCTCCACGATTGACACCACTACACAAAGCATTGACGGTAAAACTCCAGCACTGGGACAAGCTCTCTCTGCTGCTTCTGTTCCTGTAGTTATAGCCTCAGATCAAACTGTTGGCGTATCTGTTTCTTCTCTACCTCTCCCAACTGGAGCAGCTACAGAAGCCTCTCTAGCAGCTTTCAGTAGCAAGTCAGCCGCAGGACTAGTTCCAAATGCTTTCGATTCCATTGTTCAAACCTACATAACAGTAGGGAATGGCATTGGACAAGTTGGAACAGTGGAATATAAAACTGGAGGTATTGCAGGAACTCTTATTGCCACTCTGACTCTTGTTTACGATGCACAAGATCGTTTAGCCTCTGTTGAAAAATCATAATAAAAGGAAGGAATAGTTATGTCTAAAAAAATAGTATTCAATCCTTTCACTTCTAACTTCGATACTATATCTGAAGTGGTTGTAACAGCTGTTGGAGGATCACCAAATTCAGCTGGAGCATCCATAGACGCGCAGCAAAATCTCACACTCCAACCAGCAAATGCTTTAAATCCTGGGATTGTTAGTACGGCAGCTCAAACTTTCTCAGGCGACAAGCTATTCTCTGATAATCTTTCAATAGCTCCAGGCAAAAAGATAGATGTATTTCCTGCCGGAGCCTTAAATCTAGCTACAATAACAGCTAGCTCCTTAAATATTGGAAAAACTTCCCTTCCCATCGCACTCTCGGGAGCTATTGCAGTAGACGCAGCGAGTTCTCTTGCGTTAAATCAACTTACCGTATCAAGACCCCTCAAAGTAGATGGGTCTGGTATTGTTATTTCAGGTTTAATTGATATCTCCTCTGCTAGCGACATTACAGGAACACTTCCAATCGCTAATGGCGGCACAAACTCCGTAGCCGCTTTAAACAATAACAGAGTAATCATAAGCAACTCCGGGGCTTTAGTAGAAGCAGCAGCAATATCCGCCAACAAAGCCTTGTTATCTGACGCTAGCGGTATTCCTGTGGCTTCGTCTGTCACAAATACCGAGCTTTCCTATGTTTCTGGAGTTACCAGTAGCATACAAACTCAATTAGATAATAAGTCTGATGCTTCCCCTGGGGATATCTCTGAAACCTCATTCGCTCTTTCGGACAATGTGGCAGTAGCTGCAGACGTCACAAGTTTATTGTTCCCCACAGCCAGTATTAGAGGATTTGAAGCTATTGTTTCTATTTCAATAGACGCAACTTCAGATGTCTATGAAATTATAAAGATTTATGGAATTAATCGTGGAGGGGTTTGGGAAATGTCCCAAGTTGGAGCTGGGGACGAAAGTGGAGTAACTCTCACTATTACCCTCGGAGGCCAAATACAATATACAAACACTACACATGCAGGCTTTGTCTCTGGCGTGGTTAAGTTTAGAGCTACAACTCTCGCAGTTTAATCAGTTATTTAACAAGTATATTAGAGGAACATATGCCCTGCAATCCAAATCCAAGTCAGCTGTCATCTCAACAAATAGCGCAGCTCACTTTAGATAGTGAACACGATAGCGTTCGTGTCATTATGGCTACTGGGACCGATGTTGCCATCTCCTTAGATAGCTCAGATGAGGTAACTACCCATTCTGCAAGCCTTTCTCGCTCTATCTTAGTAAATGATCAATCAAGCGGCATTGTTCTAGCTGAGATGGATATTAGAAGCATTAAGTCTATAGTTCTTCATTCAAAAACTTTATCTGCCCTTACTGGGTCTGCTACCCTAACCATCGAACTAAGCCCTCATGATAGTGATGATATCTGGATTTCTTCATCTAGCATCACCCCTTCTTCTAGCTCTAATGCTATAATCTCAGGTTCTCCTATCTCTGTCATTACTAGACGACTTCGTATTAAGGCTACTGGAGCTATTACGGTAGGCTCTGCGATGGTTTACCTAGTAGGTCAGGCCTAATGGGACGCTTTTACCTCGGCCCTGCCACAAGCCCTGTAATGCCTCAAGAAGCCGCAGAAGCTTTAGCCCCCAGCTCGACCACGAAAGAAGTGGAAACTATTATTAAAGAAGTAATTGTCGAGCGAGAAGTTATTAAAGAAGTAGAAGTTCTTAAGCACATTGAAGTTATTAAAGAAGTTCAGATTCCTGTAGAAACTATTAGGGAAGTTTTAGTTCCAGTTGAAGTAGTTGTAGAAAAAGAAGTAGTTGTAGAAAAAGAAGTAATCGTAGAAAAGATTAAAGAAGTTACGGTTCCTATTTTTGTAGACCGTATTGTACCTATACGACACATTCCTAAAAGCTTTTATTATATTTTTGTGGCAGAGACGGCACTTCTCTGTTTTCTTTTATTAACTAAGTGCTAATCACTTATTTGGAGATATTATGTTAAGCGAACTGCTAAAGAAGAAGAAAAAAGGCCTCGACATGAGCGACGGCGAGAAGAAAGCTAAAATGCACGTCCTCAAACAAATCAGCGACATGGCTGGCGAAGCTATGGGCGATGACATTAAGAGCATGAAAAAGGTATCTGTGTTAGCTCCAGATGACAAAGGTCTTGAAGAAGGTCTTAAGAAGGCTAAAGAAATCGTTGATTCTCATGGTGAAGACCACGCAGACGAAGAAGAGTCAATGGATGGAGATGAGCATGAAGAAGAACAAGAAGCTCCAGCTGAGAGACCAAGATACAGCGAACATGGCAAGCTTCCTTCAATCAAAGACGAAGACGACGAAGATGCAGAAAATGAAGAAATGAGTGATGAAGAGCTTGATGCTCAAATGGCAAAACTGAAGGCAGAAAAAGCTAAACGTTCCATGAGGTAATTCGTGTCAAGCTATCTTACATCCACAACTTTAATCCAGTCGATTTGTAGACGGGCGGCTATACCTCTCGAACAAAATACCTTTACAAATGAGGACTTGCTTGCGTTTTGTGATGAAGAAACCACCATGGGCGTAATACCGTCCATGATGAAGCTACACGAAGAGTTTTATGTCTTTAGTGTTAACGTTCCTCTTGAATCAAATGTAGATAGATATTCTATTCCCAATCGTGCTATGGGAGTAAAATTGCGTAATTTATTCTATCAGGACATTAGCCAAAACTTAAAAGACATGGCTAAGATTAATCCAGAAGACGTCCCTTTTTATCAAAACAGAAGTAGTGGTACAATACCACGAGTTTTCTATTTTGAAAATGATGATGTAGTGCTCGTTCCAGGCTCCATTCCAAACCCACAAGGAAAATTGGTATTTAAGATTTTTCTTAGACCAAATACCTTAGTACCAGATAATCAAGTCTCTACAGTACAGCAGATTGATTCTACTACTGGAATTATTACTGTTGATAATATACCTTCTACGTTCAATGCAAATGAGCAGTTTGATATTGTGGAGCGCAAAAGAGGACATAGATGCAAAGCAATTGACTTGTCTTCTACCAACGTAAATGCCGTTCTTAAAACTATCACCTTTGACCCTGCTTCAATTCCCACTAGCCTTGTCGTAGGGGATATTATCGCTCTTGCAGGGCAGACAAATATTCCACAAATGCCAGATGAGTTCCACGCGGTATTGGCACAACGAGCTGCTTGTCGTTGTTTAGAAGCCCAAAAAGATACTGAAGGCTTGAAGAATGCTTACGCAAAGCTTAAAGAAATGGAAGAAAATATTGGCATTCTTATCGACAATCGTAGCGAAGGACAGCCTACTAAGGTTAATAACTTACGCGGACTACTCAGATCTTCAAAATACAATAAACGCCGCAGCTATACTTACTAAGGAGTTTGAGTGAGCTATCAAAATCTAACTCTCAAAGCTCGTGGTTTGTGTACAGCACCTAATGCTTTAGACGGTGGAGTTGCCCCAGAAGGCACCATGTCTGAGGCTACTAACGTTGTCATTGACCAAGACAGCATAGTAAACCCTCGACGTGGTTTTAAGTTCTATGGGGATTCCTTCGGAACCTCCAGTGCTAGAGCTAAGCAGCTCATGGTGTACAAAGATAGACTTCTCCGTCATTGGAGTAATGAGCTTGATGCTGATAGCAACGGCCTTGGAAGTTTTAGTCCTTTGTCTGATATTGGAGGCGGTCAAGCTGTCGTCAATGAAGTAAACACTGGAACTAGAATAAAATATATAGAAGCCAACGGTAATTTATACTTCACCAGTAGCTTAGGCATACGCAAACTGTCAACCCTAACAATATCAGATATTAGCACTACTCCAATAAGACCTGCTGGAGGAGCCGTAGCTTTAGATGGACAAGCTGCTCTTAATGCTACTTCTGGTTGGTTTGTTCCAGATAGCGTCGTAGCTTATCGGGCCGTTTGGGGATATAAAGATCAGAATAATAATGTCGTTCTTGGTGTTCCTTCAGAGCGCATCATAATAGCAAATAGTTTTCAAGTACAACTTGTAAAAAGTTTTAACCAGCTGATGTTAGATTTAGATGCTGTAGCTTCAGTGCCAGCTCTTGTTTTGTCAGGAAAGAAGAACTCAAACACTTCTATTACAAATCTACCCTCTACTTCGCAGCTTAGCGTTGGTATGCTTGTTTCTGGAACTGGCATTCCAGCGGATACCGCCATTGTTTCCATTGATGACAGCACCTCAATCACCATTGATAACGCAGCTCTAGATTCAGCAACCGATAATCTTTCTTTTGGTCAAGTTTTATCTAATACAGATTACATTAGTCGCATCATATCTGTTAATTCTTCTTCTGCTGTATTATATACGGCTTTAAAAGGATTAGCAAATGGTTTAACTAACCCACTAGACACAGACCTAAGCTATCCAGGGCACCCAAGCACAACCTTTGGGTTAATTCCTGTCACTCCTGCAACAGAGCCAAATGAGCCGACCCCAACGGGCGAACTGCTAGACTTACAAACTTATCTGGACGCAATCATAAGCGCTTTGAATTTAGCTGAAGGCATTAGTCAATACGCAAAAGACACAGCAATTAGCGGAGCTTTTGCTTCAAACGCATCTACCGCAAGCGTAACGACTAATGTTACTTTTACTATCCCAGATGCAATCACACAAAATGATTTCTATCAAGTATATCGCAGTGCTTTGTTTATTAGCGAAGGAGCAAGTTTGCTATCTGACTTAGAGCCAGATGACGAACTTCGTTTGGTTTTTGAAGCAAACCCAACAGCACAAGAACTAATAGATCAAACGGTAAACTTTTTTGATGACATCCCAGAGACCTTTAGAGACGCAGGTGCAAATCTTTACACTAACCAAAACTCAGGAGAAGGCATCAGTCAAGCTAACTACGCCCCACCAAAAGCACTTGACATTGCCTCTTTTAGACAATGCGCCTTTTTTGCAAATACCAGCACGCCTTACTCTTTGGTTATTAATCTTTTGTCTGGTGTA
>OFRC01000214.1_pt1 | contig 17110 bp, 27 predicted proteins | sample 1543051 | NCBI WGS metagenome assembly OFRC01 (sample SAMN07774231, study PRJEB24372) | wastewater metagenome
ACACGACGCTCTTCGATCTCTGCGTCCCGGTTGCCCAATCGCGCAGGTAGAGATTGAGGTCGCGCTTCAGCTCGTAGAGGAAGACGACGGATGCGGTGCCGGGCGTGCCCTTGTTGGCGCCGAGCGGATTGCGATTGAGCACCGCCATGGTCGTGCCCGGCCCACCGATCCAGCCGACCGCCGGAAGGGCCGCGCGCACGACCGTGGCGCCGAGATCTTCCAGCGCCGTGATCGCCTGCGCCAGCGCGCGCCAGGCCGGCCAGGCGGCGTTGGCGGCGGCAATGGCTTGCTCGGCTTCTTGCGCGCCCAGGTTGGCCACGTCGGCCAGGTGCGCGCCCGTGGCCGGGTCGTGGACAGCAAAGCGGCTGCTGCCCGGCACCCACTGGCCGTTGATGAGGCCGATTTTCTGGCCGGTCTGTGGATTGGTCGCTGTCTGCGTCGGCTGGCCTTGTGGAGCGCCCTGCTGCGCTTGTGGCGCTTGCGGCGCACCCTGCATGGCCGCGCCCTGTCCCGCCTGCAGCTTGTCGAGGTAGCTGCGCAGATTGGCGATACTTTCCTTGTTGACGCTCTCGAAATTGGTGACGGCAGGGAACGAGTCCATGAGTCGCTTCAGTTCCGCATCCGACTGCGAGCCTTGGCCGGGGATTCGGGTCAAGGTCTGGAACGGGTTTACAAGCTGCGCCACCGTGCGATCAAAGCTTTGCGCGCCCGGCGTCGGAAATCGTCCATCAATCGGACCGCTGGCTGGAATCTGCTGCTCAAGCTTTGCAAGAATCTCGCGCGCCTGTGCCGCTGCCGCTGCTTTCGGGTCTTGAGGCTTCGGCATGTCCGCAGGCCCGCCCGGAATCGGCTCAAGCGCGCCTGTAGCGGTCGCACGATAGCCGGAAGGTGCAGCGCCGCCCTGGTTGCCAAGCAACATACTGCGAATCTGGTCGTCCGTAGCCCCAAGCGCGCGCAGTTGGGCAATCTTGCGGTCGGATTCGCTCGGTCCAGGCCCAGGGCGCATGCCCGCCTTTGCCCTCTCCAATCCGAGCGTGGCGGCCATGCCTTCTGCCGACAGCGGGTCAATGTTCCGGGGCTCGCGAAACTTGGCGTTCGACTGGTTCGTATAGTCGATTTTCTCAAACTCGCGCTTGTAGTCCTCATCCCGACGCCGCTGCTCTGCCTCGGCTTTGGCCTGATCCTGCTGGTTCTGGATTTCAAAGCGCTTGGCGAGGGTTTCCGACAGTTTCGCGTCGGAATCCTTCAGCATCGAATCACCCTTGATCGTTGACATGACGCTGGCAAGGATGGACAGGATTGGATTGGCGTTTGGAACAGGGTTGAACCCCGCCTGCATCAATCGCTGCGCCTGCTCTTGCCGACGACGAGCCGCTTCCTCGTCCACCTGAATCTGCGCCATGTCGCTCGACAGGTACTGCATTACGCGGCCTCCAATTCCTTCACGCGGGCAGACAAGGCTTGTACCGAGCCGATGAGCGCGCCGAACAGGTCAATCGGGCTGATATGGAGGTTGGGATCTAGCCCCAGCGCCTTGTTGAAGTCCTGCGCATACGTGCCGAGATGCGGCACCTTCTCGGGATCGGCCTTGTAGGACCAGACAGCGAGGGGAATGCCTGCAATCGCGTCCAGTGCGTCCTGCGGGCAGGCTGGGGCGATCTCATCCTTCGCGTTGCGGTCGCAGTACAAGGAAGCGAACATTTGCGCGTACATCTGGTTGTTCGCGTTCTGTTGCGCTTGATTCATCTGCGCCTGATTCATCTGCGCGTTGTACTGGTTGTTGTACGGACTGTTCACGTCGATATTGCCGGGGGTGCTCCCACCCTGGAACCTGCCCAACAGGTTCATGTTCTGACCCATCCAATTCGAGTTTGCGCCGTTGTTTTGGTTTGCCGTTCCATTGTTGAACCCCGTTGCTCCCTGGCTGAATCCAAGTAGCTGCATCAGGTTCGAGAAGTCGCCCTGCTGTTGCTGGTAAGCCAACTGGTTTGCGGCAGTGGTTGCGGCGCTGTTTGCGTTGTGCATGCTTGCGTTCGCCGAAGTGGTTGCACCGAAACGGGAGGCATCCGCGCCCATCTGGCCCAAGAGCAATTGATTTAGGAGGCCAGAATTGGTTGCGCCCTGCTGGAAACTCTGATTCTGCAATGCAGCCCCCAGTTGATCGGCCTGCGTCCGCGCACCCGCGAATGCGTCGTTTCGCGCGTTCTCAAAATTGGCGCGGGCATTGTCGTAGGCAGGCGTGCCCGGCGCAATGCCCCGGTTCACCATGTCCTGCTCGAAACTGCGTTGTTGCGCCTCAAATTGCGGAGTCAGGCGTCCAACTTGGCGGTCGTATGCGGCATCCGAGAATCGCTGGAAATCACCGATCCCGGTAGAGCCGGAAGATGCGTCGAACGGGGATACGCCGCCCTGCGGCCCCCATGCGGGGTTTACGCCGCCGCCCGGCGTCGGTGGCCTCGGCCCTCCGACCGGAGCATTGTCCGCACCGTAGCGCGGGTTCCCACCGTTAGCCGGTGCGCCACCAGCAGGGGTCATCATGCCGCGCGCCGCTGTCTGACTCTGCGCAGGTTGCGCGCTCATCACTCCCTGCATTCCAGGGGGTGGGGGAGCAATAGATCCGCCTGGAGCCTGAGAAAATCCAGGCTTGTCCGTTGCACCGGGGGCGGGAGGCATTGACGTAAAAAACGGCTTGCGCTTTCCGGTGCCGACAGGTGGCATCATTTGAGGGATCATCGATCAGCCCTGCGGTGGTGGAAGTTTCTGGGATGCTTGGGGTTTCGTCCCCATGCCATAACGCTCGCCAACCTTGCTGCCGACGGCTCCCATCAGTTGCTCATAGCCTTGGGGAAGCTGCCACTGCTGAGCCTGTTCGGGCCGTTGTGCGGCTTGGGCAAAGACGCGATTGGCGACTTCCTGCATCTGCGGGCTTAGCTCGCTGGTCTGCGTAGCCTGTCCGTCCGGGCCAGTGGAGTAGATGGACGAGCCGTAGGGGCCGATCTGATTGACCCGATTCGCTCGGGTCTGGGCGTCGATCAGCATTTGCGGATCGGGAGCCTTGGGGGGTTTGGTGCTGCCTGAACTCATAGCCAGCGACACTCCTCTTTCAACATGCCATAAATCAAAATGTCCGCGCCATTGTGGCCACGGCGGATGGTTCCTTCGTGCTTGAATCCGACTCGTTCAGCGATTACTTTGCCCTTGGGCCTATCTGCGGGGAGACGACCTGTAACCCGATCACAGCCGAGTTGCTGAAAAACGTATAAGGCACATGCTCGTAAAAAGGCTCGCGTAAGAAAACTTCGTTCCCCGGCGAAGTGAATCTCAATGTCAGAGCCGTTCCATCGCTCGAAACCTGCGACCCCGTAGGGAGCCGTGTTGGCGATGAACTGCGCAGTGGGTTCAAGCGTGCATCCAAGTCGCTGCTGTAGGTAGGCACGGTGTAACTCCTGATGGTGGAGGTCAATCATCGCATCGGCAACACTTGGCCCATCTGAACCTCTTGCGCGATCTGTGCGGCCTGAACCTGCTTAAGCTGTGCCGCCGCACTCGTGTCTTGAGCATCAACCTGAGTCTTGACGTTCGCACGCTGCTCCTCACCCTGGTTGACCTGTTGCAACTGCGCCTGAGCTTCCTGCAATTGCTGCTCAAGCTGTTGGGCCTGCATCTGGCCTTGCTGTACCTGTTGCTGCATCTGCTGTAGCTGTTGCATCGTGTCGGGAAGCTGGTTGATAGCGTCCTCGAACTCACTGCCAAACTTTGTGGTCCGCACGGTGAACAGCATCAGCGCCTTGGCAATGTCGGCAGGCAACTGGCCTGCGTTGATCGCCGGAACCATCTGCGTCAACATGTTGCCGATAACCTCGCTGGTCTCGTTGCGCTGCTCGCGCTCCAGGTTGTCATCCTGTGCAATAGTTGAATCTGTCTCCACATCGATGGCGTAGGTGCGCAGGAAGTCGTCTTGCATGACCTGTTGCATTTCCGGCGTCACCTGTACGCCGGTCATTTGGAATATCTGCTCAGGCTCGAATTTCTCGCTGATGACCTCGGCAATGATTCGGAAGCAATCGCGGAAGAACTGGCTGATGGTGTTGAGCTTCGGGGCCAGCCGCACATTGGCCCACTGGTCTTTGATGCGCTGCGCAGAAGCGGTCTCGTTCGGATTTGTCTGACCCCGCGTGATATCGCTGATGCCGATGGTTTCCCACAGCAGCGCCTTCTGCCGCTCGAACTGGTCGATCAAGTTCATGATGACCGCGACTTTCTTGCTGTTGTCCTGCGTGAACACCACGCTGCCCGCATTGGCTCCAGCGAGACTCAGGCGCTCACTTAACCCGGTGAGCGGGAAATACGTACCATCGATAGCTTGATTGACCTTCGCAAGCTCCGGAAAACTTGCGTCGTAGTAACCCCAGTCCTTGACCTGATCAGTCAGCGCACGAATGCGTTTTGCGTACAGGTTGACCAGCTTCAGCATGTCGCGAATGAACGTGAAATCAGGCTTGGGAATGACCTCCTCGCCCTCGACATTCGCCAGCATCGGGCGCGGGGAGGGGAAGAAGTCCTTGAGCCCCAGTGGATCTTCTCGGGTCTCGATAACGTCATCGTAGGCGTCGCAGATCAGCACAACTTCTCGGCGTGTCTTGTCCCAGATTTCATGCACGCAAAACTGCGGCTCGTACTTGTCGGCTTTCAGTGGCGAGTTGCCGCCCCCGGTGCCATTGGCTTTTTCTGGCAGCTTGATGCCGAACTGCCGCTCAAGCTCCTCACGCCCCATCCAGTGGTCGTAGGCCATCCACGTCACCTGATCCCAGGCCGTTGTGGGCTCCCAGTGGTAGTTCTTCCAGTGCACGTATCGCTGGCGCAGTGTGCGACTGACCACTTTCGTCTGAGTCAGCGGCTCGCCATTCAGCACGATGGGTTGGCCGTCAATTGGATTGATGACGGGGACTTGCGCCGTCTCCACGTCCATCTCGACCTTCGCCTGACCCAATGCGCAGACAAGGAAATCGTTTACCGACTGATGCGCGTCATTGTCGTAGCCGGTCGTGTCCTGTACGAAGGTCACAGCCCGTTCGGTCATCAGGCTAATCTCTTTCGCAACACCATCCATTACGTCGGTATTGCGCTTGCGCACGTCCGCTCGGGGCATGCGCGAAAACAATGCGGCATGCAGAACGTTAGTGCTCGACCAGAACAGCGGAACCAGTTGTTGATTCTCAGTAAGCGCTTCATTCGCCAGTCTGCTGCGGTCGTAGTACGAACGCTCTGCTTCCTTGGCCTGCCGACGATAGACCTCGTGCGCCTTCTTCTCGGACTCCAGGCGCTTGAGCCACTTGTCACGCTCGGCAGAGGGTTCTTTCTCGCTCACCAGCCATCCCCTTGCGATTGAATCGGACTCATCATTTCGTTGATCGTCGGGAGCCGGGTTAGGTCAACAGGCTGGGCAGGCTTGGTCACTGTGGGATTCCAAGTCTTGTGGATGTAGCGGGCGAACAGGCTGCAAGCGTCCACGGCGTCATCGATGCGCCCGTCCTCGCCTGTGAAGTTGCATAACTGGTTGATGATGCGTTCAACCCACGTAAGGCGATGGTCAGCAGGCCAGAACACCGCTCCGGCGCTCATCAAGCCCATCATGGAACTGGCGTGGGCGATCTTGTTGCCCTCATGCGGCAACCACTCGCACGCCACGTACTTTCCGCGCTCGCGCATTTCACGGCGCAGCATCGGCTCGATTGCCCTGCGAATCTGGCCCGTCTCACCAATGAACATGACCGGATTCCACCGCATGACCTTATCGACAAGAATGGAAACCCACACGTCGGACTGCTCTTGCCCTGCCCACCAGTCCAAGGCGTAGATAGCGCCAGCAGGATCAACGCCCCACACCGCAAGCTCGGTGAAGTCTCCATCGCCCTGCGTCACGGCGAAGTCGCCGGACATGTAGATGTTCAGGTCAGCAGGCAGGCGCTCGTAGCGGTGCATCCATTCGCGCTTGAACAGGAATCCCGCGATGGATCGGCACTTGCCTTCCCATACGTGCTGGTACAAGTCCTCGTTCATCGAGCGCATTTTCTGCCGCTCGGTGTCCATCTCCTTACCGAACCACGGGTTGTCGCGCCAGTTGATCTGCACGACCCACGCGTCGGGGTCATGCCCCAACACGAACCGCTCGTAGATGTAGTCGTCCTCAAGCGTCGGGTTGAACGTGGCCCATATCTCAGAGCCAGCCTTGCGGATGGTCGGGATCAGGATGTTCCATGAGTTCGCGCTTACGCTCTGCGCCTCCTCGACCCACACGATATCCACGCCTTCGTATGACTTGATGCTCTCCGCTGTGTGGTCCTGCAAGCCAGCAAAGGCGAACGAGGATCCATTGACGGCCCGAATCTCCGACTTGAGCGCGTCGTAATAGTCGCCTAGCCCCAGCCTGCCGATGTAGTCCTTGATGACCTGCATGGAGGATTCGGCAAGCGACTTCTGGACCTCGCGCACGCACAGGATGCGCAGGGGCTTCTGTAGCCCCAACGCCAGCAACACCTGCGCCACTGTGTGCGATTTTCCCCCGCCTCTGCCCCCGTGCATGACCTTGAAGCGTCTCGGCTCCAGTAGCGGTAGCATCTTCTCAGGGATGCTTAACGCTATCGGTTCACTCACTCGGCTTGACGGGCTGAATGTTGAATACAGCCGGTGGCAGCTTCTCGCCATCCTTTCCGGTTAGCTCAGTCCGTGACAGCTTGGGGATATGGTACTCGATTACGTCCGACATGCACTGCCACGCCTTGAGCGGTCCTTCTGTGGATGCTATCTGGTCTAGCCATTCCTGCATGCGCTCAACATTGCCATCCACCAAACGAGCGATGGCCTCCCTGGCATTCTTCGTTGTCTTGTTCGGTCCCGGTGGTCTCCCAGCCGGGTTGCCGGACTTGCCTTTCGTGAATGTCGTGTTCATTGATGCTTACCTGTTAACAACAGGTTTACGGAACCAGCGTATCGCCGAACAGATACATGTCAAGCGTTGCTGCGGTGCCGTGCACGATGGCCACGCGCGCGTAAACGCCGTACGTGCCTGCCGCTGCGTTCCATGCCGGGGTGAATACTGCTGTTGCGGCTGCGATGGTTTTGTCCGCGAACACGGCGGCGCTCGTGAGAGTCGTACTGACCGACGGTGTAACGATTGCCGTACCGCCTGCCGAGGGAGCGGTGTACAGGCCCACGGTTGATGCCGAGGCTGCCAGCGTGGTGCTCGGGTTCGTCACCGTGACGTTGCGCAGCAGGAACTTGCCGGTCGGGGTCGGGATGAAGGTGTCTCCTACCGTATTGAGATCGATCCGCAGGGCGATGCCAAGCGGTCCGCGTGAGCTGCCATTGATGGACATGATAGAACCTCTGGTTGTGGCCGGATGGCCGGTTAACGCGAGCCGCCGCGATTCGCAATCATTTGCTCTCGCAGGGCCAGTGCTGATTGATCGTTAGGATTCTGTCGGAGCTGCTCGCGCAGTCGGTTGCGTAGTGCGCTCTGGCCTGCGAGGCTGTCCGCAATAGCCGTCGGGCCTGCCATGCTGTTGTGTGATCCCCCGCTGGAGCCTTGCATGCCGAGCGAAGCAAACGTATTGCCCCAATCGCTGGATCCGCTTGTGCCGGCAAACGCATCGCGTGCGCCGCCACCGCTGATTTGGTTCGGCGGAGGCGCGCTTCCTATCGGCTGCAACATTTGAGCGGGCGATGTATTTTGTCCGGCACCGCCATTGTCGCCGTTGCTATACGGGTTCGGGCTGGTAATGCCTGGCAGCCCGGATCCAGGGCTATTGCCCTGATAGTTGTTGAGGCCAAGCAGTGAGGCAAGCGCGGATTGCTGCGGCCCTTGCGGTGTTGGGTAGTTCCCGCGTTGCGGGCTGGTTATCCCCGACATGCCGCCGTAGCTGATTGGGTTCGCGCTCGTGTAGTCAGGCAGACCCAACATATCGCCGATCCCTCCGAACTGGCTGCCGCGCTCCTCTGGGGAGCGATGGACGTAGTCGTTGCGGTAGTTGCGGTTGTCGAAATACTTGTCGGCCAGGTTACTCAGCACGCCTCCAACAAACGGGACGGCGCGCAGACCATACTGCACGACTTCCTGTCCGGGATGTCGACGGAACTCGCCGACGCCTTGGCGGAAATTAGACCCGACACGCCGCGCGGCATTAACCGGGTTCAGCCGTGACAATGCTTGGCTGATCCACTCCGGAATATCAGCCATTACCGGATCACTCCCTTAGCTCGCAGTTCGCGCAGGCAGCCATTGACGGCGCTGGCGTTGACCGCCGCTGTCTCATACAGGCCGAGCATGCGAATGGCCCAAACGTCCATCTGCGCAGGCTCAGGAACCATCGGCGGGACTGCCAGTGCTGGGCTGTCGCACGGCACGGATGGCGGTTGTGGCAGCGTTGTAGGCCGCGTCAATCTCGGACTGCACGCCGGCAGGGCGATCAGCGACACACACAGCAGGGCTATCGCGGTAGATGATCCGTACGCGCTCGGCTGCCTCATGTGACCGGACCTCGATGGTTGGGATCGATGCAAGATAGTCCAGCATCGTCGTGCGTGCGTCTGAGCTTGCCTGAGCATGGGTGTCTACCTGCGCGGCTACAGCGTCCTTCTGCGCGCTGGCTGCCGCTGCATTGCGGTCGTGCTCGCGGCTCACGCCTGCGCTGTATGCGTACCAGTGCGAGCCGATCAGGGCTATCAGCAGGGCGATGGCGAGGTAGGCGCGGATCATGCGCCCCACTCATCATCATCAAGATCGGCGTTTGTGTCTCGCTCAGACAGCAGGATCGCACCGACTACAGACAGGCCGCACATCAGAGCGATGCCGCCAATTATCAGCATTGCGTCCATATCAGCCTCCGTTCGCCAGTTGCCACGCAATGCAGATGATTGCCGCTGCGCAGAAGAAAAGGCCAAGCCCTGCGGCGTGGCGGATCAGTTCGCGTTGAATGTCGGGGTCGATCATGGTTGCGTGCTCTCGCACAATGCCCGCGTGGCGATCCGTCTGCGCTCCAGTCCACGGTAGAACACGCCGCCGGCCTTGACCCATTGCAGGAAACCAGCGCATACCTGCGGCCAGTTGCCAGCTGCCGCCATGCGGCGGATGGTCGAATGCTGGCCGTTCTTGAGGATACACAGGCCGTCTTTCACGCCCTTGCGTCCCGGTCCTACGTTCAGCGCGAAATCGGTCAAGGCAGCGTGCCTCTCAGGGGTCAGCGGTGCCCAGTCTGGCGCGACGATGCAGGAATCCACGATCAGCGCAGCCTCGACTAAATCCTCTTGCAGCCACCTGTCGCACTGCTCATCTGTGGCCGTGTCGCCTTCTTTCACGCCCTTTGTGTGGCCGTGGCAGATAGTCCAAGGATCGCTAGGGACAGGCCGGATCGCGTGGTTTGTCTTCCCTTCCCAGCTTGCGGTGAATCCCAATGCCAGCAACAGAGAAACGCCAGCGGCCCCGATTGCGCTCAGGGCTTTCGGGTTAATCCTCATTCGCGGTCGGAGTGTCGAGCGCGATCCGTACTTCGACGGCTGATCGTATCGTCCAGCTTCTCTTCGATCCGTTCGAGCGTTGCGTACACGCGCCCCTCGAATCCAGTCAGACGATCATGCAGCGCAGTCCGCAGCGCGTCTTGCATGTTGATTCGGCCCTCAAGGCGAATGAGCCAGATAACGCCTCCTAGCGCGGCCAGAAACAGGGTAACGCCTGCGCCGATAAATGAATCCATCATCGAGCCTTCATCCGCTCAGGACCCCACTTCACCGGCTCGACCGCGTAGTCAGCGGGAACGGGCTTGCGGGACCGATACAAACGGGCAGATGACCGCGACCGAAATATGCGGCCATCCTTCCCGGCTCGCGATACGAGCCAGAGCGATTCCTTTTTCTCGGACATGGTGACCTCGAATTGGTAGCGAGCGCCGGAATCGAACCGGATGGACCCTGGCTTATGAGGCCGAGCCTGGAACACCAACCAAACTCGCTGCGATAGCTCCCCGCGCGTCTTGCGACGACGACAGCAGTCCGACGAGGGGACTGTGGCGGGGAATGGGGAAACGAAAAAACCCGCCAATTATGCGCGTCACCTATCGAAACAGGGCTAAGCGTGGCGGGTGTGTTTTTGTATCGAGGGGCCGGATCTGATCCCGGCATGGCGTTTCACCTTAGCTCTGACGCCAGCTTCGCGTGACCGGGCTAAGTTCCCACCACGTCTACTCTGATTCACCGCTTGCTGGTCAGTCCAGCGTATCCCTCAATTCAGTGCGCTGCGGACAGCAACGCCAGCGTACCTTATACAGATTGGCCGATTGGATTGCAAGCACGTTCCTATGCGGTTTCGCGGGGCCTTACTGGGCTTGACGCGGGCCTTCTCGACCGTGCCTCCGTTTCGTCCACGCAAGCCTCTAGCCATGATGCGCCGATGCGGGCCAGTTTCATGTTGCTTGCGCTGAATCCAAACCCCTGCACAGATTCATCGCCTCGGACAACCATGCAGTAGGATATCGTCGCGATTCCTCGCAGCATTCCGGCGCTTTCGTGGCCCCGGATTTGCAGCATGATCCGCATTTTCTCGGCAAGCCAGTCGATAACCTCCGCACGTTCCGCCTCCGATCCAGTGGCGTGTGCGTAAATAAGCTCAGGCCCCGGATTCCATTTTTCGCCCCGAGCGCCGCATAGGTCGTAGGTCAGCGCGCAGGTATCGGGGACGTGGTCAAACTTGGTGCCGACGCCTTCGACAGGTACGCGGTAGGTTGTTTTCCCTGCCAGCTTTGCGCAGCGCTCGGCCAAACTCGGATATTCGTCGGTCACGACACATCCACCTCCCTAAGCGTGTACCTGCCATTGGTTCCGCGCTTCCATCCGTGGACATGAAACCCCCATCCCGCCGCCCGTATGTCTGCAATCGCGTCCGATTCGGCGATCTTCTTGACCCGCGCTGATACATTGCTGCCGCTGGTTGTCTGGACTGCCAGCGTTTCGCCTTCGCGGATAGCCAGCAAGTCCACGATGTTGAACAAGTCCTTCCGGCGATGAGAGAACGGGCACCAGTGCTCAGTGATCGCCACCCGGTAGCCCTGTTTCTCTAGGTGGGCTTTGCTTCTTTGCGTCGGGCTGCTCATGAATATGAGCTACAACGCGGGCACGGGCACGATATGCCGTGCATGCATCCAGAGCCGTCTCGCCGGACTCCGGTCCCATGGCACTCTGAGCATTGATCGTGCATGCAAGGCCGCCACGCCGAGTCTTGCTGTTGATAGACTTGCCGAAGGTGTTCTTCGACGATTTTCTTATGCTCTCGCTCCCATTGATCCCTATCCATGTCAGTCTCCAGTCATAGCCCGCACGCGGGCGAGTAGTTCGGTTTCTGAACTGTAGCGTTCAATAAATGCCAGCCGGTCCAGGTGGATGCTTGGCGTTCGGGGGTGGTCCGTTCCGCGATGGTGCCTGTGGCATAGCGGCAGTACGTCCGTATCCGGCGCTTTCTGGCCCATTCCTGCGTTGGCGCGGGGATGGTGTAGCTCAGGCGGCGTTCCGGGATTTCCGTCTATCAGACAGGCGATGCACCCTAGCGCCGCTACACGCGCGAAATGGGCCGACCTCGCCTTACCCTTTAGGCGGATAGCGGCATCACCATCAGATTCGCCTCTACGGCGCTTTCCTGAGCGTTTACGGGGCATTGGCGCGGACCTCTGCGGCATTGGGGTGCGTTTCATAGCTCCGGGTCCGGTACGAAAATGCCGATAACCGCCATGCGCTGCTGAATCTGCCCGACAAACTCCGCGAACTCCACGGTCGTCATTTTCGAGCTACGGCGGATCGGGCGAAGTCGTTTGCGTCCGAATCCCTCCAGCGTTTCCCATCCGAATATCTCCCCCAATAGAAATTCATGCAGGTCGTTTGCCGTCCAGCCGCCCAACTGTTCGCCGCCGCCTTTCAGGATCGCAGGATAGACGCATCCCCACAGGTAGCGGTTTTGTTCATCGCTTCGGCGTTTGCGGTATTCGCCGACCTCTACGCGCAATTCCTTGCCGGGTAGCGCAGCCAAGACGAAAGCGTGCAGGTTTCCGGCAATGCGCTCGCGGTCGGTCTTCGGCAGTACGAATGTTTGGACCATCTCCTTCATGGGCGCGCGCCTCGCAGAATCGAAGGCTTGCCACGCGCCGCGTAGGAGCTGCGCGATGCCGCAATGGATGCCTGCTGGGGGTCGAATGTCATCATCGCGACCACTGTTCGCCGGCCCGCTGCCATGTGGCTCCGAATCGTAGATGGAGATTTTATTAGCGGAACCATTGCCCGGATCTCGGCCATCGTGCGTTGCTCGCCCTCAAACAGGTGGGTTTTTACGGCCATATTTCAAACCCCGATTTGAAAATCCCGTCGCCCATATCCCTCGCCTCGATAACCATCGAATCGCCCGCGTGCGTGAAGGCGGTCAGGCAGGCGTCGTCGACATGGATCGGCCCAATTGAGCTGTGCAGCGTGAATTCCACTTCGACGCAGGCCGGGTCGCTGCCGGTCGGAGTGAAGGCCAGTGCTGTCAGGGCGATTGAGCCGATGAGCAGGCGGGTGATTGTGGGGTTCATGCCGCGCCCCTCCCCTTCTTTACTTCGCTAGTGCACGCCTTGCATCGCGAATGAAACCGTCTCTTGTCGGATCGCAGAAAGAAGAATTCCGCATCGTGCGGCAGAAACTCAAAACAACCGGGGCATTCCTTTACCGGCCCCATAGCCGAAAGAATCAGCCTGTCCAAATGCCTGCGTGCCACGTCCCCAATACTCCGCAGATTACTCACGTCCTATCCTCCGTCCGTTTTCCTCGGCGAATATCGCGCGAGGACTGAAGCGTTCCAGCGCCTTCAGATAGCTCGCCATCAGGGGGAAGTCGCGGCGGTTGTTTTCGGCGTGCGCTTCCCGCCATGTGGCGTCGTCAATTTCGATCATGGTCTGCCTCCAATAGTTCATGCTTGACGAACTCACGCGGGACATGATCCGGGGCCGACAGGTAGTGATAAGCCTCCCCATTCCACCACAGGGCAATGACCGGCTCCCCGTTTCCGTCCCCGCTGTAATTGCGCTGCTTGGAACATCGCAGCCGAACATCGGGCTGCTTGGCTATTTCCGGGTCTAGCGGTAGGTGCAGCATTTCCGCAGACTTCGCCTTGTCCTCTTTCGGCTTGTTGCGCCAGACGGTCAGGACAGTGGAAGCAAGGTCCGTGATTGATCCGCTGCCCTTGATATCCATTTTGTCCGGCTGGTCGTTCTCGCTGTTGCCCTTACGGATATGGTGAACGAGCCAGACATGGCATTCTTCGTCGCGGGCAAAGTTCGCCAGCGCCAGAGTTAGCGCCTTCTGACCCTGATAATCTTCCTCGCCGATTCCCAGCCCAGTCAGGTTGTCGATAACGAACAGGTCAACCCCGTACCGGCGTCTGGCGTAGCGGAATACCTCAAGCATCCGCTTCCAGTCCGCCGTACCTTGTGCGTCAAAAGCCCACAGGCGTCCGTTTCCGAGCCACCGGACAATTTTGGCGACGTAGGCAGGTGTCGGGTGCGCGCTGGCCGCAAATTGGCGCGCAAGGCGTTTTAGCCATGCTGAAACCTTGAACTCCATGGAAGCCACGCACACCCGCCATCCTTCCGACATGGCTTTCCCGGCCATAAAGCCGACGCATTGCGACTTGCCATGCCCGTTTATTCCAGCAAAAACAGTGACTTCGCCTGGGCGGAACACCAGCGAATCCCCGACCTTCTTCCACGGGGTACGGATGCCCGCCTCGGGGCCGTGATCCTCGTACATCCGGCTGACTTCTTCGGCATAGTCCGCAGCGGAGCGAAGTTCATCAGGGTCACGCGGGCGGGCAGCCTTCACGGCTTCGGCAATAGCGGCGCGGCTTACCCCGTGTTTCAGGCAGGCGTTGATGCACTTGGCCCCCGGCTCTGCGGGCAGCGGAAGCGTGACGAATGCGCAGCGTTCAACCCCCAGCCTGCGGGCTATATCTCCCGAAGCCTTCCGGCCCGGTTCGTCCGCGTCCATCGAAATATAGATCAAGTCGAATCTGGAAAGCCTGTCGTATTCCAGTTCAATCCAGTCTTGTTTGCCGCCTTCGCCGCCGCCAAACGGGACGGATAGGGCATCGAATCCGTAGTCCCACCATGCCAGCGCCTTCAGCTCTCCCTCGCACAGCACGATGCTGCGGGCCGTTGGCTTGATCGCGTGCCAGCCGAACAGGACTTTGCTCCCCCCTCCCTGCGCCCAATACTTGTCCTCAGTCAGGCTGCGGAACTTCATGGCTGCAAGCGATCCGTCCGGTAAAAGGTACGGGAAGGCTATCGCGCCCTTGCACTCGACCAGCTTGTAAGCGTCGACGGCCTCCGGCGACAGCTTGCGGACTTCCCGCAGCCAGTGGGTAGCGGCTGGACCAAGTTTTCCAAGCCCGGACGGGCGCTGTATTGCCTTAGCGACAGGGTGCGAACCATGAAACGGCACGTCCCGATAGCCGATGTATTCCTTGGCGTCCCTGATCGCGGTCGCGATATCGCAGTTTCTAGCGATAGCCCACAGATCCAGCAAGTCTCCAGACTCCCCGCTGGCAAAATCGCAGAAAATCCCGGCCTTGTCGCCCGACAGGTGAACCCCGAGGGATTTCCCTGGCGTCCCGTTCACGTCGCCGTAGCGAAGTTCCTGCCCCTCTCGTTTGCCGTCAGGGCCGAGCAGGTAGCGGGCCACGCCCTCGGCATCGCGGGCCAAGGCTGCCGACAAGTCACGAACGGATAGCTGGCTCACATTTCCCCCGGAAGCGGTGCATAGCCCGTCGTCTTGCCGTTGGGCTTGTTGTTCTTGAGCCAGTCTGCCTTGAAGCCTCTCCAGCTATTCTCGCAACATGTCCTCAGCGCGTCCTCGACCGACATTCCCGCCTTGGTGGCTTCGCGGGCAATCCCCTTCATGGCGGTTTCAGTGATTGGTGCATGCTGGCGGCTTCTCAGCGCCTTGAAGTCTTTGGCGATCTGAGGACTGATCCCTTCCAACAAATCGACGCCTTCAGGCGCAGTCTTTTGATCTTCTTTCTTCTGCTTCTGCTTCTGCTTCTGTATGGGCTTATCACCATTACCAGTGCTTACGCTTGGCTTATTCTTCTCTCGCCACCGCTGTTGGGCTAGCCTGTTTTGTTCCCTTCGATCTTCCTCGTTCCGAATAGCTCTGTACTTTCCATGGTTGACGACTCGCCACCCCCAGTCCCGGTGCTCGTCCAATCGAACAATCCTGCGCCCTTCTTCTTCCGGGCTTCGTGATTCAGGGTCAGGAGACTCAAGCGCATGAATGGCCGCCCTAACCTGATCGACGGAAAGGCCCGTTTCCTCGGCTATTGCTTTCGGGTGGATATCGACCCATCCGTTTGAGTCGGCGTGCGCCAGCAGGTTTGTGAATACAACAAGGCCATGCGTGTCACCACGTAGGGTGCCTTGATAGATCGAAGTAAAGATTTTGGCGTACATGTAAGTTCCGGTAAGCGCGTGATGTTATTGTAAGGCTTACGCAACGAATAGTCACGCGCCCTTCAATTCGAGCCAGCGGAACGCGCGGGCGACAAATTTGGAGGACACGAGTCCACGGCAGTACAGGTTGATGACGGTCAGCTTAACGGCTGATTTCCAGCGAGGGGCAGAGCCGGGATAGCGTTTCCTAAGGATCATTCGCGCAACCCCTTCTCGATTTCCATCTCCCGCACCCGCTCCGGAGAGCGTTGGGCGATCAGGCGCTTGAGCCGTTCCCATGCGGTGCGGCGTTCTTCGGGGGATTGGGCGCAATGGAATTCGAGGGAAGCGACTTCTATCGAACGTTCGAGGCGCTGGTCTTTGGGGGTCATGGCAATTCACCGCCTACGCAGGCGGCTGCCGCCTTTCTTGGATCACCCTTGCAGAACACCAGCACGTTCTGGTGCGTCTTCGCCATCTTTCGGCTTGCATTGAATTGCTTTGTGACACGCATACAGGCAGAACCTACCGGGGTTGCCAGAATCGCCTCGTTGTAAAGACGAGCGCCGCATTCCTCGAATCCACGTATCGTGGTACTGACGAAATCACGGTAGAAGCCTTTTTTGTCCCGGAAGTCGCCAACCACGAAGCAGGCGAATCGGTCATTCTTCAGCCTGCCAACAGCGCGAAGGATAATGCGCTTGTATGCCGCTACGAACGTATGCCATTCCATCTGCGATAGGTCTGCAGGGTCATCGCTGTAAACTTCAAGATCGCCGTATGGAGGGCAACTGAAAATGAAGTCGGCATCGGGAGCAGATGCCAGGGTTTCCATACTGTCGCCGCACACCCACTCAGGCACGTTGCCTTCGCAGATTGCCGCCGCTTGTTCGCGGTTAGCGGCGACCTGTTCGGCGCGAAGGTCGCAGCCCCAATAATTCAGGCCAAGTTGTGCCGCGATGATTCCGCGCACGCTGCCGCCAGCGAAGGGGTCAACCACCTGCCCCCCCACGCCACAAAACCAGCGGCAGGCAAGCTCACAAAGCACGGGGTCGAAAACGGATGTCCCGTTGTCGTTGGACTCGAACTCAGCCCCCATCTTGTCGCGCCAGAAATCGGCTTTCATCTTCGTGGTGTTGTAGGCCAGAGATTCGGATCTGCCTATTTCGCTGCGCAGGCCCAAAGCCAGCCATGCGCGTTTCCGTTCCATCCAATCGCCCGACTTCGCATCCAGCACCGTGAAAGGCGAGAACAGGAACCGTTCTGCAACCGGCCCGGACGGCTTCGGCGCTGACGACGACCCGAAAAGGTCTTTCGCATAAAGGTCATTCATTGTAAATCGCCTTTCAAAATGCCAGCGCGCCCGGTCGATACCCTGGAAGCAGTCAGCAAAGGCTGATAGAAGGGGCGGACGCGCTGGACTTGTGAAAAGAGATTCATGCAGCTTCCATTTGGTTTCGACGTTTCGACGCGCCGGCCCGAAGGCATTACGATTTAGCGCCTATTCAGCGCGGGAGTCAAGGGGCGATCCAGTACGGAATGCCGCCCTCGCACTCAATATGCGCCAGTAGTCCGCGCGCGGCAGGGGTCAATTCGGCCCTGTCCGCTGATTCACG
>OFRC01000217.1_pt1 | contig 16965 bp, 18 predicted proteins | sample 1543051 | NCBI WGS metagenome assembly OFRC01 (sample SAMN07774231, study PRJEB24372) | wastewater metagenome
GCTCCCCCCGGCTGTTGTGGGCGTACTACTACCACCGCTTGAACTTGTAGGCGTCTGAGCCCCTCCATTTGAGCTTGTGGGCGTACTACTACCGCCGCTTGCAGTTGATGTAACAAGCCCGCCGCCATTGTCGCTTGTAACGCCACCAGTCCCGCTATCGGTCGTCATTACATGATCTGTATTATTGATGTTGTGGCGAATACCGCCCGCAGTGCCACCCGCGCCATAACCTATGTCATAGGTCAAAGCCCCTACGCCATTGCCGATAATCGTAATATCGTGTTGGTGATCTGGAATATCATGGGTGTGATCTGGCAATGTTAGGCTGTGCGTATGTCCCGAAATGGTTACGCTATGCGTATGATCTGCAACGCTGACCGTGTGCGTATGTCCCGAAATGGTTACGCTATGCGTGTGAGCCGTATCCCCGCTACTAGTTGGCGCGCTACTGCCACCGCTTGAACTTGATACGGTTGGCACAACAAGGCTTTTTACTGTTGACTCAAATGGCAATAATTGAAACTCAAACAACGCTTGTTGAAGATTGACAATCTCACTCCCAAAGCGAAAACGAAATGTCGCCATCTCATCAGCATCAACATTTTTGTTGTAGGCAATCACATAAGAGTTGGCGTTTAACTGCGGGTGTGCTTGATACACCTTGCCCTCAACCGCAGCATCGGCAATGCTTGATGTATCGGTTTTCGGCCAAAGGTCATCAGTAGAGACAACTAGCGAAGTTGTTTGGATGCCGCTTGCGTTTGCTTCCCAAGTGGCTTCGAGAATATAAAGGTCATCATCAATATCAATGCCCTGGTCATAATCAAAATAGGTCACTCGAATGGTTTGCATAGGACGCAAAAGCGCGCTGCATCCCTCGACTGTGAGCCTATATGTTTTTTGGGTCGCCAACGCTGCGCGGCGTCTTAACTCTTCAAGTGCCGCATCAAACAACATGTCAGCCGCCGCTTCAAGGTCAGCATCAGTCCCGCTGATCGGGGTGATTTCCTTAAACTCAACCGCTGGATAGTCAATCAGCCCATAAGTTGTATAAGCCGCGGTATGCTGAATATAGTTATTCGCCGCGCTCATTGTGTAGCCAGTGGGCGCGCTTCGCGATGTTGCCGCTAGTGTGAGCCTTGCTTCACCTTGCCCACTGCCATAGGGAGTGATACGGGTGAGCAAATCATAAGTATCAATCGACTGTCGAATACTCGTAATCGCGCATGTTTCAGGAACTAAATCGCCATCCGCTTGAATCGCTCGAATACCGCTATCTTCAAAGTCACTAGTGAATACTAGTGTTCTATCAGCACTGCGGTAAAAGTGCGTCTGTGTGCGGTCTGCAAGATAGACCAACGCGCCTAGCACACTCTCACCACCATAGCGCGCATAAATATAATTATTGTCAGGTGCGCTTGCCGGGGTGAACGTCCAACCCGCAGGTGCAAGCGCACCAATGGCAGTCAAAGCCGCTGAATGCGTCGCGCCACTCCCCGCGCCAATCTCCAAACTGCCAACGCCGCGATAACTCAACTCACGGATTAAATCCATCCCCTTAGCATTTAGGCTCACACGCCCAGACGCGTCAGGAACCGCTTCCAGCGCGTCAACAATGCCCGCGCCTACCTCAACCCAACTACCCTGCAAACGTGCGTAGGCGCGCGCTATGGCGCGGTTGGTGACGATTGCGGCTTGTGGGTCGCTTGCGCTAAAGGCAAATTCAATACTTCCCGCCCTATCAAAGCGACTAGTATATTTCCAGCGTTCAACGCTTTGTAGTGGCCCATTACCTAGTTTGTTGCCGGAAGAATCTTCAATATCAACGTAAAATTCAAAATCAGCCATTAGTTCCTAAATTCCCTATTGACGACTGTATAGCAATAAGCTATACTGCAATTAAGGAGATAACATGAAAGGCCAAATCAACATTAGAGCAAGCGAACAATTACAAAAGCAACTAGACGCCTTAACCCAAAAACTTGGAACTAGCATTACTGAAACAATTTCAATCGCTCTTGACAGAATGTATCAACAGGAAAATTCGATCATGGGAACTCGCCCGAATAGTGAAATCTTTGCCGCTCACAACTATACAGTCAGCGAAACTAGACAATCCCGCTTTGACAAAGACGCAAATATCACGGTTGAAACGCACATGATTTGCCCTCGTTGCAAAAACAAATTACCCATAATGGAACACGCGGCTCCTCCTATCAAATGCGAAAATTGTGCTTTGAATTTGGAACTACATGGCAACACATTGACAGTTTGGGAATAATGATTACGCATATTGATCATAGTGGCTCACAGTCACCGTCGCATTGCCACCTGTCAAAGTCACCCCAAAGGCATTTTCGCCGCTCGACAGAGGCAACCACCCCGCCGCGGTGTGTGAGCCTCCAAGTGCAAAGCCGCTATAACTATCCGTGCTGCCCTTGCGAATCGTCTGCGCGCCACAGTCAATGGTCAATATCGTGCCGCCGCTCAAGCTGCCTGTCCATGTCCAATCAACGCCTGTGGCGTGGTCAAGAAACGCAATTGCGGTAATCGTGCCGCTGGTATGAGTGATGGTGATTACAGCGTCGTCTACCTGTTGACCATTATTGGTAATGTTAAGGGCTTTAGGTGTTGCAGCCACTGCGTTTACACTTGTTTCGGTTGCCTCTTCCGCGTGCCAAAATTCCATTGACGTCTCAAAGGCGCAACTCATGTTGGCAATCACCGCATGGTCATCATACTTGCGCTGCCAATTCACCTGGAGCAATCTTGCTGTCTTCCACTGCCTATCATCCGTTGACAAATCCTCGCGCCATAATTGCCCACGAACCCCTTTTTTTGCCATCAAATCAGCAACTTGAGATCGCAACATTTCTTTGGCATGACCCGCGACAATAAAATTTCCCGATTCGTCAACTAGGTAGTTGCCCAATCCATCCGTTAAATAGGTGACTTCACCAAGATAAACGCCACTCAGCGAAATAGTTTGCTTACGCCCCTTTTTGCGAGTTGCCCCGCGCCAGTCGTAAGACCCACCAATTGAATCGCGCAATGTGGCATCAGACGACATTGGCGAGTGATTTTGCGAGTGATTAAATAGCGGTAAATCTACCCCATCAAACTCGACATATTGATAGCTCATTAAAAGCCCCGCGCTCTGAGTTCATCGTTGATGCCCGCTGCAACTGCCCTACCGCCCTCGTAAGTTGCATCTTTGCCACTGACATTCACGGTGATTGACATCGAATTTGAAGTTGCCGCTTGTGTTTGCAATCCACCCGCAAGTTGGCTTAATCCTGCGCTAAAGTTGCCGCTCAAATTTGCAAATTCTTCATCCATGCCCGTTTTGAAATTCGTGATCAGTGCCGCGCCTGATTTGCCAAGTCCCCGTAATGGGCTTGAGGAATCTTTCGGCTCACTGAATGGGAGCATGTTTCGCAACTCAGATAGTCGATCTGGGAACCATTGAAGCAACGCATTCCAACCAGTCGAAATACCGCTTTTCACTCCTTCAATAATTGCGCTACCCACCGCTCCCCAATCAATAGAGGTAAAGAGGGTTTTGAGGCTGTCAAGTTGGGTACTTACAACTCCCTTGAGTGTTTCCCAAATGCGTGTGAAAATTCCCTCAAGCGTTCCCCATGCGCCCTCCCAATCACCCGTAAGCAATTGCAAGGCAAGCGTGATAATGTCGCCAATGGTTTTCATTGCCGTGTCAATAATAGTCATGGCAACGCCAAAGGTATTGGTAACAATGTGCATAATATCATCGCCAAACAAAGCCCAAAAGCCTTGTATTGCGCCTAAGATATTTTGAAAAAGCGTCTGCACTAACGGGAGATTGGTATCAATCCATGTTTTCCAATACTCCAAAGGCCCACTAGCATCAAGGTCAATTGACGATTTGAAAGCCCCAAAATACCCCTGTACCGCAGTCACTACCGTATTAATAACGTTGCCAACATTCGCAATGGCAGGTGCAACGTTTTTGTCAAAGGCGTCAAACGCCGCCATCACGCTAGGCATAGCGTCATTAACCATTTCAAGCAATTTGTCAGTAAAGGGGCTCACACTCACTGTGAGCCTACGCCACATGCCCTCTACCGCGCCGCCAAAAGTGTTGTATTTTGCGTCTAGCGACTCAACAGAACCTTCTAGGTTTGTAAATCCATAATTAAATGTATTCATCCCTAACGCCGCCGATGCGCCCAAATCTTCAAACTGCGTTCCCAATAAAGCCACACCAGCTTGCATCTGTAAGTTTTTGTTATCTGTTTCGTATAAAGCGGTCTGAACTTGTTCAAAGGCTTCAATCGCGGTTAAACTTCCATCGCCCATCTTTGCCGCCATGTCAACAGCATTTATGCCTATCGAGTTCAACGCAACCGCAGTTGTCTCGCTACCGTCTTGGATTCTTACGCGAAACTCTTTGAACAAATCAGCGGCCTTATCAGTACCCAACATACCGCCCTGCAAGCCAGTACCCAAGATACTGAAAAAGTCACCCGCTGTTGCGCCACCCTCTTTGAACTGTACCGAATACTCGCCAATGGTATCTAGGAAATCATCTGAACTGTTAAGCCCGTTCTGAAAACCAGCCGCGATATAATCAAAGGCTTCATCGCCAGATAGCCCAAAGTTCTCCATCAGGGTTTTTGCGGCGTTGACACTCTCGCTTACGTCAACCCCAAATGAATCACGCAGCCGAAAAGCGTTCTCCGTCATTGTCTTCAATGCTGGATCATCGGCTGCCAATTTCATTTGCTTGGCAACTTCCGTTACAGCATCTGCAGCATCCCCAACACTATCAGCAAAGTTATTGCCATAGACGCGCTTTGCAACCTCGGCAAACTTTTCAGCCTCCGCAATAGGCAAACCCAAACTAGCCGCCATACTCCCCGCGGCCGTTTGGGTGTCTACGCTTACATCAAAAGCACCTTTGCCGATGGCAAGAATAGCCCCCGCAGCCGCCACCGCAGCCCCGGCCACCGCGCCACCAAGTAGGTTAGTTGCAGAGGATGCAAAACTACCTGTTTTCTTTTCAGCACCATCAAGCGACTTTTCCAACCCGGAATCGTCGCCCTTGATCATTACCCATAGTTCGGCTAATGTCGCCATCTATGCGCCCTCAACTTTAAATCCCATTGCGGCGAGACTCGCCAAGCTGCCCTGTTCTCTTTTTGGCGCAAGTGCTTCACCAAGAGTATTGATTAAAATCTTTGATTCGATTTTCTTGCGCTCAAGGTATGCGCCCAAAAGACCCTCAACTTGCCTGTCAGTGAGGCTCACAGCTTGCCCTAGCGTGAGCCCCCACTGACTGATAGCCAACTCGATTATATGCCAGTCGCTTTGAGGCCAATTCTTCGATTTAGCTGATTCACCACGCCAAAAGGGTCACTTAGCCGGATTACCTCTTGGAACCCGGCGAGAATTTGCTTGTCTGTGGCGTGAGCCTCAATATATTCGCGGTCTGCTTCCAAAATGGGCGAGTAGGCAATCAACAAGGCGTAAACCGTTTCAATGCCCGTCACAAACAAATCTTCCGCAAGTGGCAAGAGTTGTTTCAAGTCCGCTGCTGATTCAAACTTCAAATCACCCGCGCCATTCAATCGCTCAAACAACGGTTTGATTTCCTCAAAAAGCCGCTTTTTCCACGGCTTTGATTTGAGAAAACCCGCTTGCGTGATGGTATATTCTTTTTCGCCAAGTTTGACGGTTACTGAGTCGATTTCTACCATAAGATTAAGTCGCTGTCGCCGCTGCTGTTACGATTTGCAAAGTACCCAACTCTTCACCCGCAGTCTGCGCGCCATCGCCTAGCACCGTGATTTCAAAGGGGATGCCTGTTGGGTTCTTTTTGGCATAGTTAATATCACCAGTCAAGCGAATGTAACCCTTATGAAAAAACCATCTCACAGGTTGCTTAGTGCCGTTGGCGTCTTTGCGAAATGCCTCGATACCCCATTTGTAGAAATCAACGTCTGATTCCGTGCCAAAATCAATGTCGCTGTAACCCTTTTGCCCACCGCCCGCCGCTGCTGTGGTTGCCGCCGTTGCTTGCAGCATGATTGCCATGTTAGCGATAGAGTGTTCTGCTAACGTTCCCTTGATCATCACCTCGCGGCGCGTTCTCACTGCGTTTTTCGGGCTTGTGCTTTGCTCGGTATAGACTTTGGTAAAGTCCTCTGCAATGCTCAAAACCACTGGTGAGCCTTCAAGCAACTCCCCCATGTCTACCCAACTACCGCCCCAACTTGCCCCATACGCCACCGTTGATTCATCAGGATTTGCTGTGCTTTCAGGCGCGCGCCACAAAGTTCCCGGCCCAATCAAAATGTCTTGGTCTGCCACTTTTTAATCTCCCGTAGTCGTTAACATCACATCAACAATAATTCGATAAATCTTTGCTTGGTCGTCAAAGTCGTCATTTTCATTGACTACCAAAGCCATCTTGATACCCGGCGTACTTGTGGTATCGCTAAACTCTTCCGCAAATGCTTTTACCGCAGCACTGAGGCTCACAGCCGCAACATGCGTAGTTGCCCAGCAATTGATTTGATAACGTGACTCCCGCAGTGCTGTACTGCCATTTGTGCCGCTTGAGCTAATGCGCTGATAGGTGATTGCCGGAAGCGTTGGATTATTGCTTCCAAAAACCAATGGATAAATGCGCGTGCCAACAATCGCCGCAACGCCGCTATTTGCCGCTAGTCCACTTTTGAGCAATGAAGCGATTGTCATTTAACTTGGCGCCCAATTTTCGCTGTGATTGTTTCGCCCATTTTGCCCTTTACTTCATCCAACGCCCGCCGCAAAAATGGTCTAGCAGGTTTTTTCTTCGTTCCAAACTCGACAAATCCGGCATAAAATGCCGCAAATGCCGCGATTGCTTCACCTTCTTTGACTTTGATTTCTTTGTTGTGCCGCTTATCTCTTTTGTAAGTTGACTTACCAGGAATCGCCGCATATCCCGATTCCGCTAATTTGCCTGTGTTTCTTGGCGCATTTTCCGCAGCCGCTTCTACTAGCATTTCAGCACCATCGAACAAAGCATCGGGAGTGGCTTCGCGTAATTGCTTTAGAAATTCATCGCCAAACCATTTAAGTTGACTAGACATTAGCTTTGCACTTCCCTGCACATCAAAATCAACTCTCGATAATTGCCAATCGGGTCATACACGTTTTCGATATACAGATACCGTGAGCCTTCAACTAGGCGCATTTGTACCGTTATGTCAGTGCGGTAACGCATCTTGACTTTGGGAACCAACGCCGCCTGTACTTGTTCCGCACCACCCAAGAAACGTTCACCCGCTGGTGTCATCTGAATGTCACACCACACGTTAGGATTCGTCGCCAAATTCGCCCATGATTTGATTTCTTCACCGTGTGCATCTTGGCTCACAGTGAATGACTGTATGGTGACTCGGTGACGCATTTTGCCAATTTGCATAAGTTAATCAATCCTCAAATCAAGCGCGTCTAGCATGGCGTGGCTCCTGTCGTGTGCCATGTGCATCAATAACTGCTCATTATCGGTACGCTATGCCAGCACCCAGCCGAATTGATTCGGGGGCCAAGTATTATTAGCCGACGTGCATCGCCAGGTCTGCCCGTTGTAACTCGCCAGGTCATTGACTTGCCACAGCCCCACCGCCCCGCTCGGCTGTACCCACAGCGGCGGGCTGCTTTGGTCGCGCCATGTGCCGATGACCCCCGGCTCGTAGGTATTGGCAGCGGCAAGTGATTTCCAGGTTCGCCCCGCGTGCGTCACGAGGTCGTTGAGTGCGTAGCTGTCCTGTTGGCCCGTGGGCTGCACCCATGCTGGCACGGTTCCCGCCTCATGTGCGGTTGTCCACAATGCCGGGACGACAGGCGGCGCCCAGTCCAGTTGGCTTGTATGTGCTTGCACGTTGCGCCACAATTTGTCGCCATACTCGACGGTAGTGCCGACAGTGTAGGCGGTTGCGGTTTCTTCAATAACTGTTACAACCGTGTATGTTCCTGTCGGAATAATTACAGGAGGATCGCCCGCTTTAAGTTGAAAGCCCTTACTCGCTGTTGGAGTAGTGCCATCAAGCGTGTAGCGTACATTTTGTGTCAACGCCTGAATCAATAACTTTGCTACACCCGTTGCAAGTGCCGCGGGCTTCGTCAAAACTGTTGCGCTGCTAATCGTTGCGCCATCGCTGTGAGCCCCAATAGGATTGAAATTCATGACCATCCCCCTCTGTCCATAAGTAGCAAATCGTAAATACCTTGTGGTAGTTGGCTCACAGATACCCCCTGTCCAACGATTACCGATTCGCGATTTTCGTAGTAGTGAGCAATCAAAAGCAACATCGCTGCTTTGTATCTGTCTGGCACATCAGTCGCCAAAGTCCCATAGCCCGCAGTGTAGATGATTTCTACACCATTAATGTCGCGTAGGGTTGTGCTAGGCCAGTCAGCACTAGATTTCAAAACCACTCTACCCGGCTCACTATGTGCATCAACTTGATAATTGCTTGCGTTAAAAGTTGTCGCCGCGCTGCCTTGATCATCGTAATACTTAATGCTCGTTACCGTCGCGAGTGGCGGATATGGCAGTTCAAAAAGACTGCTAGGCCATGCGTCCAAATAAGCAGTGTAAGTACGCGTGATAAATGAGCGTCGCGAAATATCCTCACACTGCAAGCGCGCTGTTTCAATCCAAAAGGCAATCAAGCTATCTTCCGTACTCGCATCAATGCGACAATGCAATTTCGCCTCTGTGGAGGTCACAGGCTCAATAGCTGGCTGTGTAGTTATTTTGACGCGCCGCGGGTCAATCATTCTGGCACTCCAAGACTGATTTTTTGAACCTTAGAAGCAATGCAATCAAACCAGTAAAATCTATAATCCCAACTAAAAATTGAGTGGATAAAATCAAAATCACCCGCGTAATTGTTGCCCAAAAATTTAGAATGTCGCTGCCAAATGTGCCGCTTGACCACAAATGCACTACACCCAATACCGCCTATTTCTGGCTTGCGCTGCCAACAAACGCTAGGCAAAATACCACGCTTGCCATGATCCATCTTGACCATAATCACATCTGGGTTGTGAGCCTCAACAATGCTTTTTAAATCAGCGACAAAAGTTTGGCTCACAGCCATGTCGTCATCATCCAAAATCCAAATGTAGTCACCCACCAAGTTTGGCGCATAAGCCGCCATGTTGACATAGCTCCAACCGATTCCGCGTCCTTCGTCGTCAACCAAAAACGTCTGCGTAAAATCTTGGTCGCTTTGCGCTTCCAAACTTGCAACATTGTGAGCCAACATCTTTGGACGCTTGTAAACTCTGGTCAACACTTCCAAAAATGGCATTATTGTTTTCGCGTCTTTCGCGTTGCAACCTTTGGGTTGACTGCCATCTCTCGACTTGTAATATCAGGTTGCTCACGTTCGCCCGCCTCTTGCTGGCTATCATCCTGATTTGTCACCTTGACATAGCCCGCGCGCTGTAACTCCAAAGCGACTTCGACAGGAATGGAGTAGTATTTACCTTTTCGCATCGGAAAAGATGATCCGTTGACATTCGCAACTACGTCTTGACGTGCATATATTCGGCTCACAATCCCCCCATTTAGTGTTATCTCAAGCAAATTGCCATTGTGATCAAAATGCCCGCAAGGTACATCGAACCTAGCGATCTGCTTGATTCCCGCTCTGACACAATCAATCCCAAAGGCCAAATCTCCCGCGTCATGCTCATCATTGCCATGCACTGTGAGCCTTTGTAAAACCTCACGCCGAATCAGCGTGCAACCCCACCCAACGCCGCAAACTTCAACCCATCCTCTTTGCTTTGCTGCCTTAACCTCTTGGGGATAAAGCGATAAACTCATCCCCAAATTTTTATTGTTAACATACTGCCAAGCTGATAACGTTGGTGTGCCATGTCTGAGCATGTATACCCCGTAAACAACTGGTGCATCAGTCTCCCAAAGTTTTTGTACTGCATTAGCGGGTATGACCATATCGTGTTCAACGGTCAACAATGCGTCATACCCGCCATCTAATGCCATCTGCCAAGCCCGTTGATATTGCCTCACTACGTTTCTGAACTTTTCACCTGGAATGGGAGTTTGCCAGCTAACTTCGTGAACAAACGGTATGTCTGTTACTTGTTGGCTCACACTCGCCATTGTCTCTGGTCTAGGCCCATCACCGTAGGTAGGTGTAAATATCAACAGGCTCATAAGCTATGCGCTAGGGTGAGTAGCGTATTGGATAGCTTCCGCTTGCAAAACCTTATACACAGTACGGAAGTAATACAGGAAACGAACCTGTCCCAAATGCGCTAGGGTATACGGGTCACGCAAGAATTGGATATTGGGAGCAAGACGCCGCCCAACAAACTGAAAATTACCAAACAACAAAGATTTGTTGCTTGCGCCAATTGCGGGCATGTATTGCGTTGCATAGTTGGGGAAACTCCACAACTCGCGCCGCCCACGGTCTGTACCGCCAGGATTGGGGGCAAACGTGAACATGCTTGAACTAGCAACACCGCGAAGATAACCCTCAGTGGCGCGCTTCATCAACCAAACCGCGCCATCTTCGTATTCTTCTTCCAACTTGTAAACAAGTTCAGGTACTTCAGTTGCGCCGATTGCCGCTGCCGCATCAAGCGTAAGTCCCGCAGTACCGCCCGCCAACGCCGCAGTCACAAGCAAATTGTTTTGTGTGCGCGCCATACCGCGCCCCACCCAACCCTCAATGAAGGGGAGCAATCGGCTCGATTCGTCTTGCAGCAATTCATAGCTAAGTTCAATTTTCTTGGTGTACTTGACCAATGTCATTGCTGTTTTGGATACAGCGGGAGCATCACGATCGAATGCGCTTGCTTCGTTAGCTACAACAAATTCCCCATCAGCCTCATTGTCAATCGGCACGTTAACGGTTGTGCCAACGCCAGGAATATCAATGACGCCAAGTTTGTTGTCTAGTGCCATCTCATCGCGGCGTGCAATAATGCCGTTGTAATGCCCCGTAGGAACCAAGTCTCCACCATCCGCAGCCGTGCCAACATTCATGTCGGTGTCGTTCGAGGCACGAAACTCATCTGCAACCGCAGATTGATATTCGATTGCCAAATACGGATCATCAACACCCGGCTTTTGGCGAACATAACGCGCAAACAAAGAATTAACATCATCCTTTGTAGTCTTGGTTGGATGATAGCCAGGTCGCCCGCGATTTTCTGCCTGTAATCGCGAAGGTTCTTGCGTTCCCTCGGTCTTTTCGCGTCGTTGGATTTCTCCAGAAAGCATGTCCATTTGTGAAACAAGCTCTTTATACTGCTTCTCTTCGTCAGAAGTAAGCGCGCGCCCCTCTTCTGGCTCATTGCCAACTGCACCGTCAATCAGCGCATTGGCCTTCTCGTTCAACTGTTGAAACTTATCGCGCAACTCTCGCAATGTCTTCACTTCAAAATACCTTTCACTAATAGTTCTTGTCGTTTTCGCATTAGGTCGAGTCGCGCCCGCGCCTTGCCATCTGCTTCGCTGCTATCGTCAACGCCATGAGTCAACGCCCGTTGAACCCAATCCGGCGCATTCCGCATTACACCTACCCCCGTTTGGGGATATGCCGCCCATGTTACCGGGCTAATTTCCATCAAGCCAACTTTGTTAAGTTCGCGCAATGGGATTCCGTCACCATCTTCGCTCCAACTGTCGCCGCCAGGAGGCGTGTTAAAACCAAAACTCATTTGGTCAACATCGCCGCGCTCGATTAGCGTCACAGCGTCGCGCCCATCTTGGGTATCGGGAGGATTCAACTCAAACGCCAACCCCTGATCATCTTCCCAAAGGCGCAATGTCCCTGCTTTGGTGCGTCCTAGCACTCTCGCTGTGTCATGCTGCCAAAGTGCGCGAATGTCACCAGTTAGCGAATCAGTAAAAGCCCCTGGCTTGATAATCTCTCTAAACCCCATGAATACACTTGGCGTATTGAAAAGTGCCGCATGTCCTAGAATCGTTGCAGGTCTGTCGCCCTTTGCACGCACTTCAAGCCCTTCAATCTTTGCAAAACGTTGCTCTAGGCTCACAGCGGAGGCGCGGCTGTTGTCATCAAGCGTGTCGCCTTCAAGTTGCGCTAACACGTCCATAAGCGTTTGCATGGCTTCGCGTAATTTGGTTTCGTTGGCTTTGCTTAGTACGCGACCCGCGCGAATTTCTTCAATCAATCTTGCTAGTTTGTTCATTAGTTTTATCCTGCTACCGTTACGCAATCGCAGCCTGAGTGAAGTGGCCCATGTTTAATTGTTCTGACTATTGGCAAAGGGTCTACACCTTCTGCCTCATGTTTGTCGCCAGCTTCAAAAAATGCGCCACCGATTTTGATTCGCTTGCCGTTCATCTTTTTACACAGTGGGCATGATTCGCCCGTTGCCCGCCATTGCAAGAGGCTCACACCACTTGCAGCATAGCCAAAGATAGATAATGCGTTGCCCGCTTCAAACGCTTGAGCAAAGCCCTCTTTGCCCGCTTTGGTTTCTTCCCAACCTGTCATTCGCTCATCAATTTTGGCGAGTGCGTCTTCTTCGTTTTCCGCTTCTGCAAGTAGTGTGCGAAGTTGTTTCTCGCCACCCACCGCATAAACCTCGACATAATTTGCTAGATACCCATCAACCCAAGTACGCAATTCGTCGTTAAGTTCAACGGGTTCGCTGCCAAGTTCACTGGCAACACTTGCCATAATGCTTTCCGCATAAGTTAACATAATGTTGCGGAAATAATCAGGGAACCACTCGCGAAGTTGCTTGTAAAAAGTCTCTAGCCAAGTTGAAAAACTCTCTGTACTGCGCTTGCCTAGTTTGCTCTTTGCCGCTTTGCGAATGTCATTCGTTTCCCGCTTAATAACTCGGCTCACAGCATCCTCAAAAAGTCGAATGTTGCGATTCATTAAGGCGCGTCTGTCGTTACTCGCTTTGTCGGCTCTGGTATCATAAGTAGACTGGTCAGACCAGTTGCGCGCTTGCTGTGAGCCTTGCGCCACTGGTGCGGGTGCGGGAGGCGTTGCGCCAAGCTCCATCATATTGAGCGGCACAAATAATTTGTCGCCACCTTCGATGGGGTTGCGGTCTTCAAGTTCCCGAATCTCGTTAGGTGTGAGGATGGTGTTATTGATTGCCACCTGATAACTTTGGTATCTCGACAAAGCATCGCCGCGAAGCATCCCCTCGACAATATACTTGGCAAAATGATTGCGTCGCTCTTCTGGCTTGAGTAAATCGCGATAGATTGCCTGTTCGTGTCTCACCAACCAGGGCATAAGCGTATAGATAACAAAATTCAAGCTCTGTTGTTCGATGTTGCTGAAAGTAGCCCGATCCAAGTCTGCCAACATGTGCGGAGGAACCCGATAGATTCTCGCAATTTCTGTGACTTGGAATTTTCTGGTTTCGAGAAATTGGGCTTCATTATTAGGTATGCCAATCGTCGTAACATCCATACCCTCTTCGAGAATCTTCGTTCTGTGAGCATTCGACAACCCTTGATGCTCAGTGGCGAAACTTGCTTTCAAGCGTTCCGCGGCAGGTGCACTCAACTTCCCAGGATGCCGCAAAATCAGCCCTGGACGCGCGCCATTGCTATAAAAGCGACTGCCATACTCTTCAGCCGCTAAAGACAATCCAATTGCTTGTTTTGCCGCTTGTTTGATTGGGCTATTACCTATAATCCCATTGCCCAAGCCTTTAATATGATGGAGGTTGTAAGCAGGAATCGGTCGTAATATTCCATCTGGATCGCGATACAACCACCATAAATCTTTACCGCGCCATTCGTAACCCTCCATCATTGCGGGATTCAAAGGCCAAAGCTCGGCAATCCTACCGTTTTTCTCTTCTATTTGACTCCAACTATTCCCCCAAGCCAACGCGTGAGACATTACTAATTCTCGCCATTCAAACGCTGTCATTTCGGGGTTAGCGAGATCATGCAAGACTGGATAAAGCGGGTGCGTAATCGCCTTGTTCTTATTTCGCCCTTGTTGCTGATACAGCGTCAACGGAAGACTAGCAATCGACTCACTAATAATGCGAATGCACGCATATACCGCGCTGCTTCGCATTGCGCTCGTTTCGTTGACGCTTGGCCCTGCATGGGTAACACCGCCATCAACCAACAGATTGTATATTTGCGAATCAGTTAACGATGATCGCTTATCTGTAAATAAATTTGCTACCCATGAAATAGGATTCATTTAATCAGAGTTCCAAAATTCCGCGTTCGTCATAGACAGACGGTTGATGACGCAAGGCACGATCCAAAGCCATGATCCCCGCCACAACTCCATCAATCTTGTTGCGACTCTTGCCCTTATCAGGTTTCAAATTCCCCGCTGGGTCTTGCCTAACAATCACATTGTCAGCCATCCATTTAAGTACCGGGTTGCCATCATGGGCGATTTGTTGGCTAAGTACCAGTTTCATAAATTCTTTAGTTGGCGGCGACATAGACTGATAGCCTTGACCAAATTGCACCATCGTTTGTCTTGCCTCTTCCATGCGCTGATACAAAAGCGTTGCGCCCCATCGGTCAAACGCTATTTCTTGAATATCGTAATCAATCGCCAGTTGGCGTATCGTCTGTTCAATATAGTAGTAATCAATCACATTGCCAGGAGTGGCGTTGATAAACCCATCGCGCAACCAAGCATCATACGGAACCCTGTCACGTCTTACCCGGTCTAGCAAGCCATCCATCGGTATCCAAAAATGAGGTACTAACCGATATGGTTCACCCTCTTCTTCCGGCGGGAAACAAAGCACAAATGCCGCTATGTCTGTTGTACTTGCCAAGTCCAACCCGCCGAAACATGCACGCCCCTTGAGGTCTGGAAACTCTCTTGCACAAGCGTTCCACGCTGTCATGTCTAGCCATCGTTCATCTTGGCTAGTCCATTGATTTAAGTGCAACCGCCGAAATGTATTTTGATAAGCGGGTGATTGTATTGCCCTTCGACACTCCGCTTCGAGATAATCTAACTTTATTGTCTCGCCTAAACCTGGATTAGCTTTGGCCCACACCACAGGGCTTGTCCAGTCGTCATCCTCATCAGCCGCCGCAATGTAGGCAAAATAACTTGGGTCATCTAGCACGCCACTTAACACTTGCCGCGCGTATTCGTGCTGTTCCCAACAAATCGAATTAGGGTCATACACGCCCGCTGTTGTAATCATAATCATCAGCGGTTGGCGTCTTGCGCCTGTGCTAGTGTTCAGCACGTCCCATAATTCGCGGTTTGGCTGTGCGTGCAGTTCATCAAACACAATGCCATGAGCATTAAAGCCATGTTTCGTGTGAGCGTCCGCACTAATCACCCGGTATGTACTGCGCTCAGACTTGACAATGATAGAGCGTCTATAAATCTGCCCATGTTCTGACAAAGCAGGAGAGGTTTCAACCATTCGTTGCGCCTCTTCAAAAACAATCCTTGCTTGGTCAGTGTCAGCCGCCGCGCTATAAACTTCTGCCCCTGATTCACCATCCGCAAATAACAGATAGAGTGCAAGCCCCGCACACAATGTTGACTTACCGTTTTTGCGCGGTATCTCGATATAAGCAGTTCGATACTTGCGAGTACCATCTTTGCGCTTCCACCCAAACAACGGCTTGATAATATCTTCGCGTTGCCACTCTTGTAACTTGAATGGTTGCCCTGCCCACTCGCCTTTACTGTGAAGCAATAATTTCTCAAAGAACCTTACCGCTAAATTCGCAGCGTCTTTGTCGTAATAAAATTCATCAGTCAAGCCAACACCATCTCCAAAGACAATTGCGCTTGTGCATCGGCAATGCGTTTTTCCGCTATGGCAAAATAGTTGGCGTCAAGTTCAATGCCGATAAAGTTGCGCCCTGTCTGCACGCACGCTACACCTGTTGTGCCGGAGCCCATGAAAGGGTCAATAACCGTGTCGCCTTGTTTGGTGTATTGCTCAATAATCCACTTCATCACCCATACAGGCTTTTGCGTGCTGTGCAATCGTGGCTCGCCTTGTTCGCTTGCTCGGATCATGCCCCGCCATTTGTGGTGGATAATCCGCATCACGTTAGAGCCCTTAACCCATGCCATCTCCCCATCTGAAAAATTATCGGAAGTGCCACCGTCTTTTTTATCCCAAACAATCCAACCCCCTGATGCTGGTAAACGTGGCGCGTACCAATTTGCGCCAAACATTACAACCACAGGAAAATCAAGGAATGGAGTAGGGTCAAAATCTTTATCGTCACCGATGATAGGTTTGTAAGGTGTGGCTGCAGCCACTTTGCCGCGACTGCCAAACTTATTGAGTTTGCCCATGCCATAAGGCGGGTCAGTCACCACAGCGTCAACCCCTGTCAACGTTGGCAATATGTCTAGGCAATCACCACAATACAGGCTCACACTAGTCATTTAGGCTCACACCAGCAAACAACTTCTCTGCCAAAGATGTTTGCTTTTCCTCTTCGGGTTGCGCCTCAATTCGTGCGCGGCTCGCAGGTGTCAAACCAAATTGCGCCATCAGTGCAGTCATATTTTTCAATGCTGTGTTGGCAATACCTTCCCACGGATTCAAATACATGCCGCCTTTTTCGCTAGTCAACACGCGCCCATAATGCTGAACCATTCGCTCGGCTTCAAGCCATTTGCTAAACTGACTTGCCAACGCTGCCAACGCAAGGCGATCCGCTTCTGTCATCACCCGCATATCAACAAGCAACCGCGCTAACTTTTTGTATTCGCGTTTGCCATCCGCATCTAACCAACTTGGGCAACTCGGTATCATCACCGTTGGCTTAGGCTCATTCTTTGGCGCGCGGTCTGCCCGGTATGTGCCTTCTAATTTCTTTTGTTCTGTCGGCTTTGCCGCTGGCCCACGTAAACCCATAAATCAACTTCCTATTGATAACCCGCCACCCTCAAAACCTGACGACGTGTGCGTTTTGCA
>OFRC01000219.1_pt1 | contig 16912 bp, 20 predicted proteins | sample 1543051 | NCBI WGS metagenome assembly OFRC01 (sample SAMN07774231, study PRJEB24372) | wastewater metagenome
GCACATGGTCGTATTGATTTGGCGTAAGGACTGTCACGAACAATCTTCATAGTTGCTGCCCATGCACGAGAGTTCAATAGGCACCAACTCTGGCCAAGAGCATTGCCAGCAGTACGTCCTTCAGCCTCTGCTTCCCGTGGAGTCTGTCGATTGCCACGGATAACTTGAGCAAGCAGTGGGGTACGCACACGCAGACCAAATGCAGCAGTGATGTAACCATCTCTGGCTGCGAGGTTGAGCTTGTTTTGTACCCAAGCAGTACTCACGGTGTAAAGTTTCAGATAACTGTTTTCAATCTGGTGAGCAACAGCAGTTGTAAAGCCACAGTTCTTCACTAGAGTTGACCAAGTGCCTTGGTAAGTTAATGCGAAGGTAGGAGCTTTGCTATTTTGACGATACTTCTTGTGTAGTACTTCAATGGAATTGATACGAGATACGTCATGTTTACTGACAGTTACCTCTTCAGGATTCGTCAGTGGTTGGTCAATGGTTAGCATTTGTCTTCTAAATTAAAAAATGGAGTCAATTCTTTTACTAAAATTGTTTCCAAATAGTCAATAGAAGGTCTTACAGCATTTTCAATTGGAATGCGTAACCATATTGGGCTATCACATTCAAGCCATTTTTTTGAGAATTCATCTTCAGTAAAATGTAAAAATAAATCAAAATCATGACCTTTTACCCAGTAACCGCAGCGTTTCTCATCAAAAATAATGTTGAGCTGTGTTTTCATATTATCTCCTTGGTTCTGGAACCAACAAAACAAAACCCGGAATTAACCGGGTCTTGCTTCAGGGTTTAAATTGCACAGAGGCCAGCTACACAGGCCATTTCTTGTGAACCTTCAGTCTGGTCATCTAATTCAATGAATTGATCCCAATCAATCGTACCGGGGTACTTGGCCAAGAATTCGGTGTACTCTTCCTTGGTGATTTCTTGGAATGGTGCTTGACGATATGAGCCATTGTCGTGAGGCAGGAAGCTCACACCACAGACTTCATCGAAGTGTTTGTACACCCATGCACCAACTTCCAGCCACTCATGGTCTTTGACGTAGATAGTTACTGATGGCTTGTGTTCACACCAATGACGTTGAAACATCAACCAGTGCTCCAGTTGCTGCACAGCAGTACGATCATCTCGCATCACTGCACCAACTGGTGACTTGACCACGAAACTGAAGATAGTTTCAGTGTCAGGTTTCATCACACTTGGTTCCCAAGAGATACCTTGATTCTTCAGGAATTGAGTGAGAGGGTCTTTGTTGTCTTGGCGATAGGTACGGATGTAGTACTCACCAAAGCGAGGATGCAAGCCACCTGTGCCAGCATTCACCAGTTGAGCAACAGTGCCAGAAGGCTTGTTGCAGGTGATGGCCACAGATACATTGATACCAAAGTAACCAGCCCATTCAGTAGCTACAGCACGAGCATGGTCACGTAGAGTTTGTAGCCAGTCGATTGCTGTTTCATTGACATTGTTCAGGATCGCATGATCCATCACACCAGTCATAGATACACCGAGCAGGCGTTCTTCTTCACAGTTGCGTTGCAGTTCCTGATCAACACCTTTGAAGTCTGTCAGAGTGGACTGATAGACACCCATGATGGTTGCCACAGTGATTTTTTCCATCAGAGTTTCAAGAGTGTCTCCAGCACGAACCACAGCTTCAGTCAGATTACACATTTGGTTGGAGCGAAGCAGAATTTCACTGCAAGGATTGCAGCCATATTCATAGTCAGCAGAACGTCGGCCCCAACGAGCAGCTTGTTTCTTGGCAGCAGCACGGTTAAAGATGCCACGTTCACCAGACTTGGATTTGATCAATGATAGCCATTCAGCCATGAAGATTTCAATCTCAGGACGCTCAGTGTAAACAGCAGAGTTGTTGGCCAAGCCACGTTGAGCATTGGATACCCACCATTGACCTTCTTTAGCATCACGCATACGCTGGTCAGACAGATTGCTCAAACTGATCAATGCACTACGGCGAACACCACCAACCACAACAATATCAGCAATGAGGCAGCAAATGTCATGCACTTCCAAGGATGTAAGCTTACGGCCAGCAGCGTTCAGGAACAGATTGCTAACAAAATCGAACAGACGTTTCAATGGTTCAGGGCCAGAGGCACGACCACCGAAAGTTTTGAGGCGTGCACCCTTGGGACGCACTTTGGAGTAGTCCACCTTGGGGACTGAACCTTGGTAGAGGTAGCGAAGCAGGATGCTGAAAGCATTGGCCCAACCTTCTTTGGAATCCTTGACTACGACCACATCATCAGTCTTGGCGATGTTGTCTGGGATAGCTGGCAGCTTGGTAATCATCTGGCGTTCACAGGAGAATCCTGAACCAGTGCCATGCAAAAGAATAAGCAGCATGTCGCTGAACTTACGGACTTTATCAATGGCCCCATAATGGCAGTTATACGCAGCAATGTTATTGCGTTTAACTGCTTCACCAGCAGTCATCAATAATCGCATTGATGGCATAGTTTTCAGGGTGTAAACATCACTTTGCAAATTAGGAACTACTTCCAGCCATTTACCCACAGCTTGTGGGAAATTATCGTGGATATGTTCTTGAGCAAAGTCAAAGTAACGTTGGACAGTTTCCTCCCAAGATTCACGTCGTTTCTCGCTGTCCAAGTAACGTGCGTACTTGCTTTTGGCGATGTACTCTTGTTGGGGTGTGTCAAAGATTGTTCTTAGTTGGGTCATGTTGTACACAGGTAAAAATATCCCCTTGCGGGGATATGGTTTAAATAGACAGCAGTTGAAATAATTCAGCCCCTGTCACTTTCTTTCCCATGTACATAATAGTTTCATGCTCATGGAAATAGATTTCTTTGGTTCCAAGCATGGCTCTATAACACTTGGCTCCAATAGGAGCACGTTCAATATCTGGCATTAACTCACCAAAATAAGCTTGTGCTCGTAGACTGTGCCCGTCAAAGCCTTCTAGGTAAACTGTGAGTTTGTTTGGGTCTTTCGTAGTTAGAGCAGAGATACGATCTTCCAGACTTGCAAAATCTAGGCCAACAAACAGCCATCCGTCAGGAGCCTGAAAGCAAGACTTGATCAATTTTGCATACTTGCTGTTGGCAGGTAGGTTCTGTAAGTTTGGTTGGCTGCTGGATAAACGGCCTGACACTGTACCACCAAGATTGAAGTTACCAAACAAATAATGCCATCCATCTGGCCCAAGTGCAGCGTTCTCCATTGCAGGGATGAACCCGGTCAGAATCTTGTTGACTGCCGTGTAGTCAATGAAGGCTTCCAGCAGAACCAAGACACGAGAATCCGTGGTGTGGTTCTTCAGTTTGGCGATGGTGTCACCATCCACAGCAGGCTGCTTGTTGTCCGTGTACTCGATGACTGGCAAGCCAATCACGTCATACAGTAGCTCTTGAAGCTGTGGATATGAGTTCGGGTTCCAAGCAACAGTGTTCTTGGGCTTCAGCAATTCTGTATCAGCATCGGCCATGTCCACACGCTTCTTCTTGAGTTCAGCATTGCGTTTGGTGATCCATGCAAGCTTGCGTTGGTAGGCATACTCTTGAACCAAGACACAATCAGAGATTCGCTTCACAGCAGAATCAAAGTCTTGTTGCAAGATAGCTTTCACTTCGATTACACGAGCCATGTTCAATGGCATACCAGTCAGTTGCATCTGAATGATGTCAACAGTCGTGGACTTGAACAGACCTTCATAGATGTCTAATTGCTGTTCAGCAACCATTGTTGGATAGTGCTTGTTATGCACGAACCAAGTAGATAGACCATCAATCAAGTTGTAAGCCAGTAGCTTGCTTGGTTCAATCTTGCAAATATCCTTTATGTCGTCTTGTGCCCAGTTGCCAGCAAACTCTTGAGCTTGAGTCTTCAGACTTAGGTCATTGCCAGCACATGAGTTAGTTGCCAAGTAAGAGATGAGCTTGGTACATTCCCACTTTGTGAGCATGATCTTGATACCATCTAATAGTCCGGTGGTATCAATGATGTTCTTCATGAACAGTTGATAGATCAGCACATAGGCATCGTATGCGATGTTGTGATAAATGATCTTGTGTTGCATCCTTCTGAAGAAGTTAGCAAGCAGAGCACGTATCTCCTTGTTGTATCCCTTGGTTCCAAAGGGAGCTTCAGTTGCTCCTTTGATGGGAATGTAGTCAACAAGAAAGGCAATGCCTTCAGATTCATTCCAACAGAATGTAATGGAACCAATACCAGCAGTGTGATGCTTGAGACTGAATGCTTCAATGTCACAGGTGAGAGGACAGTCCATAGCAATGAGCTTGTCCAACCAATCACTGATAGTCTGTAAAGTATTGGGATACTCTGCAAACTTCACAATGTTGTCACCGGGAGCTTTGTACTTGCCTTCCAAATGATTGGCCAATGAGTGCATGGCTGTCTCAATCTTTGGTTTGGCCTTGTCTGGGTCATAGAACACAGACTTGTACGAGGGTGCATAGGCTACATGAATGTTTGGATCGTAGGCACAAGGCAGGACATAGCCTACGTTTGTGTCCACTTTCATTACACCAGCCAAGACTTTGAAGTACTCTGCATCAGTGCAGAGCACATAGCTGATGTTCTGTTCTTTAAGCACAGGTATCAACTCTGTTTCTGTGTACTCTTTGAGCACAGCTTTGGAAGTCTTCTTGGTCTTGGGGTCTTGGTACAGACTCAATGCCATGAAAGCATCTTCGTCTAAACCAAATGGTTGAAGATAGGTCTTCTTGATTTCCTCTCTGTTCAGATAAACAGAGAGAATGCAGACCGTCTTACTGGTGTTAATGTCACCAAACATAATGTGTTGCATTAGAGTGCCAATCTTAGGGAGATAAAGTAGTGAAGTAACTTTTCTGATGCTTCCCAGTTCTTGCGAACCATGTCAGGGCATTGTCCCAGAGCATTTTCAAATGGAATTACACGAGGTCCAAACTTTGTAGGCAGAATAGTTTTTAGGCAGTCTGGTAAACCATTCTCAACACCATTCAGTTCTACTATGGGAAGTAATGCTTGCCATATATTTTGTACCTCCCGTTTACTATCCTTCAACATTTTGAGGTTCTCTTGCATTTCGCCTACTAAGCTAATATCGAGAGAGGGTGCACTGTGATTTGTAGACACAAGCGACTTCAGTTTATATACCGAACCAGCAAACATAAACATGGATCGAGATGCTTCATTTTCTCCTTTGTTTTTATTGATGAGTACTTCAATACTGCGTTGGAAAGCTTTCGTTTCTGGTTCTAATAAAGTACTTTTAACTAGGCTACCTAACTCAAAGGTGTTCATTCAATAATACCTCCGTAGCGGTCAGCTAACTGACCATACATAACAATGCGTTGGCGAGCACGAGTCACAGCAACATAAAGCAGACGGGCTGCTAGTTTTGGCTGTGTGCAGGTGGAGAGATTGTCCAAGTCGATGAACACAATGTCATAGGTGGAGCCTTGACTCTTGTGCACAGTGCAAGCATCCCGTGGGCGTAGGTCTGGGTGTTTGTTCTTCAGATCGAAGTACGAAATCCAGTCTTTCTGCTTGGCAAAATGCTTTATCAGTTGATCAAAGTGAGTCTTGTCGATGGGTACAGGTACATCACAGAATGTGTTGAATGCTGTCTCCAAGTCCATGTAACGAACTTGCAGATCACCACGACCTTTCATCACAGTTGTGATTTCATCATCAATACGAATGATAGTCACTGGTTCCTCAACAGAGATGTTTCCTGTTGAGAGTTGCAGGGCAGAATTACTGATCAGCCTGTCGCCTACTTGAAAGTCATCAGGCAAACCACGTAGCCCACGAATAAATGAATTGAGGGCATTGACTTGGTTATTGCTGTAAGCCAATACACGACTGTCTGCTTCTTGGTTCACGAAAGTATCTTCAACCATTGCCATGACTTCTTCTGAGTCAAGCCAGTCAATCACACCGGGATGTGCTTGAATTGGTTTGAAGATACCAGTACGGACAGTCTCACGGAGTTGTGCACACAGAGCTTGAATCTCTGGCACATCTGTACGCATAGGTTCTGTCAGTTCATAGAAAGGCAGATTTTCCCTGTAGATGACAGACAAGTCTTCAAACACAGGAGGCAATTGACTGTGATCACCAACGTAGATTACCTTGCTGTTCAAGGTGCCTTCTTTTATAACTTGACGTAAGTTGACATCAATCATTGAACATTCGTCAATGAAGATGATTTCGCGTGTGTGAACTTTCCAGTTGGCAGTCTTCATTAGTTGACTCTTGCCAGTGGAAAAATCTTCCTTTACTTTGAGGCCAAGGAATGAATGAATTGTGGAAGTAGGTCGGCCTGTTGCTTCGCCTAGAACTTCAGCAGCCTTGTTTGTTGTGGCAGTCATCTGCACTGAATCATATTCAGGCTTGATGCCCATGATTTCACAAGACTTGAAATAGTTGGGCATGATTGTGTCAATCAAGTGGCCCATGAGGAAAGTCTTACCAACACCGCCAGCACCAGAGAGAATCAATTCTTTTTGGTCGGAGAACAGGAATTGGAAGAATCCATCGGCTGCTGCTTGTTGACCAGCATTGAGAGATTTGGTATTTGGTTTCATAATGAAAAAGCCCCCTGAGAGGGGGCTTGTTGTTGGGTTGAAGAGAACTTAACCTGTATGCCCAAATCCTTGAGCACCACGAGAAGTATCGGATAGCTCAGAGGTTTCTTGGAAAGTAATCACAGGCACGGGAATCACAATTGCTTGAGCAATGCGATCACCTTTTTTGACAGCAATGTGCTGCTCAGTGTCAGTGGTTGTCAAAAGTACTTTGACTTCACCACGGTAGTCACTGTCGATGGTTCCTTGGAATGCTTCGACACCTTGATTGAAGGCAAGCCCACTACGAGGCTTGATGAACATGGCACATCCTTTGGGTATCTCAAAGGCAAGTCCTGTTTTGACAACTGCACGACTTGGTGCTGTTATGTCTTCCAGAGCATATAGGTCGAATGCTGCAGCATGTTCTGTCCCATAAGTGGGAACAGTTGCTTCAGGATGTAGCTTTTTGAATTTGAGTATCATTTTTGTGTCTCAGGTAAGCATCGGTAATAAGGGAACGCACATAAGCTTTGATTGACAGATGTGGTCCCAGTTGAGTTTCAATCCACTCCAATTGGGTAGGTGGCAACTTCATCAACACGTCTTCCATGAATGTCCGACGAGTATCAGCAGGAGCCACACCCAAATCTTTGAGTCTAAGTGTCACAGTGGTTGGATGACACCCCAAAGATGAGCCAATGGTAGCAAGGGAGAATCCCAGACTGTTGAGCCTAACTAGGTCAGAGTCAGGGATTGTTTTCTTGGTTCGGCGTTGTCGAGGCATGTTTAGCTCCTTAAAGCAAATATACCTCTAGTTTAGCTTACTTAGCAGCGTCTTTCTCAACAGCTTGAGCATCCTTGGCAGTGATGCCAAGTTTGTCCCAACCGACTTTCTTGCTACGCTTGAAGTCACGCAGGGCTACTGCACAATCAATCTTGTGCTGTTTTCCTTGGGCTATCTTCCACAATTTAAGTAACTCTCCTGCAATTTCTGCACGACCTTTACCAGTGGTAATGACTTCAGAGACTTCATCAGACACAGTGTGAACATCTACCTTCTCAGCAACATAAACTGGTGCTTCTGTTTCCAGTACGGTAGGCGCTACTTCAGGCAGTGCCTTGACTTCTGCAGCCTTGGACTTCAGTTCAGTGATGACAATGCCACCACCCCTCTGAGCAGTGATCTTGACTTCAGTATCAGGAGCAGGATGACTGCCAGAGAGTGCTTGAGCCAACAGGTTCAATCCTTCTGTTGAAGTCAATGGTTTGTTTGCACAGAGCGTAGCGTAGTCATCTTGTGACAGTTCAGAGATGATGTGATAACCACAGACACGCATCTTGTTTGCATCGTAGGTTGGTACAGCAATCACGTCTTCTGGACGTACTTTGCAGATGGTCACTACGTCACCACTGAAGCCACCGAGATAACCACGGCGAGCTACATGCAGACCATTGGAGCACTCGTTGTTACGGTTCATGTCCACAAGACTTTCATCCATGTGCACATAAGCCCCAACACGTTGAGGCACATTGCCAGAATGAACATCCACATACGTGAAGCCTGAATGAGCAGGCAATGTACGCTTGCGGAGAATCTTGTAGATCACAATACAACCATCTTCAGCCACGGGTAAGTCACCACGCTGCATGAAACGCATCAGGTCTTGCACTGAATGGCTACGCCTACCAGCTACTGCTGCCACACGTTCCATGAAGCGTTGCATACCAACAGTGTTCTCTTGCTCGTTGGAGCGTTTGAACTGTGTTTCCAGTTTGTGCACATCAGGGATAACAGTGTTTCCCATAACAGCCACAACTGTTTCGTCATCAGCTTCCAGTGCAGCACGGTCAATCCCTGCAGAGACAGGTTTGGCATGGGCTGCAATCTCTTCGATGGCCTGCATGAGTTGGTTGGTCATTACAGGTACAAGACCCACTTCCTGTTCAGGAATTGCCACAGTCTCTGGGGGACTGGAACCAAAGAACGAAGCAAGCTTGTTCTTAGCTATCCGCAGGAATTTGATGACACCACCACTGCGTTCTTCATAGTCAATGAAGGTGCGTGCTGATTCATCAGGGAAGGCATCCATATCAATTTCAGCCACTTCACCCCGTGCACACACGGGAGTAATTTGGCGAACGATAACGGCAAGCCGGGGATCACCTTGAGGGATGATAAGTGTGGAACCATCTTGTTTGTAGAAGGTTACTTGGGCTGTGTCTACGACAGCAGCAACAATATGGACAATATTTGTCATATATTCTTTCACTGGTTAATAAAGTTGAGGAAATCGGCAATACGACTATCGAATTCAGACTGAGGCATATCCAGACTTGTTTCCAAAAAAACAAAATACTTTGAGTTTTTAATTTTACTGCAAACATCTAAAGTAGCTTGATGATCTGGAAGACTATCAATGTCTTTTTCAGCAGTATATGTAACACTTCTTCTGCTTCTTTTTAAGTACTCCCAGAGTTCAAGATAAATCTTGTCCTCATCCTCTGTTATTGAGGGTAGGTTGTACATTTCCTGCACGACAAGGGATTTAAGCACGTAATCAAAGATTCGCTCTGTAAAGCAATGCTTAATTACTGTGCGTTTTGCAGTTAGGTACTGCAAAATAGCATCAGATTCTGTGATGTAGTTAATCACGTCTTCTGTCACATATTTCATACCGTCTTCAATTCCCTTGGCTCGGTAGCGATCATATTGATCTTGTGTTTTAGCAACACCAGCGACATCACCATAAACTTTCATGATGGTATCGGTTATTCCACTTAATGCGTACAAAGCGTTGCTTCTACGTTGGCCATCCGTGTTGGTACACAAGAATATGCACTCAGCAGTACTGATGCGTTTGGCTTCTTCTTTGTACAAAGTCTCAGCATGGAATGCACCATTCCTTGATGCAGCAGATAGGGCTATCAACCCTTGCTGGCGTGTGCCTGATGCAATACGCAGTACAGGTGCAACACTTTCTGGTGTCTCACCTGCCAATGGTTTGGTCAAGTCAATGACTTGATAGCCTTGAGCAGTGAAGAAATCCACTGCAATTTGCACTTTGCCAGCAATACGGGGTACATGGTAAAAGAGTACTTCTTGTTTATCAGTTCCTTTTAATGTGCCTTCCTTTTGAATGCGTAGTTCAACTTCTTTACGCACGTAGTGAATAATGACATAGGGACGAGCATATCTAGCAGCAGTTTCCCAGTCGGTAAGAAAGAATGGTGTTTCTTTCTTTACTACAGGTACGCAGCAGTCATACCCAGTAAAGTACAGACGTGAAGCATTCAACTCAGGATTGAGTTTCATTTTGCGTAGCAGTGGATTAACCACATGCTTTGCAACCCAAGTAGTTTGATGATTCAAATCACTTTTGGGAGTCTTTTCAATTGCACGGTAAAGTGAATGTGCCTTTCCTTTGACAAATAGTTTCAGATCATTTGCAGCTTTAATACGCAGCAGAGCATCTTTCTTATCAATGCCATAGGATCGGTTATGTGAACGAACAGCACGACGATAGACTTTGTAGTCTGTGATCATCAACTTATTTGCTGACCAGTCTTCTGTTGCAAAGGAATGTTGTTCTAGTCGAGATTTGAAATTGAGTAATTCAGTAGGCGTAGCCTTCTTAATGCACTCTTTTCTCAGCACACTCTCTAGGTTGTCATCCCTTTGGTTCATGTACTTAAACAAGTTCTTAATCAACTTGTTGACTGTATTGATTGTGTGCTCCTGCATAGACAAAGCCTCACGGCTTGGAGTCACACTGATGCTATGTGGTGGAGCCAGCAACACGAGAGTGTTATCGTTGTTGTACCCATTTGATCTGGGCATCCTGTCAAGCATACTGGTCAGAGCTTGGTAGTCTTTCAGTTCAGCATGGGCTGTGAGTGGGTAGATCACATTGCCATAACGAACACAGATTCTTGAACTGGTGTTCTCTTCGTGCATCGGTGTACGAGACAAGATCACGAAGCCATTCTTTGCTTTGCTATAGGGTGTTACTTCAGCCAGCTTTCCATTGATTTCAGCGTTCATTTCGCCATTGCGAACGATCAACTGGAACAACTTGAGAAAGCGAGGCATATCTTCTCGCTTGATGTTGATGGATACTTCCAATCCAGTATCTTCAGTTGCGAATGAAGTGATTGGAATGATTGCAGGCTTGCCACCAACTTGAGCAGATGACTTACTCATGCTGTAGATGGTCTTGGTTCCTGCATGGTTGGAGGTCACTTGGAAGTGATCGGTGTAAGCAAAGGGAGCTTTACAACCTAATCCAAATCCACCAGTCTGTAAGCCATCATTCTTCTTGGTGCTTGCACCATAGATGCCGTAGATTGGTCCCATGTTGTCGTGATGAATACCATGACCGAAGTCACGGATAACAACCTTGGTACTGTCCACAGTGATTTGAATGGGCATGTCAATGCGACCTGATTCCACATGAGCATCCCATGCGTTGCAGGTAGTTTCACGAACAACAGCAAGCAGTTGATCAGAGTACAGGGTACTGGACAGAATCTGGAAGAATTCAGCACTGTTGCTGATGCCCATATCAATCTGTGCCGTGCCACTGATGACTGCGTGCGTGATGAATTCGCTTGTGCTAGTTACTTGCATTTAATACCCCAAAAATAGGAAAAGCCACCTTACTGGTGGCTTGAGAGTTACTGAACCAAAACAAAAATTACAGGCTAACCTTCGTAATAATGTTCTGGGATTTGTTTTCGATGTTGAATCCAACCAGTCATATTGCCGTGCATATAAGGAGTAGCCCAGATATCCTCACAAGTACCAAAAGGATCATCTACCGTTTGTGTACTTGGATCAGAACATTTGAAACCAATTTTCTCATCTGGTGTAACTTGATGTTCAGCAGGTGAAGCATGAACAGGTTTCATAACAACTAATTTATCGTAGAGTTCCAAGTCTTTAACAAGACTTCGTTCTCCAGTGAATGTGCCATAACTTGAACGTGCACAGCGAGCTACTGAAGCACGTAGTAATACTGTATTTATAGGCAGACATAATTCAAAAGCAAGCTTTTCAGCAGATACATAATCTGCTACATCTACCCAAGGTAAGTGCCATTGGCCTTTCTTAAGTAATTTAGGTGAGCTAATAATGAGTTGATCTCTCATCTTCATAGCCAGATAGCAAATTTCTGGTTGAGCATCTGGATGGATGCGTAGATTGAAAAAGTTAGCCAGCTTTGATGTAGTCAGAGTGACGTGCATCAGTTGCCACGGTTCAAGAATCCGATTGGCCACTTGCTTGTGCAGCTTCACTTTGTTCAGGAACCAAGCAAATACACATGCAGTCTTACCAGCCAGCATCCACAGATTGATAGCGACACGTCGCTTCCATCCTGAGAGTTCAGATTTGGCTTGCATACCAGCAATGTTTGCTCCCCAGTGAACTGGCATGGCAGGTTTGTTCCATACCTGAGAGAGCATCTTTGCAACAGGGATTGCACGAGAGCTTGCAGCACTACGACTGAAGTCTTTGTGTGTCATCATTTCTGAGTGAATGAATCGGGGATACATCAAATAGAACGATACAGCCATAACATCGTATTCAGATTTGCTGTGAGCTAGTATTTCAACTTTGAAGCTATCTTGAGGGTTGTACTTGACTGGTTTGAAGACAAGCCAGCAGAGCAATAGTGTGATGATGGTGAGGGTGATGAGCATGTTAGATTTCCTTAAATAGACCTGATTGACTGAGTTCAAAGCCAGCACGTTGGAACATTCTGGCCATGACTTTATCGCTTGGAGCCAAGGCAGTACCTACCATGATTCCAGCAGCGTTTGTTGATGCAGCAATGTGATCCAGTGCTGCAGTTACATCAGAGAATTTACCCGGTCCATCCAACAAACGGAAGATCAACTTTTCGTCAATCAATGTTTTGTTGGTGAACCAAGGACTGATGACAGCGAACAACACCAGATATGTATCTTCAACAATTACTGCGTGAATGTTTGGATTCATGTTCTTGAGAGTTGTCTCAATAAGTGTAGGGTCGATAAGACCTGTCCATTTCTTATTGGTTCGCTCCCAAGGACGTTTCTTGATGTAGGCATCAATAGCGGGATAGTCTTCTTTGGTGAGTGGACGGATGTTCATAGGTCAATGTACACAGGAGTACCAAAAGGCACGGGAGTTTTGATTTTGCCTACGACAACCCAAATGATTGGTATGTCGACTGGCAATTCAGCCATAGGTGAGCATCCTAGATCAGTAAAGATTACGGCTGCAGTTGGTTTACTTTCAATGATGTGTTCCCTTACATAGTAGAGGGATGTTCCACCACCAGTTTCAATGATGGCATCAGTGAATGGTTCATTCTCCAAGATGACAGCTTCACTCACAATTCCTGTGTTAAACAGAATCTGTGTCATCTCTTCTGGGCGATATGTGTCCTTGACATACTTGAACTCAGAATTGAATCTGAGTATGTCTCTCTTGGTCACAGAACCAGACACATCAAGATAGTAGTTAAGCTTTGTGAGCCTACCTTCATCTTTGTATCGTGAGGGCAAATAGATGTTGGGATGTCTTCTATTTGGCCTACGCCATGTGAAGCGATTCTCTGCCAAGTCTTGAAAGAACTTTTGTAGAAGATTCTGCCAAGGAACCAAGGGATTTAGATACTCAGCGAGGTACTTGATTACTTCGCCGGGAATGCTTCCCGGCATACCTGCTTGGTTCGCAGCTTCCACTGCACGTACCACGATAGGCACATCGGATGCTTCCTCTGGTTCATCTGAAGGTGGTATGTCATTCATTGATGACGGAGCAGCATCTAGGCCGAAGTCATCTGCGTTCAGGAGGTCATAAATTTCCTCTTCGCACATGCCAAAGTAGCGTTTGTCCAGCAGGATGCTGATACCACCAACGTCAGCTTCAGTACAGGCATAGCCTTCCTTGAACAGCCACTCGTTGATAACGTAGTCACACGCATGATTCCATCGCTGGTGCTCACGATTGTTCCTGCGTACACGGTGCAATCTTGCGATGTGCCAGAGTTCGTGCATCAAAACAAACACACGTCCTTTGGGTGTGCATTTGGCGAAGAACTCTGGATTCCATCGAATCATTTTGCTACCGACACAGGCAGTGTCAGTACGTCCATCAAACATGATGTTCAGACTGCACATGACGCTGCCCAATAATGCAGCAGTAGAACCAAGGAAGATAGTGATCTTCGTCTTGTCCAATGCTTTTTCCATCTCAGCTAGATTCATTTCTTTTCTCCACAAGTTTTCTTGTTGATTTCAGTGTAATAAAATGCTTTGTACTTTTTAAGTTGAGTGGGTTTATTACACTTATTGAAATATCCCTGAACAGAAGTTGCAAACTTACATCCTTTACAGGGGTGTAGATTCATTTGAAATTCCTTTCAGATGATCAATCACTTCTGTTGGCACAAAAGCAATGCCTTTATCTGGTGTAGGAGTATTGAAAATATTGGGCCAAACAGAGGATCGGATATGGACAATATCTCCTGTCCGTACTGCGTCATTCAAGCTTCTTGGTTCATTGGCTGCACCAATGAGTGCAATGTAGCCTTCAGCTTTTTTGTCAGCACAGTCTGGGCACATTCCCCATCCAGTAGCTTGTCGTTGTTCAAGAGAATTTTTCAAACGCATATCAAGCAAAACAATTTCGTCATGTTCTGTGAGACAAACGGGACACACGGTGTATCCCATACCAACGTGAGATTTAGACATTACATGTACTCCTGAAGAGTCAGCAATGCAGCAGAGAACACAGGTTCTCTACGTAGATTTGGGAAGCGTCCCAGTGCCATTCGATAGAACAGCACACGCAAGGACACATCAAACTGATTGGCAAAGTTGGCCAAGCGTCCAATGTCTTCTTTCTTGCTTGGTTCCAAATGTGAAGCCATCATGGAGATAGTTGCCCATCGTAGATCAAGCCCTGTTGGAACCAGTGCATTGCCTGCCAGAATGTCTTTCATTGAAGGCAACTGGTCATAGACAGCAGTGAACTGAACAAACTCTACGGCTATGCCAGCAGAGATGGTTCCTGCAAATGCAGGTGTCAGAGCAGAGTCGAGCTTCTTGTCATCACCACAGACAGCCAAGAACTTGTTTGCAAATTCCCATGTACGTGGGCAGCAGAAAGTCTTGTCATTGTGGTTTGGATCAAAGTTCATCAGCTTGTCTTGGTGACGTGACAAGAATGCAATGATGCGTTGGTCGTAATTGTTGGCGATAGCCACGTCCTGCAGCCACTCTTTAAAGTCCACTGATAGTTCATAGTGAATCATCCGTGACTGCATAGCAGTGCTCAGTTCTGTGACAATAGCCCGATCAGTGATCAGATTACCTGCACAAACAATCTGCACCTTCGGATGCAAGTTGTACTGGCCAACCTTACGGTCAAGCACAAGCTTGTAGGCTGCTTTCTGAATGTCTCTGTCGGCTGAGTTGAACTCATCCAAGAACAGGAGCCAACCATCGTATCCATCAGGAACTTCAGTCATTCCCTCAATGGGGAACAGTCCTGTGAATGGAGCAAAGTGAGCTTCGCCATTGACGAAGTGTGGCAAGCCACTTAAGTCTTCTGGTGCACTGGTAGACAGTCGATGATCAATCAGTTTGAGATTGCCTGCCTTGGACAGTTGATGAACAATGGCTGATTTGCCCGTACCGGGCGAGCCAGAGATGAATGGAACCAACCCTGCCGTGAGAGTCATGGCAACGAGCCATGTAAGTTTGCGTGGTGTGACACGCATTGCTGACGTAAGACTGTTGCTCATTATTTTTCCTTTGTTTCTTCAAGCATGTGTAGGTCTTCGTCTAGCACCTCACACCAAATAACACCACGATCATTCAGCTTTTCAAACTGATGCCATCGCCCGGATTTACCAACGTAAATCAAACGCTCTGGCTGATTTTTCCAGTTGTACTTATTGCCTAGTTTCATGTGCATAAGTTCTTTCTAGGAGTGAAATCCAAATTTCTTGGATTGTTTGTTAAAGACAGCACCGATGACATAAGCAGGGGAACCCCCTTCTTCTTTTCGGTAGCAGGCTAGGAATTCAGCCTCTTTGTTATTGCTGATAAAAATATCAACAAAAGGATAGCTGAAGCCCCAGATAGAAAGATAGCCAATAGCATTTTCTACTGAGTTATTCTCAGCACCAAGGCCATAAAGAATTTTGGCTAATGCTTCCAAATCTTCCTGTTTAAAGTTTAAATTAACTTGTCTCATTTTATTTCCTCAAGTGCAGCCTTGCGGCAGGCTTCGCCGTATTCGCGCATTGCTGCGTCAGTGTGTGCCTGTACAGTCTTGCCGCCGTCGAACCGCTGGAAAGTGCTTGTCGGCGTCAGTGGTGGCAAGTGCGCTGACTTTGCCCATTTGACAAGTGGCGGAACGCTTTCAATCTCGCACCCAGACTGGTCTAGCTTTAGTAGGCTCATGGTTTCTCTCCCAGTGCGGCACGCAGTGCTCTCCCGATTTCAGTCGCCACAGCCAAAGATGCGGCCCTGCGTGCTGCGTTCTTGTCGCCTGCGTGGTCTTTGAAAAACTCGACGAATATCGCAACGTCACAGGCAAGTGCATCTACGCGGTCAAAGAACCACGTCAACTCAATCCCAAGCCTCGCCTCCATGCGCGCACAGTCGCCGTCGTCATGCTTGGGGTTCCATGCTCGGCATTCGCCAATGCCATACTCCCAAATGATTACCATAGGCATACCGCCCCGCCAGTGATCAATCTCAATATCGCAAGCCTTAGCGGCAAGATCAAGTTGTTCGCGTTCTGTGGTCATGGTGTTTCCCTCCAAATAGCAGCGCCTACCAAGATTCCGAACACGAGATAGAACAGGTGCGTATCCAACATAGAGTTGAGTATTTCTGTCATGGTGTTTCCTTTCTGGCTGCGTCAATAGCATCCGTCGTAGACATGCCTTGCATGAGTTTCAGTCCCAAAGCTAACGCTCTATGGTTTGCAATGTTGTCATCGTCCCCGCTCAGGATTGGGAGTGCCCAGTTAAACCGCGCAGCATCCGCCGCCAACGCTTCAACGGCTTTAAGTAGGGCTGCTCTGGCGTCAAGTGTGGAGCGGTAGTGTGCGTGGATCATCTGCGTGGCATACGCATCAGCCAGTGACATAACCTCATCGGTGGTGCTCATTCCATGCTCCTGATTTTGTTGAGTGTTTCCTCCGCTTCACCAGATACGATGTGCGAAAAGCGTTGGGTGTTAGCGAACCGCTCCAGCGCCTCAATCGCAACGTCCAGCTTTGATACCGGCTTGATTCGGTAATCCCCAATCAAGCTCCACTGCGGAGTAGG